>Ga0335074_10004064_pt1 | contig 20146 bp, 6 predicted proteins | sample Lox_Sample_23_FD_206715 | JGI IMG/M metagenome (GOLD analysis project Ga0335074, IMG submission 206715) | Soil microbial communities from Loxahatchee National Wildlife Refuge, Florida, United States - Lox_Sample_2.3 | ecosystem: Environmental > Terrestrial > Soil > Wetlands | place: USA: Florida... | reverse complement strand
TGCGCGGAACGGGATGGCAGGCCGCTCTCCGGTGGCCGCGGCGATGCTGTCCCGCAGCCCGGCCGGGAGCGTGGAGGTGGTGACGGTGAAGTCGCCGTCGGCGGCACCGGTGAGGTCGGCGCCGAGCGTTCGCAGCGCGGTGCGGGTGAAGGATCGGATCTCGTCGTCGGAGCCGAGCGCGGCGCGGGTGGCGGTGACCTCGCGGGCGACGTCGTCGGGGTGGATGCTGCCCTGGGCGTAGCGGGAGCGGGACCGGTGCTCGCGTTCGGCCATCGAGTTCCACTCGGCGTCCAGGTCCAGTGCCTGCTGACCGGTGACTTTGTCCAGGTCGAACAGAGCCTGCTGGCTGCCGGTGGCTTTGTCCCGCCGGAGCAGCCATCCGAGGACCGCGTCGGTGACGGCCGCCGACGTCTCGTCCGGGACCGGCACCGAGATGCCGGTCGACTTGCGGATCTCCCGGTGCTTACGGATCAGCACGTCGAGGACCCTGCCGTCGATGTCGTTGTCGGAGCCGTAGATGGTGACCACCCGGACGTCGGCCGAGCGCTGGCCGAACCGGTCAACACGGCCCTCGCGCTGCTCGTGCCGGGTGGGGTTCCAGGCCAGGTCGTAGTGGACGACCGCGTTGAAGTAGTGCTGGAGGTTGACTCCTTCGGACAGGCAGTCGGTGGCCACCAGGACGCGCCGGGCGCCGTTCTCGGCGGCGGCCTCGGCCAGCTTGTCGATCCGCTCGATGCGCTGTGCTGGCGACAGGGTGCCGGTCACGGCGGCGATGACGGTCTTGCGGCCGAGCTGCCCGTCCAGGTGCTCGGCGACGTACTCGGCGGTCGGGATGTAGCGGCAGAACACGATCGGGTCGTAGCCGTCTTTGATCAGGTTCTTGAGTGTCGTGATCAGCAGGGCCAGCTTGCGGTCGCTGGCCGGGCCTTCCAGCGCGGCGGCGCGGCTGGCGAGGTCGCGCAGCAGCGCCGGGACTCCTGCCCGGCTGTCGGGGCTGGTGTCGGCGCCGGGCGCGGCGTCGATGCCGTCGGGGATTTCGTCATCGGCCATGTCGGCCGTGACGGGCCGGCCGAGTTCGTCGGCTTCGTCGGCGGTCGCCGCGGCGGCGGACCGGGAGCGTGTCAGCAGGGTCTGCGCTGCGGCGCGCGGTGAGGAGACCATGGAGCGGAGTAGGGCGATCGCCGACCACCAGGCCACCCGCTGGTCACGCTGCCCGGTGGCGCCGGCGAGGCGGTCGCTGGCGTAGGCGATGGCGTCGTCCAGCAGCGCCCGGTAATCCGGGGACAGTGTGTACGGCTCGTCCCTGAAGAGCCGGTCATCGGGGAAGGCGGTGTCTTCGTTGAGGTAGGAGCGGATGTCGGCGCGGCGGCGCTGCACGAAGCAGGATGCCAGGTGCCGCCGGCCGGCCTCGGTGGCCAGATCCGCGTGAGCCAGGGCCGGGTCGAGCAGCCCGATCAGGCTGCGGAACGACTCGTCCTTGCCTGAGTGCGGGGTCGCGGTGACCAGCAGCAGGTGCCGCCCCCGGTCCGCGGCGAGCCTCGACAGCAGCTCGTACCGCTGCTGGGCGGACCTTACCCCGGTGCCGTCAGCGGACACGCAGGTGTGCGCCTCGTCGACGATCACCAGGTCCGGGCAGTGGGCGATGAAGTCGTCGCGGTGCCGGGGGGATTTGATGAACTCGGTGGAGATCACCAGGTGCCGGTGCCGGTCGAACAGGGACTGGCCGTAGGCCAGGCCCCGCTCCAGCCGCGGCACGGTGGAGGCGAGCACCAGCTCGGCGTCGATGCCGAACTTGCCGCGCAGCTCGTCCTGCCACTGCTCGGCCAGCGCCGGGGAGCACAGCACGGCCAGGCCGGCCGCGTCGCCCTGGGCCAGCAGCTCGGCGGCGATGAGCCCGGACTCGATGGTCTTGCCGATGCCGACGTCGTCGCAGATCGCCATTCGCACCACGGGCTGGCGCATGGCCATCAGCAGCGGCACTAGCTGGTAGGGCCTGGGTTCGACCGCGATCGAGGCCAGGGACCGGAACGGGCCGGCGCTGGCCCGGAACCCGACCCGCAGCGCGGTGCGCAGCAGCCCGGCGGCCTGCGCGTCGCCGAGATCCTCCGGGGCGGGGGCGGGGAACCGCGCCTCGGTCACCTGCTCCAGCGCCGGGAAGACCGCGGCGATGTCGTCGTCTGAGCCGCCGAGCGGCCGCAGCACCAGCATGTCCGGGTCGCCGTCGGGCAGCACGACCCATTCCCGGCCGCGGGCGGTGACCAGCGAGCCCGCCGCATAGGCGACGTCCATCCGTGCCTGCCCTCCTACCGGCCTGCGCCGAACACGGTGGGGTTGGCGCCTGCCAGGTCGTTCCAGTCGTCGTCGTAGCGGACCCGGATCACATACCAGCCCGCGTCCTCCAGCCGGTCGCGCGCCTGGTCGTCGCGCTCGGCGACCGCCTGATCATCGTGCACCGGCCCGTCCACGAATACCGCGACACTGCCGCTGGCCAGGCGGTAGATGAAGTCAGGCCGGGCTCGCGCCGCCTCGACCAGGGTCTGCACCCCGTCGGGCAGCCGGTAGCCGTGGTCCTTCAGCCACTGCACGAACTCGGCCTCCAGGCTGCTGTCGGCCTGGGCGATCAGCGCGATGGACTGCTCGGTACGTGACTGCCCGCGCCCGGCTGGCAGCGTCGTCGCCTGGGCCACGGCCATCAGCAGCCCGGCGGCGCGGTGCCGGTCGATCAGCGGGTGCAGAAGCTGGTTGCCGTAGCTGAGCAGGCAGTCATAGCACCCCTTGGCGCACGGGTGCGCCGGGTCTACTCCGCCGAGGTCGGTGCCGGTGTCCGGGTCGAAGTGCGCGATGCGCAGCGCCTCCCGGGCGGCGCGGGCCAGCGCGTGCGGCTCGGCGTGCAGGCGGCGCAGTACCCCGGCGCCGCCCTCGGCTGACTCGGTGAACAGCAGCCGGTCGCGGGGGCCGTCGTCGGGCGGCAGCAGCTCGCCGTCAAGCTCGGAGTCTTCGAGCTGGAACACTGCCTCGATGCCGCGTTCGAGCGCGTACATCACCGACAGGGCGGTCCCGGCGTCCACGGGCTGGGCGAGCTGGAGGACCAGGATGTTGCGGCGGTCTTGCACGTAGGGGATCACCCGGGTCCGCTGGGCCGCGGGCTCGCCGTCGTCGCCGTTGCTCTGACGGGCTTGAGCTTCGGGCAGCCACCGTCCGGTCACCGGGTCCAGCCAGAACCCGTCGGGTTCGGTGGCGGGCCTGCGGAGCGGGCCGAGGTTGGTGCGCCGGACGGTGGCCGAGTCTCCGTAGGTGAGGCGAGCGACCAGGTCGTCCGCCGCGTCCTGGACGATGGCGTCCAGGCGGCCGGGCCGGTCGCCGTGCCGCTGGAAGCTGTAGGAGGTGACGATCCGGAACCCGGCGCGGCGGCGTTCCTCCTCGTCGGAGGAGATCCGCTCTAGCGGGCGGGTGAACACGGTGTGCAGGTGCAGCAGTCCGCTGGTGGCCTCGCCGAGCATCGCGCCGCACATCTCGCACCGGTCGATCCCGGGAGCCACGTCGTGGTGGTGCCCGCAGCTGGCGCAGCGGCGGGCCTGGCCGGTGACGACCTCCCCGGCCGAGTCGGCCGGGAGCTGGATCCTGTTGACCTCATACCGCGCCCCTTCGTGGTAGATGACGGCCCGCGGCCCGAACTCCCTGATCGCCAGGAACCTGGGCCGCTGCACGAAGTCGCCATCCGCGCCGTACCGGCCGCGCACAGAGATGTAGGCAGCGATCGGCAGCCGGGGGAAGGAGTAGCCGGGCAGGAAGCCTTCCGACGCCAGGTACCGGTAGGGGTTGAAGTCGGAGGTCAGGTTGCGGGCATCGCTGTCCTCGTTCAGCAGCAGCGTGAGCTGGGTCTCGGCCTCGCGGCGGCGCCGTGCGGCGGCATCACGGTCCCGCTGCGACAGCGAGTGGTCCAGCCGGCGCCGGTTCTGCTCCCACTGGTCGATCAGCGCCGCCCGGAACAGGTCACGCCACCGGTCGAAGGCATCATCGAACGCCGCCGGGGCGGCCCGCACTGCCTGCTCGACCCATCCCGGATCCCACCACGAGGTCCGGTCACGCAGGCCGTCCTCGAGTTCCCGCAGGACCGCGCTGGCGCGGGCGACCGCCCGGCGGGCCGCGTCCGGGGAGGCAGCGTCCAGGGCGACGCCGTCCAGCAGCGGCAGGCGCGGGTCGGGCCGCCGCCTGCCCTCCGGCTCGGTGCCGGACATGTCGATGCTGCGCGGGATCGCCCGGCCCAGTTTCAGGCCTGCCTCGGCGAGCCAGATCGCGTGCACGTGCGCGCGGATCAGGTCCTCGTTCAGCAGGTCCAGCCGCGGCGGGGCAACGGAGCCGGCGACCATCCTGTCGGACCGGCGGAAGTAGTACTGATCGTGGCTGTTGCCGGTGGCGCAGTACGTGGTCACCAGCGCTGGCTGCCCGGACCGTCCCGCCCGCCCCGAACGCTGCGCGTAGTTCGCCGGGGTAGGCGGGACGTTGCGCATCGCCACCGCGTTGAGCCCGGCGATGTCGACGCCCAGTTCCATGGTCGGCGAGCAGTACAGCAGCTTGAGCTCCGCGGTCCGGAAGTCCTCCTCCCGCTCCTCGCGGATCTTCGGGTGCACCTGGGCGGTGTGCTCCCGCGCGGTCAGCCCGGCCAGCGTGCCGGCGACATCCCGGTAGAGGCGGACGAAGTACGGGTTGACCCGCGGGCGCGCCGCGCCACTGAAGGTCCGCGACAGCGGGTCGTCGACCCCGGCCGTGCCATCACCGGCACGCCACACCAGCGCCGTGGCCCGGACCCGGTATCCCGTCCCGTGGCGGCGGCGCGGGTCCTCCACCTCGCTGACCAGGCCGGCACTGCCCAGCGCCCGGAGCAGGTCCGCGATGATCTGCTGCGCATCGTCGGAGGTGATCGCCCCGAGATGGCCGGGGAAGCGGCCGGCGCGCTTGAGGTACCGGCCGAACTTGCCGCGCCCGGACAGGTGAACGTGCTCGCGCGGGCTCCCTGGGCGGCCCGCGCGCGCGAACACCGTGGCAACCGTGGGCTCGTCGTCCTTGGTGACGCTCCACTCATCCCGCAGGGAGCCCTGGCTGCGGCGCTGGATCCGGTCCAGCTCATCGTCGGCGAAGCACTCGACGTCGATGGCCAGGGAGCGGCGCATCTCATCCAGCAGCACCTCGCAAATCGCGGCGCGCACCTGCGGACCGGCGGTACGCAGCGGGGCCGCGGCGCCTGCCCACAGGTCCTCGCGCGCCGACGCCTCGTCCAGGCCCAGGTACCCGATCCGCAGCAGCCCGGCCTGCTCCAGGTTCGGCATCGTGACCCGCCAGCCGCGTTCCAGGTCCAGGTAGACGCGCAGGTTGACCACGTCACGCAGGGCCGCGTCCGTGCGCCGCCGCATCGCGGGCTCCTCGCCGGGCTCGCGGGCGTACTCGGCGACGTCCAGGCCGAGCGCGCGAGTCACCCGGGTGGCGATGTCGTCGTAGTACAGGCCCTCCTCCCCGCGCTCAGCCGCCTCCAGGGCCGCCCGGTACAGGGCGCCGCGCAGCATCGTGACCTGCACGAAGTCGTTGAAGTGCCCGGCCTGCAGCGAGGCGTCCTGCCGGTTGTCGACGAACGTCAGCAGCTTGCGCGCCTGCCGGTCCAGGTCCGGGCCGGGGACCGCCAGCAGGCTCCGCACGATGGACGCGGAGATCAGGGACGTCGCCGACGACCGGCCTTCCTGGTCGAGGGTGGCCAGTTTCGCGAAGTCCCGGCCGCGTACCTGCTCATACGACACTCCGCAGCTCAGGCAGAAACGGAACGGGGCGGGGATGAACGCGGCCTCGATGCCGCCGGCCGCCGGGCGCTCCTGACCGTAGACATCGACGGTCACCGGCTGCGGCAGGTACCTGCGGGCAGTGGGCCTGATGAGGTCCTCGCCCGTGCGGTCGGAGACCTCCAGCCACGATTCGGGCAGGCGACGATCGGCGATGACCGTCTGCTCGTCCCGTGGCCAGGGCATCTCCCGGGAGATATAGAGGTAGCCGTCGGAGTCGACGGCTCCCTCGCCGCCGGCGGCTACCGCGTCACGCCGCGCCAGGTAGTGCACAGCGCCGGCCTGCTGCCGCCGCCAGACCACCAGGTACTCCTGGCCGCATTCGCGGCAGAACGCGAGCGGCAGCAGGATCTTCCCGCCCGATCCGGGCTGCTCGACCTGGTAGCTGCGGGTGATGTGGCGGGCGTCCTCCTCCTCCAGCGTCACGTACGCGGTGTCGCCCTTGGACAGGAACTGGTGCAGCCGGAAGGCGAACAGCGGCCGCCCGGTGTCCGGGTGACGGGCCCGCGACCCGGCCCGCAACGTGCGTTCCAGGGCTCTCTCGCACTCCGCGTGATCGGCGCCCGCTTGCGTGGCCAGCAGCCGCGCGGCCTGGTGCACCGTGACCGGCGGGCGCCGCACCCACCGGCCATCGCCGTCGCGGTCGAGCCCGAACGCCGTCTCGATCCAGGAGGCGAGCGGGTCGCCAGCCAGGTCCGCATAGTCTGCCGGGGCAGCCGGGACGGCGATCCGCTGCCGGGTCACCGGGCCGGGATCCGCGGCGGTCGCGCGCACGAGCGTCTCGCCGATCACGTGCTCCGGCTTCACCGTGCTGCCGAAGATCTGGGAGGCGACCTCGGCGACGACCCGGCGCTGGTCGTCGCCGCTGCCCTCGGTGGACATGGTCGCCGAGGTACCGACACACTGCACGTCCGGCGCGGCGCAAGCGTCCTTGACCCGGCGGATCAGCATCGCCACATCCGCGCCTTGCCGGCCCCGGTAGGTGTGCAGCTCGTCGAAGACCAGAAACTCCATGCCCTCGGCCATCCGGATCAGGGACCGCCGGTCGTCGGGGCGGGTGAGCATCAGCTCCAGCATCACGTAGTTGGTGAGCAGGACGTCGGGCGGGTTAGCGCGGATCTGGTCCCGCCTGGCCTCGTCCTCCTGGCCCGTGTAGCGGGCAAACGTCACCGGCTCCTGGCCGTCACCGAACCCGTCGCGCAGGAACTTCTCCAGCTCGCCCAGCTGGCTGTTGGCCAGCGCGTTCATCGGGTACACGATGATCGCCCGGACCCTGGGCCGCCGGTCGGTCTCCCTGGCGCGCAGCACCCGGTCCACGATCGGCACGATGTAGGCCAGCGACTTCCCCGACCCTGTCCCGGTCGTCAGCACGTAGCTGGCGCCGGTGCGGGCTGCTTCGATGGCTTCGCGCTGATGCAGGTAGAAGCGGATCGGCTGGCCGTCGCAGGCCGCCGAGCCGGGTGTCTTGCCGGACTGGAAGATCTGCTTGCACAGGGGGTGCAGCGCGCCGGAGTCGGCCAGCTCGGTGACCGATCCGCCGTCGGCGAAGGACGGGTTCAGCGACAGCCACGGGTCGGGCCACTGGGACTTGGCGTCCAGATCCTGCTCGACGAACGCGGCGATCCGGTCGTCGCGGATCACCGCCGCGCCCTCGGTGAAGCCGCGGTAGTCGCTGATCAGCCGCCGGTGCACGTCGAAGATGTCGAACCCGTCGTCCCGCGGGAGTCCTGGGGTGGCGGCCTCGGCGGGCGGCAGCGGCGCCGGCTCTTCCTGGGCAGGGCTGGCCGCGGCCTGCTCGCGCAGCGGGATCGTCGGGTCTCCCGGGCCGGCCGGGGCGCCGGGCGCGGGCGTCAGCGCGATCGGGACAAGCAAGTCGGCGACCTCGGCGGCGTCGGCCGGGCGGTTGGCCGGATCTTTCTCCAGGAGCCGCAAGACGAGCGCGTCCAGGTTCTCGGGGACCTCGCTGCGCAGGGTGCGCACCGGGGCCGGTGCCCGCTCGACGTGCCGGTTGAGCAGCTCGTAGGTGGTGTCGCCTTCGAACGGCGGCGCGCCGGCCAGCATCTCGTACAGCACGCAGCCCAGCGCGTACAGGTCGGCGGCGCCGGTGACCGCGTGCTGGCGGGCCTGCTCCGGGGCCATGTAGCGGGCGGTTCCCACCGTTACCTCGGAGCTGGTCAGCCTGCCGCCGTCCACGTCGTCGAGGATCAGGCCCACGCCGAAGTCCAGGACCTTCACCACCCCGCCGGTAGTGATCATCACGTTGGCGGGCTTGAGGTCCCGGTGCACCACCCCGGCCCGGTGCGCCGCGGCCAGCCCGGTCGCGATCTGCGCCCCGATCGCTGCGGCCCACGCCACCGGAAGCCGGCCGTTCTCGTCGATCAGCCACGCCAGCGTGGTCCCTTCCAGGTACTCCATCGCCAGGTACGGGCGGTCGCCGTCGATTCCCCCGGCGATCGTGCGCGGCAGGTTCGGGCTGGACAGCCGCGACATGATCCGCACCTCGCGCATGAACCGGGCGGCGTTCTTGTCCGCCTCGGTCAGCGAGACCTCCTCGCCGGTGCGGCGACGCCAGATCAGCTTCACCGCGACGGTCTCGCCGGTCTGCAGATCACGAGCGCGGTGCACCTCGCCCATGCTCCCGCGCGCCAGCGGGCTGACCAGCGCGAAGCGGCCCGCGACGACGTCAGGGTCACTCATGGCCGCCTTCTCTCAGTCCATCCCGGGATGCCGTTACGTGGTGCAGCGTGCGCTCACGGTAGTTTGCCATCATTCATGCTCCTCCGTCGGCGGCAGCAGCCCGCCATCCGTCAGCGCCCTGCCCAGCAGCCGGGCCAGGCTGGCGGAGAGGCCGGCGAACTCCTCGCAGGACGCCCGGAAAGAGTGAAGTTGCCGGAACGCCGCCCCGTAGCGGCGCTGCTCGGGCGGCGGCAGCAGCGGCACGGTCAGGCGGCGGACATCGATACGGGTGACCGTCGAGCCGTAGCTTGCCTGCTGGATGCTGGCCGGGCTGGACAGGAACCCGGCCAGGAACCACGGGTCGATGCGGCCCGGGCGGACGCGGACCAGGTGCAGACCCCGGCCCAGAATGGCTTCCTCGTCTTCGCCTGCGGCTACTCGCGTGGTCACCGGCCCGGCGGCCATCGCCGGGATAATCACGTCATCGGCCCGGATCTTGACCCATCCGGGTTCGACGACGCCGCCGGGTGCCGCAGCTGACGGCGGGCGGCTGGCGGCGACGTCGCGGTGGGTGAGCACTGGCCAGCCATCGTCGGCATCGAGATCTTCGACTAGCTCATCGTCTGCCGGCGCCGCAGCAGACGCGCGGTGCACGCTGACCGCCTCGCTGCGGGCCAGATCTCCGATGCTCACCATGCGCCACCGCAGGAGCGCGCCGCCCGGTATCCAGTCCGCGCCGGGAACGGCCTCACCCAGCGTGGCCATGACCCCGAGCAGCCGGTCTCGTGCCGCAGCCGCGGCAGCGGCAGTCTCTGAGGGGGCCGGCGCGGCTGGCCAGGCGCCGATCAGCCGGGCGGGGGTCAGGTCAACCGCATCATCCAGCAGATCAATGGCGGACACGGTGCGCCACGGGCCAGGCTCCCTGGTCTCGCCGTCCGCCAGGAAGGAACTCCAGGCCCGCGAGATCACGGCGGACGCCTGCCGCCAGGTAACCGGCAGGCGCCTCCCGTCGGCGGTCTCGGCAGCTTCGGCAGCCACGTGGACGAACAGCGTGCGGGGGTCAGCGGGCATGTCGGCAGCAGGACGCTGCAGCACCCACAGGTGCAGCCCGACATTGGGCGGGTGCGCGGCGCCCGAAGGCAGGGCCGCGATCGCCTGGATCGCGCCGCGGCGCAGCATCTCGGCCCGGATCCGGCGGCCTGACGGCCTGGACGCCACGGCCGGGGGCATCAGCATCACCGCCCGCCCGCCGGGCCGCAGGTGCGCGAGCGCGTGCTGCGCCCACGCCAGCTCGGACTCGGCCCGTGGCGGCGTGCCGTATTCCCAGCGCGGGTCGTAGGCGAGTTCGTCGTGCCCCCACTCGCGGTCGCCGAACGGAGGATGGCAGACCACGACGTCGGCCTGGAGCCCGGCGAACTGGTCCTCGCGCAGCGAGTCGCCGCTCTCGACCTGCGTGGCGTCCGGCCGGGACATGAGGCCGAGCCGGGCGCCGGCGAGCCGGCCCAGGCCGGGATCAATCTCCTGCCCGATGACGCGGCCGGCGCCGTGATCTGCTGCCGACACCAGAAGCTCGCCGGCGCCGCACGCCGGGTCCAGGACGACCGCCCCGGCGCTGACGGCAAGTTCGGCCATCACATCGGCGACCGGCCTGGGCGTGGCAATGGCCTGTCCCCCGGTGGCCTCAAGGTACTTGCCGACCAGTATCCCGAGGGTTTCCCCGGCGCCACATTTCGCTATCAGGTCGGCTAGATCTTCGGCGACACGATCATCTTCGAAGGCGGTCCTGGCGGCCCGGAACGTGACAGGCGTCGTACGATGCACCGCAGTGGCCGAAACGGCCTGCACGAACTCAGCAGCCTGCAGCACAGCATCGCCCAGCCCCGCACCCCCGGTCATTTCAAGGACATCTCGCCACAGCCGCTCAGCAGCAGGAAGCTCAGGCAGCGCGCCGCGCGCGGCCAGCCACGCCTCAACTTCAGACCGGTCGTAGGCCGGGCTCGCATCCGTGCCGCCGGATGGCTCCGGGAAGTCCGCGTGCCGGCGCCGCCAGTTGCTCACCGTGGCCCGCGTGACGCCAGCGAGGCGGGCAATGTCGGCGGCTGTCAGGACACTGGCATCAGGCATGCTCCCCCTCGGGTCGAGACGGTCCCCGGCGCGGCACCAGGCGATCAGGTGAAAACTGTATCACATGAACGAATCGAATTGACAGTGCTTTCACTCGGTGCTTGACTTGTCGCTAGCCGCTGGAGCCGGCGAGCCGGCACCAGCCATCTGGCCTCTGCTCCGGTTCCCGCCGGATAGCGGCTGCACGCGACGGGCAGTCCTCACGGCCGGTCGCGCCTCCCGGGTAACCCTCCCGAAGGGATCCGATGAGTTCCTGGCATCCGCCACCTGGCATGACGGGCAACGCGGGCCTGGTCCGGGCAAGCAGCCGGACCGCCCGCGCCGATGAGCGCGCATGCCCGGCGTCAGCTTCTGCGAAGGCCCGGCCGGGCGTCTGGCCGCGCGGGCAGGCGAGCGCCCGGCCCCCCGTCCGTCCGGAGTTCGCGCTGGGCCCGTTCATGACGGCGCTCGACCTGATCGAGCACGCGAAGGTCCCGCCGCAAGCTGCGCTGGAACGGGCGGCCGCGGAGCCGGGCCGGCTGCCCGCTCATCCGGGCCTGATGGAATGGACTCAGGATGCCGTCCGCTGCTACCTGGCGGCGGCGCCCGCGATGGCCCGGATTGCAGGCGAGGCGGTGCTGGAGCCGGCCGCTCACGAGTGGGTCTACCGCTGGTCGGGGGCGCTCCCGGCGGGTGATCACGCCGTGTATGAGATCACCGCGTGGGGGCGACGGTACCGCAGCCCCGACGGCTCGATCCGGGAGCTCCGGCTGCCCCGGCCCGGCAGCGCCGGGGCGCGGGAGCGCGATCCGGCCGAGGTGGCGGTGGCCGCCTACGTGGCCGCGTTCGGCGTGCCAGCCGAGCGGCCGCGGCGCTGGAGCGACCCGTTCCGGGCGCGCACATGCCCGGACCAGGTCGCGCGGGTTCGCATCGTCGAGTACGGGTGCGCCGACGGCTCAGTTCGGTTGCTCTTCGACGGCACTCCCGCCGGGGCGAAGGCCGCATTCCGCGACCTTGGCAGCCCCCGGCTGCGAGAAGCGGCGTCCGGCACAGCCGAACGTCCGGGCGAGGGGTGCGCGGACTGCAAGCTGCTTACTGCCTGCACGACGCTGCCCCGGGTTCCGGGCCTGCTCGGCATCCTGGCTGCCGGACAGCCGCTGCGCACCTGGTCGGTCACCAACGGCCGCGACTATGCGATCTGCCCGGCCAGGGATCACCTGCGCCGCCTGCACCTGCCCCGCGCCGGGGAGTACGACCAGCCGGCCCGGCGCGGCAAGGCGGTGCACGCCAGGATCGAGGAGCTGCACCGCAGACACCCTGCCCGGCCGTGCACCGAGGATGACCTCCGCGCGGATCCGGAGCAGTGGCAGGAAGAGTGGCAGCTGGACGCGGAGCAGGCCCGCCTCGGCGCGCGCCAGCTTGCCTGGCACCTGCCGGTGTGCCCGCTGGCACCGGGCGCGAGCACCGGGCAGGTCAGGCCTGAGCCGTCGCTGGCGGTTCATGACCCGCTGGCCGACGTGATCGTGCTGGCCAAGCCGGACCTGCTGTACCAGGACCGCGGCGCCTGGGTCTGGCGGGAAACCAAGACCGGCGGCCGGACCCAGGCCCGGGATACTGACGTGCTCAGCAAGTACCCGCAGGCCGCGCTGGCCGCGGTCGTGCTCGCCGCCGGCGTGCTCGGCGGCGAGCAGGACGGCAGCCGGGTCGAACTGGAGATCCTGCGCCCCGACGGCCCTGACATCCACCTGCTGGACCCGCACGATCCGGCGGTGGCCGATCACGCCCGCGAAGTCGTACGCGACCTCGCCGGGGCGTGGCACGGCGACCTGCTGCTCGATCCCCGTCCCGGCCCGTGGTGCACGGGCTGCGAGGTCTCCCGGTGGTGCACCGCCCGGCTGCAGGCTAGCGAGAGGAGCGCGGCGTGAGCGCCGATGACGTCAGGCTGCTGCGCACGATCGCCGGGGGCATCGTGCAGCTGGGCGAGATAGCCTCGCCCGGGGCGTTCAGCCTCCCCTACCCGGCTGATGCGCAGCGCGCCCTGGACCAGGTCGCCCTGGCGTGCCTGCTGCGCGGCGAGCCGCCGCCGCGCAGCCTCCCGGACCTGGTCACCTGGTGTGCTCAGCGCCCGGTTCGCGACTTGCCGCTGCGGCTTCCCGCGGACCAGGCGGCGCCGGGCGACCGGCTGGTGGACCCGCACACCCGCACCCCGACCCAGCTGTGCTACGAGTGGGCGCTGCGGGTGCCTGATGCCGGCACCGAGCTGTACGAGCGGCAGGTCATGCTCGGCGCGATCAGCCTGTGCCGCAGCGCATCCGCGCCAGAGTCCTACACGGCGTTCCGCCGGCTGCTCATCGAGCGTCCCGTGCTCACCCGCGGCGAGCTGGCCCTGCTGACCGGCGAGCCGGACCTGCTGCCGGTCATTGACGTGATCCGCGAGCAGTACCGTCCTGCACCCGCCGGGTCCGCGACCGGCGGGATGTTCGCGGCGTGCTCGCGATGCCGGTGCCTGCTCGTGCCGACCGGGACCGGCGGCTGGTGGTGCGAGCAGGACCGGTGCCGCCGCGAGGGCCTGGCCAGGCCGGGCACCAACTACCCAGCCGATCAGGAAGTGCTGCACCTGGCCCGGCCGCTGAGGATCTTCGTCACCGGCCCCGGCCGGGCCGAGATCGATCTGGAGCGCAGCCTCGCCGGGCTCGGGCTGACGGTGGAGATGTGGCCCGGGCTGGACGCCTACGACCTGCGCGTGCACCTGCCGGACGGCAGGATCTGGGCGATCGACGTCAAGGACCGGGCCAGCCCGGCCCTGCTGGGCATGGACGCCGCGCCGCTGCCCGCCGCGCCGCCGCACGACGCGGCGTTCCTGGTCATCCCGCACTACCGGTTCCGCGACCGGCCGGACTACCGGGAGGTCTTCAGCCACCACTGCCCGCCGGACACGGCGCGGGCGGTGACCTTGTGCACCGACCGGGAACTGGTCCGGCGGGCCAGGCGAATCATCGAGGAGGCACGCAGTGCGTGACCGTGCCAGCTGGCGGCGGCCCCTGGAAAAGGAGCTGAGCGGCTCCCCGCCAGTGATGTTCGAGGTCGAGCTCGCGCTGTTCCTGATGGAGCGGCTGACTCCCGGGTGCCCGGCGGCCGGCGGGTGGACGCTCCTGGGCGGCTACCCGTTCGCGGCGGCCGCAGGCCTCAGGCTGCCCGCCGACCGCGACACCGTGCTCGCCCGGGGGCGGGTCTACCTGGGCCGCCTGCGCCGCCGTCACGTGTGGCGGCAGGAACTCGACCGTTACCAGCGCCTGCCCGAAGCAGACCGCGGCTACGACGTGGCTGATCCGTCCCGCCCGGCCGTCCGGCGCGCGGTGACCAGATGCTCGGGCCGGTGGGAGGCCTACGCCGCGGCCCTGGATGAGCCCCCGGCGTTCGAGCTGCGGCGGCTGCCGCTCGCCGACGCAGGCCCGCACTGGTTTCTCGGCCGGCAACGGCACCGGCTGCCGGTGGACATCCCCGCGGAACTCCCCCTGGCATCGCCGCCGGGTCATGACCTGCACGCCCCGCTAACAGGCGGCGGGCGGGCCCTGACGGTCACCCGGGACGAGCTGGTGGACACGGCCCGGTGGATGGATGCCACCCTCACGGCGGCCGGGCTCGGGGATCAGGCGCGGTGGGAACGCACCCTCGCACGCGTCACCATCCGCTACATCGGCGGGGCCGGGACGGCCGAGCCCGCGCTGCGCGTGGACAGGCTGCTGCACCTGGCCGGGATGGTCGGCGCCGGCAAGAGCACGCTGCGCGACGTCCTGGCCGTGTGGGCAGCACGGCACGGCCTGCGGTGCACGCTGGTCGTCGGCGACGTCGCCGAGGTGCTGCGGCTGACCGTCGCGTTCCGCCAGCTGGAACTGCGCGCGGCGCCGCTGCTAGGAGCCTCGACCCGGGAGCGGCACGTCGAGCGGATGCACCGCCGGCTGGCCGCCCGCGGGACCGGCAGCCTGCTCGCGCACGACGACCCGTCGTTCGACTTCCTCAGCACCGCGTGCGTGGCCGACGGGCTCCGCGGCCTGGAAGCGGGAACGCCCCTGCGGTACCTGGAAGCCCCGTGCACCACCATGTACCGGGCGGGTGAGGACGAGCAGGACGCCGAGGACGAAGCGCCACGCCGGCCACGGCGCCTGGGATGCCCGGTGTGGCAGGACTGTCCCCGGCAGCATGGCTACCGCGAGCAGGTCGGCGCCGAGATCTGGGTGGCGACCCCCGCCAGCCTGGTACACAGCGAGGTGCCCGCGCACCAGAACGCCGAGCGGATCCGGTACCTGGAACTGGCCTGCCGCCGCAGCGACCTCATCATCGTGGATGAGGCCGACCTGGTGCAGATGCAGCTGGATGCCATGTTCGCCCCGGCGGCCACGCTGATCGGCCGGTCACCGGAGTCCCTGCTCGACAACCTGCAGCGGGACAAGATCGAGGAACTGGCCAGGGAGGGCCGCCTGCAGCTCGGCGAGCAGACGACCGAGACCTGGGTCGGAGCGATGGATACCGTCGCGACCGCCGCGAACCGCCTGTACGCCCTGCTGGTACAGCACCCGGAGATCCAGCGGTGGGTCATCGCCGACTACTTCAGCGCCTGGACCCTGCATCAGCAGCTGCTGCACGACTGGTACCCGCCGCCCGGCAGTGACGGCGAACCGGACCCGCACGCGAGCCGCCGTCAGGAGGTCAATGACATCCTCGACGCCTTCCGCGACGACCCGCTCGGTGACCGGACGCCCGGCAACACGGAGGTCGACGCCCTGGTCCGGCTGTGCCACGAGTCGCTGAGCACCATGGGCCCGCAGTTGCGGCAACGGCTGCATGCGGCCATGCTGCGGCTGTCCGGCCTGGACGGCACCGACGAGGCGCGAGCTGCTGAGCATGCGCTTCGCCTGGAGTTCACGCTGCTGCTCGCGGCGCTGCAGCAGCGTCTCGACCTGGCCATGACGCTGTGGCCGGCCGTCGAGGCGGCGCTGAACCTGGAGTCGTCTGCCAGCCTGCTATCGCGCCGCCCGCCGCTGGACTACCTGCCGCTGGTCCCCGAAGCGCCGATGGGGAACGTGCTGGGCTTCCAGTTCCTCGCCGACAACGGCACCGACGGGCAAGCGAGGGCACGCGGCCTGGACGGCCGCACCGGCGAGCTGCGGTTCTTCCGCTGCACCGGAGTCGGACGAGAGCTGATGCTGCGCATGCATGAGCTGACGGCAGCCGACGGGCGCCCCGGACCGCATGTCATCCTCATGTCCGGGACAAGCTGGGCCGGCACCTCCTCCCGCTACCACGTGCACGTGCCGGTGCACGCCGTGCTGCTGCCGCCCGCGCAGGAGACCGAGGCGATCGCCAAGAGCGAGTTCAGGACGGAATTCCTGCTCGGACCGGACGGGACGATGCTGCGCCTGTCGGGCGCCCCGCCGGCACTCCGCCCCGTGGTGCTGGAGCAGATGCTCACCCAGCTCGCCGTGCCGCCGATACCCGGTGACCCCAGTCCGCTGGCCAGCGAGCTGGAGGCCATTGACGACCCGGACCGTCGGCGGATCCTGCTCCTGACCGGCTCCTACGATGAGGCCAGGCTCGCCGTCAGGATCCTCGAGTCCATCCCGGAATGGGCTGGCCGGGTCTGCCGCCTCGTGGCCGACGACACCGACCTGGACCACACCTGGCAGCTCGCCGGCACCGGAGCGAACGGCCGGGGCCGGACGCTGCGCCGCGGCGACATCGCCGGGTTCGCCGGAACCGGCGCGGACCTGCTCGTCGCGCCGCTGCTCGCGGTCGAGCGCGGCCACAACATCCTGAACCAGGCCGGACAGGCCGCGATCGGCTCGGTGTATTTCCTGGCCCGGCCGCATCACCGCCCCGACGACATCACACTGGCGGTGCAGGCCGTCAACGACTGGGCCGTCCGCGCTGCCAGGGACGGCACGCTCGCCCGCCTGGTGTCCGAGCACGGGTCACTCGACATGGCCGGGTCGGCGTTCCGGCAGAAGGCCCGGGGCCTGTGGCGGCACCTACTGACCCGCAGGATCGCCTGGTCCAGCCTGCCCCGCCGCGAGCAGGTGTCGTTCACCTGGGACCAGCTGGTCGTCATGTGGCAGGTCATCGGACGGCTCGTCCGCGGCGGAGTCCCCGCCCGCGTCGCCTTCGTGGACGCCGCGTTCGCGCCGCGGGAAGCCAGCCTGACCGGCGCCGACACCCCGTCCACCAGCCTGCTGACCAGCATGAACGACGTGCTGAGTCCCTACTTCGACCCAGGATCCGGCGTCCCGGCCGCCGACCGGGAGATCGTCGGAATGCTCTACGAGCCCTTCTACCAGGCCCTGGACAGGATGCCATGACCTGTCCAGCCGATGAGAGGACCTGCCCGCGATGACCTACTCCCGCATCCGCCCGTGTGCGTTCATCCCCGCCGATGACACGCCGCTGACCGCAGAGTTCTCCGCTCTCGCCTTCCCGGCCCAGTGGCGCGCAGTCCTGCTGGACCTGTACCGCCACGGACGCAGGAACCCGGACAAGGTCAGGTCGGTCCCGATCCGCCGGTTCCGCCAGCTGCTCCACGCCGTCGCGCCAGAGGTGATCGCGCTGAACCGGGACGCATCGCCCGGCGACGCCGACCCGATCCTGTACTGCGCCCGGCCCTTCCCGCCCGCCGTGACGCGAGCGCTGGTAGCCGCCTGGGCAGCCGACCTTCCCCGAGGAGACGATGCCGCCGGGGCGGCCCGCAGTGCCTTGCTCCAGCTTGGCGCCGAGGAACTTCAGTGGACCTGGGAAACGGTCGGCCTGCTGGAGCGGTCCGTGACCGCCGGCGGCACCGCCCAGCCAGCCGAGCGGCTATATGCTCTGCTGCCCGAATTCCTCGCCCGGCGGATCGCCAGCCAGGCTCCCTACACGTTGGAGGGGGTCCGGCTCCGGTTCGTGCAGGCGCCGCCGAGCCAGCGCGGAGCGGCGGAGCTGGTGTCCTGGCCGCCGCGCACCTTCGCGCCGGGCAACGGCACCCGCCGGTGGCACTTCTCGCTCTACCTGAGGATCTCGCTGCAGACCGTGCCATTCGACCCACGGCCCCGGATCCACCTGCACGCAGGAGTGCGGCGCTGGGAAAGCGGCCGGAAGGTCTACATCCCGCAGGGGGACAGCGTGTCGGTCTACCTCGCTGCCCGCGCCCCCTGGATCGAGGGCGCCCCGGTGCCTGATGAGTTCCGCTTCGGCAAAGGCAGCCTGGTGTGGCGGCCGCGCGACAAATCCGGCTGGGCCCTGGGCGGGCCGGAGGAGATGCTGCAGCGCCTCACCTTCGCCACCGGGTTCCCCGACCCGCAGGACCTGGTCAGCGACCCGGCGCCGTGGCTCGAAAGCCCAGCAGGGATCACCGCGGCCGTGGTGTACAGCACCGCCATGAAGAAGGCTCACGGCGTCGGACCCGGCCTGATGCCCCGCGACCGCTCCCCGCTGCTGGAGTGGGCCGCGCAGGCCCTGGACCCGGCGTTCGTCCCGGTGCCCGACCTTGCCCGCAGCGGCATGCCCGCCAGGCCGTCCAACGCTCCCGCCCGCAAGCCGGCGACGGAGACCGACACCGCGGAGGCCGCGAGCACGCGCCGGGCGCAACTCGCGCAAGTCCTCGGAGAGCGCGACTTCATCGTGGACGTCTTCAGCCAGACCACCCAGATCCGCGACACGATCGTCGAGGCAGCCATCGAGGACCTAGGGCTCGCCGGGACAGAACGTCCCGGTCACGCGGGCACCCGGACCTGGACGACCAGCGAACTCGACGTCCAGCTGCGCCTGCATGAGCTCGGCGCCCTCGGATCCGGCCTGCTGCTCGACGGGGAGGCACCAGCCACGCGGGACCAGCGGGACACCGCAGTCGCGGAACGCCGCGTGCTCGTGGCCCGGCACACGGGCACGCTCCCGCCGGGCAGCAGCCTGGTCCTGGCCGAGATCGACCGGCCGGAGAGATTCGCCGGGCCGCTGGCCGATCCGAAGATCGCGATGCGGCTCGGATTCGCCGACGGCCACCTGGTCAGCCAGTTCATCCATCCCCCCGGCGAAGATGACGACCCTGACGACACCCTCCCGCACCGCGCGCTGGCCGCCTGGCAGGACGGGCTGCGGCAGGCCGGGCTCGCCAGCCTGCCTGCGCACAGCCTCGGCGACCGCATCCCGGCCAGCCTTCAGTACCTGGCCATCTGGATCGTCCGCAAGAACAAGTCCGGCCCCACCGGGCACGCGCACTTCCTGCCCGTCGCCGTCCTCATGCGCCCCGATTCCCCTGGCGCGCTCGGCATCACCCCCCGGCTGACCCAGTGGGTGCCCTACGGCGACCTGCTGCAGGCAATCGGGCAGAACGGCACGATCGAGGAAACCTGGAACCGCGAAGCCGCCCAGTCCCTCACCGAGCGGTTCATACGCCAGGTGCTCTACATGACGCGCACGCGGCCCACTCTGCTGCTGACCCATGCCCAGAACCTGCGATCCTGGTGGCCCGCCCTGGCCAACTCGGCCGTGACCCGCGATCACGTCGGCTTCGGCGGCTCCGCCAGCCGCGCGGCCGTCTACGGCCCCGGCCTCCGGCACGTCCGCATACGCGACAGCGACTCCTTCGAGACCCCGCAGTGGTTCGCGCCGAATGAGAACACCGGCCACCCCGGCCTGGCCGAAGGGCTGTGGCTGCCTGGCGACGCAGTTCCCGGCAACCGGGTCTTCGGCAGCACCACCGCCAAGCCCGCCACCGCGGTCCGCGCAGCAGTCAGCGCGTCGAAGCTCGTTCCGCGATCCGCCGAGCGCCCGAGGATCGACACGGGCCAGGCCGCGTGGAACCCGTCGCTGCTGGAGATCGCCGTGCTGGCCTGCGACACGGACGACAACCCCGAGGCGTTCGCGGCGCTGACCCACCAGCTACGGATCAGCCCTGACCACCGCGACGCACTCAAGCTCCCGCTGCCCCTGCACCTTGCATCCCTTGCAGCCGAGTATGTTCTCCACACCGAGGAACTGGAGCCATAGGAACTGCCACGCTCTGCCAGCGCGAAGGTGAGATGAAACAGTGCAGTTCGTTGCGTCAAGCGGGCGATTCTGGCTACCTGGCCACCCTCACCGCGTGGTCCACGGCGACCTGGCCTTCGATGACGATGGCATCAGGCTCCGGCTCGCGGATCCGCTGAGAGCACCGGCAGAGATCGCACCCGGATGCGTCGGCGGGTCACCCCAAGTGGCGACAGAATCCGTCGTGTACGGCCGGTTTCACGATGGCACGGAGGTCACGCTCCTGAATGCCAGCGGGTACAGCATGCCGGTCGAGCAGATGCAGGAAACCTGGTCGGCGAGTTTCGCCCTCACCGGCGGGCTCATAGCCGCAGATCACTTCAGCCAGGTCATGGTGGAACTCGACTACCTGATGCCCTGGGCACGGCCACCCGGCATAGTTGACCCGAGGCCCCCGGCGACGACCTTCACCATCGACCCGCGGCGCGCCGTCCTGGGCGAGGCGAGTCTTCCCGACGGCAGGACCGTCCGGATGATCACGGGAGTCG
>Ga0335074_10004063_pt1 | contig 20146 bp, 19 predicted proteins | sample Lox_Sample_23_FD_206715 | JGI IMG/M metagenome (GOLD analysis project Ga0335074, IMG submission 206715) | Soil microbial communities from Loxahatchee National Wildlife Refuge, Florida, United States - Lox_Sample_2.3 | ecosystem: Environmental > Terrestrial > Soil > Wetlands | place: USA... | reverse complement strand
GGTTTCGTCCGGCCGGCGCGCGCCGGCGACGCCGACAGCCTGGTCCGCGTCCAGGTGGCGAGCTGGCGGTGCGGGTACGCGGGGATCGTGCCCTTGGACCTGCTCGCCTCCCTGACGGGCGAGCAGGCGCAGGGCGTGTGGCTTGACCGGTGGCGGGAGGCGATCGCCAGCCCGCCGACCTCGCGGCACCGGGTGCTGGTCGCGGTGTCGGAGACCCCGGCCCGCGAGGTGGTCGGGTTCGTCTCCGCGGGGCCTTCTACTGACGCCGACCGCTGGCCGGGCACCGACGGCGAGCTGTATGAGCTGCGCGTGGCTCCGGACCGGACCGGGCAGGGGCACGGCAGCCGGCTGCTGCACGCGGCCGCGGACACGCTCGTCGAGGACGGGTTCCACACCGTGTCCATCTGGGCACTGGCCTCGGATTCGGCGTTGCGGGGCTGGCTCGAGTCGGCTGGGTGGGCCCCGGACGGCGCCCAGGGCGAGCTGGACGTGGGCACCAGCGTGCCGGTCGTCCGCCTGCACACGCGGATCAGCGAGTGAGAGGTTCGGTAAGCCTCACAGGTCCCGTGAGCCTCGGTTTTCGCTCAAGCGTACGGAGCGATGGAGTTTTCTGGGGAGGGTCCGGGCTTTGGGGAGGATCCGGGGGGCTATGGTGCACCAAATCCTCCCCGAGGCCCGAATCCTCCCCGACCTTTCTGGGCCTGCGGTACCACGGCGCGCTCGCGCGCCATGGTGCACGCAGGTTTCAGGCCTGGCCCGCCGCCAGGGCGCGGTCGGCGGGTCACTTAGGATCTGGGCGTGGCTGATGCTCGGGGGTGGCTGGCGGGGACGCGGCCTCGGACGCTTCCCGCGGCTGTCGTGCCGGTGCTGATCGGGTCGGGAGTGGCGGCAGGGTACGGCAGGTTCTCGGCGTGGCGGGCGGTCCTCGCGCTGGTCGTTGCGCTCGCCCTGCAGGTCGGGGTGAACTACGCCAACGACTACAGCGACGGAGTGCGCGGCTCGGATGAGAAGCGGGTCGGGCCGGTGCGGCTCGTGGCCGCGGGGCTCGCGCCGCCGCGGCAGGTGCTGGGCGCGGCGTTCGGCTGCTTCTTGGTGGCTGGTGCGGCAGGACTCGCGCTGGCGGCGGTCACGTCGTGGTGGCTGGTGGCCGTGGGCGCCGCGTGCATCGCTGCCGCCTGGTTTTACACCGGCGGGCCCCGGCCCTACGGGTATCACGGGCTCGGCGAGGTTTTCGTGTTCGCGTTTTTCGGCTTGGTCGCGGTGGCGGGTACCGCGTACGTGCAGATGTTGAGGCTCAGCTGGCTAGGGCTGGCCGCCGCGGTGCCGGCCGGGCTGCTGGCCTGCGCCCTGTTGATCGTCAACAACCTGCGCGACATCCCCAGTGACACGCAAGCGGGCAAGCGGACCCTGGCGGTCAGGCTCGGTGACACCCGCACCAGGACCGGGTACGTGGTGGCCCTGCTCGTGCCGTTCGGCTTCGTGGCGGGGATCGCCTTCTTCCGGCCGCTGGTGCTCATCACCGCCGCCACCTTGCCGCTCGCGCGCATGCCGATCCGGTCCGTGCGGGCGGGGGCGGCTGGTCCGGCTCTGATCAGAGCGCTGGGCCAGACGGGGCGGGTTCAGCTGGCGTTCGGAATCGCGTTCGCGATCGGTCTCGCGGTTCACTTCTGAGCAGGTGCGAGGTCCGATTCGTTTTTGCAACTCAGGATGCCGGCGGTTCGGGGGGCGGGGCGCCCTCAGACGAGAGACACTTGAGACGAAATGCGCGGTATCAGCAACATCGCGGCTGCTGGCGAGTTACTCTGCCCGTAATCCCAGTTGATGAGCCGCGCGCAGGGTACCTGAGCTTCTGCGTGTCCAACGGGAAGGTGTCTAGTTGCAAGCCCGGGGAATGTGGTCGGCCGGTCAAGGCGACAGTCAGGCACGATTCCTGGCCGACCTCCGCGCGTTGCGCGACGCGGCCGCCATCGGGTACGACGAACTAGCGGCCCGGGCTCACTACCCGAGCAACATCCTCAAGGAAGCAGAGAACGGGCCCGGCCTGCCCGGCCTGCCGATCCTGGCCGCTTACGTCCGGGCCTGCGATGCGGACGTGCCCGAATGGGAAGAGCGCTGGCGGCGCCTGGAGTACGAGGCACAGGCCGACCCGGGCCTGCCGGTCAGGCCCGCCGGCGCCAGCCCGGCTGCGGTGGCGGGCGCCCGCGCAGGCGTCAGCGTAGCGCCTCCTGACGCATACGACCCGGAGCGCATCAGGGCTGCGCTGCGGGGCGGGACCACGGACCGGGCCACCCGCGTGGCCCGCCACGCCGACGCGGCGCGTACCGCGGCTGCGGGCCGGGCGGATCCAGAACCTGGGCTCATGGAGACGGTGACCCCAGAAGGACCCGCGGCCTGGAACAGCCGGGCGCCGGGCTGGGGCGACCGCGATACCGCTAGCTGGTCCGGGAGCGGGGGGCCTGTTTCGGCCTGGGATACCACTCCTACCTGGAGCACTCCGGTCAGCCAGGACACCGTGCCGACCAACGGGAACCATCATCCGACGTACTCGGGCAGCGTATTCGACACCGCCGTCGCTGAGGGGTTCGGTCCCGACGTGACCTCGGTTAGCCAGGAGGATCCGGTGCCGGCCTGGCTGGCGGACAGCGAGGTGGCCGCGGCGCCGGAGGCCGACCGACTGTGGCCGGAGCGACAGGACACCGAGCCCGCGCGTTGGCCGGTCGACGGCCAGTTCGCGCCGCCGGTTACGGCTGAGGGCGAACCCGAGTGGGCGCAGGACAGCCGTATTGGCCACGACGCCGGGTTCGTGCAGTCCGCCGGTTTTGCTCAGGGAGCCGGGTACGCCCAGGAGGCCGGGCTCGCAATGGACACCGGGACCGTGCAGGACGCCGGGTTCGCGGGGGACGCCGGGACCGTGCAGGACGCCGGGTTCGCGGGGGACGCCGGGACCGTGCAGGACGCCGGGTTCGCAGGGGACGCCGGGACCGTGCAGGACGCCGGGTTCGGCCAGGACGCCGGCTCGGTGCAGTCCGCCGGGTTCGGCCAGGACGCCGGCTCGGTGCAGTCCGCTGGGTTCGCGCAGGACGCTGGATCCGCCGGGCCTGCCGGGGTAGCGGCGCAGGCGGCGGCGCAGCCGGTTCGCTCGCCGATGGCCATAGCCCCGCTGGACCGACGCCGCCGCGACAAGTTCTTTCCGCTGAGGCTGGCTGCGGTCATGGTGATCGCTGCGATCATCGGCAGCGTCCTGGTGCTGGTGATCAGGTAGCCGGGAAACCGGTCGCTTAGCGCGGGCGGTCCTGGGACAATCGGGCCGTGCCGGCGGACTACTTCGACGAGCGGATCGCCTCGAGCTATCGCGAGAAGTGGCCGCACCTGTTCCAGCCGGAGGTGGTCGAGCCGACCGTGACTTTCCTGGCCGAGCTGGCCGGGACGGGCGCGGCCCTCGAATTCGGCGTCGGGACCGGGCGTATCGCCATCCCGCTCAGCCAGCGCGGCATTCCCGTGCACGGGATTGACCTGTCACCGGCGATGATCGCGCAGCTGCGGGCGACTCCGGGCTCGGACCGCGTCGGGGTGACGATCGGCGACTTCGCGACGACCAGGGCGGAGGGGACGTTCCGGCTCGCGTACCTGGTGCGTAACACGATCGCGAACCTGACCACGCAGGATGCGCAGGTCGAGTCCTTCCGCAACGCTGCCGCGCACCTGGAACCCGGTGGCTGCTTCGTCATCGAGATGTACATCCCTGACCTGCAGCGCCTCCCGCCGGGCGAGCGGTTCCACGCGTTCACCGTGACGCCCACGCACCTCGGGTTCGACGAGTACGACGTCGCGACGCAGACCGCGCGCTCGTACCATTACTGGCTGAGGGACGGCCAGCTGGAAACCTTCTGGGCGCCGTTCCGCTACGCGTGGCCTGCCGAGCTGGACCTGATGGCGCGGCTGGCCGGCATGAGGTTGCGCGAGCGGTGGAGCGACTGGAAGCGGGCGCCCTTCACCGCCTCAAGCAGGAACCACGTGTCGGTTTGGGAGAAGACGCCCGAGGGCTAGTCCGAGCCGGGCTCATCCGCGCCGGCGGAAAGCTCGGCCTGGCCGTTGGGCGGAGCCGGGTCGGCTGAGCCCAGCGGGTCGGCTGACGCCGCCGCATCGACGAAGCCGAGGCCAGGGACGGCGGCGGCCAGGATGGCGCTGATATTGTCGTCAGCCGACGTGCCCGCCGGGGCCTCGGCCGCGGGCGCAGCCTCGATCGCGGGCGTGCCTTCGGCGGCGGGCACGGCGGGCGGCTCGCGGCGAGGCCGGGGCTTCGGGCCGGCTCCGGGCACAGGCTCCTCGGCGGTGCCGGCGAAGGCACTGGCGACCTGCCGCAGCGCGGTGGTCACCTCGCTGGGGATGACCCAGAACGTGTTGCCTGGCCCCTGCGCGATCTGCGGCAGCGTCTGCAGGTACTGGTAGGCGAGCAGCTTGGGATCCGGGTCGTTGTCGTGCACGGCCTGGAAGACGGTTTCGATGGCCTTCGCCTGACCTTCGGCCCGCAGGATCGCGCTTTGCTTGGCGCCCTCGGCACTCAGGATGGAGCTCTGCTTATCGCCTTCCGCGGTGAGGATCTTGGACTGCCTGACGCCCTCGGCGGTCAGGATGGCCGCGCGCTTCTCCCGCTCCGCGCGCATCTGCTTCTCCATCGCGTCCTTGACCGACTTTGGCGGGTCGATGGCCTTGATCTCCACCCGGGTGACCCGGATGCCCCACTTCCCCGACGCATCGTCCAGGACGCCGCGCAGCAAGGCATTGATCTTGTCGCGCGAGGTCAGCGTCTGCTCTAGGTCCATCGACCCAATCACGCTGCGCAGCATCGTCGCGGTGATCTGCTCGATGGCCTGGATGTAGTTGACGATCTCGTAGTCCGCCGCTCGCGGATCGGTGACCTGGAAGAACAGGACCGTGTCGATGAGCACAACCAGGTTGTCCTCGGTGATCACCGGCGCGCCATTGAACGAGACAACCTGCTCGCGCAGGTCGATGATCGGCTTCACCCGGTCGATCATCGGGATGACGAAATTCATCCCGGGTTCCAGCGTCTTCCGGTACCGGCCGAGCCGCTCCACGTTGCGCGCGCGGGCCTGCGGCACGATCCGCACCGAACGCAACACGGTAAGGACGACGAGGAGCGCGACGACCGCCGCGATGAGGATCTCCGCCAAGACCATGGCTACTCCCGGGGATAGACGAGGGCGGTGGCCCCCTTGATCTGCATGACGTCGACCTTGGTGCCGACCGGGATCACCAGCGATTCGTCGTAGGGACGCGAGGACCACTCCTCGCCGTCGATGCGAACGCGGCCGCTGTGCTCGGTGACCTCCTCGAGGACGACCGCCGACCGGCCGACGAGGGCGGCGGCTCCGGTGCGCAGGGCCGGCGGCTGCTTGAGGTGCCTGACCGCGATCGGGCGGACAACGCCAAGACCGGCTCCGGCCGCCACGATGAACGCGGCCAGCTGCCAGGTCAGGCCGATGTGGAACGCTCCTACCACGGCCGCCACGACCGCCGCGACCGCGAGGAGACCGAAGGCGAGGGTCGTGGTGAGGAGTTCGGCAACACCGAGCACGACTGCCACGATCAGCCATATGATCCAGGACACAGTGGCCGCTCCGCTGAACGTTTCTCCCTTGAGAGTATCCCTCGCCCGGCTTTGTCCGCATCAAGCCCCGGAGGGGGCGGACCGGGAGCCGCTATACGCGACGTTATCGGGTCGATACCCCACGATTATGTGCAATTTATGACAATTGGCCGTCTCTGTCCTACAGGGGATATCCCTCGACCTACACTCTGCAGATAAGGGCAGAGATCCACGGCGCGCTGGACAATGGGTCCAGGAGGTAACTGGTGGAACGTGGCGACACCGGTCTGGGCCGCGATGCCTACGGTCTGCCCAGACGGCGGAGGCCGGGTGAACACCGCGCCTACCGGCCACGGGGGGCGGTCGATGAGCAGGCCGACGGCGACGGAGTGAACCGGCGGGCGGGGGCCGAGGACGAGTACTACGGCCAGTTGCTGCGGCGACCCGACGAGTTCCAGCCGCGCCCGCGGCTGCGCCAGCAGGGGCGTCCGCGCCTGCGCCAGTCGGGCCGCTTCCCACCGCCCGGCACCGGCGGCTATCCCGCCGAGGGCCCGGGGAACGGAGATCCCGCGAGGGGCTGGGCCCCGATGGGGGGCCAGGACAAGGGCGGCCCGGGGAACGGCGGACCCATGGGCAGCCCGTGGAATGGGGGCCCGGCGAGCGGCGGACCCATAGGCGGCGGCCTGCGGAGCGGCGGACCTGTGGGCGGCCTGGCGGGCGGTGGACCCATCGGCGGCGGCCCGGGGAACGGCGGACCTGTGGGCGGCCAGGGGAACGGACCTGTGGGCGGCCAGGGGAACGGACCTGTGGGCGGCCCGGGCAGCGGACCTGTGGGCGGCCCGGGGAACGGCGGACCTGTGGGCGGCGGGACCATGGGCGGCACGGGGAACGGCGGCCCGGGGAACGGCGGGGGGATGGGCGGCCAGGGGAACGGCGGGCCCGTGCCACCTCGCCAGTACTGGCTGCCGAACGGTCGGCGGGTTCCCCCTGGCTACGACCAGCCATACCGGCCGCAGGCGCCGGGTGCGGCCGGGGCTGGCCGGGTCCGGCCAGGTCCGGGTCAGACCCAAGGGCGTCCGGTCGGACAGGATCCGCTCGGCGACGCTTGGAGTCGACCGGGGCGCGCTCCTGGTCAGGCACCGCCTCCGGCGTCCGGTGGAGCCCGCGCGCCTTACGGCGCCGGGCGGCCCGAGGCGCGCGACGGTTTGGGTTCACGGGCGCCGTACGGGATCCAGGGCGGGCCGACTCCGCAGGAGGCGCCTGGCCCGGTGATCCGCCAGCGGGAGACGGCCGTTCCTCCGGAGCGGCCGACCGGCACGGCGAACGCGGTGGCCAGCATCGCGCCGGACGGCCTGGAGTCGTTCGCGCGGGACCTGCGCGCGCTGCGGGCCAAGGCCGAGCTTGACTACCCGGAGATGGCTGAGGTCTCGCACTACACGATGAAGACGCTCGCGTCGGCGGCTGGCGGGCTCCGCCTGCCCACGCTGCCCGTGGCCGTCGCGTACGTGCGCGCCTGCGGCGGGAACGTCAGCGAATGGGAGGAGCGCTGGCAGAAGCTGGCCGACAAGCTGACCGCAGACGCGGCCAAGAAGCGCCGCGACGACGACGAGCGCCCGGAACCCTCGGAGGCGCCGACCATCGAACCGCCAGCCGCGCTGAAGGCTCCATCGCCCGAGGCCGACCCGCCCCCCACCGAGGTCTACGTCATCACCTCCGCACCCCCGCGCCAGCCGGGCTGGTGAGGGTACTGATTTGATACTTTCCGGCGCCAGCTGGGCTGGTGAGCTGCGGAGCTGACGTGAGTGGATGACACAATGGGCAGCGTGCTGCCCCCGGACAACCACGTGCACACGCAATTCTCGTGGGACGCGCCAGGCGCGGCGTCGATGGTGCGCAGCTGTGAGCAGGCGCTGGCGGTCGGAGTAGGGTGCGTGGCCTTCACCGACCACCTGGACTTCACCGACTGGACCGACGGGGACCGGATCGCCGAGGAGCACCTGGATCCGCGACGGTACAGCGCGATGCGACTGCTCGATGTCACGGGCTACCTGGCGGCGATCGAGGACTGCCGCGAGCGCTTCCCCGACCTGCGCATCCTGTCCGGGGCCGAGATCGGTGAGGCGCACATGTTCGGCGCGAGCGCGGCGGCCCTGGTGGCCAGGGCCGGTTTCGACCGGGTGCTCGGCTCGCTGCACGCCATACCGTTCGACGGGCGGCTGGCGGCGGCCGACCAGTTGTTCGGGGTGCTTCCGGCCGCCGAGGTGATGCGCAGGTATTTCGCGGAGGTCGTCCGGCTGGTCCAGGGCAGCGACATCTTCCAGGTGCTCGCGCACCTGGACTTTCCGCGGCGCAGCTGGCCGCAGGCGGCCGGGCCCTACGACGAGACGGCCTTCGAGGCGGAGTACCGGGCTGTATTGCGCGCCCTGGCGGCCGGCGGACGGGTGCTCGAGCTGAACACCAAGAGCCCGCTGCTATCGGTCGAGCTGTTGCGGTGGTGGCGGGACGCCGGGGGGCGGGCCGTCTCGTTCGGGAGCGACGCGCACCAGCCCTGGCGGGTCGGCGCCAAGTTCAAGCTCGCGGTCGACGTGGTCGAGGCCGCCGGCTTCCGCGCCGGTCGCGATCGGTTCGACTTCTGGCGGGTCTAGCAGCGGCTCCACCAGACGTCAACGGCGGCACCGACGCCTAGTGCCGGAGGAGAGGAAGGCCCCGGTGCCGCCGCCGACTGCTTATCAAGTCCAGGTGTCGCCCAGCCTGACGCGGGAGTCCCCGCCCTCGCTCGCCGATCGGCACTCGCTCCGGTAATTGCTGGACACGACCCACACCTACGATCCTGATCTGCGGGCCCGCCCCGCCGGCTCTCGCGGTTGGCCGGCGGGGCAGTTCCGTTTGAACACGGTGCGAAGTTGTTTCGCTACCATTTGTAGTGTAACTCTATGTACTGTCATCAATGCAATGGGTAACAGGGTAATAGTTACCTATCTCCCCGGTGACATTCCACGCAGAGTCACCCATCTGTGACGCGAGAGGAACTCGAGCTGGTGGAGGCCAATGTGAACAAAGATGGTTGCGCTGGGGAGCCACCAAACGCCGTTCGGGAAAAATGGTGGTAAAAGAATCGGTTACTGTCCGCGCATGATGCCGCCGATGATGCCGCCGATGGCGCCGCCTTCGGCGGCCTGCGGAGCGCCCTGGTGGGACAGGTAAGGGTCGAGCGCGTGGGCGAGGATGGGCAGCGGCATCGACTGCAGCCAGATCTGGCCCGGGCCGGTCAGCGCGACCAGGTGGAAGCCGTCCTGGCCGAACGCCATGTTGGCGATGCCGGGCAGCCGGGTGACGCTGAACTGCACGCTGCCCTCGAACATGCCCACGTGTCCTGGGTGCACCATCAGCGTCTGGCCGGGGGCGAGGGTGTAGTGCACGAGTTCGCCGGACAGCTCGATCCAGGCGCGGCCCTGGCCCTCGAGCTTCTGCAGGATGAACCCGTCGCCGCCCCACAGGCCGCCGCCGAAGCTCTGCTGGAAGCCGATGCTCGGCGTGATGCCGGGCGTGCCGCACAGCCAGCCGTGGCGGTGGACGAAGAACGCCTGGCCCGGGGCGATGTCGGTCGGCATGATGTGGCCGGGCATCTTCGCGGCGAACGTGATCATGCCGGTGCCCGACATCGCTTCGTAGTGGGTGAGGAACAGCCCGCCGCCGCCCATGACGCGCTTCAGGCCCTGCATGAAACCGCCGCCGCCCTGGCCTCCCGGGCCGCCGGCGTTCATGTGCTGGGACAGCTGGATGTTCGGGGTCATCCAGGACAGCTCGCCGTGGGTGGAGACCACACTCTCGCCCTGCTCCAGGGTGACCTCGAGTATCGGCATGGTGGTGCCCTTGATTTCTGCTTGCATGACCGCGAGCCTACCGGGCGGGGTAGGTGTCCGATTTCCGCTAGTAGCAGTCCGTCGGCGATGGCATCGTGGACAGCGTGAAACAGCAACGCCGGCGCGGACGCCGGGCGCTAGCCGGGGCCGAGGCCGGGGTTCCGGCGCTCGATGACGAGCAGCGGTACGCGGCCGCGGTCTCGAAGGATGCCCGGTTCGACGGTGTGTTCTTCACCGGGGTGACCTCGACGGGCATCTACTGCCGGCCGTCGTGCCCGGCGATCACGCCGAAACGGGAGAACATGCGGTTCTACCGCAGCGCGGCCGCCGCCCAGGAAGCGGGCTTCCGGGCCTGCAAGCGGTGCCGCCCGGACGCCTCCCCCGGCTCGCCGGAGTGGAACATCAGGGCCGACGTCGTGGGGCGCGCGATGCGGCTCATCGCCGACGGCGTGGTCGACCGGGACGGCGTGGAGGGGCTGGCGGTCTGCCTCGGCTACGAGCAGCGGCAGGTCCGGCGGCTGGTGACCGCGGAGCTCGGCGCGGGCCCGCTGGCCATCGCGCGGGCGCAGCGCGCCCAGACGGCGCGGGTTCTGGTTGAGACCACCACCCTGCCGCTGTCGGAGATCGCGTTCGCGGCCGGGTTCGCCAGCATCAGGCAGTTCAACGCCACGATCCAGGAAGTGTTCGCGGTGACGCCCACGCAGCTCCGCGAGGCGCGCGACAGGCGGAGTACGCGATCGCGGCGACGGGTGGGGGCCCAGGCGTTTCTGGCGGGAGGCCGGGGGCTGGCGGAGGCCGGGGGGCTAGGCGAGCCCTCGGCGCCCGGGCTCATCAGGCTGCGGCTCGCGTACCGGCATCCGATCGATATGGAGCGGACGTTCGGGTTCCTGGCCGCCCGGGCGATCGAGGGCGTGGAGTCGGTGGAAGACGGGCGCTACCGCCGGACGATGCTGCTGCCGAACGGTACGGGGATCGTGTCGCTCGGGCCTGCGGGGCCTGGTCCGGGCTCCGGTTCCGGTTCCGGTCTCGATTCCGGTTCCGGTTCCGGCTACGTGGAGTGCGAGCTGCAACTGGAGGACCTGCGCGACCTGACCGCGGCCGTGCAGCGGTGCCGGCGGTTGCTCGACCTGGATGCCGACCCCGAGGCGGTGACCTCGTACCTGTCGGCGGACCCGGTGCTCGGGCCGCTGGCGCGGGCCTGCCCGGGGAGGCGCTCGCCCGGGCACGTAGACGGCGGCGAGCTCGCCCTGCGGGCGGTCCTCGGCCAGCAGGTGTCGGTCGCCGCGGCCAGGCGCCTCGGGTCCCGGCTGGTGGCCGCCTACGGTAAGCCGCTCGAGCGGGCGGACGGCTCGCTCACGCACTGCTTCCCCACGGCGGAGACGCTGGCTGGCGCCGATCCGGCCACGCTGCCGATGCCGCGCGCGCGGGCCGCGGCGCTGACGGGGCTGGCCACGGCGCTCGCCTCCGGCGGGCTGTCCCTGGATCCCGGCGCCGAACGGGACCTGGCGCAGGAGCGCCTGCTCGCGCTGCCTGGGATCGGGCCGTGGACGACGGCGTACATCCGGATGCGCGCCCTGTCTGACCCCGATGCGTTCCTGCCCGGAGACGCCGGCGTGCTTGGCGCGCTGGCACGGCTCGGGGCTGTTCCGGCCGGGACAGGTTCCGGGGCGCGGGCCGGGACGGCCAGGGCGGCCGCCGCCGCGGCGTCGCTCGCCGAAGGCTGGCGGCCGTGGCGCTCCTATGCCGTCCATCACCTGTGGGCCTACCTGGAGGAGAAATGACCAGCCCGTTCGTGGCGCCGGACCTGAGCGCACCGCGCCTTTCCCATATCGTCGGCTCGCCGATCGGCCGGCTGCTGCTGCTCGGCGACGGGCACGCCCTGACCGGGCTGTGGATGCTGGACGCCGACCGGCACTCGTGGCGGGTCGGGGAGGGGCTGACGCCGAGCCCCGCCACCTTCCGCGAGGTCGCGGCGCAGCTCGAGGCGTACTTCGCCGGCGAGGCGAAGGAGTTCACCGTGCCGCTGGCGCCCAGCGGGACCCCGTTCCAGCTCGCGGTGTGGACCGAGCTGACCAAGATCCCCTACGGGAGCACGGTCAGCTACGGGGACATCGCGCGGGCGCTGGGCAAGAGGCTCGTCGCGTCGCGCGCGGTGGGCCTGGCCAACGGCGCGAACCCGATCTCGGTCATCGTGCCCTGCCACCGGGTAATCGGCAGCGACGGCAGCCTGACCGGGTACGGCGGCGGCCTCGAACGCAAGGAACTGCTGCTCCGCCTGGAGGGAGCGAGTCCCGTCCCGCTGTGGTGACGTCCCGGGGGTGCGGTGCGGACGGGGGTAGCGTGGACGGGTGGTCGCGCTGCTGCTCCTGGCCGTCGCCCTCGGGCTGTCCAACCTCGCCGGGGCCATCGGGTTCGGGATCAGCGGGGTAAGCGGTTGGCTCAGGGTGCGGATCGCCGTGCTGTTCGGCGTGTTCGAGGCGGGCATGCCGGTGCTCGGGCTGGCCCTGGGGCACGGCGTGGCGAGCGGCCTCGGGCGGTCGGCGCACTGGCTCGGCGGGGCGATGCTGATCGCAGTCGGGATGATCAGCCTGGTCCTGGCGCTGCGGGGTTCGGGGGGTTCTGGGGGTTCTGAGGGTTCTGAGGGTTCTGAGGTCGGGGTCCCTTCGGGACCTGGCCCGGTGGGGACGGGGCGGTTGCTGTTCAGTGCCGTCGCGCTGAGCGTGGACAACCTGGCGGCCGGGTTCGCGCTCGGCTCGCTCCGGGTCGGGCTGGCGGTGGCCGCGCCGGTGTTCGGGGTGGTGAGCGTGGTCATGTCGCTGGCCGGCCTTGAGTTGGGCGCGAGGATCGCAGCGGCCGCGGGAGACCGCAGTGAGCTGATAGCGTGCGCAATGTTGGTCGGGGTGGGGGCCGCCATGGCGGCCGGCGTGTTCTGAAGAGTGATCTGAAGACGCCGGGAGGCACAATGGAACCAGTGAGGTCCTTGGTGCGTCCAAGGGCAATGATGAATCTGAGGCGTATCCGCGGACTCGGGGCTGCGGGACTGCTGGGTGCTGGGCTGCTGTGTACCGGGCTGGCCGGGTGCGGGACGGCGGTGGCGTCCTCACCGCCGGCGACGGCGGCCCCGCCCGCGGCGGGAGCAGGCGAGGCAGCGCTGGCGACGGCGGCGACGCCGCAGGCCGGCTGCGCCAGCGTGAGCCGGGCGACCTCGGTCACCGTCGCCCGGCACGTGTTGGTCACCGAACCGGTCAACGGCGGCACGCGGACGTATACCCAGCGTCACGCGACCGCGGTGCAGGCCCTGTTCGGTGACTTCTGCGCGGCCCTTGCCCACGCTGACATGCCGCCGCCGCCGATCGATTGCCCGGCCGACTTCGGGGTCTCGTACGCGGGCGCGTTCTACGACGGGCAGCGAACCCTCGCCACTTTCGTTTACACACCAACCGGGTGCCAGCGGGTCAGCGTCACGGCGGGGGGCAAGACGCGGGGTACCTTCCTGATCGGGAAGGCGGCCGCCGCCGCGCCGCACCTCAAGGCCGACATGGCCGCGGTCCTGGGTCTGTCGGAGTCGCAGGTGTACGGCACGCCGGGCTCGCAGCCCCTCGGGCCGGGCAAGCAGGGAGGGTGACCGATATAAGCTTCGGCCACCCTCACGTTCTGAAGACGCCGGGAGGCACGATGGAACGGATGACAGCCTGCGCGCGTCCAATAGGCATGATGAGCGAGCGTCGAATCCGCGGACTGGCGGCCGCGGGACTGCTGTGCGCGGCACTGGCCGGGTGCGGCACCGCAGCGACGGCGGCGACGGCCGGAGCCGCGGAGCCGGCGATGTCGACGGCGGCGCCACGGGTCGGCTGCGCGAGCGTGAACCAGTCGACCAAGGTCATCGTCGAGCGATATCGTCTCATGACCCGCGAGCCGGTCACCGCTGCCGCGTGGACGGTGATCCAGCGCAACGTGAGACTAGTCCGCGCGCTGTTCGGTGATATCTGCGCGGCCGTTAACCACCCTGCCATCCGGCCGCCGGTCAACCTCTGCCCGGCCGACTTCGGGACCTCCTACACGGGCACGTTCTATGACGGGCAGCGGGTTCTGGCTACGTTCGCCTACGAGGAGACTGGCTGCCCGCGGGTCAGCATCAGTGCGGCAGGCAAGACCAAGGGCACCCTACTGCTCGGCAGCGCAGCCGCCGCCGGGCGACACCTCAAGGCCGACCTAGCCGCAGTCCTTGGAGTACGGGAATCTCAGGTGTAGTGGTCACCGGCCGGGTCGCAGGCCATCGGGCCGGTCAAGCAGGGCCTGTGGCCGTCAGCAACCCGGCGTCTGGCGCATGGCCCGGAGCATTAGGGCAAGTTGCCCGACTCGTCGAGGTCGAACTCGCCGTCCTTTACGCCCAGGACGAACGCCTCCCATTCGGCTTCGGTGAAGTACAGCTTGTCGCCGTCCGGGTGGGCCGCGTCGTACATCACGTACAGCCTGGGCTCACCGGCCTTGTGCGGCGCCGCCGAGGTGTCGGTCGTGACGTACACCTCAACCCGGCTCTCCTCGGCATCGGCCGCCGACGTGTCGTCACCCGGAGTGTGCATGGAACTCAGGCTACCGCCGCGGCGCCTGCCGCATGCGGGCGGTCGGCGCGAAGTCGCGGAAGAACCCGGCCTCGGCGAGGCCTGGGCGGTAAGGGCGCATTAGCCCGCAGACAGACCGACGGCGGGGGGACGGGGGGCCGTCCCCCGCCGTCGGCGGGATCTGCGGCTGTCAGCTGTCGGTGATCAGCGCGTCCATGATGGGCGTGCCGATCCCGGTGGCGAGGTCAAAGCCGGGTACGGTCGGGAACAGGCCGTTGTTGTTGGTGCTCTGGCCGACGCCCGTGATGTCGTGGAAGTAGGTCGACGGGTCACGGTCGTACAAGCTGTACAGCAGGGGGTTGGCGTTGCCGGTGCGGTGACCCTGCCAGCTGTCGCGGTCGGCGAAGATGGCCGACCACAGCGGCGAGGACAGGCTGGTGCCGCCGATCCCGAACCAGCCGGGTACCGGCTCGCTGCCGCTGAACTGGGCGCAGACGCTGAACGGGGTGTTGGCGTTGCCGGTGCAGTACTCGGCGTACGGCGTGAACTCGTCGGCGTTCATCGAGACATCGGGATCCTCGCGGCACGGCGTACCCCTCGCGGCCAGCGCGCAGTGGGTCGAGCCGTTGCCGTAGGTGGTGAACTGGTTGATGATCCCCGGGCCGTGCTGGTAGCTCGGCTGGCCCCACCACTGGCTGGATCCGCCGCCGCCTGCGCCGACTGCCGCGCACCAGAAGAAGCCGGTCTCGCCGTCCTCGGAGGCGCTGTTGTTACAGAGGTTGTCCACGTTCCAGACCGACTCGACGCCGTCCGGGTACTCGGGGTGCTGCTCGGTCCCCGGGTTGTCGGTCTCTAGCGAGGTACCGCCGACGCTGGTCACCCAGGGCTGCGAGGGCGGGTCGAGCACGTTGACGATGGTGGTGCCGTCGGAGCGGATGCACGAGAAGGCACCGGTGTCGCCCTCGGCCCCGAACATGGACTGACCCTGCGCCGCCATTTGCTGGAAGACGGTGTTCTCGGCCTGGACGTAGGCGGCGTCCACGTCGTTCTCGCAAACCGCCCAGCTCGAGCTGATTACGTCGGCCTTGTCGGCCTGCGCGATCGCGGTGTACTCGTCGAGTTCGGTCTGCCCGGTGTAGTCGTTGGGCGCGTTGTACACGATGAGGTTCTGCATGTCGGGCGCCACCGACAGCTGCGCCTCGATGTCGGCGTCGACCTCGATGTCCCCGGCGTAGCCGTTGAAGTCGGGCGGGCACGTGTCGCCTGCTGGGCAGACCGGGTTCAGCGGGCCGCCGTCGACGTTGACGTTGACCAGCGGCGGGGTGAAGCGTGATCCGTAGAACTCGTGCGCCCAGGTGTCGATGTCGGACTCCTGGTAGGCAGAGAGCTCGAACACGGCGGTGTTGACGCCCTCGCCCTTGGCCCGGTCGTTGCCGTTGCCGTTCGGCGCGCTGTAGATCGAGTTGGTCTGAGACGGCGTCAGGCCGCTGCAGCCGGGTCCGCCGCCGTAGCCGTACGGCGGGGGCTGATTGTTGACATAAGTGCTGACCAGGAACGCCACATTCGGGTAGGGCGTCTCGCAGGCCGGGCTGCCGTGCATCCTTGCGCGGTTGGGCTGGGTGTTGTTGAAGCGAGGACCCTGGTACGGGTTCGCGGTGGCCACCATCGAGTGCTCGCGGATGGTGTTGGTAAGCCCGATGACGCCCAGCGTCGCGCCGGCCAGCGAGTCCGGCAGCATGACGGGCGTGGAGTTGGCGAAGTACGAGGTGCCCTGCGGGTCCTTGAAGGTGCTCAGCGTGGTCCGGAAGGCGTTGGAGATCAGCATGGTCGAACCGGTGGCGCGCACCAGGAACGGAGAGGGGGACGGCAGGACCTTCAGGCCCTCGTCGGCCAGGTAGTTCGCGATCTCCGCTCGGGCCGCCGCCGTGGGCGCGAAGCGGGCGTCGAACATCAAGGCCGATAGCCATTTGTGATATTGCGGGCTCCCCTTGGTGTACTGCTCACTAAGCAAGGTGTCCAGCCCGGCGGCATCCCGAGGCGTGACGGCCACCTCGATCTGCATGTTCGGGCTGCTGTAGTGGCCCGTAATGGTGTCTGTCGTCGGCGAGACGCTGTTAGAGAGCGCGAAGAAGCCCGCGACTCCAGATAGCGCCGACGAGATCGGACCGGAGAACGCGGCCAGAGGCGTCACGAGCGTGGCCACACCCAGCACGATCCCGGCCGATAGCCGTGCCCTTCTCGAGCTGATCATGTCCTGTGCACCGTCCTATGAGCGTTTGGTCCCCCCTAGTGGTCCCTGCGGCGAACAGGCCGAAATTATGCCAGTCTGACCTGTTGGAACGTGGGAGCTTCGGGACAGATCCGTTGGTTGCTATCAAATAACTAATGAGTCACGGACACGTTTCCCTCAGGCTTGCACCATGCCGGACCAGAGCCGATGACTAGACGGCAGTGCTGAGGCTTCAGCGGATAGGGTCGTGTCCGTGCCCGAAAGCGACAGCGCCGACGCGAGCTGGCCGGCGGCCGAGGCGGCCTGGTACGCCGGGCTGCCGACGATGTTCGGATCCGCGGCGGCGCTTTTCACCGACCCGGCGGGCCGGGTCCTGCTGGTCAAGCCGAACTACCGTGAGCACTGGTCGCTGCCGGGCGGGATCCTGGAGCACGGCGAGCCGCCGCACGTGGGCTGCCGGCGCGAGGTCGCGGAAGAAGTCGGCCTCGACATCGCCCCCGGGCGGCTGCTGGCCGTCGACTGGAGACCCCCGGAAGGGGTCCGGCCCCGGGCGATGGTGAGCTTCATCTTCGACGGCGGCGTCCTGCCGGAGCACCCGCAGATCCGGCTGCAAGAGGAAGAACTCGACGGCTACCGCTTCGTCGACCCCGGCGAGCTGGCCGACTACCTGCCTGCGTTCCTGGTGACCCGGGTCTCGGCCGCGCTGGCCAGCCGGGCCGCGGGCGCATCGGCGTACGTCCCGCAACTCGACGGGCGGTGAGTCTTATCCTCGGTGGTGCCCGCTCCGGCGGCCCGGATGCGGGGGTTCACCTTGCCGCGGGCGAGCGGACTTCCAGCTGGCTGAGCAGGGCGGCGGTGGCGTCCGCGACGGCGTCCACGGCGTGGCCGAACGCCTCGGCGTTGTGCCCGGCGGGGGTGCGGAAGCCGCTGATCTTCCTGACGTACTGGAGCGCGGCGGCACGGATGTCGTCCTCGGTGACCAGCTCGGCGTAGGGCGGGCGGAGGGTCTTGATGCTTCGGCACATACCTCGACGGTACGTCAATCCAGGCCGAGGAGGGCCTCCAGGCCCACGGTCAGGCCGGCCGGGAGCGAGCCGATCTGGCGGACCGCGAGCAGCACGCCCGGCAGGAACGAGGCGCGGTCCAGCGAGTCGTGCCTGATCGTGAGGGTCTCCCCCGGCCCGCCGAAGAGCACCTCGTGATGGGCGACGTACCCGGGCGCGCGCACCGAGTGGACGCGCAGGTCCTCGACGACGGCCCCGCGGGCCCCGGGCAGCGCCGACGTGGTGGCGTCGGGCGGTGCGCCCAGGCCCGCCGCGGCGCGCGCCGCGCTGATCATCGCCACGGTGCGCAGCGCCGTCCCCGACGGGGCGTCGGCCTTGCCCGCGTGGTGGAACTCGATCACCTCGGCGGAGGGGAAGAACCGCGCCGCCTGGGCGGCGAGGCGCATCATCAGGACGGCGCCGACGGAGAAGTTCGGCACGATGAGGATGCGCACGTCCTTATGGTCGGCCAGCCAGCCCTGCACCTCGTCCAGCCGGTCCTCGCCGAAGCCGGACGTGCCGACCACGGTGTCCAGGTCGTGCTCGGCGCACCAGCGCAGGTTGTCCATCACCGCACCGGGGTGGGTGAAGTCGACTACTACGTCGCACCCGGTCAGCGGGTCGCGCGCGTCGCCCAGGTCGACCTCGGCGACCAGGTCCAGGTCAGGGGCCTCCAAGATCACCCGGGACACCTCGCGCCCCATCCGTCCCCGCGCGCCCAGCACCCCGACCTTGATCATCGCGTCCTCCCGTTAGGGGTTTGGCACGATCCTGGCCGACCTCAGACGGCGAAGGCGGCGGGATCGTCGAAGGGGCCGACGACGGCCAGGGCCTTGGGGCGGGTCAGGAACTCGGCGGCCACGGCGCGCACGTCGTCGTGGCTGACCGCGTCGATGGCGGTGAGTACCTCCTCGACCGGCTCGAGCCTCGGGTAGACCAGCTCGGACTTGCCGAGACGGCTCATCCGCGACGAGGGGTCCTCCAGGCCGAGCACGATCGAGCCGCGCACCTGGCCCTTGCCGCGGGCCAGCTCGGCGTCGGTCAGCCCGCCGTCTACCACCCGGGTGATCTCCTCGGCGCAGATGGCCAGGACCTCGTCGGCCTTGGCGGGCAGGCAGCCGACGTAGATCCCCCACAGGCCGGTATCGGCGTGCTGCCCCGAGAAGCTGTACACCGAGTACGCCAGGCCGCGCTTCTCGCGTACCTCCTGGAACAAGCGGGAGGACATACCGCCGCCGAACGCCGCGTTCAGGACGCCCAGCGCGAACCTGCGGTCGTCGGTCCTGGACATCGCCTCACAGCCGAGCACCAGGTTGGCCTGCTCGATGCCGCGGGAGATCAGCGTCGTGCCGACGCCGGCCGTGGCGCCGGAGCCGGGGTGGCTGCCGTTCAGGCGCGGCGGGGCAGGCTCGGCGGCCCGGCCCAGCGCCGGGCCGAACGCGTCGGCCACCAGCTGGACCAGCCGTTCGTGGTCCAGGTTGCCCGCCGCGGCCACCACCAGGTGCTCGGGGGTGTACCGGGCCTGGTAGTGCTCGAAGATCTGGTCCCTGGTGATGGCGTTGATCGAGTCCGCGGTGCCGAGGATGGGCCGGCCCAGCGGGGTGTCACCGAACAGCTTGGCGGTGAACGCCTCGTGCGCGGTGTCCGAGGGATCGTCCTCGTTCATCGCGATCTCCTCGAGCACCACGTTCCGCTCGGCGTCCACGTCCTTCGGGGTGACCAGCGAACGGGTCACCATGTCGGACAGGATGTCCACGGCCAGCGGCAGGTCCGCGTCGAGCACCCGCGCGTAGTAGCACGTGTACTCCTTCGCGGTGAACGCGTTCATCTCGCCGCCGACCGCGTCCATCTCGGCCGAGATCTCCAGCGCGGTGCGCCGCTCGGTCCCCTTGAACAGCAGGTGCTCCAGGTAGTGCGTCGCGCCGGCGTGCGCCTCGTCCTCGTCGCGGGAGCCGACGCCGACCCAGATGCCCAGCGCCACCGAACGGACGGCGGGCAGGAACTCGCTGACTACCCTGAGCCCGCCAGGAAGAACCGTTCGGCTGACACCACGGGTTGATTCGGTAGCCATCTACTCGTTATGCCCCCGGGTACGGTGGCGCGTCCTGCGGTGCCCGTCGCGGTCGCCGCCCCGGTCGCCTCGGTCCCTGGGGGCGCCGGAGTCCCTGTGCTCCCTGGGCTCTCTCGGGCGGTCGCCGCGTGAGTCGCGTGACTCGCCGCCGCCAAGGTCCTCGCCGGCCGCCTCGCGCTCCACCACCTCGACCGGGACCAGCGACAGCTTGCCGCGGTCGTCGATCTCGCGGATCTCGACCTGGATCTTGTCGCCGATGTGCATCACGTCGTCGATGTTCTCGATCCGCCTGCCGCCGTGCAGCTTGCGGATCTGGGTGATGTGCAGCAGGCCGTCCTTGCCCGGCAGCAGTGACACGAACGCGCCGAACGTCGTGGTCTTCACCACGGTGCCGAGGAACCGCTCGCCGACCTCGGGCATGTGCGGGTTGGCGATCGCGTTGATCGCGGCCCTGGCCGCCTCGGCCGAGGCCCCGTCGGTGGCTCCGACGTAAATGGTGCCGTCGTCTTCGATCGTGATCTCGGCGCCCGTGTCGTCCTGGATCGAGTTGATCATCTTGCCCTTCGGGCCGATGACCTCGCCGATCTTGTCCACCGGGACCTTGATGGTGATGATCCGGGGCGCGTACAGGGACATCTCAGCCGGTGAGCTGATCGCGCTGCGCATGACCTCCAGGATGGTAAGCCTGGCCCCGCGGGCCTGCTTCAGCGCGCCGGCCAGCACCGAGGCGGGGATGCCGTCGAGCTTGGTGTCGAGCTGGAGCGCG
>Ga0335074_10004062_pt1 | contig 20151 bp, 16 predicted proteins | sample Lox_Sample_23_FD_206715 | JGI IMG/M metagenome (GOLD analysis project Ga0335074, IMG submission 206715) | Soil microbial communities from Loxahatchee National Wildlife Refuge, Florida, United States - Lox_Sample_2.3 | ecosystem: Environmental > Terrestrial > Soil > Wetlands | place: USA... | reverse complement strand
CTCACCGACGCTCTCGGCGGCTACCTGCTGCTGATGGCAATCGTCGTGCTCTACTACTACGGCGTAGCCAGAGTCGGCAGCGACTTCCTGCTCAGCGCCGTCACAGGCAGCTTGCTGCTGCTAGGGATCTGTCTGCCGCTGTTCCTGGCTGCCTCCTGGCTGGCCGAGCGCCGGCATCAGCGCCAGTCGACGACGGACGAGCGCCGGCCTCGCTGACCGGTCACAGGCGCACCAGATTGGTCGGGTCACCAGATTGGTCGGGTCACCAGCCTGGTCAGGCGCACAGGGCTGGTCCGGCGCGAGCCTGGTCAGGCGCACAGGGCTGGTCCGGCGCGAGCCTGGTCCGGCGCCAGCCTGGTCAGGCGTCGACTGTTGATGCGGTCGCAGGCTCGCGCATGGGTACCGCCTCGGTCCGGTGGCGCGCTTTGCGGCTCCTCCCGACCAGGCAGGCTTGCCTGCCCATGTAGCCCAGGAATGCCAGTGCGGCGATCAGGTAGCTGTTGGCGAGAACTGTCGCCAGCCCGTGGAAGCCGAACTCGCCGGGCCCGCCGTGGTAGGGCGTGAACCACATCGGCGCGATGACGAAGAGCAGGTAGGTCAGGGCTGCGGCAATCCAGCTCCAGCTACCGCCCCGGAGCAGGACGACGAGCGCGGGCAGGATCCACACCCAGTGATGGGTCCATGAGATTGGCGAAACGAGCAGCCCGGTGACGCCGGCCACCGTCGCTGCTCCCAGCCAGTCATCGCCCCTGGCCAGCGCCGTGGCGATGACCAGCCCGATGACGCCAAGCACCGGCGGGACTGCGTCATACCAGCCGCCGACGAACTGACTGCCGCCGGCGATGCGGACGGCCGCGCCGTACGGGGACTGGTTGCTGATGTAGGAGGCCCCGACGCGCAGGGTGTCATCAAACAACTTGTGCCAGTACAGCCTCGAGTCGCCTGGCTCGATGAGGTAGCCGATCAGGCCGCAGCCGATGAAGGCGACGGTCGCGGTGATGCCGTCCCTGGTTCGCCGGGCCAGGAGCAGCAGCGGGATGAAGATCAGCGGGGTCAGCTTGATGGCGGCGGCCATGCCGATGCCGATCCCGGCCGGGCGGCCGCGCGACGTGCGCCAGACGTCAGCGAGGATCAGGGCGAGCAGAATGAGATTGATCTGACCCAGGTAGAACGTGTGGTACATCGGCTCAAGCGTGATTGACATGACGGTCACAGCGCCGATGACCTGCCAGTTCGGCCGGTACCCTGCCAGCTTCGTCGTGACGGTGGCCGCCCACGCCAGGGCGAGCAGCGAGGCCAGCTCCCAGCCGACGCGGCCGGCTAGGTCCGGAGCGGCCGCGGCCGGGATGAAGACGGTCGCCGCGAACGGCGGGTAGGTGAACCAGTGCGTCGCGATCCTGCCCTCGTACAACTGGAGGCCGTGCCGGACGGCTTCGCCGCCCCATCGGTACACGTTGAAGTCGAACGGGCTGACCACGACCGCGAAGCACACGAGCAAGGCGACGGCAAGAACAAGCCCGCCGATCACTGCCCGGGTGACGATGCAGTGGTCAAGGGTGAGCGGGCGCAGCCCTGTGCCTCCCGAATCGACGTGGCGGCTGCTTCGGCTCAGGCCGCTGGAATCGCCGTCCCCGGCATGGCGCAGCACTGTCTCGCCTGGCCTGGTGTCGCCCGCGGCGGTGTTACCGGGCGCGGTGTTACCGGGCGCGGTGTTACCTGGCGCGGTGTTACCTGGCGCGATGTCGGCCCGCGCGGCGGCACCGTAGTCGGCCGTGCCGCCGGTCGCAGTCCGGGTACCGGCACGGACCGGCGCCCGGACTGCGATGCCGGCGCACTCGCGGACCTTGCCGCGGGTAGGCGGATTCACGAGCCTGCCACACATCTGTCAGCTGGACCGGCCCTCCCGACGGCAACCTTGACGTCGCGTCCGGACTAGCTCCCCCGTTTGGACAGCCTGATCGTATCGCGACGCCCTGCGCACGGGCGGATGCGGTCCGTGATCAGCCGCCCGGCAACCAAAGCTGCGGCCAGGCGAAGGGCGCCGGGCCGGGGAATGTGCCATGCGGCCCGCCGCGTTCCTTCAAAGGGCCTGCGGTACCGTAACCGGCTGGCCCATTTCGACGACAGAAGGTGATTTTGGCGTGCTCCGTGCCACCGACAACGGCGCTCCTGGTGACCGCTCCGCAGCTGGCGGCCTGGCCTCGGCCGCGCTGGCCGGCTGCGAGCCGATGCGCCTGATGGCCGTGCACGCGCACCCGGACGACGAATCCAGCAAGGGCGCGGCCACCATGGCCAGGTACGTCCGCGAGGGCGTGGAGGTGCTGGTCTGCACGCTGACCGGCGGTGAGCGCGGCGACATCCTGAACCCGGCGATGGAACGGCCCGAGATCCGCGACCGCCTTCCCGAAATTCGCCGAGCTGAAATGGCCAGGGCTCGCGAGATCCTCGGGGTGCAGCAGCGCTTCCTCGGCTTCATCGACTCGGGCCTGCCCGAGGGTGACCCGCTGCCACCGCTGCCGGACGGCTGCTTCGCGCTGCAGCCACTCGAAGTAGCCGCACGACCCCTGGTCCAGGCGGTGCGGGAGTTCCGCCCGCACGTCATGCTGACCTACGACGAGAACGGCGGTTACCCGCATCCCGACCACATCAAGTGCCATGAGGTGTCGGTCGAAGCCTTCGAAGCCGCCGCTGACCCGGACCGGTACGAGGGCTGCGGCGAGCCCTGGCAGCCACTCAAGCTCTACTACTTCCTCACCTTCCATCGTGACCGGATGACGGCCATGCACGACGAGATGATCCGCCGCGGGCTCGAGTCGCCCTATGCGGAGCGGATCGCCGAATGGGCAGCGGAAGACGCGGCCAAGGAGGCCGCAGCGAAGGAAGCGGCTGCGAAGGAAGCGGCTGCGAAGGAAGCGGCTGCGAAGGAAGGCGCCGCGAACGAAGACGCCGCGAACGAAGACGCTGTACAGAAAGACGCGGTGCAAGGAAACGCTGCGGAGAAGTCAGCGGGACAGAGTGGTGGTCCGGTGCGGCGGCCGCCGCAGCGGTATGACATCACCAGCAGGGTCGAGTGCGGCGATTACTTCGAGATCCGCAACCAGGCGCTGATCGCGCACGCCACCCAGGTGGACCCGAATGGCGGCTGGTTCGCCGTCCCGGCCGAGGTCCAGCGCGCCGCCTGGCCCACCGAGGACTATCATCTGGCCAGGTCACTGGTGGACGCCGCGGGGCCGGAAGACGACCTCTTCGCGGGCATCCGGGAGAGGGTGAGCCTTTGATAGCACTCGCAGCGGCTGCCGCGTCGAAGTCGCCGAGCGCCTGGGACGAGCCGGGCACGCTGGGCTTCCTCGTCGTCTTCGGGATGGGCATCATCCTGTTCTTCGTCTTCCGGTCGCTTGCAAGGCACCTGCGGAAGATCAACGAGGCTGCCCGTCTCGAGGCACTCCAGTCGGAAGCGCTACAGGCCAAGTCCGCCCAGTCGGGGTCGGTCGGATCAGATTTCGACGAGCCGCGTAACGCCTTCACGCGGAGCGCGTACGAGCGCGAGCAGTCTGAGCAGAACGCAATCGATCTCGACCTCTGACCCTCCTCCGCCCGCGCCGCTGATCCCGCCCGGCGCATACCACGCACGAGGCGATCCCGCCAGCACCCTCGGCCGTCGGCGTGTCGGCGTGTCAACGTTGCTAGGTTTCTAGGTGGTAGTCCCGGCTATCGCGGGAGTGCGGGCACATGCTTTTGATCCATGGCATCTGGGCCCACGGCGCGCTAAGCCTGTGGGCCGAGGATTCCGCGCAGCCCGCCCTCATAGCCGATGCACTGGCGTCCGGCACGACGCCGTCCGGCGACCGCGGCCCGCGGCCGCATCCGTTCGCTGCCGCGTCGGCCGCGCTGGCGGATGCGCTGGTCGAATTTGGCGAACCGGTCAGCGACCTCGTCCGCAAGGCTGCGGAGACTGAACTGACACTGTGGCTTCCCGCCACATCCGCCGGCCCGCTCAGCTCTCCCGATGCGATGGCCCTTCAGGAGGGAAACGTAGCCGCCGGGCCACTTCCACCTCGCACCAGGCGGACAACGGGGCGTGCGCTGTCTGGCGGCCCGGCACCAGCTAGCACTGCGTCAGCCAGTCGCAGCACTGTGTCTGCCCGAACGGGGCTCTCGGCCTGGCAGGTCCCGGCGCTGAGCTTCGAGTCGGCCGCCGCGCTTGCTCTGCTGGCTGGGCCAGCAGTCACTGCGCCCGCGCTCGCCGGGCCTGGACTCACGGGGCCTGGACTCGCGGGACCTGGACTCGCGGGGCCTGGACTCGCGGGGCCTGCGCTGACCGGTCCTGGACTCGCGGCTGGTGGGCCGTCGAAGACCGGTGGCCAGCCAGGTCACTGCGGCATCGGAGTCGACCACACCAGAGCCGACGACGCGGACGAGTCGGCCGGACGAGCCGTTCACGCGGCCGAACCTGCCGACCGTAACGCCGAGTCGGCCGGAGGTGTCGTTCACGCGGCCGAGCCGGCCGATCGAGCCGACCATAACGCCGAGTCGGCCGGACGAGCCGACCATAACGCCGAGCCGGCCGGACGAGCCGTCCATGCGGCCGAGCCGGCCGAACCTGCCGTGCTCGCCGGCAGCCTCCGGTACCTTGCAGCGCTGGCCGCCTTCGCGACCGATCTGGCCGCGCGCGGTCGGGTGCTGCCAGGCTTCCAGCAGTCCGACGACGGCAGCTACGTCGCCAGCTGGCGGCCCGTGCTGGCCGGTGCTGACTCGCTGCGCGCCCGCGAGCTCACCGTGGCCATGCCGCCACTGTGCCGCGCTCTCAGCCTGGCCGGTGAGCCATCGGCTGTCATCGTCGCGGCGGCGCTGGACGGGCTGACCGATGCTGCCGTCCGCGGTCGGCTGGCAGCATCGCCTGGATTCACTCTGCTCGAGCCCGGTCAGTCAGCGTCACTGCCGGAGCGCTGGGCTGCCGCGCTGACCGGCGACGACGGCAAGGTCAGCGTCGGGTCAGCCGAGGTGGCGCAGGCCGCACAACTCGCCTTCGCACTGTGGGCCTGGCAGGACGCCGCGCAGGAACCACCAGGCCCGGCGCGTACCTGCTTCCGGTTGATCGAGCCGCCGCCAGACGATAGTGCCGAGGCGCAAGCGAGCTGGCGGGTCGAGTTTGCGCTGCAGTCCACCGACGATCCGAGCTTGCTACTTCCGGCTGCCGACATCTGGTCGGGCAGCACCGCAGATGGCTGGGCGGCGGCGGGCCTCAGTTACCCGGAAGACGACTTGCTAGCCGGACTTGGCCGGGCATCCCGCCTGTTTCCCGAGCTCGACCAGGCGCTGCAGGACGCGGCGCCGGAGGCCGTCGAGCTAGACGCCCGCGCGGCCTTGCACTTCCTGCGGGAAACCGGACCGCTGCTCGCTGGGGCGGGCTTCGGCGTCCTGCTGCCCGACTGGGTGCGCCGGTCCCGGCTTGGCCTGAAACTTACGACGAGGTCCCGCACTGCGGCCGCGCCGGGGTCAGTGACTGATCCGAGGTTCGGTTTGGCTGACCTGGTTGACTTCAGGTACGAGCTGGCGATCGGCGATGAGACGCTCGACCCGGCCGAGCTTGCCGAACTAGCCCGGCTCAAGGTGCCGCTCGTGCGCCTGCGCGGCCAGTGGGTCGAACTGGATGAGCGCCATCTGAATGCCGCGCTCCGCTTCCTTGAGCGACGCGGCTCCGGGGTCATGACCGCGGGCGACGCGTTGCAGGCGGGGCTGGCCGGCGCCGAGGGCGAGCTGCCGCTGGTGGACATCGACGCCGACGGCTGGCTCGCCGACCTGCTCTCGGGCCAGGCCGACCGGCGGCTCGAGCCGATGGCCACGCCCGCGTCGTTCGTCGGCGAGCTGCGGCCGTATCAGCAGCGCGGCCTTGCCTGGCTGGCGTTCCTCTCCGGTCTCGGCCTCGGCGGCGTGCTCGCTGACGACATGGGCCTCGGCAAGTCGCCGCAGACGCTAGCTCTGCTGCAGGCGGAGCGGGACGCCGAGACGGCCGCCGCACCCACGCTGCTGATCTGCCCGATGTCGCTGGTCGGCAACTGGCAGCACGAGGCGGCGAAGTTCACCCCGGGGCTTGCCGTCCATGTGCATCACGGCGCGGACCGGCTGGCGGGCTCCGAACTGGCGGCGGCCGTGGTGGCGGCGGACCTGGTGATCACCACCTACGGTGTTGCCGCCAGGGACACCGAGGCACTTGCCGCAGTCGGCTGGGCCAGGGTGGTCTGCGACGAGGCGCAGAACATCAAGAATGCGTCGACCCGGCAGGCGCAGGCGGTCCGCGCCATTCCGGCGCCAGTCAGGATCGCGCTGACCGGGACACCGGTGGAGAACCGCCTGACCGAGCTGTGGTCGATCATGCAGTTCACCAGTCCCGGTCTGCTCGGCTCGGCCGAGACCTTCAGGCGCAAGTTCGCGATCCCGATTGAGCGCAACTCCGACGCCGACGCGACGCAGCAGCTAAAACGGCTGACCGGGCCATTCATTCTGCGGCGGCTGAAGACCGACCCGACCGTCATCTCCGACCTGCCAGCCAAGCTGGAGATGAAGGTCTGGTGCAACCTGACGCCTGAGCAGGCCTCGCTCTACCAGGCCACGGTCGACGACATGATGGCCAGGATCGAGGCAGCCGAGCCGGGCATCGAGCGACGTGGCCTGGTGCTGGCCACCATGACCAAGCTCAAGCAGGTCTGCAACCATCCGGCCCACTTGCTCGGCGACGGCTCCCGATTGGACGGCAGGTCCGGGAAGCTGGAGCGGCTCGACGAGATCTGCGAGGAGATCGTCGCGGCGGGCGACAAGGTCCTCTGCTTCACCCAGTACGCCGAGTTCGGCGGGATGCTGCAGCGCCATCTGTCCGCGCGGCTGGGCTGCGATGTCTACTTCCTGCACGGCAGCACGAACAAGAGCCGGCGCGACCAGATGGTCGCTGACTTCCAGGAGGTGCCTGGCGCTGCTGTGTTCCTGCTGTCGCTCAAGGCAGGCGGTACCGGCCTCAACCTCACCGCGGCGAGCCACGTGATCCACGTCGACCGGTGGTGGAACCCGGCCGTCGAGGACCAGGCAACTGACCGTGCGTTCCGGATCGGCCAGCGCCGGGACGTTCAGGTCCGGAAGTTCGTCTGTGTCGGCACCGTGGAAGAGCGGATCGACCAGCTGATCGAAGAGAAGAAGGCGCTGGCTGAAGCGATCATCGGCACGGGCGAGAGCTGGCTGACCGAACTGTCCGTCGCCGACCTGCGCGCTGTTCTCGAACTGTCGCCGGAGGCGGTGTCGCAATGACGGAGGCGGTGTCGCAATGACGGAGGACGGGCGGTTCTACCCGCCGTCCAGGCCGCGCAAAGCCGAGGGCGGCATCAAGGCACGCAGCAAGCGGGGCCCGATCGGAGAGCAGTGGTGGTCGCGCCGGTTCATCGACGTGCTTGAGTCCTTCGGGCTGCAGACCAGGCTCACCAGAGGGCGCAACTACGCCAGGTCTGGGCAGGTTCTGAGCCTGGACATCGGTACCGGGCACGTGACTGCGGCGGTGCAGGGCTCGCGGATCAAGCCATACCGGGTGCGGCTGACCGTTGACCCGCTGACCGTGCGGCAGTGGCGGCGAGTCGAGGCGGCGCTGGCTGCCCGAGCGGTCTTCCGCGCCAGACTGCTGGCGGGCGAGATGCCGGCCGAGATCGAGGACGTGTTCGCTGGCTGCGGTACGCCGCTCTTCCCGAGGTCCATGCACGACCTGACAATGAGCTGTACCTGCCCGGACTGGGAAGTGCCGTGTAAGCATCTAGCCGCGGTTTGCTACGTGCTGGCGGAGGCGTTCGATGCCGACCCGTTCGCGATGCTCGCCTGGCGCGGCAAGGGGCGTGCCGATCTGCTGGCGGCGTTGCGCAAGCTAGCCGGTGGCGGTAGCGCGGGCCGTCGTGGCGAAACTGCCGACCGCCCGCTGATCGACGTAGCCGATGCACCGCTCGCCGACTGCGTGGCGAACTTCTGGTCTCCTGGCCTGAGTCCAGCGCGGCTGCGAGCGCTGCCGCCGGCGACCGCGGCCCCCGCGGATCTGCTGCTGCGCAGCTTCGAGCCACCGCTGATCATGGTCGACGGCCGCGACCTGGTCACGCTGCTGCGCCCCGCTTACCTGCGGCTCGCCGGAGATGCTGTCGGTGAGGCGCCTTACGATACGGCCGGGGAATAGGCCGGAGACAATGCTGGCGACGTAATGAGCTAGAAACATCGCCTGATTACCCTCACGGCATGGCCGACATCTTCGACAGCTACCAGCTGGTTGCTGCCTGGGATGAGATGTTCGAGAAGCCGGGCTCGCCGCGCGTGCCGTACTACGGCCTGATGGCGGCGCTGCAGCCGCTCGACCCGGCGGACCTGCGCTACCGCGCGGACCAGTTGGCGCGAATCTTCACCGACCGCGGCGTCACCTTCGACTTTGCGGGCGAGGAGCGGCCGTTCCCGCTGGACCTGATCCCGCGCATCATCGACGCGGTCGAGTGGGATCTGATCGCGCGCGGCGTGCGGCAGCGCGTGCTCGCGCTTGAGGCGTTCCTGGCAGATGTCTACGGCCCGGCGAAAGTCGTGGACGACGGGGTGGTTCCGTGGTCGCTGCTGGCAACCTCGCGGCACTTCCACCGCGCCGCGTACGGCGTCACACCGCCGAACGGGGTCCGGATTCACATCGCCGGCACTGACCTGGTTCGGGACGAGCGTGGCCGGTTCTGCGTGCTCGAGGACAACGTGCGTATCCCATCTGGCGTCAGCTACGTGCTGGAGAACCGCCTTGCGATGACGCGCACGTTTCCTGCCTTGTTCGCCGAGCAGCACGTCCGGCACGTTGACGACTACCCAGCCCGCCTCCTTGCCTCACTGCGGGCAGCAGCGCCCGCGCACCGGCATGATCCGTGCGTGGTGGTGCTGACTCCCGGTGTGAGCAACGCCGCCTACTTCGAGCACACGCTGCTGGCCCGGCTGATGGGCGTTGAGCTGGTCGAGGGCCGTGACCTGGTGGCGGCCGACAATCGCGTGTACGTGCATACCACCGCTGGCCGTCGGCCCGTCGACGTGATCTACCGCCGGGTCGATGACGACTTCCTCGATCCGCTGCACTTCCGGCCGGACTCGGTGCTCGGCTGCCCGGGACTGCTGAACGCGGCCAGGGCTGGCCACGTGACCATCGCCAACGCGGTCGGCAATGGCATCGCCGACGACAAGCTCATCTACACCTACGTGCCTGACCTGATCAGGTACTACCTGTCCGAAGAGCCGCTGCTGGCCAATGTGGAGACCCATCGGCTCGGCGATCCTGATGTCCTGCACTGGGTCCTCGGCCGGCTGGACGAGCTGGTGCTAAAGCCCGTCGACGGGTCAGGCGGGGCTGGGATCGTGATCGGCCCGCAGGCGGACGAGGCGACCCTCGCGCGGCTCCGCCGGCAGGTCGAGTCCAGCCCTCGCGACTGGATCGCGCAGCGGCCGGTCGCGCTGTCCACCTCGCCGGTGCTGATCGGCGAGCGGCTGGCGCCGCGGCACATCGACCTGCGCCCGTTTGCCGTGCACGACGGCGCTGACGTCTGGCTGCTGCCGGGCGGGCTGACCAGAGTCGCGCTGCCGGAGGGCACGCTCGTGGTCAACTCGAGCCAGGGCGGCGGGTCGAAGGACACCTGGGTGCTGGCCGCGGCCGGGGACGGTTCGGCGGCCGGCTACCTGCCGCTGATGCCGGTGGCGGCCTCTCCAGCCGAGGCTGGCGGGATCGCCCGGCAGGCTGGCCCGGGCGGTGACCAGCAGTGACCTCGGTAGCAGGGGCAGGGCCGTGAACTCCGGTCTCCTCAGCCGGATCGCAGAGACGCTGTTCTGGACCGGCCGCTATGTCGAGCGCGCGGACGACACGGCCCGCATGGTCGACGTGTACGTGCACCGGCTGCTCGAGGAACCGCGGGTCAGCGAGGATGCCGACTGCCGGGCGCTGCTGTCAGTGCTGGGGATTCCGGCGCCCGAAGGGGTGCCGATGGATGTGGGTGCCACCGTGTACCAGCTTGCCTACGACATCAAGAGCCCGAGCGCCATAACCGGTGCTGTGCTGGCCGCCAGGGCAGGCGCGCGCAGCGTCCGGGATGTCATCTCCAGCGAGATGTGGGAGTGCCTGAACGTTACCGGACTCGGCCTGCCCGCCCAGCGCCGGACGGCCGAGCGGCTCGGGCCGCATATCTTCCTCCGCTACATCCGCGAGCGGGCCGCGCTGTTCTTCGGTCTCGCCGACTCGACGATGTCACATGACGACGCGTGGCGTTTCCTCGTGCTCGGCCGCAGCCTCGAGCGCGTGGACATGACCGCCCGGCTGCTGCTGACCCGGATGCCGGACACGCCGCAGCAGGTCGGCTGGCCGATGCTGCTCCGTGCCTGCGGCGCGTACGAGTCGTTCATCCGCAACCGCGGCTGGACCGGAGCGCACGACGATGCGGTCGAGTTCCTGATCCTGGACCGGCTGTTCCCGCGGTCCGTGCTCTACTCGCTCGGCATCGCCGAAGAGTGCCTCGCTGCTCTCGACCCGGGCGCCGGACGGGCAGGCATGGCCGATCCGGCCCGGCGCACCATCGGAGCGCTGCGGACGCGGCTCGAGTACTCGCACACCGACTTGACCCCCGATCAGCTCAGCGATCTGCTCGGCTCGCTCCAGGAGGCGTGCATGCAGGCCACCGAGGCGATCGCGGAACGGTACTTCAGCTATGCCCAGCCGGTCGCCTGGGCTAGCGGAGGGTAGGGCAGAGGAGTCGGTATCTAATGGGCTGGCGGCTGCGCATTACGCATCGGACCGTGGTCGGCTACCACGGCCTGGCGCGCGCGTCCTACAACGAGGCCAGGATGACGCCGGTGCCGCTGCCCGGTCAGGTGGTGCTCGAGACCGGGCTGTGGATCGACGCCCAGGTGCCGGTCTGGACCTACCGGGACTACTGGGCCACTCAGGTCGCCGCGTTCGACATCCAGGCACCGCACGAGGAACTGCAGATCACCTCGCGGGCGACTGTCGAGACCAGTGAGTCTTCGCCACTCGCAAATCCGTTGCCCTGGCCGGAGCTGCGGAGGCAGGCGAAGGCCGGCCGGCTCCTGGAGTTCCTGATGCCGACGCCGCGCACGACTGTCAGTCCTGAGCTGGCCGCATTCGCCAGGAAACGAGTAGCGGGTCTCGACCCGCTGGCAGGGGCGGCCGAGATCTCCGGCTGGGTGCACCAGCACGTGACCTACGTGCCGGGCAGCACTGGTGTCCAGACCAGCGCTCAGGAAGCCTTTGACCAGGGCCAGGGCGTCTGCCAGGACATCGCGCACCTGACCGTGGCGCTGCTGCGCGCGGTCGGGCTGCCTGCCAGATACGTGTCCGGCTACCTGTTCGGCAAGCCTGACGCCGAGCCGGGCGAGGAGGTCGTCGGCCAGTCGCACGCCTGGGTGGAGTACTGGACCGGCGACTGGGCCGCCTGCGACCCGACGAACGACAGCTGGGTCGGCCAGCGGCACGTCGTGGTCGCAGCCGGTCGTGACTACGCCGACGTGCCGCCACTCAAGGGCATCTACTCGGGCGCACCGAGCCGCACCATGGAGGTGACGGTCATCCTGACCCGGCTGGCCTGATTAGATGGGTAAATGCTGATCAGAGACGCATATCAGGATGAGTTGGCCGAAATCGGCGAGATCAGAGTCGATGCCTATCTGGCGGACGGCTTCCTGTCGCCCAGTTCCGGCTACGCGTCGCGGCTGCGCGAGCTGGGCACCGACGGTCTCGGCCCGGTCCTGGTGGCGGTCGACGAGGTGACTCGCGCGCTGACCGGCACCGTGATGCTGCAGGTCTGGCCGCAGGGCGGTGAGGTCGTGAAGGCACCGGGCGAGGGGGAAATCCGGGCACTCGCTGTCCGGCCGGATGCCCGTGGGGTCGGTGTCGGCCGCGCGCTTCTGGCTGCGGTCATCGGGCGCGCCCGGGAGGCCGGCGTGCAGCATCTGCTGCTGCTCACGCAGCCGGAGATGAAGGCCGCCCATCACCTCTACGAGGAAGCCGGATTCGACCGGCTGCCCGAACGCGACTGGTCGCCGCAGCCGGATGTGACCCTGCTGGCTTACAGCCTGGTTCTGACGGGCGATTAGGGTAGGTAGCGCTAGGGCCTGGCCCGCGACGGGCTGTGCTCATAGGAGTCCGGGCCAGCGACGAGACGAGGGATCGGTGATGGCCGTGGCGGAGGCGCTGCCCGAAACGCCGGCGGCTGCCGTGCCGGATGGCGGATGGCTGCTCGACGTGCGTGAGGACGATGAGTGGGCTGCCGGACACGCGCCGCAGGCCACCCACATCCCGCTTGGCGAGCTTGCCGTTCGCGCCGGCGAGGTGCCGCAAGACCGGGAGGTCTACGTGATCTGCCGCTCCGGCGCCCGGTCGGCGCGGGCAGCCCAGGCGCTGAACGGAGCAGGATGGACGGCGGTCAACGTGGCCGGCGGGATGCAGGACTGGGCGGCGGCTGGCCGCCCGATGACGACCGACTCTGGCGCTGACCCGTTCGTCGCCTGATCGCGTTCACGCGGCGCCCGGCCAAGCGTTACCAGCCGCGGGCGCAGGGGCCGCGGCCGCCTAGTTCACTGCCTGCTGATGTCACTGCCTGCTGATGTCACTGCCTGCTGATGTCACTGCCTGCTGATGTCACTGCACGTTCATGCGCAGCAGGTCCTGCTCGGCCAGGAGCTTGTCGAGCCTGGCCTGGTCGACGCGGCTGACGACCTCGGTTTCCTCCTGGCGGTCCCTGACAACCTTCGCCAGGGTGAACGCGGAGGTGACCGAGTACAGGACGCCCAGCGCGAGGAAGGCCCGCGGCCAGGCGCCTAGTGGCAGGTAGATGACGCCGACGAGCAGCGCCGTGACGGAGGCGGCGAAGGAAATCGCCGCCTGGGCGAAGAAGGCAGCCGTCGTGTGCGGCCTCAGTGGTGCGCTCATGGCTATCAGCCTCCGCGCCGCTCGCATGGTCCGGATGAGCAGAACAGCGGCACTTGTGCTGAGCTGAACTACCCAGTGCCGACGACTGCGCCTGGCGGGACGGTCTGGGAGTACTGCAGGCCGATCATCGGTGCCAGGTCGGCCAGCATCAGCTCGAACATCGGCGCGGCGTCATCCAGCGCGAACCGCAGATGGCCGAAGACCTCGAGGCTGACCGTTCCGTACAGCAGCACCCAGCAGCGCAGGAATGTCTCCAGCGCGCCGAGCGGCAAGTCGGACCCGATGACGTCCCGGTAGCGGGCGAGCTGGTCGCGCAAAGCCGGCTGGATCTCCGCATCGGCCGGGATGGGGAAAGGCCGGCGCCGGTACAAGTCGCCGAACAGGTCGAGGAACACCTTGCCGAACTGCCGGCCGCACTCCACCGTCGGGTCGTCGTGGAGCACGTCGTAGCCAGGCACCGGGCTGCCGAAGAGCATGCTGAACTCGGGCACGTGCACCAGTGCCCAGGCCCGGAACTCCCGGCAGCCGGCAATCATCTTGATCGCCATGATCTCGGGCTGGCTCCGCCCGGGGCCGGCCGTTTCAGCCGCGGCATGGATGGCTGTCCGCACGTGGTCGGCGATCTCGGTGAAAATGCTGGCGACCAGATGTCTGAGCAGTTCCTCCCGGCTGTCGAAGTACCGGTACAGAGCCGGGGCCGTCATGCCCATCTCGCGAGCGATCGCCCGCAGCGACACGGCATCCAGGCCTTCCTCGACCAGCAGCTTGCGGGCGGTCTGGATGATCTCCTGCGTGGTCGCGGCCCGGACCCGATCTCGCCTCGTCGGCGCCTGGACCATGGTCGTTCTCCTCGGCATCCGCGTGCGCCCTTGACGGGCGCGAACTGCGTATGCAAGAGTTTACACCGTAAACACTAACGGCGTTAACTCGAGCAATGATCGGTAACGAGTCTAGCCCGCGGAGCAGACCATGTTCGAGGCTTGGGGACGAATCATCTTCCGGCGCCGCCGCCTGGTGCTGATCATCGCGTTGCTCGGCGTAGTCGCTGCGGCGGTGTGGGGGACCGGGGTGTTCGGCAAACTACAATCGGCCGGCGGCTTCGTCCCGCCGGACAGCCAGAGCCAGCATGAGGCGAACCTCGTGGCGAGGACGTTCGGCCGCGACGCGGGCGACGTCGTCCTGCTGTACAGCAGCACGGGCCAGAACAGCACAGGTGAGACGGTGCGGTCGCCGGGCTATCGCGCGGCCGTGCTGGACTCGCTGGCCAGGCTGCCGCGCGGGGACGTGGAGTCGGCCGAGACCTACTGGTCCACCGGCTCGTCGCAGTTCGTCAGCGCCGACGGCCGCGTCACCTACGCGCTCCTGGAGCTGACTGGCAGCAGCGATGCGGCGCGGATCACGAGCTTTAAGGCGATCGAGCATGACATCGCGGCACCTGGTCTGACCGTCCGCGCGGGCGGGCAGATCCCGACCGAGGCTGCCATCAACTCCGAGGTGACCAGCGATATCGGGCGCGCGGAAGCCATCTCTATGCCGGTGCTGCTCGCCCTGCTGCTGGTGATCTTCGGCAGTCTGATGGCGGCCAGCCTTCCGCTGGCGATCGGCGGCATCGGCATCATCGGGTCCTTCGCCGCGCTGCGGCTGCTGACGCTCGCCACCCCGGTGTCGATCTACTCGATCAACATCACCACGATTCTCGGCCTGGGCCTTGCCATCGACTACGGCCTCTTCGTGGTCGGCCGGTTCCGTGAGGAACTCTGGCGGCACGACACGGTGGAGGCAGCGCTCGCCAGAACCGTCGCGACGGCTGGCCGAACGGTCGCGGTGTCCGGCATCACGGTGTCGCTGGCCCTGGCCAGCCTGCTGCTGTTCCCCGAAGTCTTCCTGCGCTCGATGGGCTACGGCGGCGTCGCCACTGTGCTGGTGGACATGCTCGCCGCGCTGACCGTGCTGCCCGCTCTGCTCGCCGTGCTCGGCAGCCGGGTCAACGCGCTGCGAGTACGCAGGCTCGCGCCGTCGAGCGGCAGCCCGTCACGAAGCGGCACAGACCCGGCCGCCACGCAGCCCGGCGCCACCGCCGCCCACGATGAGATGAGCGGCTGGTGGTACCGGCTCGCGCGCGGTGTCATGCGCAGACCGCTGGGCATTGCCGCGGCGATCATCGTGGTCCTGCTGACGCTCGGCGCCCCGGTGCTGCACATCAGCTGGGGTGGTACCGATGCGCGGGCGCTGCCGGCCAGCGCGCCCGCACGGGAGGTCACCGAGGCACTCAACCGAGACTTCCCCGGCAACGTCACGGCGCCCATCGAGTCACTAGTTCAGCTCGGCAGCACAGTCGCGGGCGCGCCGGCCCGGCAGGCACAGCTGGCCGCGTATGTCAGTCGGCTCGACCGCGTGCCTGGTGTGACCGGTGCGGCAGTAACCGGCACAAACGGCAACGTCGCCCGGATCGACCTGCGCTACCGACCGGATCCGCTCTCGGCGCAGGCACGTCAGATCGTCGAGCGGGTCCGCGATGTGCCCCTGCCCGCGGGGGCCAGGGGTTACGTCGGTGGTCAGACCGCCCAGCTGGTCGACGAACTCAGCAGCCTGTCCGCGACCGTGCCGTGGATGGCGCTGGTGATGGCTGCGGCGACTTTCGTCTTGCTATTCCTGGCCTTTGGCTCGCTCGTGCTGCCAGTCAAGGCGATCACGATGAACATCCTCTCGCTCTCCGCGACGTTCGGAGTGGTGGTGTGGATCTTCCAGTACGGTCACCTGTCCGGACTGCTGCACTTCGAGCCAACCGGGACACTCGATCCGACCATGCCGATTCTGATGCTTGCGATCATCTTCGGGCTGTCGACGGACTACGAGGTGTTCCTGCTGTCGCGGATCCGCGAGCGATACGACCTGACTGGTGACAACGCCGGCGCGATCGCGAGCGGCCTGCAGCGCACCGGCGGCGTGATCACCAGTGCCGCGCTGCTCCTGGTCATCGTGGTGGGCGCGTTCTCCGCGTCGGGCATCACGTTCATCAAGCTGATGGGCGTCGGCATGATTGTGGCCCTGATCGTTGACGCGTCCGTTGTGCGCGTGCTGCTCGTGCCGGCCACGATGCGACTGCTCGGCCGCGCCAACTGGTGGGCGCCGCATCCGCTCCGCCGGCTTTACGCGCGGTACGGCATCCGGGAGAACGACAGCCACGACGGCAGCACAGACCGCGGATATTCAGCGCTACCCGGTGTCAGTGGTGTTCGATGATGCGATAGCAGGTCTGTGCTGGAGAAGGCGGCAGGGAGGGCGCAGCGATGGCGTTTACGGGCTGGCCGGAGGAGGCGCTTGACTTCTACGACGGGCTGGAAGCCGACAACTCCAAGACGTACTGGCTGGCGCACAAGCACGTCTACGAAGCAAGTGTGCTGGCGCCGATGACGGAGTTGCTGGCCGAGCTTGAGCAAGAACATGGCGAGGGGCGGATCTTCCGGCCGTACCGGGACGTGCGCTTCAGCAAGGACAAGTCGCCCTATAAGACCGCCATCGGTGCCCATGTCGGAGATGGCTACGTGCAATTCTCGGCGGCCGGCCTGGCGGCCGGATGCGGGTTCTACGAGGTCATGCCTGACCAGCTTGAGCGCTACCGATCGGCGGTCGATGCCGATGCGAGCGGCGGCGGACTCGAGCGCATCGTTGCCGACCTTCGCGCAGCCGACATCGACGTCCAGGGCCGGGACAGACTCAAAACTGCTCCGCGTGGATACCCTGCCGATCACCCGCGGATCGAGCTCCTCCGCTATAAGGGACTAGTGGCGTGGAAGCAGTGGCCAGTCGAGCCGTGGCTTGCCACCCCGGCCGCAAAGAAGGTGATCATCGACTTCCTAGTGGCCACTGGTCCGCTTCGGGACTGGCTCGACCAGCAGGTCGGCGCGTCCGACCAGACAGCGGCACGCAGGCGCTAAGAACAGCCTCAGCCCGTGCTTACTGGCACCGAGCAGTCCGGGCAGAGACCGGATAGCTCAACGGTGTGACCGACCTGGGTGAACCCGGCGTCCGCGGCAACCTGCTCGGCCCAGTGCTCGACGGCTTTGCCTTCCACCTCGACGCTGCGCCCGCACCGGCGGCAGATGAGGTGGTGGTGGTGCGCGTCGGTGCGGCAGCGCCGGTAGAGCGTCTCGCCGCTGGAATCCCGGATCGCGTCGACCAGGCCGTCCTCACTCAGTACCTGGAGGTGCCGGTAGACGGTGGTCAGCCCGATATGCTCGCCGCGCTGACGCAGCTCAGCATGGATCTGCTGAGCGCTGCAGAATCCGGGCAGGCTGTCCAGCACGGACGAGACCGCCTCGGACTGCCGGGTGCCGCGGACCCTGGTTCCGCGGGCGCCGGCCGGCGGCGAAGCTGACGGGGAAGAACTCACACAGGCACGGTAGCAGGACGCTGGCAGCGCTCCTGCCGCCCGCGCGCTGGCCACGCTAATGGCCCCGGCATCATGCCGGGGCCACTGCGAGGGCTGGCGCCTGCTACTCGGCGGGAACCTCGTCCATGAGGTCTGCCGCGGTCTCCATCCCGGAGCGCCAGACCGACCGCGCGATGATCTTGTGCGGGTCGACCCGGTGCTTGTACTTGGATGCGATCTCGGTGATCTCCTCGAGCAGCCCCTCGGACAGCGTGGTCGGCTGCAGGCCGAGCGCGAGGAACTGGTCGTTCCGGACGTTGAGGTCGTTCTCGTCGGCCTCAACCCGCGGGTTCGGCAGGTAGGCGATCTCGCTGCCGGTCATGTCACCGATCATCTTGGCCAGGTCGAGCAGCCGGTGCGACTCGGTGACCTGGTTGCGGACGAGGACCTTCGAGCCCGGCTCCGGCGGGTTGTTGATGGCGATCTCGATGCACCGGACGGTGTCGCGGATATGGATGAAGGCGCGGGTCTGGCCGCCGGTGCCGTGCACGGTGAGCGGATGCCCGATGGCAGCCTGCATGAGGAACCGGTTGAGGACGGTGCCGTAGTCACCGTCGTAGTCGAAGCGGTTGATGAGGCGCTCGTCGCGAGCCGTCTGCTCGGTCTGCGTGCCCCACACGATGCCCTGGTGCAGGTCGGTAATCCGCAGCCCGTCGTTCTTGGCATAGAACGAGAACAGCAGCTGGTCCAGCGTCTTGGTCAGGTGGTAGACCGAGCCGGGGTTGGCCGGGTGCAGGATCTCGCGCGCCAGCTCGCCGTCCGGCGTGGAGACCTTGACTTCCAGGTACCCCTCCGGGATCGGCGCGCTGCCGGACCAGCCGTAGCCGTAGACGCCCATGGTGCCGAGGTGCACCAGCGACACGTCGAGGCCCGTCTCGACGAGCGCGGTCAGCAGGTTGTGCGTGCCGCGGACGTTGTTGTCGACGGTGTAGCGCTTGGTCTTCTCGGTGCGCATGGAGTACGGCGCAGCGCGCTGCTCGGCGAAGTGGACGATGGCGTCCGGCCGCACCTCCAGCAGCAGCGCCACCAGCCGGTCGTACTCGGTCGCCAGGTCGATGTTCACGAAGCCAATCTCGCGGCCTGCGACTTCCTTCCAGGCGCTGAGGCGGTCGTGGATGGGCCGGACCGGCGTCAGCGAGTCGACCTCAAGCTCGACGTCGATCTTTCGGCGACTCAGGTTGTCGACGATGGTGATGTCGTGACCACGGTCGGACAGGTACAGCGACGTGGGCCAGCCGCAGAATCCGTCGCCGCCGAGGACCAGAACGCGCATAAGTGCTCCAAGAGTTTTGCTCTACCGCTCGAACGACGCCCGGTCGCGGCAGCCATGGCTGTTAGTTGGAGCTAGCGGGGCTCGCAACGTGGCATCCGTGGCAGTGTACCGGGCGATTTCCACCGGGATGGTCTGTTGATAACTATGTGAGCTAGCCAACGCCAAGCCTCGGCGCCGCCCGCACACACCCGCGCAGCTCCGGCTTTTAGTCCAGCATGGCAAGCGCACGCCCGGCGGGCCAGCATGACCAGCGAATTGCCAGCTAATGCTCAGCCGGACCGCAGCGGCAGATCAGCCTCCTTCGGGCAGAGGACACCGCACGGTTAGCCACGCGACTGGCTGTCGCCGGTTGCCGGACACGGATAACTTACCAGCGGGCAGGATGGTGGTATGGCTGAGCGGCTTCGCGGACAGACAAGCCCGTACCTGTTGCAGCACGCCGACAACCCGGTCGACTGGTGGCCGTGGTCCGACGCGGCATTCGCCGCCGCGACCGAGCGGGACGTACCGGTGCTGCTGTCAGTGGGATATTCAGCCTGTCACTGGTGTCACGTGATGGCGCACGAGTCGTTCGAGGACGCCGAGACTGCCGCGCTGATGAATGAGCACCTGGTCTCGATCAAGGTGGACCGCGAGGAACGCCCGGACGTGGACAGCGTGTACATGGCCGCCACTCAGGCCATGACCGGGCAGGGCGGCTGGCCGATGACGGTCTTCATGACGCCAGAGCGGGAGCCGTTCTACTGCGGTACCTATTTCCCTAGAGCCCAGTTCCAGCGGCTGGTGCTCGGCGTGGCTCAGGCTTGGCGGGAAGATCGCAGCCAGGTCGCGGCAAGTGCCCGCCAGGTCGCGGCCGCGCTGGTGGAACGAGCCGATGCGGCCGCGAACACCTCCGGTGGTGGCGAGCTTGACGCGGCAGGCCGCAGCGCTGTCGCGGTCCTGGCGCAGGAGTTCGACGCGAGCCGGGGCGGTTTCGGCGGTGCGCCGAAGTTCCCGCCGTCGATGGTGCTGGAGTTCCTGCTGCGTCATGCCGAGCGGGCGGGCGGGGCCGAAGCTGAGCGGGCGCTCGCCATGACCCAGGTCACGGCAGAAGCCATGGCTCGCGGCGGAATGTACGACCAGCTGGGCGGTGGCTTCGCCCGGTACAGCACCGACGCCGGCTGGGTGGTGCCGCACTTCGAGAAGATGCTCTACGACAACGCCCTGCTCGCCAGGGTTTACGCGCACCTGTGGCGCAGGACCGGAAGCGCGCTGGCGCGTCGGGTGGCGGAGGACACCTGCGACTTCATGATGGCCGAGCTCCACACCCCGGAGGGCGGCTTCGCGGCCGCGCTCGACGCGGACAGCGACGGCGTCGAAGGCACGTACTACGTCTGGACGCCGGCCCAGATCACCGAGGCACTGGGGGAGGCGGACGGCGGCTACGCGGCGGCTGTCTTCGGGGTAACGCAGGCGGGCACCTTCGAAGCCGGCGCC
>Ga0335074_10004061_pt1 | contig 20154 bp, 21 predicted proteins | sample Lox_Sample_23_FD_206715 | JGI IMG/M metagenome (GOLD analysis project Ga0335074, IMG submission 206715) | Soil microbial communities from Loxahatchee National Wildlife Refuge, Florida, United States - Lox_Sample_2.3 | ecosystem: Environmental > Terrestrial > Soil > Wetlands | place: USA... | reverse complement strand
GGCCCGGTCACGACCGTCCGGAGCGTATCGCCGGAGACGGTGATCCCGGCTGACAGCAGGGCGAAGGCGGGCACTGCCAGGCCGGCCGAGAGCGGCCGGATGAGGTGCTCGAGGCGCTCGGCCGGCGACTGCTCGCCGTCGCTGGCTCGTACCGGGATGAGCAGCCCGAGTGCGACGCCAGCTACCGTCGCGTGCACCGCAGCTGCGTGCACGAGCGCCCAGATCACCAGGGCCAGCGGTACGGTGAGCCACCAGAAGGTGAGCCGGATGCGCTGAAGCAGCCAGAACATCACGAGCAGCAGGCCGGCGCAGACCAGCGGGATCACCCTGATGCTGCCGGTGTACGCGACGGCGATCACGATGATCGCTCCGATGTCCTCCACTACCACCAGCGTGAGCAGGAAAGCCCGGAGTGCTGCGGGCAGGAATCGCCCGGTGACCGCGAGGACGGCGAGCGCGAGCGCCAGATCGCTGGCCGACGGGATGGCCCAGCCGGTCACCGTCGGACGGCCGAGATTGATCGCCAGGTAGATGAGGGAGGGCAGCACCATGCCGCCGATCGCGGCCGCGACCGGAACGGCGGCCGCAGTCGCCCGGCGCATCTCTCCGGCGACCAGCTCGCGCTTGAGCTCCAGTCCGGCCACGAAGAAGAAGATCGCGAGCAGGCCGTCGGCAGCCCATGACTCGAGGCTCATGTGCAGCAGCAGGGCGGCCGGGCCGAAAGCGAAGTGCTGCAAGCCGGCGTACCAGTTGTGAGCGCCGGTGTTAGCCAGGACGAGGGCAACGGCGACCGCGCCGAGCAGCAGGCCCCCGCCGATGGTCTCGGCTCGCAACGCGTCCGCTAGCAGGCTCAGCTCACGTGCCGCCGGACGTCGGCATACCTCCGTGGCGCCATTGCCGCCCGGCCGCCGCAACCGCATGCACCTCTCCCCCGCCCCGTTGCCCGCGGCCGTGTTACTGGTATGAGATCAGCATCGGCTGGGGCTCGTGAAGCAGGGTCGCGCGGGGACCGAGCATCGGGGTGTCCTTGACGTAGAAGTCCTTCCAGCCGAAGAAGACGCCGCTGGGCGCGCCAGCCACCACCGCTGCCCAGGTCTGCTGTTTCGTCGACGGAGCACCCTGGCCGTCCATGTTGATCACAACGGCCAGGTCCTGGTGGCGGGTGTCCAGCTGGCGGATGTCGCCGATCATGGTCAGCCGGAATTCGTGCAGCTCCAGCAGTTTCTGGGGCAGGCGGTACTGAGCCGTCAGCCGGGCTAGCCAGGTCACCACGCTGTTCACCTCGGCGATGCCAACGCTGCCGATCTGATGCAGCGGCAGCTGGTGCGGGCCGAGCTTCCACTCCGGGTCCAGGGCAAGCCCGACGTCGGGGAGCCGCAGCAGCGACTGGTAGTGCCTGGCCTGGGCGAGGAAGTTTGCCCGGCCAGGCTGAAGGTCCAGCGTGACGTACATGCCCGCCTTCGTCGCCGCGCGGACCCACGGCCGGAGCGCCGCGACGCTCATCTCGTCGGAGTAGGTTCCGCTCGGGCCCGGCGACCGCTCAGCGACGGTCGCGATGATCTCGAAGGCCGGGATCACCGGAACCTTGCTGAGTGCGGAGTACTGCGCTGCGACTGACCTGGCCCGGCTGATGCTGGCAGCCAGGTCCTGTTCGCCGAGCGCGCCCAGCGCGGGCGTGCCCGGATTGCCGTACAGGGCAACGATCCTGCGCATCGGGAAGAGGACCTGGCCGCCGCCGGGCAGCTGCACCCCGGTCTCCGCGACCGCCAGCCTGGATGTGAGCAGGGGCACCGACCCGAACCGGGCGCCAACTGCGATAACACGCGACGGCCGGGCGGCGGCAAGCTCGGAAATCGCTGCTGGATCGGTCTGCGGGTCGAAGCCAGGCAGGTCGACGACGCGGGCACCAGCCATCTGCGCGGTCGCCGCGGCCGCGGTATCCAGGACGGCGGCGGCCGCCGAGTGGCCGACGTGCACAAGCACGGCTACCCCGCGCTGCGGGACGCCCGCCGCAGCGGATGGCAGCGCCGTTGCGCTGGTCACTAGCTTGACGCGCGGCAGGCCGGCAGTCAGGGCATGCCCGGCGACGCCGACCGTGAGCACCGTCTGAGTGCCGAGCGCCTTGATCGCCGACCGGACAGCGCTGGCCCCGGCTGCGGTGCCTGCGGGCACCGACATGAGCAGCAGCGGCGCGCGGACGCGCCGCGCGATCGCCGACGCCGCGGTCACGTCGCGAGTGCTGGCTGCGTCCGCGACGACCGCTGAGGGTGCCGAAGCCAGCAGCAGCCTGGCCAGGCCCGCGCTGACGGCGGCGGGCGATCCCGACAGCACTGACGCCGCCGAAGCCGGCTGGCGGGTCTGGACGGCCACTCGCGCGGGCGGTGGCGCGGGCGCGCCTGCCCTGGACAGGTCGATGCCACCGATGACCGCGGCAACCAGGAGCACCACCGCCAGAACCACGCCGACAACACGCGACAACCGGACGCGACCCGGCCCGGTGTCGAGCGCGTGACTGCCGTGATACAACGTCGCGATCCAATCGTCGTGGGTCGGACCCTGCCGGACGGTGGCCGGGCGCGTCACAAGGCGACGCACCGCGATGATGCCAAAGGATATGGTGCGACGGGCCGCAGCCGGCGTAATGCGCTGAGTAATTCAGATCGCCCGTGTCGGCGTGGTTGGCGGTACTCGTTCCGTCCCGGTCCTCGCCAGCCGGGCGGCGCTGCCGGGTAGCTAGTTGTGATCAAGCAACCTTTCCACGGTAAGCTGGACCAACGTGGGCGTTATCTCGAGGCGGGACACCGAACTGCGGCCATCTGACGAGCATCCCGACCGGTACAAGTGGATCGCCCTGTCCAATACGACGCTCAGCATCACGATGGCGACTATCGACGGCTCGATCGTGATCATCGCGATGCCAGCGATCTTCCGCGGCATCCACCTCAGCCCGCTCGCGCCGGGAAACATCACCTACGTGCTCTGGATGATCATGGGCTACCTGCTTGTCCAGGCGGTGCTCGTGGTCACGCTGGGCCGGCTCGGTGACATGTTCGGCCGGGTCAAGATCTACAACCTGGGGTTCGTCGTCTTCACGCTGGCCTCGATAGCCCTCTCGCTCGATCCGCTGACCGGCGGGCACGGCGCGCTGTGGCTCATCTTGTGGCGGGTGGTGCAGGCCTTCGGCGGCGCCATGCTGATGGCGAACTCGGCGGCAATCCTGACCGACGCGTTCCCGGCGAAGCAGCGCGGCATGGCGCTCGGCATCAACCAGATCGCCGGCATCTCCGGCACATTCATCGGCCTGCTGCTTGGCGGGCTGCTGGCGGCCTGGGACTGGCGCGCGGTGTTCTGGGTCAACGTGCCCATCGGCGTCTGGGGAACCATCTGGGCATACCGGAGCCTGCGAGAGATCGCCACGACGAAGAAGGCCAGGATCGACTGGGTCGGCAACGTCCTGTTCGCGGTCGGCGCTACCAGCCTGCTCGCCGCGATTACCTACGGCATCCAGCCCTACGGCGGCCACACGACCGGCTGGACCAGCCCGCTGGTCCTCACCGGACTGATCGGCGGGGTGGCTGTGCTGGTCATCTTCGGCATCGCCGAGACCAAGATCGCCGAGCCGATGTTCCAGATGAGCCTGTTCAAGATCCGGGCTTTCGCGGCCGGGAACGCGGCTAGCCTGATGAGCTCGATGGCCCGCGGCGGCCTGCAGTTCATGCTGGTGATCTGGCTGGCTGGCATCTGGCTGCCGCTGCACGGCTACGACTACACGGTCACGCCGCTGTGGGCAGGCATTTACATGCTGCCGCTGACCGGCGGGTTCCTGATTGCCGGGCCGATCTCGGGCTACCTGTCCGACCGCTTCGGCGCCCGCCCGTTCGCTACGGCCGGGCTGCTGGTGGCGGCCTGCGGATTCACCGGGCTGATGCTGCTGCCGATCAATTTTTCGTACCCGGCGTTCGCGTCGATCATTTTCGTCAACGGCCTCGGCTCGGGACTGTTCGCGTCGCCTAATACCTCCTCGATCATGAGCAGTGTCCCGGCTCAGCACCGCGGCGCCGCGTCCGGCATGCGGTCGGTGTTCATGAACTCAGGGATGTCACTGTCGATAGGGTTCTTCTTCTCGCTGATGATCGCCGGACTTGCCGCGACGCTGTCCAGGACCCTGAGCGCCGGCTTGCGGGCACAGGGCGTGCCGGCCGCGGCTGCTGCGCACGTCGCCAGCCTCCCGCCGGTCAGCACGCTGTTCTCGGCCCTGCTCGGCTACAACCCGATCAAGAGCATGCTGGCGCCCACCGGAGCGCTGGCCAGGCTGCCTGCTCATAACGCCGCGATTCTCACCGGCAAGCAGTTCTTCCCGGACCTGATATCCGGCCCGTTCCATCACGGCCTGGTCATCGTGTTCAGCGCCGCTATCGCAATGTCGGTGCTCGGCGCGCTGATCTCGTTCATGCGCGGCAAGCAGTTCTACTACAGCGAGCCGGCGACGGCCGGGGCGGTTCCGCACGCGGCCAGCGACGAGATCTCCCCTGCGTCCGCCCGGCGACCGTCCCCGATCTCGGACTGACGGATTCGCCGGCGATCCGGGTACTATCGAGGCGTGCCGCGATATGAATACCGGTGCCGCGCGTGCGGCGACACCTTCGAGCAGACCCGCCCGATGAGCGAGTCGTCAGCGCCGGCGACGTGCCCGGCCGGGCATGACGACACGGTCAAGCTGCTGTCCACGGTGGCCGTCGGTGGCCGGGCGTCGCAGGGCAGCTCACCTGCCCGCGGCGGTGGCGGTGGCGGCTGCTGCGGCGGGGCGTGCGGCTGCGGCTGACGGTCAGGCCGAGAAGCGCTCGATCTGCCGCATCTTGTTCGTCGCGTCGAGCGCCGCGACCTTGTAAGACTCCGCGAGCGTCGGATAGTTGAACACCGCGTCCACCAGGTAGTCGACGGTACCGCCGCAGCCCATGACGGCCTGTCCGATATGCACCAGTTCGGTAGCGCCGGTCCCGAACACGTGCACGCCGAGGAGCTTGCGATCGGCTGGCGATACCAGCATCTTGAGCACCCCATAGGAGTCCCCGATGATCTGGCCGCGAGCTAGCTCGCGGTACCTGGATACCCCTACCTCGAACGGAATGCAGTCGCGGGTGAGCTGATCCTCGGTCTGCCCGATGAAGCTGATCTCCGGCAAGCTGTAGATCCCGATGGGCTGGAGCTGGCTCACCTGGTGCTGTGCCTCGCCGCAGGCGTGGTGGGCGGCCTGGCGGCCCTGCTCCATGGAGGTCGCGGCGAGGGCCGGGAAGCCGATGACGTCGCCCACCGCATACACCGACGGGACGTTCGTGCGGTAGAACTCGTCGACGGCGATCCGGCCTCGCGCATCCGCCGACAGCCCGGCCGCCGGCAGATCGAGGTCATCGGTCATGCCCTGCCGGCCGGCCGAGTACATGACGGTGTCCGCCGGGATGCGCTTCCCGCTGGCCAGCGCCGCGATCGCGCCGTCCGGATGCCGTTCGACCGCAGACACTGTCTCGCCGAACCGGAAGGTGACCGCCAGGTCGCGCAGGTGGTACTTCAGCGCCTCGACCACCTCGAGATCGCAGAACTCCAGCATCCGGTCGCGCTGCTCGACCACCGTGACCTTGGTGCCCAGGGCGGCGAACATGGAGGCGTACTCGATGCCGATGACTCCGGCGCCTGCCACCACCATCGACCGCGGTACCCGGTCGAGCTGCAGGATGCCGTCCGAATCGATGATCGTCCGCTCGTCGAACTCCACGCTGGCCGGCCGGGCGGGCTTGGTGCCGGTGGCGATGATGACCTTCTCGGCGCTGTACTCGCGGCTGCGGCCGCTGCCGTTCGCCACCTCGACCATCGTCGGGCTGGTGAAGCGCGCAGTGCCGGTCAGGACCGTCACCCGGTTGCGGCTGAGCTGACTGCGCACTACGTCGTTCTCCCGGCTGACGACGTGGCGCGTACGGGCAGTCAGGTCCCCGATGGTGATCTCTTCCTTGACCCGGTAACTCTGGCCGTACATCTCGCGCTGGTCCAGCCCGGTTAGGTAGAGAACGGCTTCGCGCAGGGTCTTGGACGGAATCGTGCCGGTATTCAGGCACACGCCGCCGAGCATGTCTGGCCGTTCGACAATCGCGACCCGGCGGTCCAGCTTGGCCGCGGCGATCGCGGCCTTCTGGCCGCCTGGCCCCGAGCCGATGACGAGAACGTCAAAGTCGTGCACATCGTCAAGTGTGACGAGATGCGGCGACATTCGGAAGTGGCCGCCGTCACCTCGGCTTGACTGCGGCGGGTTGTCGTGCCGATGCTCTAAGTCGAAGGGCAGGTGCACCATGTTCGAGCGGTTCACCGACAGGGCGCGCCGGGCCGTCGTCCTGGCCCAGGAGGAGGCCAGGGAGCTCGGCCACGATCACGTCGGCACCGAGCACATTCTGCTCGGCATGCTGCGGGACGGCACCGGCGTCGCGGCCAGCGCCCTGATCTCGCTGGGGATCACCCGGGAAGCCGCGAGGGACGCGGTGGCGGCGACCGTGAGCCGCAGTGAAGCCATGCAGGAGCGCATCCCGTTCACCGCACGGGCTAAGCGATCGCTCGAGCTCGCGCTGCGCGAGGCGCTGCAACTTGGCTGCGACTACATCGGCACCGAGCACATCCTGCTCGGGCTCATTCATGACGACAAGAGCATGGCTGCGCGCACCCTGAACGTCCTGGGCGCGCAACCCGACGCGGTACGGCAACGGGTGATCGAGATACTGCCGCGGCGTCTGGCGGCCAGGCCAGGGGTCACGGGACGCACGGGAACGCTGGTACGCCCCGGCTCAGATAGCGAGACCGCACGGGTGCTCGAGTCGCTCGCCGTCCGGCTGGCTGCTATCGAGCGGTGGATCGGCATGACCCCCGACCTGGCGGAGATCGACGAGGAGATCGGCGGAGTCCGCGCGGCGAAGGAATCCGCGATCGACGCGCAGGACTTCAAGCGAGCCGAAGAACTGAGCGACGCTGAGACTGACCTGCTAATCGACCGGGACGCGCGGGCCCGGGAGTGGACGGAGCGGCCGCCGCTCGGAGCGGAAGTAGCCGAGCTGCGAGCTGAGGTAGCCCGGCTCCGGGCCGCCCTCGGCGGGCATGGCACGGGAGCGCAAGGCACCGGCGCCGGACCGGGCTAAAGCCAGCTGACCCTGGCACTCGTCAGGTCGTCGCCTTCGGGCGCTGTCCCGAGCTGACCGGCCTTAACCTGATCGAGCATGCTGCTGACCGCGCGCTGGACATCCGGAGCGGCGCCGCGAAGCTTGTCAGCGTCCGCTGCGAACGTTTCGTCGATCTCGATGCCCGCCTGGTCCAGCAGGCCCTCGAGGTCGGACAGTTTCGTCCCGAGCCAGCCGACCGGGTCGCTCGACAGCTCGCGGTCGAACACCCGCTTGCCGGGCTCCCAGTCGCGCATGTTCGGGTGATGGTGGGCCCGGTTCAGGCTGCCCGGCGTGCCGTCGACGCTCTCCAGCAGGTCTGCCCGCCACAGCGGCTCGGCGACCTGGATCGGACGGGCAGCATAGATCGAGCCGGTGATCTCCCCTGGCTCCAGCATCCGGACCTCGATCCGGACTCCGTGCTCGGCGCCTTCCTGACCCTTGGCTGGTGCCGGGTCAATGAAGTAAATGTCGCCTACCACGACGCCAATCCGGTCGAAACCGAATACCTGCAGCATCCTTGTCCACCCAATCTGAATCCGTGGTCACCTGGCATCATCATCGCCCGGGACCTGCCTGGCCGGCCAGTGCCAGGACCGATGACCCGGCGACGGCAGGGCCTTCCGCCCTGGCGCGGAGCCTACTCATGCGGTGCGCTGAAGTAGGTGGCATAGCGATCGGGGAGGTGGTCTCCATGACGCAGGAGGCAACGATTCTCGGAGCCGAGTCGTTCTTCCGGGGCCTTCCGCCAGACATCATCGAGCGGCTTGCCTCGATGTCACGGCATGTCAGCTTCCCGGCCCGCTACCGGCTCTTCGACGAAGACATGCCCGCGCACAATTTCTGGATCATCGATGCCGGGCAGGTCGCACTCGACGCGCTGGTACCCGGAGTGGGCCGGGTCGTCATCGAGAAGCTTGGCCGGGGCGATGTAGTGGGCCTGAGCTGGCTGCAGGCTCCGTTCCAGTTCCGGTTCGGCGCCATGACGACCCAGCCCATGCAGGCGTTCGAGTTCGACGCGGCTCAAGTTCGTCAGGCGTGCCGGGAGGACCCGGTGCTCGGGCGCGCGGTGTTCGAGCGCTTCCTGGCCGTGGCGGCGCACCGGCTGCAGGTAACACGGGCCCGGCTGCTCACGGCGCTTTCGGCAGTCGCATAATGCTGGTCGTGTCGCGGGCGGCGGCCTGAGCGCACGAGCGGCGGGTGGTAGCTAGCTACCGCGGATCCGGCCGGTCGACGTTCCAGTGCCGGATAACGGAGGCGATCCACGGAACCGGCCCGACCGCCCCGTCCGGCACTGGCTGCCGGCGGCGCAGCATCATACGGCTGATCACCCGCTGACCGCCGTCGTTGTCGCCGTACAACAGGTCGACGGTCAGCGCGTCGCCGTTCTTGACGGCCTCGACGGCCTCCTCGTACTGCGTGTCGCCGGTGTCCCGGAAGGCACCCTGCCAGAAGCCGACGTCGTCAGGCGCGATCATGATGTCCCGGCCCTGGTGCCGGAAGGTAGCCGGGTCGGGCCGTGGCGGATCCACTTGCGTTCCTGCCATGAAGTGCCAGCCGTGCAGGACCGCGATGCCCCGGCCGGCGTTGCGGACCGAGATCGCCAGGTAGACGACGTCATTCTCGAAGGCGGCAGCGCCACGGCCGCCCTCCAGCAGCACAGACCTGCCTTCCTGGAAGAAGATCTTCTGCGACGGGTCGTCGAGCCGGGAGTTAACCAGCAGCGGCCGCATGTTCACCAGCAGGGCCTGCTCGGCAACTCGTGCCGCCCGGTTCGCCGACCGCACCGACGCGAATGTGGCTACCGCTAGTACGAGCGTGCCAGCCCCGGTGGCCAGCGATGACGCCTGAGTCCAGTCCACCGCTGTCACGCTACAGCACCACGGGCCCGGCGATTCCGACGGAATCGGACAGCTAGTCCGACTCGCGCAAGATGGCTAGCATGGTGAACGGAACATTAACGCCAGTTTTCTAATCAGGGTTCATTCTCATCATTCTGGCGGGCATTCAGGTATGAGGTTGACGGCAGGTGGCTGGCGGTATGCGCGAGTTCGTGCTTGATGGCGACGCGCGCCACGGCCCGGACGTGCTGGCCGCCATGGCCGGCGGCGTCACCCTGGATGGCGGCCTGGCCTGGGCGAACGGTGGCCGTAGCCAGGCAAGCCGCCGCAGCTGGCTGGACACTTTCGACTGGCGGCTGTACCGGGCCGGCCTGACACTCGAGCAGGCAGCGTGCCGTGACCGGACCGATCTGATTCTGACTGGCCGCGACGGCGAAACCATGGCCGAGCAGCAGCTCACCCCGGCGACCGCGCCGCGCTGGCCCTGCCTGGTCAGCGAGCTGCCGCCAGGCCCGATCCGCGAGCTCGTGGAGCCGGTGGCCGGCGTCCGTGCGCTGTGTCCGGTCGTCCGCGCGACTAGCAAGGTGACGGAGCTGCGGGCGCTGAATGACGACGCCAAGACGGTGGCCAGGCTGGCCGTCGACCGCATGGCGGTGACGTTCCCGGCACGAGCCGCTCCACCCGTCAGGCTGATGCTGAGCCCGGTACGTGGCTACGCCGGGATCACGGACCGCATCGGCGGGGCCATCTCCGGCGTGCCGGGCATCGTCGCCGCGCGCGGGTCCGCCCTGGAGACGGTGCTGGCCGCGGCCGGCTTGCATGCGGGCGACTTGCCAGGCAAGGCGGCCGCTGTGCCGCTCAGCCCGTCCATTCCCGCTGCTCAGGGGCTGGCCGCGATCCTGACGGCGCTGCTGGACGCTGTCGAGGCGAATGTCCCTGGCACGAGAAGGGATATCGACAGCGAGTTCCTTCACGACCTGCGCATAGCGGTTCGCCGGACCAGGTCGGCGCTCAAGCTCTGCGGCCGGGTCCTTCCCGCCGGGCTGACGCGCGAATACCGGGCTGAGTTCCGCTGGCTGGGCGACCTGACCACGCCGACCAGGGACCTGGACGTTTACCTGCTGGACTTCGGGCGGATGACAGCCGGGCTGATCGCTGCAGCACCGGCAGATCTGACCCCGTTTCATGACTATCTGGTTCGTTCGCGCGCGGCGCAGCATCGCCGGCTGGTAGCGGGCCTTCGGTCGGCACGGTTCGCGCGGTTGACCCTTAGCTGGCGGGCAGCGCTCGAGGAGATCCGCCCGGCACGCAAGCGCCCGACGCTGGCGCAGCTTGCCGCCGACCGGCTCAGCGCGGCACAGCGCAAGGCGCTGCGGGCAGGCCAGCTGATCAGCCCCGGCTCGCCGCCGGAGAGCCTGCACGAACTGCGCAAGCGCTGCAAGGAACTGCGCTACCTGATCGAGATGTTCGGGTCGCTTTACGATCCCGGGCAGCGCTGGCAGGCGGTCAGGGAGCTGAAGGCGCTGCAGGACTGCCTGGGCTCGTTCCAGGACGCCGAGGTGCAGCTGACCGAGATACGGGCATTCGCCAGACAGCTGCTCGCCGACCGGAGCGTTCCCGCCGAGACGCTGCTGGCGATGGGCGAGATCGCGGCCGGCCTGGCCGTGGCGCAGCGCGACGCCAGGCGCGAGTTCGACGGACGGTTCGCGGACTTCGCCAGTGAGGCTAGCCAGGACAGGCTGGCCGAACTGACCCGGATTGCCGGGCCGGCCGGGGGCGCGGGCCGGTGAAGATCTTCGCCACCTACAACATCAAAGGCGGGGTCGGCAAGACGGTCACCGCCGTCAACCTCGGCTACCTCGCCGCGCGGGATGGCCACCGGGTGCTGCTCTGGGACCTGGACCCGCAGGGCGCGGCGAGCTATCTGTTCCGGATCAAACCGCGCGTCAAAGGCGGCGGCAAGGCACTGATCCGGGGCACGAAGTCCGTCGACTCGGCGATCAAGGGTACCGATTTCGACGGACTCGACCTGCTGCCCGCCGACTTCACCTACCGTAACCTGGACTTGCTGCTGGACTCGGCCAAGCAGCCGGCCCGGCGGCTGGCCGCACTGCTGGCGCCGTTGAAGGCCGACTACGACGCGGTCTTCCTGGACTGCCCGCCGAGCATCTCACTGCTGTCCGAGAGCGTCTTGCATGCCGCGGACCTGCTGCTGGTGCCGCTGATCCCGACCACCTTGTCGGTTCGCACGCTCGACCAGCTCACTGAGTTCGTCAGCGGCTTCAACGGGCACCGGCCGGACGTCCTGGCCTTCTTCTCGATGATCGACCGGCGCAAGCGGCTGCATACCCAGATCGCCGCGGATCTGCCCGCGCAGCGCCCGGACTTTGCCGCGACGGCGATACCGGCGTTGTCGCTGATCGAGCAGATGGCCGTCAAGCGAGCGCCGGTCAGTGCGTTCTCGCCGCGCAGCCTGGCCGCCCGGCAGTACAGCCAGCTGTGGCAGGAAGCCCGTGACCGGGCCGGCCTTACGGCATGAGAACGATCTTGCCGAGCACGCCGCCGTGCTCGAGCGTCCGGTAAGCCTCGGCCACATCGGTCAGCGGGTACGTGGCCGCAACCGGCACTTCGAGCTGGTCCGTTGCGACTAGCCCGGCGAGGTCGGCCAGCACAGCCGCGCTGGCCCCGGCTGAATTGCCCTGCGCTTGCACGCCGAGTTCGGTTACCGCCGCGAAGTCGACAATGGTGTCGATGCGCGCGGGCTCGACGCCGAGGTCCAGCGCGACCCGGACATAGTCCATTCCGACTGTGTCGATGAAGGCGTCGACGTGGCCGGCGGCCTGCCGGATCCGGTCGCTTACCCCGTCGCCGTAGCTCACGCCGATCACCCCGTGATGTTCGAGCCAGTCATGGCGGGCCTGGCTAGCGATGCCGATCACGGTGGCTCCGGCGAGCCGGGCCAGCTGGACGGCGATCGAGCCAACCCCGCCGGACGCGCCGGCGACGACGACGGTGTCGCCGGCGGCCAGGCTCACGGCCCGCACGGCCGCGTAGGCAGTAGCGCCCGCGACGAACAGCGCGCCGGCGACCTCCCACGGAACCTCGCCGGGCTTCGGGGTCAGGTTCTCAGCCTCAACCACGACGTACTCGGCGTGGCTGGCCCGGTTGTCGGTATAGCCGATGACATTTTCGCCGGGCGCGAAGCCGACAGCTCCGCGCCCCTGCGCGGCAACTGTTCCGGCCAGGTCGCTGCCCTGCCCGGACGGGAACGTCGCTGGCCACCGCTCGTGCAGCAGCCCGGAGCGGATCTTCGCCTCGCCCGGGTTGATTCCTGCTGCCCTGACCTGGACCAGCACCTGGCCCGGGCCGGGCTCCGGGGTGGGCACTTCGATGACCTTGAGTACGTCGGTCCCGCCGTACTCGTCGAACCGCACCGCTTTCATCCAGGCTCCGATGGTCGAGGGAGAATTGCCAGCCGACAGCGGTCAGTATCTCCACCAATATCAAGATCACGCTGCGGCAGGCTAGGGTCGAGGGGTGCATGTCGTAGGCATGGTGCTGCACCCGGAGCGGGACTCGGCCGAGGCGGTTGCAGCAGTGCTGGACTGGGCCACGCGGCGCGGCATCCAGGTGCTCGGCATCGAGACCGAGATTTCCCGGCTCAACTGCGCCGCTGTCGGCGTGTCGGAGACCGAGCTCGGGAAGCGCTCGGACCTGCTCGTCAGCCTCGGCGGTGACGGCACGATGCTGCGCGCGATGCGGCTGTCCGACGGGCAGCAAGCGCCGGTGCTCGGGGTCAACCTGGGCAAGCTGGGTTTCCTGGCCGAGGTAGACGTACCCGGCCTGCCCGCAGCGCTGTCCGCCGTCGATGCGAAGGAATTCACCATCGAGCCGCGGCTTGCCGTGGACGCGATCCTGCACGATCAGCTGATGACCGCCTTCAACGACATCGCCGTGGTCCGTTTCCCCGGTCACGCGACGGCGAAGCTGTCAGTCCTGGCAGGCGGGCACCCGTTCGTCAGTTACGCAGCCGACGCAATCGTCGTGGCCACCCCGGCGGGCTCCACCGCCTACAGTTTCTCGGCAGGCGGCCCGATCGTCAGCCCCTCGGTAGAGGCGCTGCTGGTCACGCCTGCGTCCCCGCACTCGGCCTACAACCGCGGCCTGGTCCTGTCGATTCGCGACAGCCTGGCCCTGGAAGTGCTGCCAGCCAGCGGGAACCTCGCCATCGAGGTGGACGGCCAGCTCGCCGCGGAGGCCATCCACGGCGACCGGATCGAGCTGCAGCCGCGCCCCGGAGCTGCGTCAGTAGTCCGCTTCGGCCACACGACCTTCTACCAGCGGGCCCGCCGGAAGCTCCGGCTCACCGACTCCGCCGAGATCCTGTCAGCCGACTAGAGACTGCCGGCTGGAGAATGGACGTCATGTCAGACCCGCAGGACTTCAGGCCCCCTGCGGCACGCCGGCTCGGCCGAAGCGACGCGGTCGAGCTGCTGGCTGATCCCGACCGGCCGCGGGCATGGACGCTGCTGGTCGGCAGCACGCCCCAGTCCTATGTCGATCTCGACGACCCCCGTTACCTCGACTTCGAGTACGTGCGCCGGCTCGGCCACCTGCTCGACGTTGTCCGGCCGCCGGGCCAGCCGCTGCGGGTTCTTCACCTCGGCGGCGGCGCGATGAGCCTGGCCCGCTACGTCGCGGCCACCCGGCCCGGATCCAGCCAGCTAGCCGTCGACTCCGACGCCGACGTCATAGATCTCGTCCGGGAACGGCTGCCACTTCGCCAGCCGAGCCGCCGCGGACGCGGCCGGGCCGGGCGGATCAGGATCCGCGCCGGCGACGCGCGGACAGTGCTGGAAGGGCTGCCTGCCGGTTCTTTCGACGTCGTGGTCGCCGACGTCTTCGCCGGTGCGCGCACTCCGGCGCACCTGACGTCCGTCGAGTTCGCCGCTGCTGCCCGCGGTGCGCTGACGCCGGGCGGGATGTTCGCCGTCAACATCGGTGACGGGCCGCCGCTGGCGCATACCAAAGCCCGGACGGCGGCTGTGCTCGCCGTCTTCGGCTGCGCATGCCTCATCGCGGACGCCGCGGTGCTGCGCGGCCGCCGGTTCGGCAACCTCGTGCTCGCAGCCTGCGACCAGCCGATGGCGACCGCGGACCTGGTCAGGCTCGTTGCCGCAGATCCGTTTCCCGGCCGGGTGCTGGACGGTGACGAGCTGGACCGGTTCGTGGCCGGCGCACGGCCGATCACCGACGACCGGGCGGAACTGTCTCCGGTGCCGCCGCCCGAGGTGTTCGCCCAGTCGTAGCCGCGCCCGCGCCCGCGATCGCTAGCCCAGCCCCCGCAGAAAGCTGATCATCTCCGCGCTGACCTCTGCCGGGCGCTCTTGCTGAGTCCAGTGCCCGCAGCCGGGCAGGACTACCGATTTGGTAAGGCCGGGCAGTACCGCGCCGATGTCGTCGGGGCTGATAAAAGTCAGCACCGGATCCTTGGCGCCGGCCAGGAAAAGGGCAGGCACCCCGATCGGCGCGTGCTGCCAGGCGCCGGTCAGTTCCCAGTTGCGGTCCAGGTTGCGGTACCAGTTCAGCGCGCCGGTGAAGCCAGCCACTGCGTACTGCTCGACGTAGGCGTCGATGTCGTGGCGGGTCAGCCAGGCCGGAAGCTCCGCCGGATCGACGGCGGTGTCCAGGAATCCGCCGCCCGCCGGGATCGGGCGCATACCAGGCCCGTCGCCGGAGATGCTGTAGAGGATCTTCCGGAAGCTGGCCGCCGGGTCCGCGCTGAGCTCAGCGTCGGCGACGCCCGGCTGCTGGAAGTACACCATGTAGAAGCTCTCCCCGACCAGGCTGCGAAGCGTCGCGATGGGCGGCGCGCTGCCGCGCGGGCGGTAGGCCACGCTCAGCCCGATGACGCCGCGGATCCGGTCCGGCCGGAAGAGCGCGGTGTGCCAGGCGACCGGGGCGCCCCAGTCGTGCCCGGCGACGACGGCCTGCTCCGCGCCGAGCGCGTCCATGAGCGCGATCACGTCGCCGGTCAGGTGCAAGATCGTGTACTCGGCGATGCCGGCGTCTCCGCCGGGTCCGGGCGGCTGGCCGGTACCGCAATAGCCGCGCTGATCGGGCGCCACGGCGTGATAGCCCGCCGCGGCGAGCGCGGTGAGCTGGTGGCGCCATGAGTACCAGCTTTCCGGGAAGCCGTGCAGCAGCAGCACGAGCGGGCCCTGGCCCGCCTCGGCGATGTGCATGCGCAGCGTGCCGGCCTGCACATGGCGGTGCGTAATCGGATGCTCAGCGACGGCGTCTGTCATGGCCGGAGGATAGCCTCCCAGACCGTTAGCCTGCGATATATCGCTGCCATAACAAGGTCTTTCTGGCCGATTGGGTACGCAAGTGGCCCCGCTTCGGAGCATCCTGTAGGACAGGAAACGGTATGGAACACGAAAAACTTCAGGACCGCATCGCTGCAGGCCCCGAACCTGCTGCCAGCGGAGTGCCATCGCCCAGAGGGGGGCCAGTGAGTCGCAGGCTGCTTCGGCTGGAGATTCCGGTCTTCCCGGAGCGGCTGATGTTCCGGCTGCACGACCCGATTGCCGACCTCGACGCGCCCGGCGGTCCGGTGCCGCCCGTCGACTCGCTTATCAGTACCGGACGCGACCAGCTCATCGTGTCGTGCGCGCAAGAGCACCTGGGCGTGCAGCTCACGATCGAGGAGTGGGACGACGCCCCGCCGCCGTTCAGCGACGGGTACGAGGACGAGGCGAAGTGCGTGCTGTATCTGCGCGGCCAGTTCAGCATCGACACCGGGACGGCGGCCTTCCGGGCCGTCGATGCGCTCCGCCTGTCCGGCGGCGTCGGCGACTACGGAGTGCGGATCTACACCAGGAACAGGGTGGCCGCCCTGCAGCGCTACGCCGAGTTGTTCCAGCAGTTCAGTGACCCGCTGAGCGACGATTTCCAGCAGGCGCGCAAGCGGCTGGAGGGCATGGAGCAGTACTTGCTCCAGCTATGGCGGGAGTCCTGACTCGAAGGCCGTCAGCCCGGGCCATTAGCGCTAGGAGCCGGACCCGGTCCCTGAGTTGCTCGCGGACTTCGTCGAGCTAGCGGGCGTCGAGCGCGGCGGGGGGGTCCCGTGATGGATGCCGTAGGGGCTGAGCACGAACATCATCACCGTGACCGCGGCGATGAGCGCCAGTGCAAGCAGGCCGACAATGGTCTTGACGCGCTGGGACGCGAATGCTCCTGGCGTTCGCTGCTGTCCGAAGGCATTGAAGCGGGAGGCGAGCTTCGGGTCGTCAACGGCCAGCTGCCGCTCCATCTCGTCTAGCATGCGCTGCTCTTCCATCGACAAGGCCACAGCGCCACCTCCGGCCGGACATCGGTACGCGGCGGGCGACTATCACTAGCCAGCCCCTTCAGACGATTCTTTACCAGGCCTTTGCGGTCGGCAAGAGGAAGTCTGAAGTCGGCTTACGACCGGCTCGACCCGGCAACTGCTGCCTCGCCAGGCTGGTTGCCTCTAACCAGTAATGCCCAGTTCTGAGCTAGTACTCGAAATCATATTTGATCGAGTCGAATAATCGTTCTATTATCACGGTCATGCGCTGGGACCGGCTCCGGATTACTGATGACGCCGCTGGCGCTGCGCCTGAGCTTGCGTTGTTCGGCCGGGAGGCGGTCGTCACGCGGACCTTCGACACACCCGGCTTCCGCGGCATCACCTTCCACGAAGTACATGCCCGGAGCCTGATCAGCAAGGTTCCGGAGGCCTCGCGGGTGCCGTTCCGCTGGACGATCAATCCGTACCGTGGCTGCAGCCATGCCTGCGTGTACTGCTTCGCCCGCAACACGCACACCTACCTCGAGCTGGACGCCGGGCACGATTTCGACACCCAGATCGTGGTCAAGGTCAATGCGGTCGAATTGCTGCGCAGGGAGCTAAGGGCAGCGCGCTGGGCCGGCGAGCACATCGCGATGGGCACCAATGTCGACTGCTATCAGCGCGCCGAGGGCCGGTACCGGCTGATGCCCGGCATCATCACCGCGCTGACGGAGGCCGCGAACCCGTTCTCGATCCTGACGAAGGGAACGCTGATACTCCGGGACATCGACCTGCTCGAGCGCGCCGCGGCCGTGACCGAGGTCGGGCTCAACGTGTCGGTCGGCATTGTCGATAAATCTCTTTCCCGGTCCATTGAGCCCGGCACCCCGAGCCCGGACCGGCGCCTGGCTGCATGCGCGGCGCTCACCGAGCGCGGGCTGCGCTGCGGGGTGCTGATGGGACCGGTGATCCCGTTCCTGTCCGACTCCCCCAGTCAGCTTGAGGAAGCGGTACGCAAGATCGCCAGCGCCGGGGCGACGCATGTCAGCCCGATCGTCCTGCATCTGCGACCCGGCGCCAGGGAGTGGTTCATGCGCTGGCTGGGCGCCAGCCATCCCGAGCTGCTGGATGCCTACCGTGACCTGTACGGCGGCCGCGCCTACGCTCCGTCGGGCTATCAGCGGCAGATCAGCGAGCAGGTCGCGGAGCTTGCCCGCAAGCACGGCGTGGGGCGCACGTCGCCAGCCGGGGCACGGCGCGTTCCCGGTATGAATATGACCCGCGGCAGCAAAAGCGCGAGGGGCCGGACGGCACCGGCCGCCGGGCGCGACCCGGCCCCGGAGGCGGTGCAGCTGTCGCTGCTGTGAGCCGGCTGGCTACCGGCCTGGCGCCACCGGCAGGCCGGCAGCCTCCCAGGCACGGAACCCGCCCTGAAGGTCGGTTGCCCGGTGCACGCCAAGGTCAAGCAGGCTGGCGGCGGCCAGGCTCGAGGTGTAGCCCTCCGAGCAGAAGACGATGACCTGCAGGTCGTAGGCCGCGAATGGCAGCCGGGCGGCGGACTCGGGGTCGAAGCGCCACTCGAGCACATTCCGCTCGATGACGGTCGCGCCGGGAATCTGCCCTTCGGCCTCACGCTGGGCTTGCGGCCGGATGTCGACCAGCATTGCGCCCGACCGGACCGCGCGCTGCGCCTGCGCCGGGGTCAGCCTGGTCAGCCGGCTGCGGGCGGCCGCCAGGACCTCGTCGATCGTCAGCGCTCCGGAAGGCCGGCTCACCAGTCGAGCTCCGCGCGATCGGTGCGGACCAGGGCCAGGCCGGCGGCGGTCATCTGATAACGGCGCATCGCCGTCAGCGGCGGCGAGTAAGCGTGCACGCTGACTGCGGGGACGGACGAGGCGTTGCCCGCGTCGTGCAGGTGCTGGGCGCCGAAACGGGTGACCGACCCGGCCCGGGCACGGCGGAACTCGACGTGGCTGCTGCCGGGCCGCGCCAGCGCTTCCTGCAACTCACCCTCCGCTACGGCGAACGCGCCGCGCGCCTCGCCGTGATCGTGGAAGCCAGTGTGCTGACCGGGCAGCCAGCTCAGCAGCCAGATCTCGTAGTCATCGGCAAGCGCGAGCCGACGGAACCAGCGGTGCCCGGCAGTGAAGCGGACGATCGGCCGCCAGGTGTGCTCGGCCGCCGCGACCTGCTGGACTAGCAGGCCGAGCCTGGCCGGGCTGAGCCTAGCAGCGTTGAGCCCTGGCTGGCTGCCGGCGGGCGTGCTCACCGGGCCTGGCGTCGTCGCAATCGGCATCCTATTAATCCCATCGAATCAGTCGGGTTTTGGCAGACTAGCACGCCGGAGGCGGTCTAGTCGGTATGGCTGTCTACTCTTTTCACAGCCGGCGCGCTGGCATCGATACTCGCGAAGACGACTGAGGGAGAGGGTTGCCCGATACCGATTCGGTGCTGGCAAGCACGGCGCCGGCCCGTCAACCGCACCGCGCGTCCGGTCCTGGCACAGCTGACCTGGCGGCGATCGCGGCCGGCGGCGGTCTCGGCAGCGCGGCGCGGTACCTGCTGTCGGCAGCCTTCCCGGCCGGGCACAGCTTTCCGTGGGCCATCTTTGCGGTGAATGTGTCCGGCTGCTTCATCCTCGGGCTGCTGATGGTCTACATGCTCGAGGTCTGGCCGCCCCGGCGGTTCCTGCGCCCGTTCCTGGCGGTCGGACTGCTCGGCGGCTACACCACATTCTCGACCTATGCCGGCGGTGTGATGACGCTGCTCACCAACCATGCCGCAGCACTAGCCGACGCCTACGCACTGAGCAGCATCTTCGCTGCGCTCGTGGCGGTATGGTGCGGAATGAAGGCGGCGCGGGCGGCAGCGAGGATGCCGGCCTGGATCACTGAGCGGCGCGAGCGAGGTGCGGATTGAGGCTGCACAGGTGAGGCTGCAAGGCGCGGCCAGGCGGATCACGATCTTCATCGGCGAGTCCGACCGGTACCGGCACAAGCCGCTGTACGCCGAGATCGTGCACCGGGCGCACCGCCGCGGCCTGGCGGGCGCCAGCGTGTTCCGCGGCATTGAGGGCTTCGGCGCGTCTTCCCGGATTCACACCAGCCGGCTGCTGTCGCTGAGCGAGGATCTGCCGCTCGCCATCATCATCGTCGACACAGCCGAGCGCACCGAGGCGTTCCTGGACGAAGTGGCCGAGCTGGTCACCGGCGGCCTGGTCATAGTTGACGACGTTCACGTGCATACGTACGCCGGCGGCGCGCCGGCAGGCACTCCAGAGGCGGGCAGCGGCGGCGCTGCCGCGGGCGGCATAACGTCGTGATCATCCTGGCGGTCCTGGCTGGCGGCATGGTCGGCGCGCCAGCCCGGTACCTGGCTGACCGGTTCGTCCAGGTGCGGCACGACACGGTGTTCCCGTGGGGGACGTACGCGGTGAACATGTCGGGATCGTTCGTGCTCGGCTTCCTTCTCGGCGCCGAACGCCACCTGGGCCTGCCGCCAGTGCTGTTCGCGTTGCTCGGCACCGGCTTCTGCGGCGGCCTGACGACCTTCTCCACCTTCGGGTATGAGACGCTGCGGCTGCTGGAGGATGGCGCCGTCGCCGAGGCAGGGATCAACGTTATCGGCAGCCTGGCGATCGGAGTGCTGCTGGCGTGGCTCGGGTTCGGAGTGGCAGGTGCGCTGTTACGGATTATCCGGCTTCCCGGGCAGGATGCGGCCCGGTTCTCCCCGGCCGTCCCCTCGGTCAGGGTGACCGTGTGCCGCACGTAAAGTGGATGGCCGTGGAAGCACAGCGCAACTGCCG
>Ga0335074_10004060_pt1 | contig 20155 bp, 18 predicted proteins | sample Lox_Sample_23_FD_206715 | JGI IMG/M metagenome (GOLD analysis project Ga0335074, IMG submission 206715) | Soil microbial communities from Loxahatchee National Wildlife Refuge, Florida, United States - Lox_Sample_2.3 | ecosystem: Environmental > Terrestrial > Soil > Wetlands | place: USA... | reverse complement strand
ACCTCGCCGCCACCATCGAGCGCCGCGCAACCCGGCCCGGCTTCAGCTTGTTCGCCGCACTCTTCTCTACCGCCAACCTTCCCGTTATTCTTGCTCACCTCAACCGAGGCATCCTGCGCGCCACCGCACTCGAATCCTTGTTGCTCCAGCGTGCCGCCACTGGCCGCGACGTGGCGCCATCGCACCGCACGCACGCCACGCCGACCCACGCCGCGACCGCAGACAACCCATCCCAGGAACAATTCGCTGCCCAGGTCGCGCACCTGACCGCCGAAAGGGCGCAGCACGACGCGCCGGTCGATCTGGATAACCTGCCCACGGCCGAGCAAATCGAAGCCGAAGTCCACGCCCGTCCGATCGGCCGCACCATCGCCGACATCTGCCGCGACCTCGGCGTCGTCGCCATGATGTGCGCGCGCAGCTTCTGGGACGCGACAACGGACGCGATCGCCTGCCATCAGGACGTCGCGGCGGCCGCATGCTTACAGGACACGCAGCTCGAACCGGAATGTTTCCAGTCGCAGCCGGAGCAAGATCCAGCCCCGGAGCAAATGGATCGGCGCATGAATCTGCACCCGCGCCAGACGCCCGGGTTCAAAATCGGCGAGCATACGGTCGTTCCGTCCCGCCCCGATCCAGCGCCGCGCAGGCCGCACCAGGACGTTCCGGATCAACACAGACATGCTGTCCTGGCGCCCGCCGCCACGGGTCCGCCAAGGCGCGCGGCGATGAAGCACGCCGCCTGAGTTTCTTCGACAAGATGGCAGACTGACAAACGGGACCGGAGCACGGCCAGTCCCGCCGTCCTGATTCGCGCTGCCGCCATGCCGCGGCAGGAGACCATCCCATATCATCACCGGCGTCGTCATCGGCACGCGCACGCCGCACGACCCGATCTCCAGCGGCGCCCGCCGGCGCCCATCCCGGACTTGCCTCGCCGCCTCACCTCTCGCAATGACACAGGCAGCATGCAGGGAACACCACCACCATGCCTCGCCTGACCACCGCCGAAGCCACGATCGAGAGCTTGCTCAGCAACGGCATCGACACGCTCTACGCGCTCCCCGGCGTCCACAACGACCACCTGTTCGATGCAGCCCACCACGCCGGCGACCGCCTGCGCGTGATCCATCCCAGGCACGAGCAAACCGCGGCCTACATGGCGCTCGGCGCCGCCCTGGTCACCGGCAAGCCGCAGGCCTTCGCCGTGGTCCCGGGGCCAGGCCTGCTGAACGCCTCCGCCGCGCTGTTGACCGCCTACGGCATGGGCGCACCGGTGATCGCCCTGGTTGGGCAGATCGCCTCCTTCGCCATCGACCAGGGCCACGGCCACCTGCACGAGATCCACGACCAGCTCGGCTTGCTCCGCCACATCACGCGCCACGCCGCGCGCATCCGTGCACCGCACGAGGCCCCGGCCATGGTCGCCGAGGCCATGCGCATTGCCTGCAGCGACCGGCAAGGACCCGTGGCGCTGGAATGCGCGATCGACGTCTGGGGCCTGCAAGGCGAGGTGACCTTCCCGCCGATCGTCCCGCCCAGCGTTCCCCCCGTGGATGCCGCCGCGGTGCAGCGAGCCGCCGAACTCCTCGGCAAGGCGGAGCGTCCGCTGATCGTCGTCGGTGGTGGGGCGCTGGACGCCGGACCACAGGTCCAGGCGGTGGCAGAGGCGCTGCAAGCCCCCGTCACTTCGTTCCGCCGCGGCCGCGGCGTGATCCCCACGACGCATCCGCTGGCGGTATCGTTCACCGAAGGCCACGCACTGTGGAAAAGCGCGGATGCGGTGTTGGCGATCGGCACCCGGCTCTACTGGCAGCAGAGCAACTGGGGCGTCGATGATGCACTGCCGATCGTCCGGCTCGATATCGACCCCGATGAGATCAATCGCTTCCGCCGCCCCGCCTGCGCCCTGCTTGGCGACGCGGGCACCATTCTGCGCGCGCTGCTGCCGCTGCTGCCGTCGCGCTCACGGGACCGCGGCGCAGAACTGGCGGCAGTGCGGGGTGCATTTGACCAGCGGCTGAAGACGCTTGAGCCACAGATGGGCTTTCTGCGCGCGATCCGGGCAACATTGCCGGAAGACGGAATTTACGTGGAGGAAGTGACACAGGTCGGTTTCGCCACCCGGCTGGCGTTTCCCGTGACGGCACCGCGAACCTTCCTCTCGCCCGGCTACCAGGACACGCTCGGATGGGGCTACGGCACGGCGCTCGGTGCGCAGGCGGCGGCGCCGGGGCGGAAGGTGGTGCTGGCCACCGGCGACGGAGGCTTCATGTACCAGGCCGCGGAACTCGCCACGGCGATGCGCCACCGGCTCCCGGTCGTGGCTGTGGTGTTCGACGATGGCGCCTTCGGCAACGTCCGCCGCATCCAGCAAGAGCGTTATGGCAACCGCCTGATCGCCAGCGACCTGACCAACCCCGACTTCGTTAAATTCGCCGAAAGCTTCGGCATGCCCGCCTTCCGCGCCGACACACCCCCACTGCTCGAGCAAGCCTTGCGCCGCGCCTTCGCGCTAAATGCGCCAGCCCTGGTACATGTGAAAGTCGGCGAGATGCCAAGCCCGTGGGACATGATCCTTCTCCCGCGCGTGCGCGGTTTCACCGACGCCTGGCGCCCGGCATTGCCATAACCTCTCCCGCGCGCGCTATTCGCGCGCGCGGGAGAGGTCGAGACGCGCAGCGTCGAGGGTGAGGGTGATCGGGTCGGCACGCAACAATATCCTGCCGATACGATCACCCTGCGCTGGCGGATGTTTTACTTCCACCCCAACCGCAAACACCGCCTCCCGACCCACCCCATCGATCCGTTCACCGGCTCAACGCCGCTTCATGCGCAACCTTACACAACCCATACACCCCCCGCTCCGACGGCAGCGGTGCGAACCGCGTCGTCAGCCCCAGCACGGTCTCCGCACCGCCAAGATACAGCATCCCGTCGGGGGCCATCTGTCCCGCAATTGCCTCCAACGCGCGAGTCTTGGTCGCCTGGTCGAAATAGATCAGCACATTGCGGCAGAACACGATGTCGAACCGCCCCAGCGAACGCAGGTCTCCCAACAGATTCCATTCCCGCCACTGCACCATCGCGCGCAAAGAATCGCTGATCCGCCAGCCCACCTCCTCCCGCTTGAAATACCGCATCAGCATCTGCACCGGCAGCCCGCGCTGGACTTCGAATTGCGTGTAAACCCCGTCGCGCGCACGGGCCAATTGGTCCCGCGCGATATCGGTGCCGATGATTTCCACCCGGCGTTCACCGATCGCCGCGCGGCTCTCGGTTAAGATCATGGCCACCGAATACCCCTCTTGGCCTGACGACGCAGCCGCCGACCAGATGCGCAGCGGCGTGCCGGGCGCACGCGCCGCCAGCATGCGCGGCAGTGCCTGGGCGCGAAAATGCTCGAACGGCTTGCCGTCCCGGAAGAAGAAACTCTCGTTCGTGGTCATCGCTTCGACCACATCGCGCGCCACCGCCTCGCAGCCCCGCCCGCGCAGCTTCTCCACCAGCTCGTTCAGGTCGCGCAGCTTCTCGCGTTTCAAGATAGGCGCGAGCCGCGTTTCCAGGAGATATGTCTTGTCCGGCCCGATCACGAGACCGGAACGGGATTTCAGCAGCTCGGCCAACGTCGCGAATGCCGCGGCGGAGAGTGCGGCGCTCATCGCGGCCCGGCACGCAGCAGTTCCAGCAGCTTGCCGGCGATGCGGGGCAACGGCAGCACCGCCGTGCACAGTCCGGCTGCCGCCACCGCGCCCGGCATACCCCACACCACGCTCGTTGCCTCGTCCTGCGCGATTGCGGTACCGCCCGCGTCGATCACGCGGCGCGTGCCCGCGAGCCCGTCCTGCCCCATGCCGGTCAGCATCGCAACCAGCACGCGCCCGTCACAGGCCACGGCGGCACTGCGCAGCATCGGATCCACCGAGGGACGGCAGAAATTCTCTGGTGGGTCGGCGGAAAGCCGCGCCCGCACGCTGCCGCGGACGTTCTCCACCAGCAAATGACGGTCGCCCGGTGCCACGTACAATTTGCCGGGAATCAGAGTCTCGCCGTCCACCGCCTCGGCGCAGGGGCATATGCCAAGACGCGCAATATGCTGTGCCAGGATCGGCGTGAACGTCGCGGGCATATGCTGCGTCAGTACGACAGGCACGTTCGGTGCCCGCCCCAGCGCCTGCACCAGCGAGAACAGAGCCTGGGGCCCGCCGGTAGAGCTGCCGATCGCCAGCAGTTTTGCCGGCAGCGCCGCCGGCGGGCGCAGCTTCAACGCGCCGCCGGCTGGTGCCACGCGGGCTGGCTGTGTGGCGCGGCGCCGCAGCCGCGCCAGTCCCTTCACCTTCGCCACCAATTCGCGGCGAAACGCCTCATCGTTCACCGCCCCGATCGAGGACGGTTTCGGCACGTAATCCGCCGCCCCCAGGCGCAACGCCTGCATCGCAATATCGGCGCCGCGCGTGGTGAGCGTAGAGGCCATGACCACGCGCAGCCCCGGATCGGCCCGCAGCAGCAGCGGCAGCGCCGTCATGCCGTCCATGACCGGCATTTCGATGTCCAGCACCAGCACGTCGGCCGGCGTTCGCTTCACCTCGTCCACCGCAGCCTGACCATTGCCGACGCGCGCGACAACGCGGATTCCCGGATCGGCTTCCAGCATGCGGGCGATGGCGCCACGGATGGTTAATGAATCATCGCATATGATCACCCGCGCGATGTCAGCCTGCGCCGCCACCGGCGCGATGGCGCGGACGGGCGGAGTCACAGCAGCCCGACCTGGGCGAACTTGCCGAGCAGGATTTCCTCGTCGAACGGCTTCATGATGTATTCCTGGGCGCCGTTCTCGATGGCCTCGGTGATGTGCGACATGTCGTTCTCGGTGGTACAGAACACGACCGGCGGATTGCTCGGACCAAACTCGGAGCGCACCGCCTTCAGGAAGGCGAGGCCGTCCATCACCGGCATGTTCCAGTCCAGCAACACGCAGTCCGGCAAGCGCGCACGGCAGGAGTCCAACGCCTCCTTGCCATCGCCGGCCTCCGAGACCGTGAAGCCGTGCGCTTCAAGGATACGGCGGGCGACCTTGCGCACGACGCGGCTGTCATCGACGACGAGGCAGGTGCGGGGCATGGCGTGCGCGTCAGTTCGCGTCGGCAAGGTCCAGCAGCCGCCCGACATCCAGAACCACGAGCAAGCGGTCCTGTAACCGGTACACGCCATTGCTGAACCGTGCCCAGGCGGGCGGCAAGGTTGGCGGATTGCGCTCGAAGGCGCTGGACTTCAGGCTCATCACCTCGGAAACCTGGTCCACCAGCAGTGCATAGAGTTCGCCCCCTTGCTCCGCCACGACAGACATGCGGGGCGTGCCGGCGGGGGGCGGCGGCAGCGTCAGGCGCCGCCGCAGGTCGATCGCGGTGACGATGCGGCCGCGCAGGTTCAGGCTCCCCGCGATCTCCGGCGGCGCGAGCGGAATGCGCGTGATCGTCTGCTCTCCAAGGATGTCGCGCACGCCCAGCACAGGGATGCCGCAAAGTTGCTCCGCGACGGTGAGGGTGACGAATGATTCCTCGTCATCATCGGTTGTCGTGGTATCGGGACGTTCCAGGATGTCGGTTGCCATGCGTGGTCTCCTGATTCGTGGTCAGCCGGTGTGGACGCGGCGATCGATCACGTGTTCCGCGACGATCTGTTTGAATGGACCAAGGCCGGAGGGATCGAACGTATTTGCAAAGGGGCCAGGTGCATGGCCGCTTGTTTGTCTGACATGCGAAGGTACTCAACTACCCACCGTCGCCCGCCTAACCCGCCGCCACCGGCTCACTCACGCATTGCTGGAGGCTGGCAAGCAGTGCCTCGCGTTCGAACTTCGCGACATAGTCGGTAAAGCCCGCATCGCGGCCTGCCTCCACATCGCTCGGTTCAGCATGGCCGGTCAGCGCGATCATCGGCAGGCTGGTCCACGCGCCGGAAGCGCGCACCGCGCGGGCGAATGCCAACCCGTCCATATCAGGCATTTCGATATCGGAGACGATGGCATCGAACATCACGCCGGCCTCGCGCAGCTTCAGTGCATTGGCGGCACTCGATGCGGCGGTGACCCGATAGCCGGCGGCGCCCAGCGTCGGCACCAGCAGTTGGCGGAAGAAATCGCTGTCCTCCACCACCAGGACACGGCGCGGACCATGGCCGGCGCTCGCGCGCGGCATGCCACGGAACCAGTCCTGCCAGGCCTGCGTGAGCCAGTATCCCGTATCGATGATGTCGGTCGCCTGGCCGGCGATCACCGCGGTGCCCAGCAGGCCAGGCCGCGCACCGGACAACTGGATGTCGAGCCGATCCTCCACCACATCGACAATTTCATCGACCATCAGCCCCATGCTGCGGTCGCGGTCGCTGAACACCAGCACCGGCTGATTGGACTTCGAGTCATCGATCGCACCGGACAGCGCGATCAGCGGCATCAGCTTGCCGCGATACTGGGTCACCGGCGAACCCGACGACAGTTCGATCTTCTCGCGTGCAATATGCTCCAGCCGCGCCACCAGGCCCAGCGGTACCGCCATGTTCTGCGACGAGCCGGCCCGGAACAACAGCATGGCCGTGCGCTCGCCGGACCGGACCGTCTCTTTCGTTTCGGCAGCGGCGGCGCGCGTCTCGGCGCCCGCGCCGACGCCGGTGGCACGCGCGATGCCGTTGGGATCCAGGATCATGATCACCGATCCGTCGCCCAGGATGGTGTTGCCGCTGAACATCGTCACATGGCGCAGGATCGGCGCCACCGGCTTCACCACGATCTCCTCGGTATCGAACACGCGGTCCACGATGATGCCCAGCATGTTGGCACCCACCTGCACCACGACGATGGTGGCGTCGCCGGTCTCGCCGCCCTCATGATCCAGCGACAGCAGCTCGGTCAGGCTGACCAGCGGCAACAGATGGTCGCGCAGGCGCAGCACCGGCGTGTCGTTGATGCGCTCAATCACGCTATCGGTGCCGGACGCTGCATTACTGCCGGCGCGATGCGCGCGCACCAGCTCCACCACACTGATTTGCGGGATGGCGAAGCGCTCGCCCACCGCCTGCACGATCAGCGCCGAGACGATCGCCAGCGTCAGCGGGATCTTGATCGTGAACGTGGTTCCCTGGCCGGCGACGCTCTTCAGGTCGATGGTGCCGCCGATCTTCTCGATATTGGTCTTCACCACGTCCATGCCGACGCCGCGGCCGGACACGGCCGTCACCACGGTTGCCGTGGAAAAACCGGCACGGAAGATGAAGCGCTGCAACTGGCCGTCGCTCATGCCGGCGAGTTCGGCTTCCGTTGCCAGCCCCTGAGCCACCGCCTTCTTGCGAATCTTGTCCACCGGCAGGCCGCGGCCATCGTCGGAGATTTCGATAATGATGTGACCGCCTTCATGATACGCGTTCAGCGTGATTCGCCCGGTCTCCGGCTTTCCCGCGGCGCGGCGTTCGGCCGGCTTCTCCAGCCCATGGTCGCCCGAGTTGCGCACCATGTGGGTCAGCGGATCCTTGATCAGCTCCAGCACCTGGCGATCGAGTTCCGTATCCGCCCCGAGCATCACCAGCTCGATCTTCTTCTCCATTTCGTGCGCCAGGTCGCGCACCAGCCGCGGCAGGTTGTTCCAGGCATTGCCGATCGGCTGCATCCGCGTCTTCATCACGCCTTCCTGCAAATCCGACGTGATATGCGACAGCCGCTGCAGCGGTGCGGTGAACCCGCTGTCTTGCTCTGTCCGCGCGAGCTGGAGGAGCTGGTTGCGGGTCAGCACCAGCTCGCTGACCAGCGTCATCAGGTCCTCCAGCACCTCGACCGCGACCCGGATGGTCTGCGTGCCGGCCGGCGCGGCGGTCCCGGGTGTATCAGGGGCCTTGGCCGGCGGCGCCGCCGGGGTGGGCGCTGTGGCGGCCACGGCGGGTTCGTCTGCCGGCGGCTCCTCCACCGGCTCCCGTGCGACTGGCATCGGCGCGGCGGGCGGCGGTTCAGGCGCGGCTGCGGCAGGGGTGGCTGCCGGAACAGGTTGGCCGGAGGCGGCGGCCTCCAACGCTGCGATCAGATGGCTGTCGTCGCCGGACGGCTCGGTGCCGGACCCGGCCAGGCCGGCAAGAATCGACTTCACGGTGTCCAGCGCGGTCAGCACCAGGCTGACCATGTCCGGCGTCACTGGCAGGGCGTGGTCGCGCACCTTGCCCAGCACGCTCTCTGCTGCGTGGGCCACCCGCTCCAGCCGTGGCAGGCCCAGGAATCCGCAGGTACCCTTGATCGTGTGCACCATGCGGAAGATCAGTGCCAGCGTCTCGGCATCGTCGGGGGTGCGTTCCAATGTCACCAGGGCGACGTCAAGCTCGGCCAGGTTCTCATTGGTCTCGGTCAGGAAGTCCGCAAGCAGGTCGTCCATGGTGCCTTCTCCGCCGCCCCGCATGGGCTCGTGAGACGGCATGGTGACCGACGGACACCAACAAACGGTAAACGCCGGGTCAGACTTTTTGCAGCCTGAGGGGGGGCGGGAGCGGGGACACGCCCGTGGGCAGCAGCAGGCTCAGGTGTAGCCCCAGGGCACGGGCAAGCAACACCGTCAGCGGCATTTGCAACGTGGTCGGGTCGCGCACCGCGGCCCAGGTGGTTTGCTCCCCCGCCAGACAGGCGGCCAGGCCCGCCGGCCAGGCGGCGCGCGGGCCGGCGATGGCAACGATCAGGTCGGTGCCGTTGCCGGTCAGCGTCACAGTGCCGGCACCGTTCAGCGCCTCCATTGCGAGCAATAAAAGATTGAGCACAACCCGCCCGAACGATGGCGCGAACACGGTGTCCTCCGCCACCCCGGCAAGGTCCAGGCGGCAGCGCCGGGCCGTCGGCTGGCTTTCCATCAGGCTGCGCAGGCCGGGCAGCGTGAGCGGGACCGCCGCTGGCCCCCAGCTCGCACGCTGCAATGACAAATGCTGGCGAAGCTCGGAGGCGGCCTGCCGGGCGAGTGCCAGAGCTTCGGCGGCGACGGACGGATCGTCGGTCAGCTCCAAAGCACCCGCCAGGGTGCCGATCATGCCGCCGAGATCGTGGCTGATGCGGGCGCACAGCAATTCGGCCAGACGTGTCGCGTCCTTCGATGCCGACATCCAATTTCCCCTGGTGCTGGCGGCCGGTGCCGCCCTGGCGCTTGCGTAACAGCTTGGGGCGAAATGGCCGCGGTGGACAAGCCGCCGGGGCTGGTCGCACCGGGGCAGCTTGTCGCGACCGCCCCGGTTCGCCTCCCGACCGAGGCTACTTGGAAAGCAAAAGCGTTTGCGCTTTGCTCTGCAGATGCGGAGGATCGTGCTCGAGAGCGAGACCGACTGGCAAGGTTGGCGCAATGCCACGCGCGCGCTGGTGTCGGCCGGGGTACCGCCGGAGGATGTGCAGTGGAGCGTTCGTGCGCATCCTGAGGATCGCTCGTCGCACCTGCCGGAAAGCAGCGGCGGCTTCAACCTGCCCCGGGCGCTGGTTGCGATCGCCACGCTGGCATTTCAGGCACGCGACCCCGCCCGTTTCAACTTGCTCTATCGCCTGGTCTGGCGCGCCAATGCCGGCGAGAAAGTGCTCGGGAAGACGGATGATACCGACTTGCGCCGCGCGCAGGGCCTGGCCTACGCGGTGCGGGCCGAAGCGCACAAGATGCGCACCAATGTGCGTTTCCTGCCGGTTGAGGAAGACCGCTACCTGGGCTGGTACGTCCCGGCGCACTACGTGCTGGAGGCGAACGCACAGCTTCTGGCACGCCGTTTCCCTGAAATTACCTTTTCGATCCTGACGCCGGACGGGAGTGCCCACTGGCAGGCTGGCGTACTGCGTTTCGGTGCAGGCCTGGCGCATGTGGCCGACGACGCGGCGCTCGAGAAGTGGTGGGCGGCAAATCGCGCAAAGCTGTTGCGGGACCCGCGCATCGGCACGTCGATCGCGGAGGCCGAGGAGGTGGATGAGGCGCCGCGGGCGCCCGACCGGCCGCCGATCGGTCCGGTTGTGCTCCCGCAACGCGCCGATCCGCAGCTTCTGGAAGCCACGCACGAAGCCGGCGATTGCCACCGCTGTCACCTGTTCGAGCACGCGACGCAGACGGTGTTCGGTGAAGGCCCCGCGAATGCGGCGGCGATGTTCATCGGCGAACAACCGGGCGACCAGGAAGACGTGATCGGCCGGCCGTTTGTCGGGCCCGCCGGCCAGATCATGGACCGCGCGATGGAAGAGGCCGGCATCGATCGCCGCGCGGTCTATATTACCAATGCAGTCAAGCATTTCAAATTCACCCCGCGCGGCAAGCGCCGGATCCATCAACCCCCCGAGGCGCCCGAGATCCAGGCCTGCCGTTTCTGGCTGGATGTCGAGCGCGTGCAGTTGCGGCCCAGGTTGCTGGTGTTGATGGGCGGCACCGCGGCGCGGGCCGTGATGGGCCGGCACGTGACAATCACCCGCGAGCGCGGCCGGCCGATCAGGATGGAGGATGGGCAGACAGTCTTTGTAACTGTGCACCCGTCATTCCTGTTGCGCGTCCCGGACGAGGACGCAAAGGCACGCGAGTACCGCGCGTTTGTGCGTGATCTGGAGGCCGTGCGAAAGCTGCTGGCAACGCTATAGCGGGCAGACCGGCGGATGCTTTTCTGACTCGCGTCCTCCGGATTTGCCCGCTCTGGTGACAGTGGTTGCATTGGAAACTTCCCGGTATTCGCTGGGGTGTTTCGAGGATCTCGGACCTGCGGGAGGAACGATTGACAACGCCATGTTGGGCTTTGCGCTTCCAAGGACCAATGTGGAGATGATCTGTGCCTATTTCCGGCTCTGTTGGCCAGACATTGTTTGCCAGGACGCCCTCTTGCAATCTCGGGTCACCGTCATCACCTCAAGCCTCCGGCGCGGGATTGCGGTTAGTTGAGATATCGCAAGCACAGTCACCGCCCGTGAAATAATCATGGCGGCTCCCGACTCTTAAGGGGACAGTCACGAGCCCGGGATGCGCGGCGACAAGTCAATGCCGCTCACGTTCTTGTCACCACCGAACCCATGCGCACCCGGAATGCCGGGATTGATGATCCCAAACCCGCCAGCCCGATTGATTACCGGCGAATGTGCCTTATTTCCGCCATGCTGGGGAGTGCCCGGATGGATCGGTCGCTGTTCGTGGATGCGGCAATGCATCGATGACGGAAGTGCAGCGGACCTTCTGCGGTAATCGGCCCATGCCGACATAATCAATGGACCTGCGTTGAGCGGCCACGCGGCCCGCGCCACGCGTGGTTCATCCGGAAGCAGGTAGATCAATGGATCTGTTACGTTCTCTCGGCACGTTCGTGCGCGTGGCCGAAGCGGGGTCCCTGTCCGCGGTCGCCCGCGAGGCCGGCACCAGCCACGCCGCAACCAGCCGTATCATCAGCCAGTTGGAAGATCATTTTGGGGTCCGGCTTCTGCATCGGACCACCCGTCGGCTCAGCCTTACCGAAGACGGCCAGGATCTGCTAAGCCATGCGCGCCAATTGCTGGCGACGCAGGAGGAAATGGAAGCCGCGCTCGGGCGTCAGAACGCCTCACCCACAGGCCGGGTGCGTGTCGGTGTTCCGGCCACCACGGCCACGCTGATCGTGCCGCGTCTGCCCGACCTGCTGCAGAAATATCCGGGTCTCCTGGTCGAACTGGTCGTAGGCGACCGGTTTGATGACCTGGTGGAGGCTCGGCTGGATCTGGCCCTGCTGCGTGGCCGTCCACCCGAGGGTTCGGTGATCGCGCGTGCCATCGGAACCTTCAGCCGCGTTCTGGTGGCCGGCCCCACCTATCTGGAACGGCGCGGCGCACCGCAACATCCGAATGACCTTGCCGGCCACGAGTGCATCATCCACGAGACAGGCGCCGACAGCGCGCGCTGGACGTTTGCCACCCCGGATGGGCCGGTCGATGTGCAGGTTTCCGGCTCGTTCCACGCCGATAACAGCGAGGTGGTGCATCGCGCTGCGCTGGCCGGCCTTGGCGTCGCGATGATGCGGGAACCGCAGGTGGCCGACGACCTTCGTGCGGCGCGGCTGTACCAGGTCCTGCCCGGCTTCGCCTCCGGCCAGGACCAGTTGTTCCTGGTGTTCCCGTCGAAACGACATTTGGCGCCGCGCACGCGGGTCATGATCGAATTTCTCGCCGCAATCACGCAGGAGGTGGAAACGCGCCTGCGCGATGCGCGGGTCTGGGGCGAAAACGAAACCACTTGGCTGATGTAGCTGTCGGGTACGGCAGCCGCGGACATAACGCCGCTACGCGGCATTGTCCGATACGGAAACCCAATTTGCCTGCCGGCCTGGAAGGGCTGGACGGCGGAGCGCGATCCACCGACAAATGGCTTCGGTCAATGGTGGAGCGACGTGATGCCCGAGAGCGTATTCGAACCGGATGCCGGCGAAGAACTGACCGCGCAACGCGCGAAACAGGGCATGCCGCCGCTGGAGCCGGCGACATCGCGCGACCGCGGCGTCGGTCCGTTCGGACGCATGGTGCTGCGTGGTGCGACCGTCATCGACGGCACCGGTGCCCCGCCGATCGGCCCGATCGATATCGTCGTCGAGAACGGCCGCATCGCGGAACTGCGGAAGGTGGGCGTGCCAAAGGCGCCAATCAATCCCGATCGCCGCCCGCCGGCGGGCGATCATGAGATCGATTGCGGAGGAAAATTCGTCACGCCCGGCTTCATCGATTGCCACGCCCATGCCGGCGTTCCCTATCACTGGGTACATGGCTGGGTGCCGCCGGTCGATTACGTCTACAAGCTATGGCTGGCGCATGGCGTGACCACCGTGCGCGAAATGGGCTCGTTCAACGGCCTGGGCTGGATGCTGGAGCAACGCGCGTTGAGCGAAGCCAACGCCATCGCCGCGCCGCGCTTGTTGGCATACGCCTATATCCCGGTCGTCAACGACATGCTCAAGACACTCCACACGCCGCAGCAGGTGCGCGCATGGCTCAAGCGGGTGAGGGAGCGGGGAGCAGACGGGATAAAATTCTTCGGTGCCCCGCCCGCACTGATGCGCACCGCCCTGGAGGCATGCCGCGAACTTGGCCTGCGGTCCGGCTGCCACCATGCGCAGATGGCCGTGACGCGCATGAACGCGCTGACCAGCGCCACCTGGGGCCTGAGCAGTGCAGAACATTATTATGGGCTGCCGGAAGCATTGTTCGACGATCGGATCGTGCAGGCCTATCCGACGGATTACGACTATAGCGACGAGTATTTCCGCTTCGCCTATGCCGGCCAGACCTTCGCCCAGGCCGCGCCGCCCGGCAGCGCGAAATGGAACGAGGTACTGGAGAAATTCCTGGCGCTGGATTTCACCTTCGTTCCGACGTTCTCGATCTACGATGCCAATCGCGACCTGATGCGCGCGCGCCAGGCCGACTGGCATCACGACTATGCCTGGAAATCGATGTGGGATTTCTTCCAGCCCGGGCGCGGCGCGCATGGGTCATATTGGTTCCGCTGGTCCACCACCAACGAAATCGAATGGAAGCAGAACTATCGCCTGTGGATGCAGTTCATCAACGAATACAAAAACCGCGGCGGCCGCGTCTGCACCGGCAGCGATTCTGGGTTTATCTTCCAGCTTTTCGGGTTCGGCTATATTCGCGAGTTGGAGTTGTTGCAGGAGGCCGGATTCCACCCATTGGAGGTGGTCCGCGCCGCCACATCGCAAGGTGCCGACTTGCTAGGGATCGGCGACGAGACCGGCAGTGTGGAAGTGGGCAAGGCCGCCGACTTGCTCATACACGACCATAATCCGCTGAGCGATTTCAAACTGCTTTACGGCACGGGCGCGATGCGTTTGAACGATGAAACGCGGCGCGTCGAATGGCATCGTGGGCTGCGCTACACCATCAAGGGCGGCGTGGTGTACGACGTGGCGGAACTGCTGGCCGATGTGCGCGCTTTGGTGGAAAAGAGCTATGCCGAGGCGCCAGAGGTGCGGCCGGGCGCTCGGTTGACGTGATTGCCCCCGGTACCGATTTCATTGTCCTGACCGGTTTCCTGGGCAGCGGCAAGACGACGCTACTGCGTGATTACCTGGCGTTGCCGGAGGCCGCCGATACCGCGGTGATCGTCAACGAAGCGGGCGAGACAGGGCTTGATGGCGCGATCCTCGCCGAGGGCCGCACGCTGCCAATCGCTCTCCTGAGCAATGGGTGCGTCTGTTGTTCACTGGGCAGCGGTCTGGAGCCGACCGTGCATGGCATGCTGGCGGAGCGCGAGCGGCTTGGGCTGCCGCCACCGGCACGCATCGTGCTGGAAACCAGTGGACTGGCGAAGCCTGGGCCGATTTTGCGCTCGCTCGCCGGCCTGGCGCCGCTGCGGCTGCGGGTTGGCGTGGTCGCGACGTTCGACTGCACGCGCGGGACTGCGCTCGAGTCATTCGAAGAGGCCGCGGCACAATGGGCGGGCGCGCAAACGCTGGTGCTGACCAAGCGCGATGCCGTTTCCGCAACGGTATTGCGGCAGGCCAGGGATACGGCCGCGGGTGTGAACCCGACTGCCGGGTTGGTCAATTGCGATGATCGTCCCGCGGCGCTGCGCGCGGCATTTTCACTCCGGGCCCCAGTAGCTGCGGGTGGGACGCTGCTGCGCGCGGAGTCGGTAGGGTTACCCCATCCGCGAATCAGTGTGGTGTTGGTGCGCCAACATGAAGCGGTCTCATGGAACGATCTCGCGGCGTGGCTCGACAACCTGGCAGGTCTCTGCGGTGAGCGGTTGCTGCGGACCAAGGGGCTGGTACGGATCCTCGGTTCCGCGCAGCCACTGCTGATGCAAAGCGTGGGGGCAATGTTCTCCGCCCCGCGCCCGTTTGCTGGGGACGGGGAGGGGAGCCCATTCCTGGTGCTGATCCTGCGGGATTTCGATCTGCGGGAGCTCATGCAGGTCTCGCCGGTCCTGCCGCTGACCTGGATCGCACGGTGAGCCCCTTCAATCCTGGACGGAACCTGGGAAATTCCGCCGGTCATTAAGGTCAGTTAAGTCGCAGTCTCGGCGGTGCTGCTGGCGGGATGCGATGTGCCAGGTGTCATGTTTCAGGCCGTCGCGCGAACGGCCGTGGCAGTTGGCCGTCGCGAGAGCAGTTCGAACACCGTCAGCAGTGGCAGAACGGCTGCCATCAGGGCCGCGGCGAGCAGCAGGGGCGCGTGCGGGCCGGCTTTCGCACGCAGCATTCCGGCCAGCACAGGGCCAAGCGCCTGGAGCAAGTAATAGCAGGTCATGAACAAGCCCAGTCCCGCCGCGCGGTGTTGTGGGCTCAGGACCCGTGCCGGCAGCGCCATGATGACGCTCCCCGCGGGCCCAAGTGTCACGCCGAACAACACGATCGCCAGCGGCGGTGCGATGCCGCCGGACATCAGGCCGAGGGCAGCCGCCGCGACGATGCTGCTCAGCGCGATTGCCAGGTTCGGCCGGCCATCCCACTGCACCGTGGCGCCCCCCAGTGGGGTTGACACCATCAGGATCCACAGCGCCGCGCCGGTCCAGGCGCGGGCGGTCAATGGCGCCAGACCGGCGCCGGCCATCGCGCCGGGGGCGAAGCTAAAGAACAGTACCAGCGCGAGGCTGACGATGCCCCACATCGTGCCGGCAACAATCGCGCCCAGGCTCTGCTGCAACGGTGGGAACACGATAAGACCGGGGTTCGGGGGCTGGGACTGGGCAACCGCGGTCGCCGGCGCCCGGTAGGTCGCCCGCATCAGCACCAGGGCGATGCCGCACAGGACAGCGGTGGACAGCATCACGGCGCGCCAGCCGATCGCCGCGCTAAGGGCAGGCTGCACCAGCAGACCGGCGGCGACGCCAAACGGCCAGGACCCGATCATCAGGCTCATGGCGACCACGATCTCGCGGCCGGCGAACCAGTCCGTCGCCATCTTTGTCAGGACAAGGTTCAGCAGCACGGCACCGGCGCCGCTGGTGACGCGGCCGATGGCGACGAAGGCCAGCGTATGGCTGGCGCTGTCGATAGCGCCTCCTGCCGCCATCAGCGCAAGGCCGGCGGCGCAAACGGCGATGTCGCCGAAGCGGCGGGTCAAGAGGCCTCCCGGGATCGAGACGGCGACACCCGGCAGCATGTAAAGGCCGATGAGCATGCCGACGGTCGCGTAGTCGATATGCAGGGCGGTCATCAGCGACGGCATCGTCGAAGCAATGGCCTGGAACTGAAATGCCATCGCGACCCGTGCGAGGAACAACACGGCGAGAATGAGCCAGCGACGTTCGACCACGGCATCCTCCTGCGGTGCAAGCCTTCTTCGGAAGCGTTGGGCAGAGGATGGCAAGGCTGCCGGAGCGGCGCGCTGAAGTGCTTCAGAGATCGGAAAGGCTATTCGACAGGAGCTTCTGGACGGCGGCCTGTGCGCTCATCATGGCTCCCTCCATCCATCCGTTGAATGGCGTCAGCACGTCAGAGCAGAGGAACACGCCTGGCGCAATCTCGACCGTGAGTGCATCGCTGTGATCGGCACCTTGAGCCCAGAAGGAAATGCCATTTTCCCAGAATCGCCAGTCTATTTCAGGTCGCAAGCCAGTGGGAATCTCGGTATGCAAGGCCTTTTGCAGCTCGCTGTGCAGGTATTGTCCAGCATGCTGGCTGTGAACACCGTCCCTGACACGCCAGGCGCTCTCACTGTCGGTATAGAACCAGATGTGCGGTCCGTCCGCAGGGAAATATATGCGCCGCAGGCTGGAGCTGGTCATAACGCAATGTCCAGCGAGTCCTTGCTTCTCCCACCAGCGCTCTTCGTAGCCAAGAACGCCCTTCATCAATGGGATGTGGACCAGGCCATCGACGCTGGCCAAGCCGTTGGCTATAGGGACACACGCAGGATATGAGTCTTGCAGCGGCATAGCAAGAATGACCGCATCTGTATCCACGGCCCATTCACGGTTGCCGGATGTGAAATGCAGAGTATATCGGCTGGAGCCCGAGGTGCACGCCTGTACGCTCTGGAGGCGGTAAGAATACCAGAACTGCCAGTCACGTCTTAGGCGCATTCTTGTACGCCGCAGCAAGCTCTCTGCTCCAGATGAAATAGTACACCATTCGTTCAAAGCGGGGTTGACGCAGATCAGTTGAGTTTCCGGTAGATTACCGCCCAGGATGCTGCACCCCGCAGCCGCCGAGATGTTGGGATTGCAGAGCACATCGAGTCCAACATCCCGAACCAGTTGCAATGTTTGCTCGCTACCAATGGACTGCCGTGCGTATTCGAACCAACACAGATCTACCGGCTGACTCGCTGCCAGCGAGCCGGAGAGTCGCTCGTACGTATCACAATGATTGATGGATGCGATCGATCCGCCGGCGTTGACCCGGGACGGAATATAGTCGAAAGGCCTGGTCCCGATTCCCAGCCCACGCGCCCATGCAGACACACGTGGATGGCGGGTGGAGTGGACGCGTCCAGCAGCAAGCTCGTAGTGAATTCCGTCGATATATTCTGTCTGGACGCGACTCCAGTGGTCGGATCTCGCATCGAATATATGGCGCGAACCCGTATAGCCCGCATGGAAAAGTTCCGATGCTGCTGTCAGACCTGCAGGCCCGTCACCCACAACCAGCAGATCGCATTTTCCCCAATAACTTCCGCTCATGATGACCGTCCGATCTCCCAGTTAACGAGTGCGCTTCGGGGCCGACGACATTTGCTGTTGACCATTCAAGAACAGGAGCTCTTGGTGAAAGCGAAGCGACCGCATATCATCCGCGCCTCGCACTGAACCCTGCCTTGTTTCACATCATGAAGATTTGCGCGATCCTGACCGGTTCGAGCATTAACGGTGCGAGCAGCGCCTGGCTCACAACGGAAAACGCAATGCCGGCAATGGTAGAGAGGCCTAACAAAACGACGATTGCAGGCGTCAGAGCGATGGATGTGGCGAGGCAAGTTGCCGCCAGCAGCGCAGCATAGGACGCAAGCAGCAGGAGCCCGAGCGCGGCGAGCTTCCATTTGCTCAGGGGGCGCGCGCCCGCGCCGGCGGTGGGGGGCTCGGTCTGACGCCCCGGGGGATCGGCGCAGGCCGGAGGGACATTGGCTTCCATCGGCGAAGTCGCAGTGTCGGTCATCGGATTCCTCTCTGGGCAATGGAATGACGGTATGCCCGGGCGCCAACCGGCACGGCGGCCGGCAGCGGCGCGTGCGGCCAGGTCAGCAATGTCAGCAGCACGATGCTGGTCAGGTTGGAGGCGGCCAGCACGCAGAACGCCGCGCTCCAGCCCCATCCGATGTGGCCGCCGCCGCCGCTATCCAGAGCCACACCAGCCGCGCAATTTTTTGCCCGCACGGGAACCCCCTGACGTTAGCGCACATGGGGTGAGGCCCCGCCATGACAGGTCGCTTGTGCTGCTTCGAGGTCAGCCCGCCGTTTCCAGTGGCACAAACCGTTCGGCGGGTGGGGAAATGCCAGGCTCAATTCGCCAAACCCGATCTTGCCAGGAGGAGACCGTTCCAGCGCAACAGAGCCGGCGGCGAACATGGAACGCGCCACCGGCGCCGATAAATCGAATGCCAGAACGCCGCCGCTCTCAAATGTCAGAGACAGAGTTGTCCCGCCGTCGTTGCCGGCAATCCGCTTCCAAAAGCCGATCCTGAACCGGCCTTGAGTGTCCAGCAGCTTGCTGTCAATATCATGGCTTTGGCGAGCCACTTGCGTCAGCGCCAGGGCGCAGACCTCCACCAGCCGCCGGACCTGGTGCGCGGGAAGGCGCAACGCAAGGCCATGTGCATTCATGTCGCGGAGCGATAACAGGACGTGCCGGCCGTCAGCCGTCACTGCAGCATCAGCGACGTTTTGGACAGTGATGTCGGAGGCGTTCATGGTACGACCCTTCTTCGGATCCGAGGAGGTATAACTACGCCGTTAGCACGTACAACAGCGCGGGAACCGCGACGACGGAGACCAGGGTTGAGGCAACAACCAGCCCGGCAACCTCCTCGGGATCGTTGTTCCACTTCTGGGCAAACAGGTAATTGAACACCGCGACCGGCATCGCGCATTGCATGACGATGACCGACGCAGCGACCCCGGTCAGCCGGAACGCCAAGGTGACGGCGAATCCGATCCCGGCGCCGATGCCGATGCGGATCAGCGACAGCAGGACCGACCTGGGGATCGTCCGGATCTGGAGACGTGCGAGCGACGCCCCGAGCATCAGCAGCATCAGCGGGATCGTCATGCCGCCGATCAGTGTGATAGTGCGCACGAACCAGATCGGCGGGCTGACGTGCAAGGCCGAGATTAGCACGCCGGCGGCGGTGGCGTAGATCAATGGCAGCCGCACAATGCCGCGCCAATTCATGCCGCCCGCAGCTACCGCCTGGCCGACGGTGAACTGCCCTATCATGCACAGGGCGTAGAAGACGATGGCGTATCCCAGCCCCTCGTGCCCAAAGGCATAAGCCGCCAACGGCAAGCCCAGATTTCCATTGTTTGGGAAGGTCAGTGACGGCAGGTAGGTTCGGACCCGAAGGCCGAGCAATGTCAGGGTGACGGCTGCCACGATCGCGAAGGCCAACAGCGCGGCGAGCGTCGCCACCCCGACTTCGGCGAAGCTGGCCGGGGAAATGGACGTCTGCAAGAACGTTGCCAGGATGAGGCAAGGTGTCCCGACGTCCACGAGCAGCGGCGTGATGACCGCGCTGTCGAGGTTGCGTCCGAGACGCACCAATGAGTAACCCAGGCCGACTGTTAACAGAACGGGGATGACGGCAGACAGGACAAGTGTGATCACCGCACGATCCTTTCGCGTCTACGAGAGTCCGATGTTGGCTGGGGCTGTTTGCAGCGGCTGGGCGGCGGCTCAGTGCTGGCCGCCGAATGCGCCGGCCTTGGTCACGAGATGGCGGTGGCAATGCCGGTCGCGAGACCAACGGCCATGACAAAGCAAATCAGCCACAATCCGCAGAACCATTGCGCCAGCTCGGTTGAGCCCATGTTGCTGAAGTTGGCGACGATGGAGGCCAGCAATGCCGACGGCCTGAAGCTGAAATGCATCGCGAATGGTGCGCGCAATGCGGGACTGGTTGGCCCACGACGTTCGACCATGGCCGCCTCCCTCTTGTAAGGACTCCGATCAGGAGCGTTGGGCGGACATTGGCGTGATTGCCGGAGCGGCGCTC
>Ga0335074_10004059_pt1 | contig 20157 bp, 20 predicted proteins | sample Lox_Sample_23_FD_206715 | JGI IMG/M metagenome (GOLD analysis project Ga0335074, IMG submission 206715) | Soil microbial communities from Loxahatchee National Wildlife Refuge, Florida, United States - Lox_Sample_2.3 | ecosystem: Environmental > Terrestrial > Soil > Wetlands | place: USA... | reverse complement strand
CCTGCGGGGCGGGCTGGAGCCGGCCTGCGCGAAAGCCTGCCCGACCGATTCCATCCAGTTCGGGCCGCTTTCCGAGCTGCGCGAGATCGCGCAGGCCCGGCTGGCCGATCTGCATGCGGCCGGGCATGCCGAGGCTCGGTTGTACGGCGATGACGCCGGCGACGGGATCGGCGGGGCTGGCGCATTCTTCCTGCTGCTTGACGAGCCCGAGGTGTACGGGCTGCCGCCCGATCCGGTCGTGACTACCAGGGACCTGCCGTCGATGTGGCGCTGGGCGGGGGCTGCTGCTGCCGTCCTTGCGGCCGGAGTAGCGGTGGCGTTCTCCGGACGAGGGAGGCTGGGTTGACCGAGCAGCTGCAGGTGCCGCCTGCCGACTTCCAGTCCTACTACGGCCGGCCCATCCTGAAGGTGAGCCGGTGGAAGGAGCCGCACCTGCCCGCTTACCTGTTCCTGGGTGAGCTGTCTGGCGCGCTGGCCATGGTGGGCGCTGCCGCCGAAGCGACCGGGCGGCCGGCATTGGCAAGGACGGCCCGGCTCGGGGCCGCGGCCGGAGCGTTCGGCGGCGGCGCGTTCCTGACAGCGGAGCTCGGCCGTCCGGAGCGGTTCCTGAACATGCTGCGGGTGGCAAAGCCCACGTCGCCGATGAGCATGGGCTCGTGGATCCTGGCGGCGCACTCCGGGCTGGTATCAGCGGCAGCGGCGAGCGAGGTGACGGGCCGGCTGGGTCGGCTCGGCAGCCTGGCCGGCGCCGGGTCCGCGGTGACCGGGCCGCTGCTGGCGGCCTATCCGGGTGTGCTGCTGGCCAACACGGCGGTGCCGGCCTGGCACGAGGCCTACCGGCAGTTGCCGCTGTTGTTCACCGGCGGTGCGATGACCGCAGCCGGGGCTGCTGGCCTGGCCGCGAGCGCGGTAAGCCGCGACCGGTCGGACTTTGCCGCCGCCTACCGCCTCGCGCTGATCGGCGCTGCTGTGGAGAGCCTGGCCGGCTACGGACTGGAGACGATGCCGGGCCCGTCGGGTGAGCCGTACCGGACCGGGCCCGGCGGCGCGATGCTCACTGCTGCCAGGTACCTGACCCTGGGCGGGGGAGTTGCCTCGCTCGCGGCACGGCGTAGCCGGACAGCGGCCGCCGTATCGGCAGCATTGCTCACCGGCGGCGGGCTGTGCGCGAAGTTCGCGGTACTGCGGGCCGGCAAGGCCTCGGCAGCCGATCCGAAGTACGTGGTCGCGAGCCAGCGCCCTGGATAATCCCGCCTGGTCGCTGCCGGTGGATGCTGATCCACTGTTAGCCGCAGCGATACGCGTCCATGAAGCGTCAGAGGAGCGGGTCACCCCTCCAGCACCTTGGCCTTGGCGGCCGAGAATTCATCCTCAGTCAGCGCCCCCTGCTGGTACAGCGTGTTGAGCCGGCTTAGCTGATCCATCAGCGAAGCCTCGGAGCGGGCCGGCCCGGCTTGCGCTGGACCGGCTTGCGCTGGACCGGCTTGCGCTGGACCGGCTTGCGCTGGCACGGCCTGCTGAGATTGCTGGCTTTCCACAGCGCTGATCCGCTGGTCCTGAGCTGCTTCCGCAGCATCCTGCTGCTCCGCGCGGCGGCCCATCGCCCGTCCGGCGGCGTACGTGCCTCCGACTGCCGCGGCTCGCAGCAACGGACGGCGCCGCACGACCATAGGTCGGCCGATCATCTGCGATTCCTCCCGTCTCCGGCCCGGTGGCAGGCCGGCTCTGGTAACGATTACCGGCTGCGGCGTCCGCCGTTACTGGATCCAGTGTCAGAGTCCATCCCGACCGGCAGCTCGAGACCAAGAGCGATCATGATCTCGGGCGCCGCCGACACGACCCGGGCCATCCCGGTCTGCGGGGCGACCGCCGTCATCACGCCGAGAATCTCCCGAGGGGACGCCCCGGCGTTCAGCGCGCCCTGCACCTGGAACAGGTACGACGCCGGCGCCGCGTCCAGCGCCACTAGTGCGGCGATCTTGACCAGCGCGAACGTCTTGGCGTCCAGGCTGCTGTCGGCTCGCAGTTGCTCGCGCATCTCCATGGCTTCGCCCATGGCGCCCGACTCGCCCATCGCGAGCGCCAGCAGCATGTCGCTGGTGGCCTGATCGACCGTCACATCCATATCCGAAACGCCCACATGCCCCTCCACGGTTGTCGTCCGTTCGCTGCCCGGTGCGGGCTTGGCTGCCACGCGTCAGCCGGGCAGGCTCTTGGCACACGATCCCCCGGCAGCCCCGTGCCGTCATCACCCGGCCAGAGTGAATACGCGACGCCGCTGCCGTGCGAAGGTGGTCTAGCGGTCCGGGGGTGCCGGGCCGGGACGCGGACCGGGGGGCCGATGCTCAAGGCGATTCTGAATGTCATCTGGCTGGTGCTCGAGGGCTTCTGGATGGCCATCGTGTACGTGCTAGCGGGTATTGTCTGTTTCGTTCTGATCATTACGATCCCGTTCGGGATCGCTGCCTTCCGCATCGCGGGCTATGTTCTCTGGCCCTTCGGCAGGACCATCGAGCGACGGCCCGGTGCCGGACTGGCCTCAGTGATCGGCAACGTGCTGTGGGTCGTCCTGTTCGGCTGGTGGCTGGCACTCGGGCACCTGGTCGCGGGACTGCTGCTCTGCCTGACCATCATCGGCATCCCGCTTGGCCTGGCCAGCTTCAAGATCATCCCGATCACGCTGGTGCCGCTCGGCGTGCGGGTCGTCTCGTCCGAGCAAGCGCTGCGCTATTGACGGCGCGGGCTCACGCAATCGAGGCTTAACTCAAGAAGTGCGTCATCGCACGATCAGAGCCTTCGGGCCTGACTCGACTAGGTAGCCGATCACTGGCGCGCCGGGGATCTCGCCCGCGAGCAGCAGCCCGCCAGACGTCTGAGCGTCGGCAAGCAGCAGCAGCATGTCCTGCGTCGCGTTGCCGAAGTCGCTGTGCGGCGCGACCCAGTCCAGGTTCCTACGGCTGCCGCCAGGGACGTAGCCAGCCCGGACCGTGTCGGCTGCGCCCTCGATCAGCGGCACCGCAGCGCTGTCCACGACGGCGGTGACGCCGCTGGCCCTGGCGAGCTTGAACAGGTGGCCGAGCAGGCCGAAGCCGGTCACATCTGTCGCGCACTGGATCCCGGCCGCGAGCGCCTGGCGGCTCGCGACGTCGTTGAGCGCTGTCATCACGTCGATCGCCGCCGGGAACGACTCGCCGGTGGCCTTGTGCCGCGAGTTCAGCACGCCGCTACCGATGGGTTTGGTCAGCGAGATAGGCAAGCCTGGCCGGCCCGCATCGATGCGTAGCAGCCGGTCCGGGTCGGCTAGCCCGGTGACAGCCATCCCGTATTTCGGCTCGGGGTCGTCAATGCTGTGCCCGCCGGCCACGTGGCACCCGGCAGCGCTGGCCGCGGCCAGCCCGCCGCTCAGCACTTCGGCAGCCAGGTCCGCACTCAGCACGTCGCGGGGCCACCCGAGCAAGTTGAGCGCAACGAGTGGCTCGCCGCCGACCGCGTACACATCCGACAGCGCGTTCGTCGCTGCGATCTGCCCGAAGGTGAAAGCGTCATCGACGACCGGGGTGAAGAAGTCCGTGGTGGCGACCACCGCGCGGTTGCCGTCGATCCGCACGACGGCCGCGTCGTCGCCGTGCTCCACCCCGATAAGAACGTCGGCGGGCTTGCTCGCCGGGATCAGCCTGGCGACTGCCTCTTCAAGCTCGCCGGGTGGGATCTTGCAAGCGCACCCGCCGCCGTGCGCGTACTGGGTGAGCCGGACCGGGGCCTGGATCGTCATGACCAGAACTGTAACCGGTGGCGGCTTGCGAACCTGGCGCGTGCGTGGTGCCATGCGTTATGAGTCCGCGCCGGGTGGATGCTGTCGGGCGCGCCGCGACGAACGAACGGAGGCGTGCTGTGACAACCACCGAGGTGCCGGCCGGCATCGCCGAGGAGCGGGCAGCCATTGTGCAGCTGACGGCCGGGCAGACGATGTGCGACGCGCTAGCCAGCACTGCCGAGCGCTACGGCGACCTGCCGGCGTACTCCGACCGGGGCGCCGACGGTTCGTGGCAGACGATCACCTGGGCGCAGACCCGGGAGCGTGCGTTGCAGCTCGCTGCCGCCTTTGCCGAGCTAGGCCTGCGGCCAGGGGAGAAGGTCGCGCTGATGCTGCCCAACCGGCTTGAGCACGTGCTGGCGGACATGGGCGTGCTGCATGCAGGCGGTGTGCCGGTCACGTTCTATGCAACCCTTGCGGCCGAGCAGATTGCCTTCATGGCGGGCAACTGCGATGCCAAGATCGCCGTCATCGACGGCGCCAGCGAGCTTGCCCGCTGGCAGCAAGTGCTCGCGCAGTTGCCGTCGCTGCGCAAGGTCATCGTCCGGGACGCTGCCGTCTGCCCGCCCGAAGTGCCGTACCTGAGCTGGGAGGAGTTCGCGACGCTCGGCGCGCAGCGGCTCGCAAAAGACAGCGGGCCGGTCAGCAGGCGGGTGGCCGCGATCAAGCCGGACGACGCGGTCACGCTGCTGTATACCTCGGGCACGACCGGCAACCCGAAGGGCGTCATCATCACCCACGCGAACGTCCTCTATGAAGTCGAGGCTGGCCGGGCCGCCGACATCAGCCGCATGCACGTCCGCTGGGTCTCCTACCTGCCGCTGGCGCACATCGCTGAGCGGATGTTCACGCTGTACCTGGCGATCTGCAACGCGACCCACACGTACTTCTGCCACGACGCGGCCAGCCAGCTCATCGGCACGATGGGCGAGGTCAAGCCGACGGCGTTCTTCGGGGTACCGCGGATTTACGAGAAGGTCATGGCGGGAATCCAGGGGCTGCTGGCTGGCGAGCAGGACGCGGAACGGAAGGCCGCGGTGGCGGCGGCCATGGAGACCGGCCTGGCATACGTGCGCAGCAGCCAGTACGGCGAAACTACCTCGCCGGATCTGGCCGGGAAGTTCGCGGCAGCGGACGAGCAGGTGCTCGGTCCGATCCGGTCGCTGCTCGGCCTCGGTGAAGCGGAGATCCTGGTCAGCGGGGCCGCGCCGCTGCCGCCGGAAGTGGGCGCGTTCTTCGGCGGTCTTGGCGTGCGGATCATGGACGTGTACGGCATGAGCGAGACCACCGGCGCGTTCACCGTAAACACGCCGGACGCCTTCAGGCTCGGCACGGTGGGACGGCCCGTTCCCGGTATCGAAGTCCAGATCGCCGACGACGGCGAGATACTTGCCCGCGGCCCGCTCAACACCCCGGGCTATCTCAACCTGCCGGAGCAGACCGCCGACCTGATCGACTCCGGCGGCTGGGTGCACACCGGCGACATCGGCTCCATCGACGAGGACGGCTTCGTGCGCGTCGTCGACCGCAAGAAAGAGCTGATCATCACCGCCGGCGGAGAGAACGTGTCACCGGCCGCGGTGGAGAATCTGCTGGTCGCGCACCCGCTGATCGGCCAGGCGCTGGCTTACGGCGACCGCCGCCCGTACCTGGTGGCGCTGCTGACGCTGGACGGCGGCGTCGCGCCGGCCTGGGCTAAGGCACGCGGCATCGAGCACACCTCGCTGGCTGAGCTGGCCGCTAACGACGCGGTGCGGGCCGAGGTGGCCCAGGCGGTCGCAGACGCGAACGCGAGGCTGGCGCGGGTCCAGCAGGTCAAGTACTGGGAGCTGCTGCCGGTTGAGTGGACTCCGGAGAGCGAGGAGCTGACGCCGACTTTCAAGCTCAAGCGGCGGGTAGTGCACGCGAAGTACGCCGACGTCATCGACACCCTGTACGAGCCTAAGCCGGCCTGACTCCGGCCGGCTTCACGGCCTTGGTCGCGAAGTAGCCGGGCATGAACTCGGCGGTCGGTCCGGCGTGGTGGGGGCGCTCACGGAAAGCGGTGATGACGAAGCCGGCGGCAAGCTGACCGCCGATCTGCTCGGTGAGCGAGTGGCTGTACTCGACCGGAGCATCGAGGCCCCACAGCCGCGTGCGTTCCTCGTCGCTCAGATGGGTGAGATCGGAGTAGGGCAGCGCGTGCCGGACGATCAGCTCGTTGCGGTTCTCGCTGGCGTCGGCGTCGAAGATGAAGACGTCCGGGTTCATGAACCCGGCCAGCAGGATCCCGCCGGGCCGCAGGACCCGGAAGCACTCGCGCCAGACTGGCTCGATGTCCGGGCAGAACACGTTCGACACCGGATGAAAGACCAGGTCGAAGCTAGCGTCCGCGAACGCGCTGAGGTCCCGCATGTCGCCGAGAACAGTCGCCAGCTGCAGGTTCTCGCGATTGGCCACCATCCTGTCCTGGCCGAGCTGGCGAGACGAGTTGTCCAGTACGGTCACTCGCGCGCCCGCCGCCGCCAGTACCGGGCCTTGCTGGCCGCCGCCGCTGGCCAGGCACAGCACGTCCGAATCCGCGAGCTCAGCCGGAAACCAGTCACGCGGCACCGGGTCGTAGCCGATCAGCACGACTGACCATGTCCCGGCCCTGGCGGCGGCAATCACGTCGGGTCCGACAGGTACGGTCCACTCGTTGCCGGTGTCGACCTCCCGGTCCCAGGCCGACCGGTTGTGCGCAACTACCGGATCAAGCTCGCTGGTCACGCCCCGAACGGTAGCCGCAGCACCCTGGTGCTCGCACCACGTTATCCGGCGGGTCGCATCGAACCGCAGGTCATGGCGCGGCCGGGCGGAAGACCATGCAGCTGCTGGTGGCGTGGGCGTACAGTTTGCCGTCGCTGCCGGTGAGCCGGGCCTCAGCCAGGGCCGACCGGCCGCCCAGGTGCGTGACAGTGCCCGTGCACGTCAGCAGACCGGCCGCCGAGGTCACCGCGCGCAAGAACTTCACGCTGAGGTCGAGGCTGGTGTAGTAAGTGCCGGCCGGGAGCAAGCTCTGCACCGAGCAGCCGCAGGACGAGTCGCACAGCGTGGAAAGCACGCCGCCATGCACCGAGCCGATCGGGTTGTAGTGAAACTCAGCCGGCCTGAACTCGAATACGACGCTGCCGGGCTGAACGCTGACCGGCCTGAAGCCCAGCGTCCGGGCGATCGGGACCGCTGGCAGGCTGCCTTCGAGGATCGCCTGGAGGAAGGCCGCGCCGTCCAGTTCCCTCGCTGCTGCGGCCGAAACCGCCGGATCGTCCCATGTGTAGGTGCGCGTTCGCGCACCGCCGGGCTCGGACAGCGCGGCCGCCTCATCGTCGGTCTGGTTACGCGGCGGCGCGGACTGATGCACTCGGATCTCCTGACTGACGGTTCTGCTGGCCGGCCGCCAGCAGGCTGACGACGCAGGGCACGGGCTGGCCGCCCGCCGCCTGCCAGGGCGTGATGACGGGCGTGATGACGATCGCATCCCGGGTTCGCTGCCGCGGTGCGTCCGGCCACCTGCGCTCGATGATGCCGAGCATCCGGTCATTGGCGGGCAGCACGTCCAGTACGAGCGAGCCGACACCGCGCCGCGATGCCCGGCTGATCAGCGTGCGCAGTAGCAGCGTGCCTAGCCCGCGCTGCTGCCACTGGTCGGCTACGACTAGGCCGATATTGCTGGCAAGCCCGCCGGGACCTGGTGTGTCTGCGGCCATCCCGTGGGCGATGACCGCTCCGCCGTCGTCGGCAATCAGCAGGATGTCAGCGCCTGTCCCGCCGCTCAGCACGCGGAGCAAGCCGGAACTCGGCGGCGCGACAGTGGCGAAGAAGCGCAGGTACTGCGAGTTGGGTGACAGGCCGCAGACGAACTCCCGGATGCGCTGGGCGTCGTCTTCGTGGCCGTCCCGGAGATAACCGCTCGCCGAGACCGGGGTTCGTTCCATAGACCCAGCCTTACGGTTACTTGCTAAGTCTGTCAAGTGAACTTAGCCTTTCGGTATGACAAAGTCCTGGGCGCTCCAGTACGAGACGGCGAACTGCAACATCGCGGCCGCGCTGGCAGTTGTCGGTGAGAAGTGGACGTTCCTCGTGCTGCGAGAGGCCTTCAACGGCGTCCGGCGGTTCGACGACATGCAGCGGCGTACCGGCGCGCCCCGGCAGGTGCTGAGCAACCGGCTGTCCCGGCTCGTCGATGAAGGCATCTTGCGCAAGGCCCCGTACCAGGAGGAGGGCCAGCGACTGCGGAACGAGTACCGGCTCACGGAGAAGGGGATCGAGCTCTATCCGGTGATCGCCGCGCTGCTCGCCTGGGGGGATAAGTACGCCGCCGCGCCGGGCGGTCCGGCTGTCGAGCTGACGCACCGCGATTGCGGTGCACCAGTGTTCCTGCAGCTGGCCTGCTCGCAAGGCCATCTGCTGGACTCGCCGAGAGAGGTCACGCCAGTACCCGGCCCCGGAGCGCGACGCGTCGCTTAGTCGTGCGCGACGTTTCATGGATTCGTCGACCACAAACCCGAACGAACCGGGCGCGGAATCGACACAAACCCATGAAGTGTCTGCCCGAACCCATGAAACGTCATCACCATTGACGGCATCGCTCCTGCAGCGTCTGGGATGTTGGCGCGGTAGCCCGGCACTCCGCGACTCGCTCTCACGCCGGTAGGGTCTGGTCCCGGAGGCGTCAGGGTGCCTGGTGGCCCCCCTGGTCTTCAAAACCAGTGGGCGGCGCTCCGCGTCGCCGGCGGGTTCGATTCCCGTCCGCCTCCGCCAAGCAGCGGCATTGCATTCCATCCGGGCCGGTTAGCGCGGCCAGCGGCCAGGCCCCTGGGTGGCGATGACTCCCCTTGCCCCTGGGCAGGCTGCCTGGCACCGCACGTCCCAGGACCGCGGCCGCCTTGTCCGGCCCCGGTCTTTAGCGGCACGACCGCGACAGTCGGCGTCGGCGGCAACTGCAGCCAGGGAACCTGCACCGGCACCATGGTCGCAGTCGCCTAGCGGAAGCGCCGAAGGTCATCGCTGTCCGGAGTGGCTGCCGGACCGGGGGGCCGCGCAAAATCAGTTGCCAGGCGGGCTAGCAGGCACTGAGCATCGGTACGTGGAGATCACAGATCTTGATCCGGCGGACGAGCAGGCGCTGCTCGATCTGCATGAACTGGAGTGCGCCGCCCGCCCGGTCGACCGGCCGCATCTGCCGCTGCCGACGCTAGCCGAAACCACGGTCGAATGGACCCGCCCCTATCCGTGCTCAGATCTGTTCGGGCTGCTGGCCCGCCTCGACGGGCGGCTGGCCGGGTGCGCATGGCTGAACCTGCCGCTTGCCGACAACACGTCAGCGGCGTTCGTCGAGATCGAAGTCCACCCGGAGCTGAGGCGCCGCGGGGTCGGCTCAGCGCTCGCGGCGGCTGCCAGGCACGCGGCGCGCGCCCGCCACCGCAGCGTCGCGATCGGATCAGTGCGGTGTGACGGTCCGGGCCTCCCGTTCGCCACCGCCCACGGGGCAGGCGAGCAGCTGACCCGGCTGCGGAACATGCTCTATCTCGACACCCTCGATGACGACGTGGTCGACGGGCTGCTGGCTGAGGCAACCGCGCGGGCGGCCGGTTACCAGCTAATCCGCCTGACCGATGCAGTGCCAGACAGTTACCTGGACTCGGTAGCGGCTATGTACGAGGTAATGAACGACGCGCCGCCAGAAAGCGCAGCCCTCGAGGACGAGAAGTGGACTTCTGAGCGTGTAGCGGACCTGGACGAGTGGCTCTGCGCCCGAGGGGACCGGATTTACACGATCCTGGCGACCCACGGTGACGAGCGGCAGGTGGCCGGGATGACGAGGGTAGCCATGCCGTCCACGGGAGACCTCGCCCTGCAACTGGACACCGCGGTGGCGCCGGCCCATCGCGGCCACTCGCTGGGCACGCTCATGAAGGCGAGCATGCTGCGGTGGCTGATCGCCGCTGAGCCGCGGGCGCGGCGCATCAACACTTTCAACGCGGCCAGCAACGTGCACATGCTCGCTGTCAACGAGGCCATTGGGTTCATCCCCGTCGAGCGGTGGACAAACGTCGAGATCGCGGTCTGAAACCGGTGCCGCGCCGAGGCTAGCTGCCGGCCTCAGGCGGCGGGTACTGCGCGGTTGTCGTCTCGGAGAACGGGCTCGGCGGTGACGGGACCGATCCGCCGGACGGGAACTGCCCCACGGCCGTCGGGTAAGTGCCTGCCGGCGTCTGATACTGCTCTGGCTGGCTCGAGTACAGGGAGGCAGGGGCGCTGGCGTAGTAGCTCTCGGCCTCCTCCTCAGCTGCCACATCTCTGGCGGCCAGCATAGAGAACCTGCCGGTGGCCAGCGCCGCGACGAACACGATCAATGCGCCCAGCCCGAAGAACAGCGCTGCCCGCTCCAGGTAGGCCTGCAGTGCGGCCGTCATACTGCTGCTCTGGAGCGGAGCGCCGACACTGATACTGGTGTTCTTCAGGATGGAGACGACGACCCCGCTGCCCACGATGAGCCAGCCGCCGCCGAGCGCGGCCAGCAGCCCGCCGACGATGCCGACCCCGCGGTTACGCGTGCCGAGCACCAGCAGCCCGCCGAGCAGGGCGGCTGCACCGGGGATAGCCGAGAGGTACAGCCGGCCGGTCGTATAGGCCCAGGCCTTGTCCGGCGTGAAACCGAAGTGCAGGTACGGGCCGACAAACGGAGCCAGTCCGCCCCACAGGCCGAGCAAGATCAGCAGCACACCGCAGACTGCGCCGCGAGTTCGCGGAATACGGCCCTGAGCGTTCATGTCTGCTCACTCTCTGCGTTATCGGATGTCTAAAGACTTGCACATGCACTGTCCTCGGTGGCTAGTGCCTTGAGCAAAGTGCTGGTAAATCACCCCGGAAGAGCTGTACAGGGCCTGCCGGCATGTGCGTGACGCCAGGTATGGTCGCGCTCGTGGACGTGCGCAGGTTGACTCCGCGTACCGACGCCGTGCTGGCAGACCCGCGACTCGCCGCGGCTGAGCAGCGGCTCGGTCGTGCGATCGTGCTGTCGGCGGTACGGCGGGCTCAGGATCTCGCCCGCGCCGGGGAGATCGAACCCACCACGGTTGCCGACGTCGCGGTGGAGAGCCTTCCGTCGCTTGCAGCAACGCTGACACCAGTCATCAACGCGACCGGAGTGCTGCTCCATACCAATCTCGGCCGGGCGCCGCTGTCGGCGGCCGCGCGGGATGCGCTCCAGGCTGCCGGGGGGACCACCGACCTGGAATTCGACCTGGCATCAGGCCAGCGCGGGCGACGTGGCCGCGGCATGCTGAGCGCGCTCTCGGCCGCGGTTCCGGGGGCTGAGGCCGTGCACGTCGTCAACAACAACGCCGCCGCGCTAGTGCTGGCCGCCACCGCGCTGGCATCCGGCCGGGAAATCGTGGTGAGCAGGGGCGAGCTGATCGAGATCGGTGACGGCTTCCGGCTCCCTGACCTGCTGGAATCCACCGGAGCCCGGATTCACGAGGTCGGCACGACTAACCGGACGACGGCGGCCGATTATGCCGCGGCCATCGGACCGCAGACCGGCTTCGTGCTCAAGGTCCATCCGTCGAATTACCGGATTGACGGATTCACGGCCAGTGCTTCGGTCGCCGAGCTCGCCGGTCTCAGCGTGCCAGTCATCGGCGACATCGGCTCAGGCCTGCTGACCCCGCACCCGCAGCTGCCCGCCGAGCCTGATGCGAGCAGCTGGCTCTCCGCCGGGGCCGCGGTGGTGACCGCGAGTGGCGACAAGCTGCTTGGCGGCCCGCAAGCGGGCCTGCTGCTCGGCCGGGCTGAGCTGATCGCACGGCTCGCCCGGCATCCGCTGGCGAGGGCACTGCGGGTGGACAAACTGACGGCCGCGGCCCTCGAGGCGACGCTGGCCGGACCCCAGCCGCCGGTAGCCGCCCAGCTAGCCGCCCCGCTGGCAGAGCTGACTGAGCGGACTGGCCGGGTCGCTGACGCCCTCGTCGCCATGAGCATCGATGCGCGTACGCAGCAGTCGGAGGCAGCCGTCGGCGGCGGCGGGGCGCCCGGGGTCAGCCTGCCGAGTGCAGCGGTCAGCTTGCCGGCCTCGCTGGCGGCTGAGCTTCGGGCAGGCGCAGCGGTACGCCGGGGCACGATGCCAGCCGTCGTAGGACGGATCGAAAACGGACGTCTGCTGCTCGACCTGCGCGCGGTCAGCCCGGCTGACGATGAGCGCCTGATCGCAGCGGTACAGGCGGCGGCTGGGCTGGCCGAGACCGGGTCGGCTGTAACGGGCCCGGCCCCAGCTGGCCTGGTTGCTACTACTGGCTTGGCGGCTACTGGCTCGATGGGGGCGGGCTGAGCGCTATGGAACCCAGGGCTAAAGCAATGCACGTTGTCGCAACTGCCGGACATGTCGACCATGGAAAATCCGCGCTGATCCGCGCGCTAACCGGGATGGAACCGGACCGGTGGGCCGAGGAGCGGCGCCGGGGAATGACGATCGACCTGGGGTTCGGCTGGCTCACGCTCCCCTCGGGCGATCAGCTGGCCTTCGTCGACGTGCCAGGCCATGAGCGCTTCGTCACTAACATGCTGGCCGGCGCCGGGCCGGTGCCGGCTGTCATGTTCGTGGTGGCGGCCGACGAGGGCTGGATGCCGCAGTCGGCCGAGCACCTGGCTGTGGTGAGTGCCCTTGGCATCGAGCGCGGCCTGCTGGTGGTGACCAAGAGTGACCTGGCTGATCCGGCGCGGGCGATTTCCGAGGCGACCGCCCAGCTCGCGCAGACCTCCCTCGGCCAGCTGCCAGCCGTGGCAGTCAGCTCGGTAACCGGAGCAGGCCTCACCGACCTGGTCACGGCGCTGGACGAACTGTGCAGCAGCCTGCCCGATCCGGATCCGGGCGCCCCGGTCCGCGTCTGGATCGACCGGAGCTTCACCATGACCGGCAGCGGCACCGTCGTGACCGGGACGCTCCCGGCTGGCACTGTGCACCGGAGTGACGAGCTGGTGCTCACTCCGGCAATGCGGCCGGTCCGCGTGCGGGACCTGCAGTCGCTGGGGGAAACGGTGCAGGCCGCAACCGGAGTCGCCCGGGTCGCGCTCAACTTGCGCGGCGTCGGGCGGGAGGCGCTGCATCGCGGCATGGCGCTCGTCCAGGCCGGCCGCTGGACACTGACCGATCTGATCGACGTCCGGGTGACCGCGCAGCCAGGGAAGCCTGGCTCATCGATCTCCGCGGCCATGGCAGCGCAGCCGGCCCTCGCAGCGCAGCAGGCTTTCGCGGACCAGCCAGCACTGCCTGGCCAGCCAACACCGGCAGGTCAACTGCCGAGATCGGTAACCGTTCACGTAGGCTCCGCACGCGTCCTCGCCAAGGTGCGGCCGCTTGGCGCCGGACTCGCCAGGCTCAGCCTCGCAGATCCGCTGCCGCTGCACGTCGGTGACCGGATTCTGCTGCGTGATCCTGGCAGCCGGCGTGGTGGCTCGTTCCCGTCGGTAGCCGGAGCGGTGGTGCTCGACGTCGCGCCACCGGTGCTTGCTCGCCGGGGGGCCGCGGGGGCGGCAGCGCGGTTGCTATCCGCATGGCCTGATCGGCCTGGCGCGGATGAGCTCCTCGCCCGGCACGGAATCATGCGGGCCAGCACCATGCTGGCCATGGGCGTGTCCGAGCACCCGGAGCCGGTTGCGGGCGAATGGCTGACTGATCCGGACCATTGGCGTGCGCTCGGCCACCAGCTCGGCGAAGTGCTCGCGAACCATGCGGCTGCAGAGCCGCTGGCGGCCGGGATGCCGATCGACGCTGCGCGCGCCGCGCTGGACCTGCCGGATCGCAGGCTGGTGCTTGCGCTCGCCAAGCCGCCGTTCCGGGTCGCTTGCGGTGCTCTGCACATCGCCCGGCCGGCCGGGCAGCACGCTGGCCCGGATCTCCCGGAACCGGTACAGGCAGCGGTTCGCGTTCTCCGCGCGGACCTGGCTGCGGCGCCGTTCCTGTCGCCGGACGCGGACCGCCTGCGCAAGCTCGGGCTCGATCCGCGCAGCATCGCCGCGGCGGTGCGGGCCGGCGAGCTGATGCGGATCAGCGACCAGGTCGTGCTGGCGCCGGGCGCCGATGTGATGGCAGCTGAGGTGCTCGCCCGCTTGCCTCAGCCGTTCACTGCGGCAGAGGCGAGGCAGGCGCTCGATACGACCAGGCGCACTGCCATCCCGTTGCTGGAGTACCTCGACTCGGCGGGAGTTACTGACCGGCTGCCGGACGACCGGCGAGTGCTAAAGCGCAGGCCGGCAGCACCGGCTGACCCGGCCCGCAGCGGTGCCGCGGCCAGCACGGCGGTCAGTCAGGCTGCTCTTGGCGGGTCCGTCGGGCGCGAAACTGTCACTCCCAACCTGGGTAATGACGGAGCGCCTGCCAGCGCCAGTGCCGCTCCCGCGGCGGCGGGCACTGCCTGAGAGACAGCTAGTGCCCGCTGAAGCGGGTCGCTGACCAGGCGCGCGCCTCCACTGGTGGTACCCCAGCGGCGATCCACCGCGACAGCACCGCAGCAGTGACTGGCGCGTTGAGTATGCCGGTGCGGAAGTGGCCGGACGTCAGCCAGGCATTAGCCAGCCCGGGCACCATGTCGATGACGGGGCGCCGGTCCGGATGCCGCGGCCGGAAGCAGCACCACTGATATGCCACGCCGATGCCGCGCAGGCTCGGCACCACTGCCGCGAGACCGTCGACGATGGCGTCGATGACGTCGGGCTGCACCGCGGGGCTCTCGTCGCCGAGATCGAAAGTGCCGCCCGCGAGCAGCTGGCCGTTCTCGATCTGGGTGGCCAGCGGTGCGACGATGCCTGGCAGTTCCATGTCGGCTGGCTCCGTCACGAGCAGGTGGCCCTTCACCCGGTCGGACGGGATGTGCAGTGGCAAACCGTCGAGTACCGGCGGCCGGCCGGTAGCGAAAACAACCGCGCCCGGCATGATGTCGCCCGCTGACGTGCCGATGCTGACGATCCGGTCGCCGCGGATCTCAGCGGACATCGCGGCGACGCCGGTTGCCACGGCTGGCAGCCCGGCCGCCAGCCTCGCGACGGCGCGCAGCGGATTCACCCGCGCCTGCCGGTGGATGAGAGCGCCTTCCATCGGCCGGGCGAGACCGGGGATCAGTTCGGCCACCTGTCCCGGGTTCAGCCAGACAACCCCGGAGGGCTGATGCGCTGCATAGCCGCCCTCGTGCGGCGCCAGTCCGATCCAGTCCAGCTCGACCAGGCCGACGCCACCGGGAACGCTCTTCTCCAGATCCCGCCAGCGCTCCAGCCCGGCGCGTTCCAGGTCGACAAAAGGCTCCGGGTCACTCCACTGATGCGGTTCCGGGATCAGCAGTCCGGTCGCTCCGCCGGTCGCCCCGGCGCCTAGCCGCCCGGTCTCGATGAGCAAGATGTCGCCTAGGCCAGCCTCGGCGCAGGCCGCTGCCGTGCTGACGCCCAGAATCCCGCCGCCGATCACCAGCACGTCTGGCGTAGCGCCCGCGACGCCCTCATCCGCCCGGCCGAGCACGGCCCGCTCCTGCGGGGTGAGCTGATCGCGCCAGATGGCGCCGTTCACGGTCATGGGACTCATCCTGGGTGATCCGGTCCTAGGCGGCCCGGCCGACTGGCGGGCCCTGCTTAGCGTCCGCAGGCACCCGGAGCAACAGGAGCCAGCGAGTGCATCGTAGGCGAACAGCAGGCTTGGCCGCGATGTGTGCCCGGTAACCGCTTGACGCCTGGTCGCGGCGCTGGCGCTGGTCTGGCCGAAACTTTCCGGCAATCCAGCGTTCCCGGATGCGAAATGTCGCCATGCCAGTCTGGCTGGCATGGGCAGCTACCCCGACCACCCGGTCAGGCGCCGGATCGCCCTGATCGCGCACGACAACAAGAAGAGCGACATCACTGAGTGGGCCACGTTCAATCGCGCCCAGCTAGCCCAGCACGATCTGTGTGCCACCGGCACCACCGGGCAGTTGCTGAGCAGCGAACTCGGCCTGCCGGTAACCTGCCTGCGCAGCGGCCCGCTCGGCGGGGATCAGCAGATCGGCGCGCGGATAGCTGACGGCGAAGTAGACATCCTGATCTTCTTCTGGGATCCGCTGGAGCCACATCCGCATGACCCGGACGTCAAGGCATTGCTACGGCTCGCCGTGGCCTGGAACATTCCGGTCGCGTGCAACAGGGCGAGCGCCGATTACATGATTTCTTCGCCGCTGTTCGCGCGGCGGTATGACCGGCTTCAGCCGGACTTCGCGGATTACGCCAATCGCGGCTGGCCAGCCACGACTACTACGGCGGACCAGCTGGCCTGAGGGCCGGGCCGACTTGCCGCGAACTTGCAGGCTGGAGTAGCGCCGCCTGCCCCGTTCCCGTAATGATCTTGGCTGGACGGGAAGTAACAGCGCTGCGTCGTTGCTGCAGTCGTCAGGCGCGCCCGATGCGTCCCGAACGGCGAGCCTTTAGGGTGGACCTGAGTGCCGCAGCTCGCGCCGCGGTGACGCTGGGTTCGATCAGGCGGAGGGCGAGGAGGTGCTGGGATGCTGACCGATTCGTACGGGCGGACGGCTACCGACCTCCGCGTGTCGCTGACCGACCGGTGCAATCTGCGGTGCGCGTACTGCATGCCAGCCGAGGGGCTGGACTGGTTGCCGAAGCCCGAGCTGCTGACCGACGACGAGCTGGTCCGGCTGATTGGCCTCGCGGTTACCCGGCTGGGCATCACCGAGGTGCGGTTCACCGGCGGTGAACCGCTGCTGCGCCGCGGCCTTCCCGGCATCGTCGGACGGGTGGCTGCGCTGGAGCCGCGGCCGGAGACTTCGCTGACCACCAACGGGATCGGACTGGACCGGCTGGCCGGGCCGCTGCGCTCGGCCGGGCTGGATCGCATCAACGTTTCCCTCGACACGTTGTCGCCTGAGGTGTTCGTGCAGCTTGCCCGCCGGGACCGGCTAAGTGACGTGCTGTCGGGACTGGCGGCCGCGGCGGACGCGGGACTCGCTCCGGTGAAGGTCAATGCCGTCCTGATGCGCGGCGTCAACGACCACGAAGCGCCGGCGTTGCTGCGGTTCTGCCTGGCCCAGGGGTACCAGCTGCGGTTCATCGAGCAGATGCCGCTGGATGCTCAGCACGGCTGGCGGCGCGAGGACATGGTGACTGCCGATGAGATGCTGGCGCTGCTTGAGAGCGAGTTCTGCCTGAAGCCGGCTGATCCTGCGGAGCGCGGTTCTGCGCCGGCTGAGACGTTCCTGGTCGATGGCGGTCCTCAGACGGTTGGCGTCATCGGGTCGGTGACCAGGCCGTTCTGCGGAGCCTGTGACCGGGTCCGGCTGACTGCCGACGGACAGTTGCGGAACTGCCTGTTCGCCAGGGACGAGAGTGACCTGCGCACGCCGCTTCGCGCGGGCGCGTCTGACGATGAGCTCGTGGCGCTCTGGGAGCGCTGTATCGGAGCGAAACTGCCTGGTCACGGCATCAACGACGTCGGGTTCTTGCAGCCTGCGAGGCCGATGTCGGCTATTGGCGGCTGAGGCGGCACGGCTCGCCCCGTGAGCACGCCCGAGTTCGATGCGGTGATCCTGGCCGGCGGCCGGGCTACCCGGATGGGCGGAGCGGATAAGCCAGCCCTGCTAGTGGGCAATGACCCGATGGTGGTGTCGGTAGCGCGGGCGGCAGCGAGCGCCGGGGCGGGCCGGCTCATCATCGTCGGCCCGCGTCGCGACGGGCCCGTGCAGGAGGCGCTGGCGGCAGTTGCGGCCGGTGCGGCGGCACCCGGCGACCGACCGCCAGCAGCTGGCGCTCGGACCGGTCCGGTTGGTGCCACTGGTGCGGGGCGCGGGGCGGGCGGACTGCGGATGGTGCGCGAGGAGCCGCCTGGTGGCGGCCCGGTGACGGCGCTGCGTGCCGGGCTAGCCGAGGTCACTGCGCCATGGCTGGTGCTGCTTGCCGCCGATCTGCCGTTCCTGCGGGGGAGCCAGCTGACCGGGCTGCTCGGCCTGGCGCTGGCAGCCGGGCGAGCGGGCGCACTGCTCGCCGACGCTGACGGCAGGCCGCAGTGGCTAGCCGGAGGCTGGCAGGCCGACGGGCTGCGCGCGGCGCTGGGCAGCTACGGCGGCAGCTCGCTGCACGGGCTGCTGGCGCCGCTCGACCCGGTACTGATGCCCGTGACCGGGGACGGCCCGGATCCCGCGCCATGGCTGGACTGTGACACCCCTGAGGAACTCGCAGCGGCACGACTGGCTCGGCGGCTTGGCGGCGCCGGATCGGGCCGTACCGGATCGGGCGGGCGGCGCTTAGCAAGCGGTCCTGAAGGTGAAGCGATCGGAGAGGCATGACCACACTCGACAGTTGGACGACCGCGGCTTGCGGCGAGCTGGGCATCGATGCTGCCCGCGTCGACATCCGGCAGATCCTGGATCTCGCCCGGGTCGCCGCGCACCAGATCGAGCGGCCAGCCGCGCCGCTGACCGCGTACCTGCTGGGCCTTGCGGTCGGATCGGGGCAGCCGGCCGACCAGGCAGCAGCGCAGCTGACCGCGCTCGCGGCCAGCTGGTCTGCGGATTAGCAAGTCTGCGGAGTCGGACCGCTTGTGCAGCCTGGTGTCACTTCTTGCCTCCGCTGCATGAGCACCGGCCTTCGCCGCCTGGCTCAGACCTGAGCACGCAGACTTGCCAAGCGACAGTTATCGATATATCTTTGACGTATCGAATAGCTACGGTGACAGTCAGAATGAGTCTGACTGCAGCTAGTCCGTAGCTCACATCCGCAAGGAGCAACAACGATGCGATACGACGAAGAGCGCGGCAGGCGCCGCGGTCCAGGCCGGTGGGAGCCCGCTGACGATGGCGAGCCGCGCCGCTGGCATGGAGACGACGACGAGAGGCATGGCGGGCGCGGGCGAGCCCGGCCCCGAGGGCGCGAGCACTTTGGCGGGCCATTCGGCGGGCCGGGGTTCGGTCCCGGGTTCGGCGGCCCTGGTTTCCCTGGCGGGCCGGAGTTCGCGCCGCACTGGCGCGAGCGCGGCATGCGCGGACCGCGCGCGAAGCGCGGCGACGTCCGGGCCGCGGCGCTGGCGCTGCTGGCCGAGCAGCCGATGAACGGCTATCAGATCATCCAGGAGATCGGCGAGCGCAGCGGGGGAGTCTGGCGGCCTAGCCCCGGCTCGATTTACCCGGCGCTGCAGCAGCTCGAGGATGAAGGCCTGATCAGGGCCGAGGCTGGCGAGGGCGGCCGCCGCGCGTACCAGCTGACCGACGAGGGCCGCAGCTACGCGGAAACGCACAGCGCCGAGCTCACGGCTCCGTGGGACGTGGTGGCAGGCAGTGCCGGCGGCGCGGCAATCGAGATGCGCAGGCTGATCGGGCAGGTCGCGATGGCGGCCTTCCAGGTGATCAGTGCCGGCACGGACGCGCAGGCAGGTCAGGCCAAGCAGGTGCTGACCGACGCCCGCAAGTCGCTGTACCGGATCCTCGCGGCCGACGATGACGAGCCCACCGGGTCCAGCCAGCCCGCAGGGCCTGATGGCGATGGAGAGTAACGCCGCTCCGCTCGCACTCGGTCACGCGGTTACCCTCGTAGCTGGCCAATCCAGAATGACCCGACGACTAGCGCCCCCGGAGGCAGCAGCGATGGCAGCGCAGGCCGGCGTCAAGCCGGGCGCGGAGCACGTGAGCGATGGCATCGGGCCGGAGACCGTGATATCGGTCTCCGGCCTGGTCAAGCGCTATGGCGAAGTGGAAGCGGTGCGAGGCATCGATTTCACCGTCAGCCGCGGTGAGACCTTCGGCTTCCTCGGCCCGAACGGAGCCGGGAAGTCGACCACAATCAAGATCTTGTGCACGCTCGCGAACGCGACAGCGGGCACGGCACTGGTCGCCGGCCATAACTCGGCCACTGAGCGCGACGCGGTCCGGCGCAACATCGGCCTGGTCTTCCAGGACACCACGCTGGACAGTTACCTGACCGCAGAGCAGAACCTGCGTTTCCATGCGGAGCTGTACGGCGTGCCCAAGGCCGCGGTCATGCCCCGGATGCGCCAGGTCATGGACATGGTCGGGCTCTGGGACCGCAAGGACAGCCTGGTCAGCACGTATTCAGGCGGCATGCAGCGGCGCCTTGAGATCGCCAGGGGATTGCTGCACGCGCCGCGTGTGCTGTTCCTGGATGAGCCGACGGTCGGGCTTGACCCGCAGACGAGGTCCTCGATCTGGACCTACATCAACGACCTGAAATCGCGTGAGGACATCACCATCTTCCTCACCACGCACTACATGGACGAGGCGGAGCACTGCGACCGCATCGCGATCATCGACCACGGCAAGATCGTGGCGATCGACACGCCGGAGGCGCTG
>Ga0335074_10004058_pt1 | contig 20160 bp, 18 predicted proteins | sample Lox_Sample_23_FD_206715 | JGI IMG/M metagenome (GOLD analysis project Ga0335074, IMG submission 206715) | Soil microbial communities from Loxahatchee National Wildlife Refuge, Florida, United States - Lox_Sample_2.3 | ecosystem: Environmental > Terrestrial > Soil > Wetlands | place: USA... | reverse complement strand
GATCCCGAGATCGCTGCCGCCATCGAACACGAAGTCCTCCGACAGCACGAAGGCCTCGAAATGATCGCCTCGGAAAACTTCGTCAGCCGGGCTGTGCTTGAGGCCGCCGGCTCGGTCTTCACCAACAAATACGCCGAGGGCTACCCCGGACGGCGCTACTACGGCGGCTGCGAATACGCCGACATCGTCGAAAACCTCGCCCGCGACCGTGCCAAACAGCTCTTCGACGCGCAGCATGCCAACGTGCAGCCGCACTCCGGCTCGCAAGCCAACGCCGCCGCCTACATGTCCGTTCTCTCGCCGGGAGACACCATCCTCGGCCTCTCGCTCGCGCACGGAGGACACCTCACCCACGGCCACAAGCTCAACTTCTCCGGCAAGCTCTACAAGATCGCCGCCTACACCGTCCGCAAAGACACTGAGACCATCGACTACGACGAGCTCGAGTCCATCGCCGTCGCCGAACAACCCAAGGTCATCGTTGGCGGAGGCAGCGCCTACCCCCGCATCTTCGACTTCCCGCGCATGCGCCAGATCGCTGACAAGGTCGGCGCGCTCCTCATGGTCGACATGGCCCACTTCGCCGGACTCGTCGCCGCCGGAGTCCACCCTTCGCCCGTCCCGCACGCGCAGCTCGTCACCACCACCACGCACAAGACCTTGCGCGGTCCCCGCGCCGGACTCATCCTCTGCGAGGAGCAGTTCCATAAAGCCGTTGACAGCAGCGTCTTTCCCGGCCAGCAGGGTGGCCCGCTCGTGCATATCATCGCCGCCAAGGCCGTCGCCTTCCGAGAAGCCCTCGATCCCAGCTTCAAAACGTACGCCCAGCAGATTGTCACCAACGCCAAGGTGCTCGCCGCAGCCCTTCAGGAGCAGGGCCTACGCATCGTCTCCGGCGGAACCGACACGCATTTGATGTTGGTTGACGTCTTCGCCAAAGGCATCCTCGGCAGCGAAGCCGAAGCCGCGCTAGGCGCCGCCGGCATCACCGTCAACAAGAACGCAATCCCGTACGACGTGAACCCGCCGCTCAAGCCCAGCGGCATCCGCATCGGCACGCCCGCGCTCACCACCCGCGGTATGGAGGAACCCGAAATGCGCACCATCGCCAACTGGATCGTCCAGGCCCTCGAGCACCGCAACGACCCTCAAGCCCTTGACAAAATCCGCGTACAGGTTCTCGACCTCGCCAACCAGTTCCCGCTCTACGGCTGGCTCCGCCAGGCCGTCGCCGCGCGCTAAGCCGTACACATCTAACTTGCCGAGCTCTGCATGACCAAAAACAGCATCGCCACACCCGACTGGTCTCAGCTGCCCGCACCCGAAGATGACCTCGCGACCAACCATCTCCTCGGCATGCGCCTTCCATCCATCCCGCTGCCCGCAACCAACGGTGCTCGCGTTGATCTGTCCGCTCTGCCCGGACGCACTGTCGTTTACGCCTATCCCCGCACCGGTCGCCCCGGCATCGACAACCCGCCAGGCTGGGACATGATCCCCGGCGCGCGCGGCTGCACCCCGCAATCCTGCGGCTTCCGCGACCATTACGCTACCCTCCGCCGGCTCGGCGTCGATGAGCTCTTCGGCCTCTCCACGCAGGACACGCCCTACCAAACCGAAGCGGCGCAGCGCCTGCATCTTCCATTTCCCATCTTGTCCGACGAGCACCTCGCGCTCACCCACGCCTTGAACCTTCCCACCTTCTCCACCGCCGGCATGACGCTTCTCAAGCGCTTCACCCTCGTCATCGACAACGGCGTCGTCACGCACGTCTTCTATCCCATCTTCCCGCCCGACCGCAGCGCCGCGGATGTCATCGCCTGGCTGACGCAGTAGCCAAGTCTCCAAAAACGCAGCCGGGGATGTCGCACACGGGCATCAAGCCCGAACACAACACCCCCGAAACCACATCGCAGCCCGAGCCTTCAGCCCGCCTCAAACAAACCGCAGACACTGCGGCCGCGAGATCGGATAGCTCTTGCCCTTCTCGCTCAGTTCGCCCGTCTTCCGGTTCCGCGGAAACACCGCAATGTTCGACGACACCTGGTTCGCCGCCAGCAAAAACCGCTCCGTCGGGTCCAGCGCAATAAACCGCGGAATGTCCCCGCCGCTCGGAATATTGTTGATCTCCGTCAGCGTGCCGTTCGTCTGGTTAATGCTGTAGCCCGACAGCCGGTTATACCCGCGGTTCGCCGCATATGCCCACCGCCCGTCGCGCGTCACAATCACATCGCACCCGGTCGAAATCGGCCCGTTGTAATTTGCCGGCTTCAGCGACAGCTTCTGTACCCGGTGGAACGTGCCCTTCGCCGCATTCCAGTGCAGCGTCGACAGGCTCGACTCCATCTCGCACACCAGGTACGCCCACTTGCCGTTCGGATGAAACTGCAGCGCCCGCGGACCCGACCCCGGCGTCGACTCCCACTTCGCCGGCACATGCGGCGTCAGCTTTGCCGTCGCCGCATCGAGATAGTAGATGTGGATGCAGTCCAGCCCCAGGTCATTCACGAGCACATAGCGGTTATCGGGTGAGGGAATCGCCCGATGCGCATGCGGCCCCTCTTGCCGCAACGGATTCACCCCATGCCCGTGATATTGCTCGTGCGACACCGGCCCTTCCACCCCGCCATCCGGCCGGATCTTGAACGACGACATGCTCCCGCTGTTGTAGTTCGCGCAGAACACATCCTGGTCCGTGTGATCGGTCGAGACAAAACACGTGCCCGACCCCAGCGCCGGAGCCTCGTTGATCTTCCTGAGCTTCGCCCCATCAATCGCATACGCAGTCACGCCGCCATGCTCCGGCCTCTCGTTCGCTGCATACAGGTGCTTCTTGTTCGGAGCCAGCGCCAGAAACGTCGGCATGTCCACTTCCGCTGCCAGCTCCTGCCCGCTCAGCTCGCCCTTCACTGCGTCCCATGTGTAGGTGTAAATGCCTTTGCTCGTTCCCGGAGTTGTCTGTGTCCCCACAAACAAAGTCCACTCCGAGCGACCCATCGCCTGCTTCGCCCACGCCTCTACCGCAAACGGAGCAAACCCCAACTCCGCAACAAACTGCCGCCGATTCAAAGTGTTCGCCATGCCAACCATAATCGCCGACCAAGGGTAGCCCACACAAGGCTTCCTTTGCCTTGTGCGGGGAACGGGCTCTCAACCAGCCACAGCCGGGAGTGCCCACCTTGCCGCAGCTTTATCGCGGCAAGGGTGGGAAAGATCGAATTTCACTCAACGATTGTCATTCTGAGCGAAGTTTGGCGCGACTGCGGCAAACGAGTCGAAGAACCTGCGGTTCGCTGGCTCGGCCACAACTCTACATTTCACCCCAACGGTCGGTTCTAAGAACGATGTCATCCCGACCGTCGTTTGAAGCGTAGTCTGCTTCAAACGGAGCGGAGGAACCTGCATTTGAAGCCGCGCCAGTCACAGCCCGCTCGTCGCCACCTATCTTCCCCAAGAACGATGTCATCCCGACCGTCGTTTGAAGCGTAGTCTGCTTCAAACGGAGCGGAGGGACCTGCATTTTCAAAACCGAGTCAAGCCACTAACCCCACGCCATTACCTTCGATATCACGACAACTCGATAAGAACCGCATACCCTCGCACCATGTCCGGCCAGTTCTATTACGCCTACATCACGGCCAGCCGCACACGTGTTCTCTACATCGGAGTCACCGGCCACATCGAACGCAGAATGTATCAGCACAAGCAAGGCGCGTTCTGCGGCTTTGCTTCAGACTATCGCTGCAACCGGCTTGTCTGGTTCGAACGATTCACAACGCCCGGCAGCGCCATCGCCCGCGAAAAACAGCTGAAGTCCTGGCGCCGCGAAAAGAAACTTGCGCTCATCGAACTGTCCAACCCCACATGGATCGATCTCAGCGAAGACTGGGGCAAACCGGTTGAATACGAACTGGACAAAAGCCTTTGATTCCTCCAGCGCTTTACATAATTTAGAGAGGATGATGCCATCCCAACCGTCGTTTGAAGTGTAGTCTGCTTCAAACGGAGCGGAGGGACCTGCATTTGAATCCCAACCCGACCACCGATCTCCTCACCCAACCCAAATGTATATTCCAAAACCGATGTCATCCCGACCGTCGTTTGAAGCGCAGTCTGCTTCAAACGGAGCGGAGGGACCTGCATTTTCAAATCCCAACCCAGCCACCACTCCGTCCTCCCCACCCCAAATTTTGTTCCAAGATGATGTCATCCCGACCGTCGTTTGAAGCGCAGTTTGCTTCAAACGGAGCGGACCGATCGGCGTTTGAATCCAAGTCCAGGCAAAAATCGCGGACGCCCATCCTTCCCGCTCACCCCCGCCAACTTACCGCCTCTTAACTCAAACCTTGTCAAGCCACAAATCTTCTAACTTACTTCCTGTCAGCAACTTAAAAATGCAGCTGAATTCTCGCAATCCGCTAAAATGGAACCAGAAGCAAAAACACAAGGGCCGCCCGATTGCTCAATCGTCGCGGCCTTTTCCATCTTATGCCCACATTCATCCCCTCCTCGAACCCAAACCACCCCACCGCTCTGTCTAAACAAGTAATTTATTATCAATAACTTATGCAATAATCCAGCCGAATCAAAAACTTGCCGCCAGTCACAGCCCTCTTGCTTCGAAATCACTATCTTCCCTGCATAATCGCCGGAATCAACAACTTGCCCTCAACTCCAAACATCAGACGTTTAATAAAATCAATACTTTACAGATGCCAACCGGATCCCGCGCACGCCCCGGAGCCCACCCAAAACGGCCCGGATAACCGCGACTATGCCCTCGTCCTAACCCTTTACAGCAGACGAGTTTACCCCTAACCCCTTTGGATGGACGGCCTTGCTGCCGAAGTTCCCATAAACCTTGCAGAATCATAGGCTTGGGTTTTTTAAGCCCGGCAATCCAAGGGCCAAACCGGAACATCGCCTCGCGGCCACGTGTGATGGGTGGGAGCGCCGCCCAGAGCCTGTCCTGAGCGGCGCCTGAGGGGCCAGTTCTATGAGTCGTCGTAGTCTTCCGTCAGCGACTTTAAAAACGCCACCAGCGCCTGCACGTCGCTCTCGTCAATCGACATGTGCGAGAACTCCGGCGGCGGATTCCGCATCAGCCCCTCGTGAGCCAGCGTCGACATCCTGATGTAGTGCTCGATCACATCATTGAACGTCAGCGCGCTGCCGTTATGGAAGTACGGCGCCGAGTCCTCGAGGTCCCTCAGCACCGGAGTCTTGAACTGCGCAATCGTCGACGCCAGCCCCTGATCCACCGAGCAGTCCTTGCCCGCCGCACACACCACGCTCTTCAAATCCGCCTGCGAATCCGGATAATCCTGGTTAAGATACACATTCCAAAGGCCAAGATCTGTATACTCCGGGTTGCTCGCGCTCGCCGGACGCCTGAACGTCTCCATCGCATTGGGATGGTTCGGCGTCGCCGGCAGGTACGCATCGTAGTTCGCCATCCGCTCCGCCTGCGTCGGAATCTGCAGCTGCATGAACGCCCCGTCCCCATGCACCCCGTCGTACTCCTCCTGCGTCACGCCGTTGTTGTGGAACAGGAAGTCAGAGAAGTCCGGGGCCTGGTGGCACGCCGCGCAGTTGCCCGCATGCGCGTCCTGCGCCCCTGCCGTTGCCGACGCCAGAAAGATCTTCAGCCCCTGCAGCTCCAGCGCCCCGAACTGGTACGGCTGGTCGTGATACTTAAAGCTCCCGTCCTGCGGCGTAATGTAGATCGGATTCTTAAGCGCCAGCACCTGCTGGTACAGCTCCGCGTTGTACTGAGCCTTGGTCTGCCCCGACAGCGGAGCCTGCGGCAGGTGGTTCACGCGCAGAAACGCATCGTACGGCGAACCGATGTACCGCCCATACTCGTCACGCTGGAACAGCAGGTCCTTCATATACTGCGCAATGCACAGCGCCACTTCCTGCACCACCTGCGCGTCCGTCGCTGTCGACACATCCAGCCGCTCCGAGGGCGGTAGCAGCAGGTCGCTCGGAATCCTCGGATCCGTCCCCTTGAACAGTACTGGGTAGCTCAGCCCGTCCAGCCGTTGCGCCGCCAGCTGGCTGCTGCCGTTGTCCTCGCGGATCACCTGCGCGATATGTGCAATCGCCTCGTTGTACTGCGTCGGAAACCACCCGAACTCTTCTCCGGTCAGCGTCCCGATCACCAGGTCCTGTGCCGAGTTGAACTGCCCGTCAAAGTGCAGAAACACTGGCCCCGACCGCGGCGTGAGCGAACCGACAATCTGCATCGCATTGCGCGGCGTGTGATCAACTCCGTTCGGCTGGGTGCGCGGCAGCGGACTGTGGTTGGTAAAGTCCGAATACGTCCGGTTGCCCGCACCCGCCACGCCCTCGAACTCCGTCACAAAGTGGCAAGACCGGCAATTGATCGCCTGACCCGCAAACGGCCCAGGCATGGGGCCGGTATAAATGTTCTGCACCTGCGCCACGACCGGATCACCCACCGGCAGCGGATTGTTCACGCCTGTCATGTTCGCCGCAAAATATTGGCCGAACCGCGTGTCGAGAAACAGCGCCTCGCCGATCGAATCCGCTGGGGGCGTCTTGTCCGTTTCCTTCGGCGCATCCGGAGCGAATCCCGATCCGCACCCCTGCGCAAACATCCCGAAGATCAGCCCCAGCGCCAACAGGGCAAACACCGCATTCCATCGCTTCTGCGCCTTGGTCATCACTGCCCTCCTGTCGGGTTCGGAGCCGCAGGCTCAGGCAGATTCAAACTCCGCAAATAGGCCACAAGCTGCCAGCGCTCCTGCTCCGGAAGCCCGCCCCAACTCGGCATGCCTTTGAACATCTGTCCGTTCTTGAGAATCCACGCTAGCTCGCCGTCTGTTGCCTTCCGCACATCCTCACCGCGCAAACTCGGCCTTCCGTCACGCCCCTCGGCATTTTCGCCGTGGCATTTCGCGCAGTTGTCGTGATACAGATTCGCCCCCGCAGCAATCGCCTTCGCCTGCCCGGCATATGGATTCACCTGCTCGCGGTCTTTCTGCGGCACCTTCTTCAGCCACCCGCTATAGTCCTTGGCAAAACATGTCCCAGCCCCAGCCAGCAATAATGCGTACACCAACACTCGGCCCCTCACTTCGACCTCCGAAACCAATCACGGAATTGTTGAATCTCATACGACACCCCGAAGCGCCACAGCACTCCCGCCGAGTTATCGTTCAGCCCGAACTCGGGCGAAAACTTGTAGGTAAATCCGTTCGGCGCATTCAGCGCCACAGTCGGCCCCGCATATTGCTCCGTCTGTTTCAGCCCAAACGTATATCGCGTACCCAACCCGCCGAACAGCTCCGCGCCCGCGGACACATTCTGCAGGCACAGCGTGCATCGCCTGCTGCTCGCCGTCAAAGAAAGCGGCCGCGACGCGGCCAGCGCATAGCCAAATTCCCACGGCTCGTTTTCATTCACTGCTTTCTCCGAGATCATGTTTTCGGAGAAATTCCATCCCTTTGCGTTGCTCGACAGAATCAGCTTGCCCTCAATCGACCGCTCCACTTCATTCCGCAGCTCCGCATTCGGAACCTGCAGCGTCGTGATGCTCGTGTTGCCCGTGATCTCAAGAAAGCTCTTGTCCGCCGCGTTCACGTCCTCGTACTCGACGTAAATTACCGGATTGACCCACAAGTCCCGCGGAATCGGGCGAAACCGGTTCTCAAACCGGAACCCCGTAAACACCGCCGAGTCATTCACCGTTTTCTGGCCCTGTAGATAAAACTCAGTCGTCCACCAAGCGGTCGTGCCGTACTCGAACTCCACCGTCGGCGCAAAAAAGCCGTTCGCGTTCTTCGGCGCGGCCGCAATGTTCTGGTTTTCAACCTCCAGATTCCCCGGCTCCTCAAGAGCCGAGGAATAGGTCACGAAGTAAGGAGGCTCCTGCTGCGCCCAAACTCTCTGCGCCGGGAAAAGCGCGCAAAACAGCACAAAAAGCAGTGCTCCGCAAATCCCAGCTCGCCCTACAAACATATGAATCAAAAAGACCTCCAAAGTTCAACAAGAGGTAGCTAATATACGATTCATTTTGTCGTATTTAGGGGCGCACGAACCCCTCAAAACACAGAGCAAATCAGTCGTATATCGAAGAAGACTAATTCAGTCCGAATTATCAGTCAACGGGTTCTGACATCTTTTCTTCACTTCCAGTTCATTTTAGACAAGCATACTTGACACGTAATCCGATCCTATGTAATGTGTACTTGTCTTTTGGGAAAGGAAACCAATCATGCTCTTCTGCAAAAATAAAGTCAGCCCGCTCCAGCGCCGCTTCGTCACGCTCTTCGGAGTCACGCTGCTGGCAACGGCGCTCCTCTTCATGCTGAATGTCTATTTTAGAGAGGGGCGTCTCGGCTCTAGCCTCCACAGTTCCTCGCAAACGCTAAGCCACATATTCTCCATGTTGCCCGTCATCCCGTTTCTCGGCATGATGCTCCTCATCCCTCGTTACCTCGGGCAGGAGAAGGACGAATTCGTCCGCACTCTCGTCCTTCGCGCCTTGCTGTTCGGGTTCGCTGTGCCTATGGTCATCGACACCGTCATCGGCTTCCTCTGGGGGCCCGCTCCGCTCGCCTACGCCATGCCCATGATGAACGTCGATCTCTTCTGCGTCACGGCGCTCTTCGTCCTCGCCTACCAGGTCCGGAGATACCAGTGACGAACCGCCTCCGCGTCCTCCGCGCCGAGCGCAACTGGAGCCAGCGCGACCTCGCCGAGCGTCTTGGAGTCTCCCGTCAAAGCATCGTCGCCATCGAGACCGGCAAGTTCGACCCCAGCCTTCCGCTCGCCTTCCGTATCGCGCGGCTCTTCAACAGCCCCATCGAATCAATTTTTCTCGAAGAAGAGACCGGAAAATAGAAAAGGGCTGGCGCTGGCCAGCCCTTTTCCTTGCTCATGATGCGCTAAAGCGCGTCCGCCTGTCCTGCAAGCCTCACTGAATCTGCGGCGCCGCGTCCAGCACCTGCTGCGAAACATCCCGGATATGCGCATTTGAATCCTGCGTCGCCACCGTGTGCAGCACGTCCCGCACGCTCGAGTCAGCCTCCACCGGAGCCAGCAGGCTGATCGCCTCCGCCCGGATTTGCGCGTCCGAATCATTCATCAGCGCCTCAAGCACTGCATCCCGGACCTGCATGTCCGCGCCTACATACGGCTGCAACCCGTCCAGCGCCTTCATCCGCACCGACGGGCTCTTGTCATACAGCAGCGCCATCATCAGCGCACTGCGCACCGGCTGGGCGTCGCACAGGTTCCCCGACTGGCACTGGTCCGCCAGCAGACCCACTGAGTCATCCCTCACATCCGGAGTTGCAGGGTTCCGCACGCCCAGCAGCAGCAGTTGCCGTATCTGCGGATCATTCAGCGATCCCTTAATCGAATCCGGCACCAGCCGATTGTAGTTGACCACTATATCGTCCGAGTTCGGCACCTGCTCAATGCTGCTCACATTGGCAATCTGTGCCGTTACCGCATTTTGCTGCGCCGCCTTCAGAATCAGTGCTGTCTGCGCCACATTATGTACATGCGCGCCCACACGATATCCGCCGTACGCTCCCGCCGCGATCCCGAACACCAGCAGCGTCGAGGCCATCACAGGAGCTGACCGCAGCCGTGACATCCCCAGCGTGAACCGCTGCGACATCCGCACCAGCCAATTCTCCCGTGGCAGTGCATCCAGCGCCTCTTCCAGCTTCAGCCGCGCCCGCGCCAACATGTTGGCCGAGGGCTCCTCCGCCGGCAGCAGAGCCATCGCCTTCACCAGCCCTTGAACGGCCTCGAGTTCCTGCCGGCAGGCTGCACACACTTCCAGATGCTGTTCCAGCTGCAGCTTTACTTCATCCGGGAGCTCACCCCATGCCGCCAGAGCAATATATTCCTGCGCCTGTTCGCACTTCATGGCGTTTCCTGTGCCTCACTTACCTCAAGATGACTTGCCTTCGTCCCATCCCTGCCGCATTACTGTCCCCGGCCGGGCTGTAGAGCCCTTCGCGTACTGCTTCCTAATCCCTGTCTTATCGAACGTGCGCCAGGTTCGCCCGCAGCTTCCTGGTCGCACGGAACAGAGTATTCTTTGCTGTCTCTTCCGTCGTATTCAGCATTTCGCCAATCGTTCTCAGTCGCAGCCCCTGGTAGTGCTTCAGTTCAAACACCATCCGCTCCCGCGGAGTCAGCTGATCCAGCGCCATCAGGATCCGTTCGCCCAGAAACTTTCGATTCAATTCCCGGTCAGGATTCGCGCTCGCCCGATCGTCCGACACATTGCTTAGCAAATCCAGCTCCTCACCGCTCTGGTCGATCATCACCGCCTGGTCCTCCCGCCGCGACTTCCGCCGCCGCAGCAGATCCAGGCACAGGTTCGTCACAATCCGGTAGATCCAGGTGTAAAACGAGCACTCGAACCGGAAGTTCCCAAGGTACCGGTACGCCTTCAGAAAGGCTTCCTGGTGGATGTCCTCCGCGTCCTGCTCCGAACCAGTCAGGTGCAGCGCCAATCGCAGCACTGCCTGATCATATTGACGCACCAGCACGTCAAACGCTGCTCTCGAACCCTGCTGGGCCTCGCGAATCAGCTCATTTTCTAAGGCGCGTGCGCTCGGATCCGCGGCTCGCGACGATTGAATTCTCTGGCTGGCAGCCTCTGGCCGGCTGCCATGTTCGGCTGGGGAAGGAACAACAATACGCAGGGCGTCAGCGGGCATTGGATACTCCTCTGAGGTGCCGTCTTTCACTTACGCACACCTATCCTTACTGGTGCTGACGCCATTTTCCCGGAAAAGTTAGCCTCGCAGTGGAAAAATTCCCCCATCTTTCCCTCCTTTCCAGTTCGATGTCATCAACCCTTCCACGGGTGCCCGGCTCAGCATTGCAGCCGGGCTATCTTCCGGCTTGAATACGAAAAACCTTCGCGGTGCACTTCAACCGTCTTCGACTTGAGAAGGAAAACCCGTTTTCCGCGCCAACATGGTCTACACTCGCTGAATGGCCCGCGACCTCACCCGCCAGACCCCACTTCTCTGGCCCACCGAACCCGGATCCCCCAAAAGATCAGAAAAAACTGAGGGTGCCCCATTCAAACCTTCTTTCGGTTCGAGCGGGTCGGGAGAAATCACCGCCCACTGCGACGGAGGCGCGCGCGGTAACCCCGGTCCCTCCGGATTCGGCGTCTACATTACAGATCACAAAGGAGAAACCCTCGCCGAGCTCAGCGAGTTCCTCGGCATCCGCACCAACAACTACGCCGAGTACTCCGGGCTCCTTGCGGCCCTCGAATTCGCCCTCCGCTATGACCACCCCCGCCTCCGCGTCGTCTCCGACTCCGAGCTGATGGTCAAGCAGATCAAGGGACAGTACAAGGTCAAAAGCCCCGACCTCCGCCCGCTCTACGACGAAGCCAAGCGGCGCATCGCTGCCCTCGACTCCTTCCACATCCAGCACGTCCTCCGCAACAAAAACAAACACGCCGATCGCCTCGCCAACCTCGCCATGGACAAAGGCATGCGGCGATAGCGTTGGCGGATTCGCCGCGAGCATAACCATAGCCTGCTCATTGATGGCCGAGTGCCGGGTGCCCGATCCCTCAAAGAGATCTGGGCGAAATCGACCCCCCAACCAACCTCCTGCCTTGCGCAAGCGAATTTGACCAGAAGCACTGCACTTTCCTTTAAGCCCAGCAAACTCCCGGCTCGAAGAGCCGTAGCTTGCTATCCAGAGCCTGTCCCGAGCGAAGTCGAAGGACCGGCGCGCAGCCGGAAGCCGAAGCAACCCCGCACAAGGCCTGGACGAGACCCCTCGGAAAGGATGCACCGGCGGTTTCCTCCCGGTCGCCAGCGGCACAGACTCCTGGACCACTCAGTTCAGACTCCGGCATCGAATTCTCCCCAACCCATAGAGAGGCAGGCAAATGAGAGGCTATCGCAGAACTCGACCGGGCTCGCCGAGAGCCGCGTTATCGCTTTCCTTCTAGTGCGGTGGGTAAGCGATGGTCAGACTACCTGTCGCTTTTGCCAGTATCAGAATTCACCCAGGCGGAACTACGATCAGAGGCAACTGAGCAAAGGCAGCAGGAGCCCGCCATGAGCAGCGAAGACACGAAACACCGTTCCCACTTACCCATGCCTAACACGGATCGCGTTGGCCGCATCACCTTCGACGCGAAGGACCCGGACACGCAGAACCCGCCCATCCCACAGTTGCGCCCGCCCAGCGGCGCCCCCAACGTGTTGATCATTCTCATTGATGATGCGGGGTTCGGTTCCTCCAGCGCCTTCGGCGGTCCCTGCCAGACCCCGAACGCGGAACAACTCGCGGCCGATGGCCTGAAGTACAACCGGTTTCATACCACCGCCCTGTGTTCGCCTACGCGGCAGGCGCTGCTCACCGGACGCAACCACCACTCCGTCGGAATGGGCAACATCACCGAGATCGCCAGTGGCGCGCCCGGCTACAGTTCGGTGCTGCCCAACAACTGCTCCCCGCTGGCTCGGACGCTCAAGCTGAATGGATACTCCACCGCGCAGTTCGGCAAGTGCCACGAAGTACCGGTGTGGCAAACCAGCCCGGTCGGTCCGTTCGATGCATGGCCCACGGGTGGCGGCGGTTTCGAGTACTTCTATGGATTCATCGGCGGCGAGGCCAACCAGTGGTACCCATCGCTCTACGAGGGCACCACCGCGGTCCAGCCAAAAAAGACCCCCGAAGAGGGCTACAACCTGGTTGAGGACATGACCGACAAGGCCATGAAATGGATCGGGCAGCAGAAGGCCCTCGCTCCCGACAAGCCTTTCTTCGTTTATTTCGCACCCGGCGCCACGCATGCCCCTCATCACGTGCCTAAAGAATGGGCAGACAAATACAAGGGAAAGTTCGATCAGGGTTGGGACAAGCTGCGTGAAGAAACTTTTGCCCGTCAGAAGAAGCTCGGCGTCATTCCCCCAGACTGCCAGCTCACCCCGCGCCACAAGGAGATTCCAGCCTGGGACGATATGCCGGAAGCACTCAAGCCGGTATTGCGCCGGCAGGCTGAAGTGTACGCGGGCTTCCTGGAATACACCGATTACCATGTGGGCCGCCTGCTGGATACTCTGAAGAAGCTTGATATCCTGGGCGACACTCTCGTCTTCTACATCATCGGCGACAATGGGGCCTCTGCTGAGGGCACGTTGAACGGCACATACAACGAGATGCTGAACTTCAATGGCATGGCCGCCATCGAGTCACCCGAATTCCTGACCGCCAGGATCGACAAGTGGGGCGGCCCGGACTCCTACCCCCACTACGCCGTGGGCTGGGCGCATGCCATGGACACTCCCTACCAGTGGACTAAGCAGGTCGCTTCTCACTGGGGCGGTACGCGCAACGGCACCATCATCCACTGGCCGAAGGGAATTCGGGCAAAGAATGAAATGCGCTGGCAATTCCACCACGTCATCGACGTCGCGCCCACCATCCTCGAGGCGGCTGGAGTCCCGGAGCCCGATTCGGTGAACGGGATGCAGCAGAAGCCGATCGAAGGCGTCAGCATGCTGTATTCCTTCAACGATGCCAAGGCCGCAGAACGGCACGAGACGCAGTACTTCGAGATGTTCGGTAATCGCGGCATCTACTTCAAGGGCTGGACCGCGGTCACACGGCACAAGACGCCTTGGCTTCTCGTAGGAGAAAAAACGCTGCCTTTCGACGACGACGTCTGGGAGCTCTACAACACCGAAAATGACTGGAGCCAGGCGAATGATCTCTCCAAGCAGATGCCGGAAAAGCTCCACGAACTGCAGCGTTTGTGGCTGATTGAGGCGACGCGCTACAACGTGTTACCCATTAACGACGACCTTGGCAAGGTCTTGAACGCTGATACCGCTGGCCGGCCAATGCTTATAAAAGGAAAAACCCAGCTTCTCTTCGGCGGCATGGGGCACCTGTCGGAGAACTGTGTCGTCAACATCAAGAACAAGTCCCACTCGGTCACCGCCCTGATCGACGTGCCGCAAGCGGGCGCCGAGGGCGTAATCATTGCCCAGGGCGGAAACATCGGCGGCTGGAGCCTGTACGCGAAGGGCGGCAAACTCAAATACTGCTATAACCTCGGCGGCGTAAAGTACTTCTACGTCGAGAGCAGCAATCCGTTGCCTGCGGGCGAGCACCAGGTGCGCATGGAATTCGCCTATGCCGGCGGTGGACTGGCCAAGGGCGGCAACGTGACCCTGTACGTAGACGGCAAGAAGGCCGGAGAAGGGGCTGTTCCCATGACCCTGCCAATGGTCTTCTCCGCCGACGACGGTTGCGACGTCGGTGAGGATACCGGTTCCCCCGTTTCGGAGGACTACAGCTCGCGCGGCAACGCCTTCAACGGAACCGTGAAGGGGGCGCAGATCGATATCTCCCAGGGTGCCGAGAACTCAGATCACCTGGTCGATCCGCAGGAAGCCGTTCGCATCGCAATGGCACGCCAGTAGACACAGGGGACCTCCGACGAGCGCCCTTTTGCATCGAGCGCCCACACAAACAGGCGCTCCATGTCTTGAAGGGACGTGGGAAAGGTCGACCCCAACCCAGATCCCGCCTCGCCCAAGCCCGGCCAGGTCGAAGCACTGCCCCTTAGACGAGCAAACAAACACTTGGCTCGAAGAGCCGTACCTTGCTACCGCAGGCCGGAGTGCAGCCGACAGGTGTAACGACCCAACTAAGATCAAAGTCCGGCACCTTAAAAGTCTGCCTTCGGCAAGCCGAATCCAGTCCCGCACCATCGGCGCGCACACCCGCCAACCACCCCCAACCCCACTGCCTCACGTCTCATAATGGAGAGAGCACTAACGGCCTCCATGCCCGCACCCCTCCATCCCGCAACCCGCGTCTTAGCCACTCGCTTCACCAGCCACCCGCTTCATCGCCACCTATGACGCCTTCCGTTTACACTCTTCCCCCCGACAAGCTCGCCAAGGCCCTTGTCCTCTACCACGCCGGCATCTGGTCCTACTTCGGCGGAACCGCCTGGACCCTCCTGGCCCTCTACCTGCTTCTCCGCCTCGGTGTCGGAGCATTTATCCGTGACCTCGCTGCCCGCGTAACCGAGCGACGCTGGCTCCAGGGTTTCATTGTTGCCCCTCTCTGGCTCCTTTTCCTCACCGCACTCAACCTGCCCATCTCGCTGGCCCTCCACCATCTCAACCTCCGCTACGGAATCTCCGTCGAGCCTTGGTCCATGTGGTGGCTCGACTTCGCCAAGTCCCTCGCCCTCACCCTCATCGTCGGGACCGCCGTCCTCAGCGTCCTCTATCTGCTCATCCGCCGCTCCCCGCGCCGCTGGTGGCTCTGGTTCTGGATCATCGTCCTGCCCATCGAGCTCGCCGCCGTCTTCATCGTTCCTATCTTCATCGATCCGCTCTTCAACCACTTCTCTCCCCTTGCCCAGGCCGACCCTGCCCTCATCCAGCAGCTTGAAAAAGTCGCTGTGCGCGGTCACCTCCACATCCCGCCCAGCCGCATGTTTGTGATGAACGCCAGCGCCAAGGTCACCGGCCCCAACGCCTACGTCACCGGCTTCGGCTCCTCGAAGCGCGTCGTTATCTGGGACACCACCTTGCACGAGCTTTCCAACAATCAAATCCTCGCCATCTACGCCCACGAGCAGGGCCACTACGTCCTGCACCATATCCAGAAGGGCATGCTCTTCTCCGCCATCGTCATGTTCGTCTTCTTCTGGATCGCCTTCCACCTCTTCCGCTGGCTCCTCCGCCGCGGCTCGGTCCGCCTCCACATCACGTCTCTCGATGACTGGTCCTCGCTCGGCGCGCTCCTGCTCATCGTCACCTTGCTCGGATTCTTTGCCGACCCTGTCAGCAACGCCTTCAGCCGCCACATCGAGCATCAGGCCGACGTCTACGGCGAGGAAGCCATCCACGGACTCGTTCCCGACCCGCAGACCACCATGGCCGCGTCATTCCAGCACCTTGGCGAGCTTTGGCTCGAAGTCCCGCACCCTGACCCATTCGTTGTCTTCTGGACGTACAGTCACCCGCCCACCTCTTACCGAATGAGCTTCGCCGCCCACTACAACCCCTGGGCGCCCGGCCACCATCCCCGCTACGTCAGCCGATAGCTGGCGTTACGATGGAACATATGGATTGCATCTTCTGCAAGATCGCCGCCGGAGAAATCCCCGCCAAAAAGCTCTATGAGGACGAGCACGCCTTGGCCTTCGCCGACATCAATCCGCAGGCCCCTGTGCACACCCTCATCATCCCCAAGCGCCACATCGGCTCGCTCGTTGAACTCGACTCCACCGATGCCGACAAGATCCTCATCGGCCATCTCCACACCGTCGCCAACCAGCTTGCCCGCCAGCAGAACCTCGGCTCGGGATACCGCATCACCATCAACACCGGCCCTGATGGCGGCCAGACCGTCGACCACCTGCACCTGCACCTGCTTGGCGGCCGCCAGATGCACTGGCCCCCGGGATAATCCGCACCCGTGGTTAGCTCATTTTTTCTACAGAAGGTTGTTCAGCCGCAAGTGGCGAAACAGTTGGCGCTGAGCTCTCACGGTTCTTCGCGAGGAAATGTACGGAAACCAGCAGCAGCCCAATCTCGATCAGCCGCTGAAACGACGCAAGGATCGCCGGAAGCGCGTTCACCTCGATCGCGCCGTGCACACGCTTTACGTGTGCCCTGGCTACGTGGCCGTTCATAAAATGCTGGACCATATAGTGGCCCGCCGACACCAACAGGCTTGAGAGAAACGGCCAAAGAATCACCGCCGCCCCCAGCCACAGAAAGCCTGTATCGCCGGTGCGCTTGTACTTGCGCAGCAGCATCCACGCCAGCACCATGTAAAGCGCAAAGACCGCTAATGTCATGAACAGAGGCGCGATGAATCCGCTCATTCAGTCCTCTCTGTGAGTGTTGCCAACATAATACTGACAAATGCCCTTAAGAAGTAAACTCAATCTCATCAAAAGTTGGGTTTAGCTCGACTTTCAGGAATTTCGCATGACCCTGGTCCTTGCCACTGCCGCCTCGGAACTCTCGCCTTTATGGGGAGAGCGCCGATGACCCGGCAGTCGCAACGTTGGCTCGCTCTGCCTGACGTCCTCACCCTGCTCATCCTCACCGGATGCGTCATCGCCTTTTCCCTCACCGTCGCGGCCCGCGACTTCCTCTCCTACTGGGCCGCCGGCGTCCAGCTCGTCCATCATGCCAGCCCCTATGACGCCATTGCCGTAGAGCAGCTCCAGCACTCCGTAGGCTTTGGGGGCCGCGGTATCCAGCTACTTATGCGTAATCCCCCCACCGCGCTTCCCTTGGCGCTCCCTCTCGGCCTCTTCAGCTACAAACTCGGCGGACTCCTCTGGTCCTTCGCGCTACTCGTCTGCCTCATCGCCTCCGTGCTCGCTGTTCGCGCACTCGAAGGCCATCCCGCGAACAACCTTCACATCCTCGCTTACTGCTTCGGCCCGGCTGTCGCCTGCCTCCTCACCGGCCAGACTCCCATCTTTGTCCTTCTTGGACTCGTCCTCTTCCTGCGCCTCCACCTGTCGCATCCGCTCGCAGCCGGAGCATCCCTCTGGCTCTGCTTCCTCAAGCCGCACCTCTTTCTTCCCTTCGGCGTGGCTCTTCTCGCCTGGATCATCGCCACCCGCAGTTACCGTATCCTCATCGGCGCCGTTGGCTCTTTGCTCGTCGCGCTCGCACTGGTCATGCCCTTCGATCCATCCTGCTGGACGCAATACCGCCAGATGATGCAGGCCTCCGGCATCGTTAATGAATTCATCCCTTGCTGGAGTGACGTCTTCCGTCGCGCCATCGATCCCCGCGCCATGTGGATCCAGTTTGTTCCCGCCGCCCTCGCCTGCGTCTGGGCGCTCTGGTACTTTCTCAGGCACCGGCGTCATTGGAGCTGGATCGAGCACGGCTCACTGCTCATGATCGTCTCCGTGCTCGTCGCTCCTTACGCCTGGCTCATCGACCAGTCCGTTCTCATTCCCGCTCTGCTCCATGCGCTCTACCGTTCCCGTTCCCGGGCCTTCGCCATTGTCCTCGGCAGCGCCAGCGCCCTCATCATCCTCCAGATCTTCCTCGGCGCCAGTGTCCATTCCCGCTGGAACCTCTGGCCAGCTCCGCTCTGGCTCGTCTGGTATCTCTTCGCCGTCAAGTCCGGCGGCACACAACCGCAGCCCGCTGGCGCCGCAGCCTCAAACACATCGCCCGTCGCTTAGTCCGAGCCTTCAGTTTTCCAGCACAAACCTCAGGCTTCCAGTAAATACCGGTGCAGCCGATCCGCCGCCTTCCTGATCCCGATCCGCGGCGTCACCTTCACCCGACCAGCCAAATACCCGTCATCCCATATCTGCAGCTCTGACTCCGCGCTGGCCACATCCGCGCCGTTCTGTCCCTCGCGCGTAATCGCGAGCGCCCGGCACAACCTGCCTGGCCCCGCCGCCAGCAGCATCCGGTTTGCCGTCCCACGCAGCCGGGCCATGGTGTCCAGTCCTTCCAGCGGCTCCAGCGCCCGAATCAACACACATCCCGCCTGCCCATCCGGCTCGCACGCCACGTTCAGGCACCAATGCATCCCGTAAATGAAGTACACATATGCATGCCTGGGTGGCCCGAACAACACCGCATTCCGCGCCGTTCTGCCCGCATGCGCATGCGCCGCGGGATCATCCTGCCCGAAGTACGCCTCTGTCTCGACAATCCGTCCCGTCAACCACTCCCTGTTCAGCCGCCTCGCCAGGATCTTGCCCAGCAGCCCGCGAGCCACACCATCCGGCGCTCCCGCATAAAAACGGCGCGGGAGCAGCTTTCCGGCAGCCATTGCCCGCTTCGCCGCCATCGCTATCGCTACGCTGTTCTTAGCCACCCGCCTCTTAGCGACCCTCTTTCAGCTCCTGAAGGACCTCCTCCGCATGCCCCTCCGGCTTCACCTTCGGGAATACTTTCAGCAGCTTCTGGTCCGGCCCAATCAGGAATGTGGTCCGCTCAATGCCCATGACCTTCTTGCCGTACATATTTTTCTCTTTCAAAACGTCAAACTGTTTGCAGACCTTCTCGTCCACGTCGGCGAGCAGGGAATACGGCAGGTCATACTTCTCCTTGAACTTACGTTGGGCCTTTACCGTGTCCCGCGAGATGCCCAGCACCACGGCGCCCGCCTTCTGCAGCTTTTTGAACGTGTCCCTGAAGCCGCACGCTTCAATCGTGCAGCCCGGCGTATCGGCCTTGGGGTAGAAAAACAGCACCACGGGCTTGCCCGCAAAATCGCTCAGGTGGACCGTCTTTTCCTGGTCGTCCTGAAGGGTAAAATCGGCTACTTTCTTATGCAGTTCCATCCCATCCCTCATCAAAACAAGCTCGCGCGGCATTTTCTCCTCGCGCCGCGTCCTATAGATTGTTGCTTATACCCTCGCGCTATGTCACGGCTCGCTCAATTCCGCTTCCAGTCCCGCCAAAATGTGGCCCGTGTCCTTTGGTTTGTTGCCGCTCTGCTCGCACCGGCCCTCGCCTCGACTGCCGGCGCGCAGTATGTCGGCCGCGTCAACACCAATCAGAACAACCAGCCCACCCTGCGCGCCATCGCTGTGCTCGAATACACCGGGGATCTCGATCATCCGACCGCTAGCCGTCTCGTGCCCATCGCCGTTTGGGACGGCGAAAACTACCAGCCTGGCGGACAATACCTCGCGCAACCCATTCCGCTCACTGTACAGACGGGGACCCAGTACGTCCTTCAGGTCGCGGGAGACCCCAAGGGCTTCTTTGACGTCAAGGCTGCCTCCAACGCCAACGGTTCCTGGATCGCCATCGGCGACTACCAGAAGCCCAATCCGCCGCATTACGCCAAACTGCGCCGCTCGCGCATCGCGCCTATCATGTTCGGCAGCGGCGGAGACACCACGCCCCACTTCGCCCACGTTCCCACCGGCGACACCAGCCAGGGCGCCGCCAAAACCACAACCACCGCGCAGAACGGCGCTCCGTCTTCCAACTCCGGCGGGCCCACACTCCACCGCCGCACCGGTGACTCCAGCTCTGGGGATTCAGGCTCGCAAAACACCGCCGACGCTCCCTCCAATGCTCCTCCCATCGACCCCGACCGGCCCATTATGCGTGAGCCTTCTGCCCCTTCACCCGCCGGCAATACCGCTAGTGC
>Ga0335074_10004057_pt1 | contig 20161 bp, 15 predicted proteins | sample Lox_Sample_23_FD_206715 | JGI IMG/M metagenome (GOLD analysis project Ga0335074, IMG submission 206715) | Soil microbial communities from Loxahatchee National Wildlife Refuge, Florida, United States - Lox_Sample_2.3 | ecosystem: Environmental > Terrestrial > Soil > Wetlands | place: USA... | reverse complement strand
CTTCTCTGGTGAAGCCAGCATGATGCGAATGGCGTCGAAGTCAGTGATCGGGCTGGTAAGCTCAAACGGGTTCGAACGGAACAAGGCGACCCTCCAGTTTCTAGCTGCTAGCATCTAGCTTCTAGCTCTTGGCTCCCCGGGTTTGGGAAGCGGTTCATTTCTCCGGCGAAACGCGGGCGTTTTGTAAGCGGCCCGCACATCTCGCAATCGTTGCATCGCCTCTGCCGCTGGCTCAGCCTCAGTCAAGCTAGAGGCTAGAAGCTGGCAGCTGGAGGCTGCATTTAATCCGCCACCGCCGCGACTTCAGGCGCCGGCGCTTTCTTCTGGGCTTCGACGGAGCGCTTGATCAGTTCTACGTCGAGGCAAAGCGACTGAAGCTCGCGGATAAGCACGTTGAACGACTCAGGCACGCCTGGCTCGATTGCGGCTTCGCCCTTGACGATGGCCTCGTAGATCTTGGTGCGGCCATAGACATCGTCGGACTTCGCGGTCAACAGTTCCTGCAGAATGTATGCCGCGCCGTAAGCTTCCAGTGCCCACACCTCCATTTCGCCGAAGCGCTGTCCGCCGAACTGCGCCTTGCCGCCCAGCGGCTGTTGCGTAATAAGCGAGTACGGCCCGATGGAACGCGCGTGGATCTTGTCATCGACCAGGTGCGAAAGCTTGAGCATGTAGATGTAGCCAACCGTCACCGGCTGCTCAAACTGATCGCCGGTCATGCCGTCGAAGAGCGCTGTCTTGCCCGATGAAGGCAGCCCGGCCGAAGCCAGAAGAGCCTTGATCTCCTTTTCCTGCGCGCCATCGAACACATTGGTGCCGAACCAGATGCCCTTCTCCATGCCACGCGTCACACGCAATAACATCTCGTCGTCAAGGTCCAGCAACTGGCGCAGAGTCGCGGTGCCGGCGAACTCTTTCTTCACTTCCTCACGGATGAAGTTGGCGTCGCTGTTGGCGCGAATCAGCGCGGCGATCTTCTCGCCCAGCTCATGCGCGGCCCAGCCAAGATGCGTCTCCAGAATCTGGCCCACGTTCATACGCGACGGCACACCCAGCGGGTTCAGCACAATCTCCACCGGCGTTCCGTCGGGCAGATACGGCATGTCCTCCTCGGGAAGAATGCGCGAGATCACGCCCTTGTTGCCGTGGCGGCCGGCCATCTTGTCCCCCACCGAAAGCTTGCGCTTCATGGCAATGTAGACCTTCACCAGCTTGATGACGCCGGGAGGCAGTTCATCGCCCTTCTGCAGCTTCGCCACCTTCTCATTGGTGATCTTGCGCAGCACTTCGATCTGGCGCGACGTCATCTCTTCGATCTCGTCGATTTGCTCGTTCACCCGCGGATCTTTATCGGCGTAACGAATCCTCTTGAGATTCTTGGTCGAGATCCTCTCGATGGTGTCGCGATCGAGAATCGCACCCTTGGTCAATAGCCGCTTGTTGGTCCGCTCGTCATGCAGGTCCGCCAGCACTTCCTTGTTGCCCAGGATGCCGTCGAGACGCTTCAAACGCTCGTCGGTCAGAATCCGGATTTCGTCGCCCAGGTTCTTTTCGAGCTTGGCCACGTACTCGGCCTCGATCTGCTTGGCACGCTCGTCCTTTTCCTGGCCCTTGCGGCTGAAGATGCGCACGTCAACCACCGTGCCCTCGATGCCCGGAGGGCAGGTAAGCGATGCGTCGCGCACATCGCCGGCCTTTTCGCCGAAGATGGCGCGCAGCAGCTTCTCTTCCGGAGTGAGCTGCGTTTCGCCCTTGGGCGTTACCTTGCCGACCAGAATGTCGCCGTGGCCGATCTGGGCGCCGATGCGGACGATGCCGCTCTCATCCAGGTCGCGCAGCGCATGCTCACTGACATTGGGAATGTCCCGCGTGATCTCTTCGGGCCCGAGCTTGGTGTCGCGCGCTTCAATCTCGAACTCCTCAATGTGAACCGAGGTGTAGTAGTCCTCCCTCACCAGCTTCTCGCTGATCAGGATGGCGTCCTCGAAGTTGTAGCCGCGCCAGGGCATGAAGGCCACCAGCACGTTGCGTCCCAAGGCCAGCTCGCCCTGCTCGGTGCAGGGACCGTCGGCAATTACCTGGCCCTTCACCACGCGGTCGCCCTCGCGGACTACCGGCTTCTGGTTGATGCAGGTGTTCTGGTTCGAGCGCTTGAATTTGATGAGCTGGTAGATGTCCGAACCAACTTCGCGCGACAACTGCGTCGGATGGTGTTCGCCCTCGACGCGCACGATGATGCGCTCAGAGTCGACCGAGTCAACAATGCCGTTGCGCTTGGCCAGAATCACTGCTCCCGAGTCGCGCGCCGTCACGCCTTCCATGCCGGTGCCCACCAGCGGAGCCTCGGCCACCAGCAGAGGAACCGACTGGCGCTGCATGTTGGCGCCCATCAGGGCGCGGTTGGCGTCGTCGTGCTCCAGGAACGGCACCAGCGAAGCGGCAACTGACACCAGCTGCTTCGGCGAGACGTCGATGTAGTCCACCTCGGTGCGGTTCACCAGCACAAAGTTTCCCATGCGCCGCGCATTCACCAGGTCCTCGGTGATCTCCCCCTTGTCGTTGAACTCGATGTTGGCCTGCGCGATGGTGTGCTTGTCTTCTTCCCAGGCCGACAGGTAGAAGCTGTACGGAATGGAGTCGATGATGCGCTTGCCGGCCTTCTTGAGCTGGGCATTCAAGCGCGCGGCTTCGTCCTTCTCGATGTGGTCGCCCACCCGCAGACCGCTCTCGCCCGCGTTCACAATCTCAATGTAGTCGAGAATCTTCGAGTCCTTCACCTTGCGGTAAGGCGACTCGATGAAGCCGTACTCGTTGATGCGCGCAAAGCAGCTCAGCGAGCTGATGAGGCCGATGTTCGGGCCTTCAGGCGTTTCGATGGGGCAGATGCGGCCGTAGTGCGTGGGGTGCACGTCGCGCACTTCGAAGCCGGCTCTTTCACGGCTCAGCCCGCCCGGCCCGAGAGCCGAGAGACGCCGCTTGTGCGTGATCTCTGAGAGCGGGTTGGTCTGGTCCATGAACTGCGAGAGCTGCGAGGACCCGAAGAACTCGCGGATCGCGGCCATCACCGGCTTGGCGTTGATGAGGTCGTGCGGCATGGCCGTGTTCAGCTCCTGGTACACGCTCATCTTTTCCTTGATGGCGCGCTCCATGCGCACCAGGCCGATGCGGAACTGGTTCTCCATCAGCTCGCCCACCGCCCTCACGCGGCGGTTGCCCAGGTGGTCGATGTCGTCCACCATGCCGATGTTCTTGCGCAGCTTGAGCAGGTAACGGATGGTCGCGTAGAAATCCTCGGGCGTCAGCGTGCGGTGATCGAGCGGCGTGGCGTCCTGGCTTTCATACAATTTGATGTTGAACTTCAGGCGGCCCACGCGCGAGAAGTCGTACTTGCGCGGATCGAAGAACATGCCTTCGAACAACGCCGTAGCCGTATCCAGTGTCGGCGGATCGCCCGGCCTGAGCTTGCGATAGATCTCGATCAGCGCCTCTTCCGGCTTGTGCACCGAGTCGCGCTTCAGCGTATTGGTAATGATGTTGCCCACGTCGTCGCGATCGGGGAAGAAGACCTCGAAGCTGGAGGCGCTGGAAGCCATCACCTTATGCAGGCGATCGGCGGTCAGCTCAACGTTGGCTTCGACAATCACTTCGCCGCTCTGGGTATCAACCACGTCGGCAGCGGTCAGCGCGCCATCAAGCTCGGCTGCTTCAACCTCAATCTTTTCGATTGCGGCTGCGCGCAGCGCCTTGAGCGCGTGCGTCGTGATTTTGCGGCCCGAGTGCGCAATCTCTTCGCCGTTGTGCAGAACCGCATGCGCAGGCTTGGCGCCGAGCAGGTGCGTGCCAACCCCCGCGTCCTGCGGAACAGTCCAGAAAATCTTGTTGTCGGCCACCTGGATGCGATCGACCGTGTAGAACGTTTTGAGAATCTCCTCGTCAGAGCGCAGTCCCAGCGCGCGCAGGAAGATCGTTCCCAGGAACTTGCGCTTGCGGTCGATGCGCACGTAGAGCGTGTTCTTCTGGTCGTATTCGAACTCGACCCACGAGCCGCGGTAGGGAATGATCTTGCCCAGGAAGTAGGTGCGGTTGTTGGCCGTCTCGAAAAACACACCTGGCGAGCGGTGCAACTGCGAGACGATCACGCGCTCGGTGCCGTTCACAATGAACGTGCCGTTCGGCGTCATGAGCGGAATGTCGCCGAAGAAGACTTCCTGCTCCTTGATGTCGCGGATGGTCTTGTTGCCGGTTTCGGCGTCTTTGTCATATATGGTAAGGCGCACCGTCACCTTGAGCGGAGCCGAGAAGGTCATGCCGCGCTCTTCGCACTCCTGCTGGTCGTATTTGAGCTGCAGGCTCACCGGGTCGCCGCACTTGTTGCAGAAGTCGGGCATGTTCTTGTTGTAGGTGCCGCACTTCTGGCAGAGCACGTCGCCGGGCAGGAAGGGATCCGTTATAACCATGGCCCCGCAATGCACGCAGGCGGTGCGCAGGTGATGGAGACCCTTCAGGTGTCCGCACTTGCATTCCCAGTTGCCGATCGAGAAGTCGACAAAGTCGAGTTGCGAGATGCCGCGGAAGTCCATGATCGGGAACACCGAGACAAAAACCGACTGCAGGCCCGAATCGTCGCGCTCGTTGGGCAGCTTGTCCATCTGCAGAAAGCGCTCGTAGCTGCGCCGCTGCACTTCAATCAGGTTGGGAATCTGGGTTGCGGTGGGAATCTTTGAAAAATCGAGCCGGCTGCGAATCGCGCGCTTCTCGTTAGGCATGATCACTCCTGAGCCTCGTCGCTCCGGCACGCCAGGTTGCGCGCCGGGCCGGCGCCCGAGTCTCTGGGGTGCCGGCAGATTGCTGTCTATCGTCAAAAACGAACGGACCAGCCTCAGACCTTCGGGCTTCCGTCATCCAAGCGCGGCCGGTTGACCTCGCCGGGCCAAACCTGCGCCGCTTTGATACCTGGTCAGGGCTCGATTGATAACCGCGTTAATAACGCGTAAAGGGCATTGCCGTCCGACGGGTTGTTGGGCTAGACTGCGCTCAATTGGTGAAGCGTGGGCTGCGGCAGTTCCGGATCGCCCGAAAAGCCGCGATGGGGATTTGTGTGCGCAGGGCGTACATACAGGAGGCTAAAAACCTCTGTCCTGGGAAACTCACCTTTCAGACACGAAAAGCCCGCGAGGACGCAATACCTCACGAGCGTGGCTTAACGCCATTGCTCCCATCCGAATTCTTTTGCCCTGTTCTCGCCGGTCCCAATCTTCGCTTCTACCGCTCGCTCGCCAGCCGCTCAACCCCGGTCAACCAGATTGCCCGCCTGACCACCAAGCAAACCGTTGACCTGTAAACTCTTACCAATCATCTGTGCCCGCACGCCCCAAAGCTTCTCGCTGCTGCTTCAGTACGCGAAGGCCTGACATTCTCGCATGTGCCACGAAAAAACGCGCCCATTGCCGGACTCAAACTGTGGAAAGCCGGCATGAGCCGGTAAGACGCGCAACCTCTATCGTAGCGCGTCCTCCGAGTCCTTGCAAGTGCAGGACCATTTACCCGATCGTTTACTTCACTTCGACCGTGGCCACGCCTTCAAACTTCTTCTTGATGGCCTCGGCCTCGTCCTTGGTCGCATTCTCCTTCAAGGCCTTGGGAGCACCGTCCACCAGGTCCTTGGCTTCCTTCAGACCCAGCGAGGTAACTTCGCGTACCGCCTTGATGGTGTTGATCTTATTGGCGCCGGCATCCTTCAGGATAACCTGAAACTCGGTCTTCTCCTCAACCACCGGAGCAGCCGCGCCTCCGCCGCCCGCCACAGCTACCGGAGCAGCCGCCGCGGCCGATACCCCAAGACGCTCCTCCAGCTTCTTCACCAGAGCCGCCGCTTCCAGCAGGCTCAACGAAACAATCTGCTCTTCCAACTGCGCAAGATCCGCCATTTTTTCTTCTCCCAATCAAAATCCGATTTTGAATTTGTCTTACCCCAGCTGCCCCGTCAAATAAGAGAGTTTCCGATGCGCCAGACCTGCGCCCTCTCCAGTTGATGTGCAGCCAAAACCCTTAAAAGTAGCTACTAGCCATTAGCCAATAGTTAGTAGATTTCGAGCCTACAGCCGAGACTACTGGCTATTGGCTACTCACTACTGGCTCGCCGTTACGCCGCCGCAAACTTTTCCTTCTCCACGCCCTGCCCGAGCACCACCGCCAGATCGCGGCCCGCAGCGTTGAGCACCGTGACCAGCCGCTGCGCCGGAGCATTAATGAGGAACAGCAGCTTGGCAAAGATCTCATCCTTGCCCGGCATGGTGGCCAGCGCCTTGATCTCTTCAACGTTCAGCAGCTTGCCGTCAACGATGGCCAGCTTGAACTTGAACTCCGCCGTGTTCTCGCCCGCCCACTTGGCGAAGACCTTGGCCAGCGCCACGGGATCGCCCGCGGTAAACGCCACCGAGTTCACGCCCTTCAGACCCTTGAGCGCGGTTTCAACCTGCGTGCCCGTACCCGAAATCGCAGCCAGCTTGTTCTTCACCACGCGATACTTCCCGCCCGCCTCGCGAATGGTCTTGCGCAGCTCATAGTCCTTGGCCACGGTCAGCTTGTTGAAGGTGCCGATGATCGCCGTGGTCGAGTGCTCCAGTTCCTTGGCCAGCACTTGAATCTTCTCGCTCTTTTTTGCTTTCGAAATCGCCATTGTCTTCGCTCCGCTTCGACAGAGATCAGAGAACAGAGATCAGAGATCAAGACTTATCGGTTGATCTTTGACCCCTCTTCCTACCTCGCCTCGCTGCCGCGCATTCCGCGGCATGTTACCAATCTTTTCAGTTCCGCCATCGATGCAGACATCAGCACATCAGCAACTGATCTCTGTTCTCTGATCTCTGCCTTACGCCTTTTTCCCCGCCGCGTCCGCTACAGCCGAATCGAGCGGCACGCCCGGGCCCATCGTCGAGCTCAACGTGACGCTCTTGATGTACCTGCCCTTGGCTGCCGAAGGCTTGGCGCGCACGATCGAGGTGATGACGGTGGTGGCGTTGTCGACCAGCTTTTGCGGGTCAAAACTCAGCTTGCCCACAGGCACGTGCACCAGGCTGGTCTTGTCGGCGCGGAACTCCACCTTGCCGGCCTTGATCTCTTTCACCGCCGCGGCCACATCCATGGTCACCGTGCCGGTCTTGGGGTTGGGCATCAGGCCCTTGGGGCCCAGCACCTTGCCCAGCCGGCCCACCACCTTCATCATGTCGGGCGTGGCGATCAACGCGTCGAAGGCGGTCCAGTTTTCTTTCTGGATCTTCTCCACCATCTCTTCGCCACCGACGAAGTCCGCGCCCGCGTCCTGCGCTTCCTTCTGGCGGTCGCCGGTAGCGATCACGGCCACGGTCTTCGATTTTCCCAACCCGTGGGGCAGAACCACCGTGCCGCGCACCATCTGGTCGGCGTGGCGCGTGTCGACACCCAGACGCATGGTCAGGTCGACGGTCTCATCAAATTTTGCGTATTTCACCTGCTTCAGCAGGCCCACAGCTTCAGGCAGCGGATACGCTGTTTTGACCACGGCAGCGCGCGCCTTGGCGATATTCTTGCCAGTCTTGGCCATTCTTCCCTCGTCTCCCACCGCTTTTGCCAGCCCGCCTGTCGCGGGAGCGTCAGCCCTGGTACGGCAACGCTCAAAAGCCGTGGTGCAATTGACAGTGCAGGGATCTCCCCCAGGCACATCTATGTATGTTAGCGAAATGGCCGCGGAATTGCAAATGGACGCGTGATCTAGACCGAGAAGCGCATCGGGAACGACAACGGAGGCGGATGCGCCAGAAACACCCGCGCCGTAGGCGCACCGGTTGTTAGCCCCGCGTTTCAACGTGGGGTGCCAACGCCATAAATGGGGTAAGTCCCGTAGGGACGACGGAATTCCCCGTCAACCGAAAACGTATCGCGGATCGTATTCGATCCCGCAATTACGCAGCAGCATGGTGAACTCTTCCTCAAAACTTTGCTTGCGGTGATGCTGTTCCTGGTCCAGGATGTACGTCTTCACCACGGACACCTGCGACGGACTCACGCTGAATGCGCCGTAGCCGTCCTGCCATGAAAATCCCTTCCCCATCCAATGTGAAGAGCTGCCCTTGAGCTTCTGCACGATCGCGGCAAGAGATTGCGTCGCCGGCAGAATAAACAATAGGTGAACGTGGTCGGTGGTGCCGCCGGCTGCGACAAGAGCGAAGCCCTCGCTTCGTGCAATGCCGCCCATATATGCATGGAGATCGGCTTTGCGGTCCGCCGCAATCAGAGGCTTGCGATCCTTTGTGCTGAATATGCAGTGAATGAAATTGCTCGCGTACGTGTGAGCCATAATTGCGCCGTCCCTACGGGACTTCAATTCTATATGGGGCCTGCCCACCCCACGTTGAAACGCGGGGCTAACAACCGATGCGCCTACGGCGCGTGGATTCGAACGATCCTGTGGCCCTTGTCTCGCGCAATCGCGAAAATCTTGCCTGCAATAAAACGGACCGACGGCGAATGGTCGGCCGGATAGAATCCGCCCAATTGCTTAACCAACCCGCTCCCTTCACACCACAATCACCACCGACCCGTCTGCCGTCTCGTGTTTCACGGCCTCCAGCGCCCGATTCGCGTCTTCAAGCGGAAATTCAGTCACAGTCTGGCGAATCTTCAGCTCCGCAGCCACGGCCAGAAAATCCCGCGCATCAGCCCGCGTCATGTTGGCCACGCTGCGCAACTGGCGCTCGCCCCACAGCAGCCGGTCGTAGTCGAACGCAGGCATCTGGTCGAGGTGAATCGCGTTGATGGCCACCACCCCGCCCTTGCGCAAGTGCGAGAGCGCCGCCACCACCACCTTGCCGCTGGGCGCAAAGGTAATGGCGCGGTCCAGCTCCACCGGCGGCCGCGCGTCCTCGTCACCCACCCACGTTGCGCCGCGAGCCTCAGCAGCCTGGCGATGCGCTTCGCCTCGCGTCGATACATAAACCTCGCAATCCCACGCCTGCAGTACCCTGATAGCCAGCGAAGCCGAGCTGCCGAATCCGTAGAGCCCCACGCGTTCGCCCCGCTCCACGCCCGCCACACGCAGGCTGCGGAAGCCGATGATGCCCGCGCACAGCAGCGGCGCCGCCTGCGCAGCTTCGAGCCCGCCCGGCAGCGGATACGCGAAATCTGCGAGCACCGCGGCGTATTCGGCATAGCCGCCGTCAACCGTGTAGCCGGTGAACACCGGATGGTCGCAGAGGTTTTCCATCGCGTGGCGGCAGTACCAGCAGTCGCCGTCCGTGCCGCCGATCCAGGAAACACCAACCTGCGCGCCCAGCGGCAGATCGGCCGTGGTGCCCTCCACTACCTCGCCCACAATCTGGTGGCCGGGAACGATGCGCGGGCGAACCGCGGGCAGGTCGCCCTCAACAATGTGCAGATCGGTGCGGCAGACCCCGCAGGCTGTCACCTTGAGCAAAACCTGGCCGGGCCCGGCTGATGGCCGTGGCACATCTTCAATCGTCAGCCAGTTCCCTGCCTCGCTCCGACTGGCATTAAAGACTGCGGCTCGCATTGCACCCTCCGGACCCAGGCTTACTGGTTGCCGCTTTCGCAACGCCCACTTCGCGCACGAGCAGACGTTGCATCTCTTCACTCCTACGCAGCGGCTTGCGAAACGTCCTGGGCACATTCCCGCCGCGCCAGCGCCCACAGATAAAAGCATCCGGTTGCAAGCAGGACGAGCGGCACGGGAAAGATCTCGGCATCGGCGCGCAGCCATCCCAGCTGTTTCGGAACCCGATCCGCAGTGAAAACAGCGAAGAAGATCGCCCAGTAAAGCGTCCCAGTGAGGATCAACGCGATCCACGTAACGGGCAGCGCGAGTTTGCCCAGACGATCGCCTCGCTTCATCAAATCCACGCACGCGGGAACAGCCAGCAACAGCATGGCGCAGTCGAGTTGGCGATGATAAATGGGCAGCATCGAGAGCGGCACGATGGCTGCAAGACCAAGCCAGACTGTCTCATTGCCGCCGCGCCGCCGCAGCATGAACCATATCCACGCCAGCAGCAGCGGCCCGCAGACCAGGTACGCCGCCGGATTGTAAAAGCGCGGGTTGTTGATGAACGTGCTGAAGACCGTTTGCAGCGTAATCACCATGTCGAGTCCGTGGCCGGCCTGCGACGCTGCGCCAGGATCGGTGAGGCCGCCGGGCAGCGCAGGCGTAGCAATATTCAAACTCATCTCACTGAACCAGTGCGGCGCGAGGTGCCCAACCCAGAGAATGGCGGAAATGCTCAGCACCACCGTTGCCAGAAGCGATTCGAGCGCGCGCTTGCGAAACACCGGACCGGCCAGCAGCAGACATAGCCACACCGGACCTGCGTCGTGCGGCTTGAACGCCAGGCTGATGGCCAGGCACATAACGCCGAGCAGCACAAACCTGTCGCGCAAAAAACACCACACCGCAACCACACTCAGGCTGATGGCCAGGCCGGCAGCGTTGGCCGTAATGGGAAGCAGCATGCTGTTGACGAGCAGAAAAGCAATCAGCGCGCCGGCCACTACTGGCGATTCATCGGCGCAAAGGTTCCATATCAGCCACGTGGCGGCGATAAATCCGCCCAGCATCAGAATTATCCACACCACGCACGCCGACTTCCACGGGAGCATCGCGAATGGAACGGTAAGAAAAAACGCGGTGGGCGGATAAACCGCCTGAATGGCAACCATGCGGATCTTTTCAGCCTCACGCGGCAGCCCGGCGCGCGACGCCTCGTAGAAAGGCGCAACCTCGCTCTCGATGTAGGGATCGTGATGCGCAAGAAGCGTGCGAGCGGGAAAATACACGGCCTTGAAATCGGCCATCGGCGCAGGCGTGGCGTTGGTCAACCCGATTCCCAGCAAAACAAAGACCAGCGTGCCGATGAGCATCAGATACAAACCGTCACGCTGCGCATTTGACATTCCGTTTCCTTATTGTTCTTCGGGTCCACGATCCGCTGAATCCGTGCATCGCACACTTCGCGGTTCCCGATCATCTTAAATTGGCGGCAGCGCTCTGGAGTCGGTTATTAACTTTCCCGTAGGCAGGAAAGTAAATAACAGACTCTAAGCGCGCTTCTTTCCGCCAGTCGGTTTCTCTGCGCGCGCGGGGCTTACCCCGGCAATCAGCAGCCACAGGCAGAGTGCGCCCTCGGCGAGAATGCCGAAGACCTCGGTCACAGTGGCGAGGGGCTTGGCAAAGGGAAAGAGGAAGAGCAGCCATCCCACGCCGGCCACCACCAGCAGAGCGCCGAGAATCCTGGGCAGGAATCCCGAGCGGATAACAAGCTGGCCGAGCAACAGGCAGTAGCACCCGAAGAAAATCAGCGGGCTGATGACATAACGGGTCAGCTGCAGCATCTGCATGACCGAGAAGATGCAGCCCGCCAAACTGGTCAGCGCAGCCAGCAGCGAGACACTTTTGCTCACCGGCTTGAACATGAAATAGAAGATCATCGTGAGAACGGCGTAGATGGCCAGAGACACCACGTTGAGAAAGCGCGCAACGGCACCATGCGGATCGAAGGCCGCGCCAGTGAAAGCCAAAATGAAGTAGGTGAAATAAACAGCGCCGGCAAACCGCGCTTTGGTCTTTGGCGTGGCCGCGCGCATGCTTTCGATGAAACTCATTTCTTCCACTCTACAGGCGCCCGTCCGATCTCGGGTCTTTCGCTTCACGATTCTTTGGCTCGGACCTTAACAACATCCGCATTCACCCAAACGCACTATACTTGATCCGCGCTGCGAACAGCGCGCCGGTTCGCAACCAAATACTGCCATGACCAAACAATCCCGCCGCCAGTTTCTCTCTTCCGCAGCTTTTGCCATTGCAGCCGCCCGGCTCAGAGCTCAGAGCTCGAGCGCTCAGGCAACCCTCACTATTCCTCTTCATGCCACGGGACCGCGCGTGCCGGCCGATTACATCGGACTCTCCTACGAAGTGGAACAGCTTGTTGATACGAGCTTTTTTTCTCCTTCGAATACCGGCCTGGTGCGGTCACTCAAAGCCATCTCGCCCAACGGAGTGCTGCGCCTCGGCGGCAATACCAGCGAATTCGAATACTGGAAACCCACGCCCGATTCGCCCGAGCCCGCGCATCCCGTGACGCGCATTGTTGAAGGCGAGCCGAAACCCAATTACTACCCGGTAACGGCGGAGGCGATAAGCAACCTGGGCGCTCTTCTCGATGCCGCCGGATGGAGATGCATCTACGGTATCGGCATGGGCACCAACGCGCCGCAGCGAGCCGCGGCCGAGGCCGAGTATGTGGCGAAAACGCTGGGGCCGAATCTCGAATACTTCCAGATCGGGAATGAGGCCGATCTGTTCAGCAGCCATCTGCGCGATCCAAAGACCTGGTCGGTAAAAACCTATCTCGATGAGTGGCTGGCCATGGCCCGCGCTGTCCAAAAAAGCGTCCCCGGCGCGCGCTTCGGCATGCCCGACGTGGCTTCGAGGATCGACTGGCTGACGCAGATTGCCGATGCCTGGCCCTCCATCACCGACAAGCCCAATGTGATCACGCTCAGCCATCATCACTATTTCGGCGGCCCGGCCACCAACCCCAACGTGAACATTCCCAATCTGCTCTCAGCGGCAACCATGGTACGCGTGCAAAAAACCGCAGACATGGCCAACGCTGCCGCAGCCAGAATGGGCGTGCCGGTGCGCATGACGGAGGGCAACACTTGCTACCGCGGAGGCAAGCCGGGCGTGAGCGATGTCTTCGCATCCGCGCTGTGGAGCGCGAACTACTCGCTGCTGCTGGCGGCGAATCGTTATACCGGCGTGAACCTCCACGGAGGCACAGGCCTGTCTGTCGCCAACGGCCTCGGAGGCTCGCTGCCCGGCGATGGAATGCTGGCTGCGCAAGGCGTATCGCCCGAGGACATTGCCAAACACCCTCACCCGTTCTATACGCCCATCGCCACCTTCGGCACCGAGTACGTTCTGGAGCCGGTGGCCTACGGTCTTATCTTTGCCGGAGCATTCGCGGGAGCAACCATGTTCGCTGAAGACCTGGCAACGCCCCTGCAGGCTGCCGGAGTGAACGCAGTTGGATTCGGCGCGAAGCTCAGCGATGGACGCACATCGGTGGTCGTTCTCAACAAGGACGCAGAGAAGGATCTCGAACTGACCCTCGATTTTGGTTCGCGATCGGGCAGGGTCGAGTTGACCGCGCTCAGCGCTCCGGCGCTTGATAGCCGCGAGGCGCTGATCGCTCTTTCCCAGCTTCCAGTCCCGCGATTGCGGGCAGGCAAATGCACGATCACGGTTCCGCACGCCAGCGGGATGCGCCTTACGCTCGGTTAGGTCACCGCAAGCGGCAGCGGCCAGGCTGCCGAGAGTGAACGCAGTTACATATTCTTCGCGCGTGGCTATTTTCAGCGGCCGTGCAAGGTTGCGATTCCTTGAGCAAATCGCAACCTTGCTTCCATGGTTCCGGAATACATCTGCCGGTACGCATCCGCCGGATTACATCTAAAAGAGAACTGCCTTCTTCCGCGCGCGACAGATGCAGGCCGGACCGTTTTAGAACGTGAGCTTCAAGGCCAGTTGCACCAGCCGCGGATTGTTGACGGTTGAGTTCACGGCGCCGAATCCGGGCTGGTTGATATCGGCGATCGGCGCGCCGAACTGCGGGTGGTTGAAGAGGTTGAAGAACTCGGCGCGGAAGTTCAAACCCATCCCTTCCCGCGGCAACCGAAAGTCTTTGATCACCGAGAAATCGGAGTTGACAAAATCAGGCCCGGACACCGGAACCCGTCCGGCGTTGCCCAGTTCGCCAGGAGTCGGGGCAACAAAGCAGGAGGCATTAATGTACTGATGCTGCGCGTGATTTGCCGCATAAGGATTGCACCCCGACACCTGGTCCGGCCGGTTGTAGTTGTTGTCGTTGCCGCCCGCATTAAACGTCGTCCCCGACTGGTTGAAGCTGTCAATCAGCGGCACCGGGAAACCCGACGCGACTCTCTCAATCAGCGTCAACTGCCAGTTGCCCAGCAAAGCGTCGGTCACGCCGTTCCAGTTGCTGCCCAAAGCCCTCCCTTTTCCAAAGGGCAGGTCGTAGATAACGCTCCCGGTAAAGCTCTGGTCAAGGTTGATCTGCGAGAGGGACCAGTCGAGGTTTTGCCAGTTGGGCAATGGGAAATAGGGAGCGCTCAGCTCCGAGCCCAGGCCATCCGACAGGCCGTTGTCGTAAGTCTTCGAATAGGTGTATGCCACCAGCGCATACAGGCCGTGTTTGGGAGTCTTGGTCTCAGCCTTGATCTGCATGGAGTTGTAGTGGGTTTTGCCCACATCGCCAAACAGCAGGATGGCGTTGTAGTTGGGCGGATTGTAGGGGTAGTAGTAGGGTGATCCGTCGGGGTTGCAGCCCAGCGTGTAGCCGGAGACGGTTCCGCATGCTGAGGGGCTGCCGATGTTGAGGTCGTTGCCGCCCACCAGGATGTGACCGCCAATCGAACCGGCATAACCGGCGGTGAGCAGTATGTTGCCGGGCAACTGGCGCTCGACGTCGGCGTTATATTGATGCACCCTGCCCGGCTGGAAGTTCGGAGGTTGATAGTTGAACGTGCCGGTATAGGTGGCCACAGTTTGCGGCGCCGGGAGCGGTGAAAATCCGCTCGTTGCGGTAAAGTTCAACTCCGGAGTCTCGCCCAGGGTAACCGCGCAATAGGACGTGGCAAACGCGCAGCCGGTGGAGTAGGTCGCCGGGAACTGATCCGATTCGCCAAGGTCGGGCGGATTTTGCCACAGCCCCTGGGCGCCAAGATTCCATGAAGAATCGTGATAGATTCCAAATCCCAGCCGCAGCACAGTCTTGTCGCTGTTCAACACCTTCCACGTGAGGCCGACGCGAGGTTCGTAGGCTCCCCAGTACATGTTGATTCCCGCCGCATTGCTTACTCCGTTCTGGCCGGCGATCTGCAACTGCTCGGTCGATGGAATGTAATTGGCCATCCGGTGATGTTCTTCGGTCGTCGGGGTGGTCATATCCCACGCCAGGCCCAGGTTGAGGGTCAGCGACGGCGTAACTCTCCAGTCGTCTTCCGCAAACGGGCGGATGATCTTCCAGCGGCGCCCGGTAATGGGACCGTAGTAAGTCTGGTCGTGAATCGAGCCTCCGGTAATGCCCATCAGCAGGTCAGAGATCGGGTTGCCGGTGAAATCTCCGAATGCGCCCACAATCCAGAACCCATCCTGAAACTCTTCGGTGCCCACGTTCATCTGGTTGGCGCGAAGATCGATGCCCGTACGAATCTCATGCTTTCCGCGAATCAGGTCAAAAACATCCTTGTAGGAGAAGATATTTGTTCCGCCCTGGAATGGTGAGTAACCGCGGTCGCCGAGAGACCAGTAGCCGCCATAAATCTCGGCAGAAACCAACCCCTGGCTGTAAGCGCCGCCGGGCAGCGGAGAGCCGGTCGGCGAGCAGCCCAGGTCGGCATTGCCAATGCCCAGCAGCGCCGAATCGCAGGTGTAGTTATCCTGCGAGGCAATGTAGTCAAAAATGCGGTTGTAGCCCACCGTCGCCTGGTTCAGCGTGTTGGGCGAGAACACGTGCGTCCAGCCGATGCCCATGTTACGGGCGTGGTTAATCAGATCCTCATTGCTACCGAACGCATTACCCTCAGCGAGACCGGGAAACGGGGCGCCTGCGGGGGTGCCGATTGCGCCTCCGGGCGCGAATGAGTACGCCTGGTCGTAACTGAATCTGGCAAAGGCGTTGTCTTTGTCTGAGAATGTCTGGTCCACGCGAACGTCGAACTTGGTCTCGTTCAGCTTGCGGACGGGTACGGCAGAGTAGTTGTATCCGAGGGCGGCGCTGCCCGAATTGGGTATGGGATAGTTTTGCGCCATAATGCCATGGCCCGCATTGTCAAACAGGTTGGATGGAATCTTGTTGCAATCGACTCCCGGCGCCTGGCTTCCGTCGGGGTTGGCAGGTATTGGAGCTCCCGTTGCCGATCCCACGCACTGGAAGTTAGGGTCGGGAGCGCCCACCATGTTGGGGTTGGTAATGACGATGCCACTTTGGGCATTACCCCACGGATCGGATGTGAAGTCGCCGTTGATCATCGCCTGCGAAGGCACCAGGCCCGTGTAAACAATTCCCTCGCGTTGATACTTCTGTTCGCCATCAACAAAAAAGAAAGTCTTGTTATGGCGGATGGGGCCGCCGAATGAGCCGCCGAACTGGTTCAGATTGAACTTCGGAGTCGTGGTGGCAAAATCGCTCCTCGCATCGAGGTCGGTGTTGCGCAGAAACTCAAATAATGAGCCGTGGTAGCTGTTGTCGCCCGACTTGGTCGTCACCAGCACCGTAGGTCCCGCTCGAGTGCCAAACTCAGCCGAGTAGGTGTAGGTAAGTACTTTGAATTCCTGAATGTCGTCGATGGAAGAGAAGACGCCAATGCCGCCCGCAGTCAACTCGTTATTGTCGACTCCGTCAAGCAGCCAGTCAGTCGAATTGGGGCGCGAGCCGCCCACCGACAAAGAGTAAGATCCACGCGCGGAGACTTCACTATCCGGCGCTCCATTGGCAAAGCTGTTTGGATTGGTCTCTGCCGTTGCGCCGGCGGTGAGTGTGGCCAGCTGCACAAAGTCGCGCCCGTTGAGCGGCAGCTCCGTGACCTGCTGCGAGGTGATGACCTGGCCGAGAGAGGGATTGGCCGTTTCGACGGCGACCGCATCGGCGGAAACTGCGACCGTAGTCACCACCGTTGCCGGCACCAGCGTGAAATCCAGTTCCCGGGCTTCATCAACCTGCAAGCGCAGGTCTCTTGTTTCAACGCTCTGGAAACCGGTAGCGTCAACATGCACCGTAAACATGCCAACGGGAAGCAACGGAACCAGATAATGCCCCGTGCCATCTGTTTTCCCAGCACGAGCCTGACCCGTTTCCTGGGATGTGACCGTGACAGCCGCGCCAGGAATCCCCGATCCGGATTTATCGACAACAGTCCCGGAGAAACTTCCCGTCGCTTGGCCGCACACTATCGTCGGAAGCGAAAGCATGACAGCGAAAACGAACCAGAGAAACCATTGGCGTGGCTGAATGATGGCAGTTGGTTTCTTGTTCAGACAAAAATTGCGCATCAGATAATTCAAAGTATTTTGCACCACGAACCTCCTTTGAGCGAGTACAGCTATTCAACGTGTTTTGAATAAATCAATGCCGGGTTTCACGGGTTGCAGATGATTCAATGTAAGAATTTGCTGGTGGAAAGTCAACGCAGAGCCCTCGCAGGCCGGTGCAAAACTGAGCCGCCAAGCGCCGCGTTGCGCGGCATCGTTCCGGATTGTGCGCTGTTGGTGCACGGCGGCCCAATGCGGCTTCGCAAGAGTCGCTGAGTCCGTTCGTGCAGGTCTTCGCGGTGCAGGGATGGATTGTCTTCGAGCCCAACTACCGTGGCTCCGGCAATCTTGGCAACCGGTCCATGTCGTCAATCTTCAAGGATGCCGGCGCGGGTTTGCTGACTGGATGCCCCTGGGCTATACACCCAGCTCAAAACCCTTTGCTCCCCATGCCCTCCCGTGGCAAACTGTTCGGCATGGGAAGCAAAGACAAAGGCCGTAAAGAAGTTAAGAAAGCACCCAAACCCAAACCGAAGCCTGAACCCGGCCACAAGCGGGAGATCTTCACGCCGCCTCCGCCACCGAAGTAAGTTCCGCTTCGACCACAGGCTCTCTCCATCGCGCCCCTCAGGCGCGCAAAGGCCCTCCCTGCCCGGGAGGGCCTTCAACATCTACCTGTCTTGCTCGCTGCACCCCTTCTGATCCGCATGCGCAGACGCAAAGGCCCTCCCAAAAGGAGAGGGCCTTTGCCGTCTTGCTGACCTACACGTGCGCCATCGTTGCCGAGCTAGGCCTACGCTACCACTTCAATTCCCATCGACCGCGCCGTGCCCTTGATGCTCTTGATCGCGGTTTCAACCGATGCCGCATTCAGATCGGGCATCTTCTGCGTGGCAATCTCGCGCACCTGTTTCTCGGTCACTTTGCCCACCTTTTCCTTGTTGGGCGTGCCCGAACCCTTGGCAATGCCCGCTGCCTTCAGCAGCAGAATCGCAGCCGGAGGAGTCTTGGTGACAAAGCTGAAGCTGCGGTCGGCATATACGGTAATGACGACGGGAATAATCAGCCCCGCCATCTCCTTGTTCTGCGTGCGCGCGTTGAACTGCTTGCAGAACTCCATGATGTTGACCTGGGCCTGGCCCAGCGCGGGTCCCACCGGGGGCGCAGGCGTGGCCTTGCCGGCCTCGATCTGCAGTTTGACTTGTGCGGTTACCTTCTTTGGAGGCGCCATGTTTCAGTTCCTACGGAACCAGCTTCCAGCTCCTAGCTTCCAGCTATTAGCGGGTTCATTCCTTTACAGAATTTTGGTGCTGCGGCTTTAGCATTCGCGTCAAACCGGCGTCCGCTAGGAAGGCGCATCGGCTAGAAGCTAGAAGCTAGTAGCTAGAAGCTGCAACTACTCAATCTTTTCCACCTTGCCGAACTCCAGTTCCACCGGCGTCGAGCGGCCGAAGATGGTCACCATGACCTTGAGCGTTTCGCGATCTTCGTTAATCTCGTCAACCACGCCGTTGAAGTTGGCAAACGGCCCATCGGTGATGCGAACCTGCTCGTTCTTCTCAAACTTGATCTTGAGCCGGGGCTTGTCTTTCGAAACTTCGCTGCGGAAGAGGATCGAGCTCACCTCATCGTTGCTGAGCGCCACCGGCTTGTCGCCCGTGCCCAGGAACCCGGTTACCTTGGGCGTGTCTTTCAACACGTGCCACAGGTCGTTGTCGAGCTCCATCTCAACCAGCACGTAGCCGGGCAGAAAAACGCGCTCCACGGTGCGCTTTTTGCCGTTGATAATTTCGGTGACAGGCTCGGTGGGAATCATCACCCGGCCCACGCGATCCTTTAGGCCGAAAGCCTGCACGCGGCTCTCGATTGACTCCTTGACCTTGCGCTCAAAGCCGGAGTAAGCGTGCAGGATGTACCAGCGGAAGCGCTCGTTCGGCGCCGGCTGCGGCTCCTGCGGTGGTGCAGATTGTTCCATCTCTTCAGCCATTCTCATCTCGATTCCGAATTGCGGAGGTTATTGCGTTCCCCCCAGCCTGTTGAGCAGGTAGTCGATGCCGTGCCTGAACACCCAGTCGGCCACGAAGAAGAACACGCCGAAGATGAAGACGGTAATAACCACCACCGAGGTCGTCGAGCGCACTTCCTTCCATCCGGGCGCCACCACCTTGCGCATCTCCGCGCGCACATCGCTCAAAAAGCCGGTGAGGTTCGTCCACACGCCCATCGCGTTGCCTCCAAACTCCTGGAGTGCGCCGGGCTCCTGCCGCTTGGCCGACCGCTCGTCGCCTCGCTCAATTGCCGTCTTCGTCGCCATATTGCAATTCCTTTTCCAGAGATCGGAGCTCGGAGATCGGAGATCGGTTCTTTTCTCGGCGCTGCCGGGCGCTTCATTCCACTCCGGCCGCATTTTCTGATCTCTGTTCTCTGCTCTCTGTTCTCTCTTCCCATTTCCTGGCAGGGGCGGAGGGATTCGAACCCCCAAGTCCGGTTTTGGAGACCGGCAGTTTAGCCGTTGAGCTTACGCCCCTGCATGCAGTGCGCAGTTACCAGTGAACAGTGTGCAGATAATCTCGTGCAGGCTTAAGCCGATTCGCTTTCCCTACCCAGATTCAAACTGATCACTGTTCACCGTTCACTGTTCACTGTCTTCTTACTTCGATTCTTTGTGCGGCGTGTGCTTGCGGCAGCGGTTACAGAACTTCTTGAACTCGAGACGGCCCGTAGTCGTCTTCTTGTTCTTGGTAGTCGAGTAGTTCCGCTCCTTGCACTCGGTGCACTGCAATGTAACAATTTCCCGCATTTCAAACTCCCCTTCGGGGAACCGTGGACCGTGAACCGTGAACCGTGGCTTGCTGCCCCACCGTTCACCGTCCACCGTGCACCGTTCACCGTTACTTGATAATCTCCGAAATCGTGCCCGCGCCCACCGTCCGGCCGCCCTCGCGGATCGCGAAGCGCAGTCCCTTCTCCATGGCCACCGGCGTAATCAGCTCCACCGTCAGCTCCACGTTGTCGCCCGGCATCACCATCTCCGTGCCCGCCGGCAGCTCCGCTACGCCC
>Ga0335074_10004056_pt1 | contig 20162 bp, 18 predicted proteins | sample Lox_Sample_23_FD_206715 | JGI IMG/M metagenome (GOLD analysis project Ga0335074, IMG submission 206715) | Soil microbial communities from Loxahatchee National Wildlife Refuge, Florida, United States - Lox_Sample_2.3 | ecosystem: Environmental > Terrestrial > Soil > Wetlands | place: USA... | reverse complement strand
CCTGGGGCGCGCCCATCGGCTCCGGTCGCGGCCTCAACAATCTCTTCGGCCTGAAAACGCTGCGGGCCCGACTTCCCGAGGTGCCAATGATCGTCGACGCCGGCATCGGCGTCCCGTCGCACGCAGCACGGGCGTTGGAGCTCGGCTTCGACGCGGTGCTCATCAACACGGCGGTCTCGCAAGCGCGCGACCCTGTCGCTATGGCCGGCGCATTCGCGCAGGCGGTCGCGGCGGGCAGGGCCGCGTATGAGGCCGGACCCATGGAGCCGCGCGATCTCGCGGTACCTTCCACTCCAGTCATCGGCAGGGCGTTGCTGCGATGATGCTGGCGCCGGTCTACCCGATCGTGGACAGCGCAGCGTGGATACGCCGCCTGGTGCCGGCAGGTGTGCGCCTCGTGCAGCTGCGGATCAAGGATCGATCCGTGGCGGAGCTGAGAGCCGAGATCCGCGAGTCCCGGGATCTGTGCCAGCGCGCCGGCGCACAGCTCGTCGTCAACGATCATTGGCAGCTCGCCCTGGAGGAGGGCTGCGACTGCGTTCACCTGGGCCAGGGCGATCTCGACACCGCGGACGTACCGGCGCTGCGCCGCGCCAACGTCCGGATCGGCATCAGCACGCACGACGACGCCGAGCTCTCGCGTGCCCTCGATCTGGCTCCAGACTACGTCGCGCTGGGCCCCATCTATCCAACACTGCTCAAGGTCATGGCATTTGCGCCCCAGGGGCTCGAGCGCATAGGCGAGTGGAAGCGCCGGGTCGGTGCCATCCCGCTCGTGGCCATCGGCGGCATCACGCTCGAGCGCTTGCCGGGCGTGCTGGCGGCAGGAGCCGACTCCGCCGCCGTGGTGACGGACATCGTCCGCAATCCGGTGCCTGAGGAGCGCATGAGACATTGGGTCCGCCAGGGCGCCCTCGCATGAGCGACCGCTACGCCCGCCAGACGATCCTGCCGGAGGTGGGCGCGCAAGGGCAGGCGCGCCTCGCCGCGGCCACCGTCCTGGTGGCCGGCGCCGGCGGGCTCGGTTGCGCAGTGCTGCAGTACCTGTGCGCGGCAGGCGTTGGCCACCTGCTCATCGTCGACCCCGATCGGGTGGACGAGTCCAATCTGCACCGCCAGCCGCTCTACCGCATGAGCGATCTCGGCGAGCCGAAGGCTCGCGCCGCCGCCGCGGCCATGCGGCAGTTGAACCCCGGGGTGACGGTTGCGGATGTGGTGGAGCGGTTGACCCCCGCCAATGCCGCGGCATGGGTCGCGCGAGCGGACCTCGTCATCGACGCCGCCGATAGTCTCGCGCTGACCTACATCCTCAGCGACGAATGTCTGCGTCAGGGCAAGCCCCTCGTCAGCGCCTCGGTGTTGGGACTTTCCGGATACGTGGGTGCATTCTGCGGCGGCGCGCCCAGCTACAGGGCGGTATTCCCCGAGATGCCGCCCCAGGCCGGCTCCTGCGCGCAGTCGGGCGTTCTCGGCACCGCGGTAGGAGTGACGGGGACCTTGCAGGCGCACCTCACGCTCGCGATTCTCCTCGAGCTCACACCGACCGTGCTCGGTCAGCTGGTGAGCGTCGACTTCCGGACACTGCGCTTCAGTGGATTCTCTTTCGCTTCCGCGCGCGAGCCGGCCGCGCCAACACTGCGCTTCATCGCGCCCGAGGAGGTCCGTGAGGCGGACCTCGTGGTAGACCTGCGCAGCCTCGCCGAAGCGCCCCTGTCACCGTTCCCCGGCGCCCTGCGGCTCGGCGTCGAGGATGTCGAGAGAGCAGGGGTTCCCGACACATCCGCCTCGCGCGTGGTGCTCTGCTGCCGCTCCGGAATTCGTGCCTGGCGTGCCGCGCAGGCGTTACGCCGCGCGGGACGCGCCGACCTGGCGCTCATCGCCCTCGGAGACTGAGCTCTTGAGCCGCCGGCCCGCCGTCCTGGTGATCGCCGGGTCCGACTCGAGCGGCGGTGCGGGCATCGTGCGCGACCTCAACGTGCTCGCGGACCTCGGCGTGGAAGCGCTCTGCGCCATCACCGCGGTGACCGCTCAGACGCACGGTCACGTGGTCAGCGTGCACCACGTGCCGCCTGAGATCGTGCGCACCCAGATCCGCGCGGCGCTCGAGTCGAGCGTCATCGGCGCCATCAAGATCGGCATGCTGGGCACCGGCCCCACGGTGAGCGCCGTGGCGGACTGCCTGGGGCGTGCGGGGCCGGTTCCGATCGTTCTCGACCCGGTGCTCCTCTCTTCATCCGGAGGAGTGTTGCTCGATGAGGAAGGGCAGGCGGAGATGAGCGCGCGGCTCTTTCCCCTCGTGACCATCCTGACTCCAAACATCCCGGAAGCCGCGAGCCTCTGCCGCATGGCGCCCGCCACGACCCGTGAGGCGCTGCTCGAGCAGGCCCGCTCGCTCGTCTCGATGGGTGCGCCCGCGGTGCTGCTCAAAGGCGGCCACGCCGCAGGTGCCGAGGCGGTGGACCTGCTCTTTACCGCGCAGGGTGCGCCGCAATGGCTGTCGTCACCGCGCCTGGACGCTCGCTGCCGCGGCACCGGGTGCGCGCTCGCCTCGGCGATCGCGGCAAGCCTGGCGGGCGGCCGATCCCTGGAAGACGCCTGCCGTAACGGCAAGGAATACGTGCTTTCGATGCTGGCCGCGCGAGCCTTCTGACAGCGGCCGTCGCCGCCCGTCGGGCGCTCGCGACGATATCCGTCAAATATCCGTCAAACGCGTGGCGCCGCCCGGCGTTGACACGCGACGGCTGAGCGCGGCTGCGCGAAAAAACCTGGTCAACCTGTAACCGATTGGCGCGCTTTGTTGCGGCAACGGCGGTTGCGCCACGCGTCGCCACAACCCGACAGGTGAGGATCACTGACATGACTGAATCGTCTGCAACGGTTTTGGGCGGCGGCCGACCCCTCGGGCGCGGCGCCGCGACGGGGTCGCGCAATCTCAGGTTGCTGCGCGCATTCGTGAGCGCCACTCTCATCGCCGGTCTCGCCGCCTGCGGCGGTGGCGGCGGCTCCTCCGATCCGGGCTCGAGCGTCGGCACCAGCCCACCGCCACCGACGAGTCAGATGGCCATGATCATCAGCGATGCCACCTCCGATGACTGGGCGACTGTTGGTGTCAGGATCCTGAGCATCGCATTGCTGCCGCAGGGCGGCGGCAGTCCGGTGACGGTGTACACCGCTCCTGCCGTGCCTCCCATGGTCAACCTCGAGCAGCTCGATCAGATCGGCGAGGTGTTGGGGAACGTATCGGTGCCCGATGGGACCTACACCGGCGCCATCGTGACGGTCGGCGCCAATCCGGGCGACGTGGAGCTCGTCGTTGCCGCGGAGCCGGACTCCGGCTTCGCCGGCACGGCCGGGGCGACGATACCGTCCTCCGACATTGAGATCGTCGGTGCCCAGGGCGCCAGCGGCAGCCTCTCGGTGCCGGTCAGCGTCAGCTTCGACCAGCCCCTGGTGGTCACGGCGGGCGGCTCGAACGCGCTCGATCTGGAGTTCGATCTTTCCCATCCGGCCTTCATCGTGGCGCACAATCCACCCGGCGCCGCCGCCACCCAGTGGGCGGTCAACTTCGTGGGACCGGTGCGCCGGCATCCGATCAGCGACATCGCCCACTTGGTGCTCAGGGAGATGTACGGCGATGTGACCGCGGTTGCCTCCGACGGCAGCGCGATGACGATCACCAAGGAGATGCCGACCCTGCCGGTGGTCGATCCGGAGACGCCGGTCTCCGCGGGACAGTCGTTGACGATCGATGCAGATGCGACCAACGGCACGATCTTCTATGACGTCGATGCCGGGACCCGGCAGACGATTACCAGCTTCTCGTCGGTGGCCTCGACCCTCGTGGGTGAGTACGTTCGCTTCACCGCGCGCTATCAGGAGGATGGATCGCTCGTCGCGGTGCGAGTCTGGGCGAGCACGGACTTCAACAAGCTGTGGCTGAGCCCCGAAGGGCACGTGCTGCACGTCAATCCCGCCACTGACACCATCGTCGTGGACAATGCCGCCGGCGTCCCCGTGCCGATCACGGTGAGCTCCGCGACTCAGTTCTTCTTTCGCCAGCCCGCGAATCCGCCGGCCGACGCGACGCCGATCGGGACCGGACCCTCGTTCCTCGCCAATGACGATTTCGTGCGCGGCTTCAAGGTACAGGTGAGCGTCGTCGATCCGCTCGCGAGCCCGCTCGTCGCCCAGACGGTCGACATCGAGACGGCGGCCTACTCGGGACAGATCTCGAATGCGCTGCCTGACGGATCCGGTTTCACCTACACGCACGATTACCTGACCGCCACGGACGACTACAGCGTCAATCTCGATTACATCGCCGGCTCCAGCGCCAACGGCACGGACTCCGGCGGCAATGCCATCCACGGCTTCAAGTGGTGGAACTTCGCCTATCCGACTCTGCTCGATGACGGCGGCGCCGCGATAGCGGACTTCTCCAGCGCAGTGGGCGGCGGCGTCTCCGGCGGCTTCACGTTCGCCGGCGACAACTTCTTCGCCTGGGGCCTGTCGGATGCGGTCTGGGGCGATACTGCCGACCCCTCCGGTTGGGCGGTGCCCTGGGCCATCCTGGAGCCGACGCCGCTGCCGCGCGGCACGGTGGTGACGGGCCTCGCCGCCAACGCTTTCACCATCACGCTGAGTGGCGGCACGACGCCGGGGACAGTGGATGTCGGTACGGCCTCCGGCTCCGCCACGCTGGTCTATCAGGTGGACCGCTCGAACGGGATCGTGTCGATCAGCCCGATCGACATCACGACGGCCAGCGGTCTCGGCACGCTCACCAGCGCGCTCGTGGCCGGCACGCAGGTGAAGGTCTACGGTACGCCGCAGACCGACGGCACATACAAGGCGTACGTACTGATGTACTTCACGAATACGGAACCCGCTGACTGAGAGGAGTTGCGCAACACGGTCATTCGGCTATAGTGCCGTCACCGTTACAAGTGCACGGCGCCGCGGCCGGCCGGTTGGTCCGCCGCGGCGTCGCGTTGCTCCGGGAGGTCAGGGTGTTGGGGGTGGGAAGATCCTTGGCAGCGCGCAGCGCGCGCTGGCTGCTGCCGCTGGCAGCCCTCGCAGCGCTCTGCGCCTGTGGCGGCGGCGGGGGCAGCGGCGCCGACACAGCCACCTCGGCAGACAACCTCACCGGGGAGAGCGCGTGGACTCCCGGCGTCTTCGACCCGCCGGCGGATTTCGCGGCGCTCTGCGCTGCTCCGCGCTCGGGCACCGATCCTTACACGGAAGAGCCTTATCCCGACCGCCAGGGCACGACCCTGGACGAGAACAACTGGCTGCGCTCGTGGACCCACGAGCTTTACCTCTGGTACGACGAGGTGCAGGACGCGAATCCGGCGCTGTACACGACACCGGATTACTTCCAGCTCATGAAGACGATGGAGACGACGTCTTCGGGCGCACCGAAGGACCGGTTCCATTTCACGTATCCGACCTCGGTGTGGGAATCTCTGTCCGAGTCGGGCGAGGAGGTCGGGTACGGAGTTGACTTCGAGATCGTCGCAGCCACGCCGCCGCGCAGCGTCATCATCGCGTTTCTGCAGCCGGCAGCCAGCCTGCCGTCCCAGACCGTCGCCGCGGATTTCGTGCGCGGCGACACGGTGCTGCAGGTCGATGGCGTCGACGTGGTCAATGCCGGCGATCAGGCGAGCGTCAACACCATCAATGAGGGTCTCGCGCCGTCCACGGTGGGAGAGACTCACACCTTCGAGGTCCTCGATCCCGGCTCGAGCACCCCGCGCACCGTGCAACTGCAGGCCGCCAACATCACCTCGACCCCGGTTCTCATGACGACGACCGTCACCGGGCCGAGCGGCAGCACGGTGGGCTACATCCTCTACAACGATCAGATCGCCACGGCGGAATCCGAGCTGATCGGCGCCATCAATGACCTGAAATCCAAGGGCGTGACCGACGTGGTGCTGGATCTGCGGTACAACGGCGGCGGCTATCTCGACATCGCGAGCGAGCTCGCCTACATGATCGCCGGCCCGAGCCAGACGGCCGGCGAGACCTTCGAGCTGCAGCAATTCAATGATCAGTACCCGACCACGAACCCGGTAACGGACGAGCCGATTACTCCGACGCTGTTCCACACCACGACGCAGGGTTTCTCCACCACGGCCGGCCAGCCTCTGCCGACGCTCGACATGACGCGGGTGGCGGTGATCACCGGCCAGGACACGTGCTCGGCCAGCGAATCCATCATCAATTCCCTGCAGGGCGTCGGCTTCACCGTCTATCAGATCGGCGCGACGACCTGCGGCAAGCCCTATGGCTTCTATCCGCAGGACAACTGCGGCACGACGTATTTCTCGATCGAGTTCCAGGGCGCCAACGCCAAGGGCTTCAGCGGCTACGGCGACGGCTTCTCACCGGCCAACACCACGCCCGCTGTCGGGGTAGCGGTACCAGGCTGCTCGGTCGCGGATGATTTCGGGCACGCGCTCGGCGATCCGAGCGAAGGCCGGCTCGCGGCCGCTCTCGCCTACCTGGCCGATCCACAACCTGCGACCTGTCCGGCGCCGCCCACCGGCAACGCGACACCGACGACCCTCACGCAGCGGCAGCTCCTCGAGCGCATCTTCTCCCGGTCGCCGCTCAGAGAGATACGCATCCTGCGCAGGTGATGGCGCCCCTGACATGGGCGCGCGGCCGGCCGCGTGTTGCCCGCGGGACACGACTCCAAAGACCGACAGCTTGCGACTCAGGTCACACTTGAGTTGAGATATGTCACCCGCGGGCGATTCGGTCCCGCCGGCGGGCAATCTCGGGCTCATGTCTGGAGGAGTCATGAAGACGATGACGATGAGCGCAGGAACCCGCAACCCCCGCCCGGGGTTGTATGTTGGAATGGTGCTGGCGCTGCCCGCCTCGCTGGCGCTGGAGGGCACGGGGCTGTGGCTCGCGCTCGGTCCGCAATTGCACATCGCCGCCGGCGCGCTCGCCGCGCTCGCCGCGGGCGCGGTGGCTTGCCTCATCGGCACGGTGCTGATCGGTGTCTCGGTGCTGCGCGAGCGTGCCGCCCACGCCGCAGGTGCGCGCGCGCCGGCCGCAGTCGCGCCGCCCCGCAGCCCGGAACAGGCGGCCGCTCTGGCGCACTCGCAGAAGATGGAGGCGCTCGGCCTGCTCGCCGGCGAAGTGGCGCACGATTTCAACAATCTGCTGCACGTGATCCGCAACGCGCTCGAGATCCTGCAGCTGCAGGAGCCGCAAGCCGAGGCGCGCCGCTCCCTCGAGATGATCCGCCACAGCACCGACCGCGCGGCGGCGCTCACCCGGCCGCTGCTCGCGTTCGCGCGGCGCCAGCCGCTCGAGGTGCGCCCGGTCGACGCCAATGAGCTCGTGGCGCAGATGGCGGAGCTGCTGCGCCATTCGCTCGATGAGCGGATCACCATCGAGACCGTGCTCGACCGCGGGATCGGGAGTGTGGCCGCCGATGCCGGCCAGCTCGAAACCGCGCTGCTCAATCTGGCGATCAACGCCCGCGATGCGATGCCGCAGGCGGGGCTGCTCACCCTGGAGACGGCAAGCGCCATGCTCGATGAGCAGTACGTGATGATCTCGGTCTCCGACACCGGGACGGGCATGGTGCCCGAGGTTGCGGCGCGGGCGTGCGAGCCTTTTTTCACCACCAAGGAGCCGGGCCGCGGCACCGGACTCGGGCTGTCCCAGGTCGCCGGCTTCGCGCAGCAGGCCGGCGGCCAGGTGCGGATCGCGAGCGAGCCAGGGAAGGGGACGACGGTACGGCTGTACCTGCCGAGATCCCGCCTCCCCGAGCGCCCACCCTTGCGACAGCAGATGGGCTACGCATGGTCCATCAAGGGCGCGACGAAGAGCGTGCCGCTGGCGATCGGAGCCGCACGGGAGAGATAATTGGGCCGAGCGGTCTTGTGGCCGTGCGCCGCGCCCAAAGGATTGAGCTCGGAACCTCCGGCCCACGCCGGATGCCCAATGGCCCGGACCCGAGGGGTCCTGGAACGGAGAGCGTCAATGGACATGCTTAAGAGAATCACCCCAGCGCTTGCGGCTCTGCTCGTCGTGGCCTGCGCCCTGCCGGCGCTCGCGGCCGATCCGACCCCGGCGCAGGTCTATCAGGCGGCCAGCGGCGGCAACCTCGCCCAAGCTCAGCAGATGATCGCGCAGGTGCTGCGGGATCATCCCCAGAGTGGCCAGGCGCACTACGTGGCCGCGGAGATCGACGCGCGCGCCGGCCGCTACGGGGTCGCGCGCCAGGAGCTGGCGACCGCCGAGTCGCTGGAGCCCGGACTGCCCTTCGCCAACCCCCGCTCGGTGCAGGAGCTGCAAGCGCAGCTCGGACAGGCGCCCCTGACCGTCCTCGCGCCGCGAACGGTGCGCGCCGGGCGCTCGCACCTCGGTCTCTTCATGATTCTCATCGGCGCCGCCGTGGTGCTCTGGCTGCTGCTGCGGCGGCGCGCGGCAGCCATGGGATATCCGCAGTATCCGGGCCAGTACCCCGGTGGCGTGCCGCCGGGCATGCCGCCGGCCGGCTACGGTCCGGGCGGCTACATGCCGGGCGGTGGCTCCGGGATCATGGGCAGTGTTGCCTCCGGGCTTGCCCTGGGCGCGGGTGTCGCGGCCGGTGAGGAGCTGGTGGACCACATGCTGGGCGGCGGCTCGAGCCCGGGTGGCGGCGGCTTCGTGCCCCCGGCGGAATCCGCGCCCGTACCGGATCCCAACGCTGACATGGGCGGCAACGACTTCGGCCTCAACGACCCTGGGTCCTGGGATGGCGGTGGTGGCGGCGGCTGGGACGATGGGGGAGGGGGCGGGGATAACGGCGGCTGGACCTGAGGCTACCTTCGACCTCAGCGACCGCCCTGCCCACCGGGGCGCGGCTGGCGTTGCCCGTACACTACGGGTATAAATCGGGTCACGCCCAGAGGGGGGGCGGACAGCAATGGCCGACGAGCGTCGCAAACGGCTATTGGACCAATCACTCAGCCATCGGCCTGCGCTGCAGAAATACCTGCGGAGGTTCACCGCGGGGGCGGAGGATGTCGAGGATCTGGTGCAGGAGACTTACGTGCGCGTATGCGCCATGTCTCCCGCGCGCGTGGTGGAGTCGCCACGGGCGCTGCTCTTCAGCATCGCGCGCAACCTTGCGGTCGACCGGGCCCGGCAGAAACTGGCGCGCGCCACCGACGATGTAGCGGATTTCGAGCCGCTGAACGTCTCATCTCAAGAGGCGGAGCCGGACGAGCAGGTCGACCTGCGCCGCCGGTTCGAGTCGTTCTGTGACGTGGTGGACAGCCTGCCGCCGCTTTGCCGCCGAGTGTTCGTCCTGCGCAAGGTGTATCAGCTGTCGCACGCGGAGATTGCGCAGGTGCTCGGCCTCTCGCACAGCACCATCGAGAAGCACGTGGCCAAAGGACTGTTGCGCTGCCGGGACCGGCTTCGGAGCCTGGGACTGCTCGAAGGGTTGGAGGTCGCCGCGGCGGAACCCTTGCCGCGGCGGCGGGTCAAGGAAGGGGAGTCAAGGTGAGCCGCATCGTCACATTCAAGACGCAGACGCAGATCGACAACGAGGCCGCCGTGTGGACCTGGCGCGTCGATTCGGGCGAGCTGAGTGCCGCGGCGCGCAGCGAGCTCGAGGCTTGGCTGCGTGAGGACACCCGTCATCGCCGCACCTTCCAGGAGCTGGGCCGCACCTGGAGGGCTCTCGACTCGCTGTCGGAGCACGCGCCGCTTGATGAGAAGATCGCCCCTGCGGCCCGCCCGGAGCGCCGAGGCCTGCTCGCGGCGTTGAGGCCCGCGGCAGGTAGCGCGAAGGGGTACTGGCAGGCGGCAGCCGCAGCCGTGCTCATCCTGGGGCTCGGGGCAGTGATCCTGACCGCGCGCCGGCCCGGCCTTCAGGTCCTGTCGACCGCTGTCGGTCAGCAGCGCCACGTGACGCTGGCGGACGGCTCCCGGCTCACACTCAACACCGACACACTGCTCGCGGTGAGGCTGACGCCGCAGCGGCGCGACATCTATTTGCGTCGGGGGGAGGCGCACTTCGATGTCGTGCATGACGCCGCGAGGCCGTTCTTTGTGCACGCGGGGGATGCGGTCATTAGCGACGTCGGTACGCGGTTTGAGGTGCGGCTGGAGTCGGATCGGGATATCGATGTCCTCGTCGACCAGGGAGAGGTGGAGGTCCGAGGCCTCGCAGCCACCGCCGGCCCGGCCGCCCCGGGAAGCGACGCCCGCGGCGGGCATGTCGATTGGGTTCGGGCGCTGAGCGCCGGTGAGCAGCTCCTCATCAACGGCCCGCATCTTGCGATCACGGCCGTGAGTCCGCGGCAGATCGCGGATGATCTCGCCTGGCGCGAGGGCGCGGTGGTCTTCGAGGGCGCACCGCTGTCCCAGGCTCTCGCGGAGGTTGGACGCTACACGCGCGCAGACGTCGTGCTGGCGGAACCCGACGTCGCTTCGCTGCGGATCAGTGGACGCTTCAGGACAAACGACGTGCCCGGCTTCTTCCGCGCGCTGCAAGCGGCGCTGCCGGTGCGGGTGCGCCAGCCGAAGCCAGGGGTCTTCTACATCGAACCGCGCTGAGCGAGGGGTTCCCTTCCCCCTCAGCTTCGGCCGCCTCCGTTGCACCTACGCAACGGACGCATAAAACGGACTCACATCGCGCGGCCGAGTGGCGTATTTTTGTCGCCCTGTCATGGGCAACCTGAGCTCGGTCCCACGCGGCTGGCCCGCGGCTGTCCTCCTGCTCGGCGCCCTGGTCCTGGGAATCGGCACATTCCCGGCCCGGGCCGCCGAGGTCCCGCGGCATTTCGACATTCCGGCGCAGCCGCTCGGCGCGGCGCTGAACGATTTCGCGCGCCAGGCGAACGTGACGCTGCTCTTCTCGTCCAGCCTGGTCGCACAAGCGCGCACGGCCGGTGTGCGGGGCGACCTCGCGGTCACCACGGCGCTCGGCGAGCTCCTCGGCGGCACCGGGCTCGGCTTCCGACAGGTGAGCCCCTCCGCAATCGCCATCGTCGCGTCCCCTGGCGGGGAGAGCGCGGCAGGCCGCCCTCTCGAGCCGCCGCATGGAGGCCTCGCGGCGGGGGCGACCGCGGGCTCGACTGCCGGCGGCCGGCCGGGCGTGCTGCATCGGCTCGCAGGACTCCTCACTCGGGCCGCCCGCGCATTCGGCGGTCGCAGCAAAGGCCCGACGACTCCCGCGGATGCGCGGGCGATGCCCAGCTACAACAGTCTGCGGGAAGTGGTGGTGACCGGAACTCCGGAGGTGAGCGGCGTCAAGCTCCTCGATGCCAGCTTCCCGGTGAGTGAGGCGAGCCTGCAGCAGATCCAGCTGGCACAACCCTCGAGCGCCGCGGACCTGCTCAAGATCGTGCCCGGCCTCTGGGCGGAGTCGAGCGGCGGTGAGACCGGCGCCAACATCGAGGTCGCGGGCTTTCCCGGCGGTGCCGACGCGCCCTACGTGACCTATCAGATCGAGGGCTCGCCGGTCTACCCGATGGCGACGCTCTCCTTCATGGACAACTCCTCGATGTTTCGCCTCGACGACAGCATCGAGCGGACCGAGGTCGTGCAGGGCGGTCCGGCGGTCGTGTATTCCAACGGCCAGATCGGCGCCACGGCCAATTTCATCCTCAGGCACGGCACGGACACGCCCCATGGCGAGCTCGGGCTGACCGTCGGCGACGAGGGCCTGTATCGGCTCGACGGTTTCTACGGCGGCCCGCTCGCGCGCGACTGGTTCGTCAGCATAGGCGGCTTCTACCGCGTCTCCGATGGAATCAGGAGCTCGCAGTTTCCGGCCGATGACGGCGGCCAGCTCACGGCGACGATCTATCACACCCTCTCGAACGGCAACCTGCTCCTCTGGGCGCGCCGGCTGCGCGACAAGAACCTGTTCATCACCGACATTCCGGTTGCAGTCAGCGCCGACGGCAGAAGCATCTCCGCATTCCCGGGATTCAATCCCAACACCGGTACCTTCGCGGGCAATGCGACTCGCGACATCACGGTGGAGGAGCTCCCGTGCGGTACTCCGGGCTGCACGCCCGGCACGGTGAGCGCCGACCTCGCCGACGGCAGAGGGTCGGATCTGCGGCTGCTGGGAGCTGACCTCAACCTCGAGCTGGGGGGTTGGTCTGTCAGCGACAAACTGGGGTTCACCGCCGGGCACATGCCGACCAACGCGCTCTTCAACAACTTCGCGCCGGAGACGCTGGCGAGCCTCCTGTCCAGCGAGATCGCCGGAGTCAACGGCGATGCATCGGTGCTGGCTGCGACCGGAGGCTCGCCGTTCGTGACGGGAAAGTCCACGTACGTGGCAGGCGACGGCGCCGTCAGCCCCGCGACGGACGTCGTTTCCGTCGGCTTCTGGATCGTCGATAAGAAGATCCAGGCCCTCACCGAGGACCTGCGCTTCAGCCGGTCGCTGTTTCCGGGCAACACGGCGACCGTGGGCGGCTACTTCGCCGACTATTCCACCGATGACCGCTGGTACCTCGGCAATAACGAGCTGATGACGGCGACGCCGAACGCGCAACTCATCAACGTATCGCTCCTCACGGCCGCTGGCGCCGCCGGCCCGATTGCGCAAGTGACACAGAATGGCATCCTGACCGGCGCGACGACGGCGCTCGCCGATCATTACGACGGCCGCAACGCGGCGCTCTTCGTCTCCGACCAGTGGGGCATCGGGCCCTGGCTGCTCGATGCGGAGTACCGGACCGAGAACGAGAGGATCGCCGGCACGGTGGCGGGCACCACGTACGTCGACCTCGATGATGACCCGTTGACGCTCTACAACAACGACACGAACGTGGTCACCGGCCAATGGCTGCCGTCCAATTATGACCACACGCTCGGCGCCTGGAGTACGGGAGTCAACTATGAGCTCGACTCGCACATGAGCCTCTACGGCCGCATCAACGAGGGTGTGCACTTCCCGAGCTTCGATGACGTGCGCGACGGCATGGCGGACTCCCAGCAGATCGAGAATTACCAGGTCGGCTTCAAGGCACAGACGAGCTCGCTATACGCCTCAGTCGACGCCTTCCACCGACTCTTCTTCGGAGTGCCATTCCAGGCATTCCTCGGCAACGGGACGCAGGTGTTCGCCACCTACGGCGCGGCATCGTGGGGCACGGACTTCCAGGCGGACTGGTTTCCGCTCGAGCGCCTGAGCCTCGGCCTCACGGGGGACTGGCAGCATTCCGTCTACACGCACTTCAGCTCCTTCGCGGGAGGCGGAACAGAGGCATACGACAACGACGGCAATATCCTGCAGCGCCAGCCGCGGCTGCAGGTGCGCCTCACCCCTGCGTATGAGGTGCCGACCGCCTGGGGCAAGCTCCGCGTGTTTGCGGCGGTGAGCTACATCGACCTGCGTTACTCGGATCCGGAGAACACTCAGATCCTACCGGCCTACATCACTCTCGATGCCGGTGTCGTGGGCGACTACGGCGAGCACCTGGAGGTACGGCTGCAGGGCACCAATCTCACCGATGCGCTCGGGCTGACGGAAGGCAACTCGCGCAGCCTCAGCTCCGGAATCTCCACCGGATTCGAGATGGCGCGGCCGCTCTTCGGCCGTGAGGTGCAGGGGCAGATCAAGTACTATTTCTAAGATGAAGCGCTGGATCCGGCATTGCGCTGCGCAGTCCCTGCTCCGCGCAAGCCCGGGGTGTCCCTCCATGGCCACCCGTGCGACGCATGCGTCGCACCCTGCCCGGCCCAGCGCCGTTGAGCCAAAAAGCGTGGTTTTTGGCTCAACGTCCGCCACCTGCGGCGGCGGGGCACGTCCGTGTGCCTGGACGCAAAGTTCTGCCGCTTCATGACATCGGGGTCGACACGAGTCGATGGGCAAGTATGGCTCAGATGCTACCAGCCCCTGAAAATGCTGCTCACGAGGTCGCTGGCGAGGCCGAAGCCGGCTCCCATGCCGAGGCCCGACACGACGTTGCTCATGAATCCGCCGCTCGTGCCGTAGTAGGGCTGCGCGGCCCAGCCGCGCGTCTGGTAAGTCGGCTGCGGCTGTGAATCGACGTGCGTCTCCAGGGAATGGATGTACTCCGCCATCTGCTGGATGAGCATCAGCGCCGACTGGTTTTGGCGCTGGATCCCGAGGGCGGTCTCCCGGAGGTCGAGCATCAGCTCGCGGGCAAGGGCCGGGTCGCTGATCTTCGATTGCAGCTTCTCGGCCAGGGCCTTGATGGCCTGTCCCACCTGGTCAGCCTGCTGCTGCAGCTGAAGGGCCTGATTCTCGGCGGTCTGATAGTCCACGATGCGGTCACCTGTGAGTGCTCGAGCTTCGGCTCGCTGAATGTTCGACCGGTGAATCGTACCTTTGTTCGGCCTAGATCGCCTGCACGACTGCCGCCGCGATGAGAAGCAGGGCGAGCGCCGCGCCCGCGGCCGCCGGTGCCAGCCGCGAGACCCCGTAAGCGGCAAGCAGCGCGACGGCCACCGAGGCAACGTTGCGCAGGTCACCGAAGATAAGCTGCAGCAGCTTTTTCATGCCCGCACCCCCGCAGCCGCCGAGCCTGGCGCTCGTGAGCGCGAGGCGATGATCCTTCCGGCCACGGCATAGGTGGCGAAGAGCAGCAGGAGGGTGACGTTACCGAGCGGCCATACCGCCTGCTCGCCCGCGAGTCCCCCGATTGCCCAGAAGCTGCCGAAGGACAGAATGGCGCAGGCCACCAGGTACTTCAGGGTGTTCTCCGGTACGCGGGTGAGAGGCGCTCGCAGCGCGAGTCCAGCCGCGACGACGAGCCCGAGGGAAGCCGCGGCGCTGCCGGCGGCCGCGGCGTACGAAAGCGTGTGGCCGAGGGCGACGACGAGCAGCCAGACCTCGAGGCCCTCGAGCAGCACGCCTTTGAAGGCCACGATCCAGGCGGCGCGTCCCTCCGCCTGCTGCAGTTGTTCGCGGGTCGCGGCGAACTCCCGCGCCTCATCGTGCAGCGCCGTGCGGCCGGAGTAGCGGCGGATGGCTTTGACGTACCAACGCAGGCCGAAGAGCAGCAGGAAGATGCCGATCGCGGCCCTGATGAGGCCGATATCAGCCTGGGCGGCCTCGATGCCGACACCCGTCACTGCGATGAGTAGCGCGACAACTGCGAGCCCTGCCGCCGCCGCGGCCGCCGCGCGGCGCCACCCGATGGTGAGGGCCACGGCCAGTACTATGGTGAACGCCTCCACCCACTCGACCGCGGAGGCGAGAAAGATGGCACCGGCGCCACCCCATTGGGCGGCCGTCATGGGGAGAGAAGCTCCATAGGCAGCGCGACGGTGCCACAGCTCGGGTGGGCTGTCGACAGTCGCCCGGCAGGGAGCGGTCGCGGGCGCGAGCCCGCTCGTGCCGTGCGTCCGCCATCGGGAGCCCGCTCAGCTGATAGGCACACTCAGGGTCGCGAAGACACTGCGCCCGGGAATCGTCCAGTACAGCGGCACCCCGCCCGGATACTGCGTAGTGGCCCCGACGGTGGTACCCGAGGACATATCGATGTTCGTGTTGTTCAGCAGATTGTCGAAGTCCAGCTTGATCGAGGCATTGTGGAGCCATCCCTGCGCAGTCACGAACTTGTAGCCGAGCGCGCCGTTCAGGATGGCGTACGAGCCGATCGGGATCGTCTGGCCGCCGCCGTCATAGGTCCTGCCGACCCACTTGTCGATCAGCGAGCCGTACCAGCCGCCCAGGTTGTAGATGGCGCCCAGCGCCGCGGTGAAATTCGGAGCGAACGGGACCCAGTCTCCCGTGGTCTTGTCCTTGGCGCTGTTCACCGAGCCGTTGGCGTAAACACTGAAACCGCTTCCGAGGTAGTAAGTGCCCTCGGCCTCGACGCCCTTGTAGGTCGTGCCTCCGAGGTTGTAGAAAACCGTCTCGGTTCCGACGGTCTCGGAGCTGATCTCGTTGTTGAAATTGATGTAGTACACGTCGGCCGAGAGTGACATCCGCGTGCTCTGCCAGCTCGATCCGGCCTGATAGTTCCAGGTCTGCTGCGGGGCGAGGTTGGTCGAGCCCGGCGCCGTGTAATTGAAGTAGTTTTCGTTGGGCGCGAGGAAGCCCTTCGCGGCCTGCGCGTATGCCGACCAATGACTCGTGATCATGTAGTGGGCCAGCAGCGACGGCAGAGTCGAGTCGAAGGTGTTGTCGTAGTTCTGGGGATTGCCGGTCTTGACGTTGACGACCGCGTTCACGTCGCGCTCGAACGAAACATAGCGCACGCCCGGCGACAGGGTCAGTTTCGAAACGGGTATCCAATCGAACTGCACGTATCCCTGCAGTGTCGTCAGCTCCTGGTTCAGGAGCCGGCCGCCGTAGTACGCGGAAACGACCGAGCCCGGCACCGACTCGACGAACGCATCGTTCAGCGTCTCGTCGGTGTTGGCCAATCCCCTCACGTTGCCGACGCGCCGCGACAGGCGCGTCAATCGGCGCCGCAGAATAGCGACCGCTCGTTACAGAAAGGTGACAACTACTTTGGCTTACAAAGTTTAATCCTTGCGCGCCAAAGGCCGTCGCCGGCGGGCGACAGGCGGGTACCGCCGCGATGCGGCGCGATCGGGAGGCAGACTGTCAGGAGCGCGTGCGGATCGCGGCCGGTCCGATGGCCGGCTGCCCGCGCGGTGGCATCATGGTGTCAGGTTCGTGCGGCGGGCGGCGCGCGCGGCGCGCTTTGCGGGCTCGTGCCCCGGCGGCGCCAGCGCTCCGGGCAGGGATCATGAGCTCGCGGACGGCGCGTGGTGCGAACTCGCACCATTCGATGCCGACGCCGCCTTCGGTCTCGCGCACCACGTAGGCCGCAAGCCGCACCGCGCGCACGCGACCGGAGTCGCCCTGCCGAAGGATGACCGCCACCGGCCCGCGCGGCGGGCCACTCTCGTCCGTGCGCACGAAGGCGCCGCTCGCACTCACGTTCTCGAGGCTCCCTGCCACGGGAGGCGAGGAGCTGCTGGACAGCTCCACGGTCATACGCACTGCGAAGCGCTCACCCCATCGGTGCTCCATGGCCGTGCTCCTGCTCAAATGTGGTGTGAGGCTATTATGCGCTCATCGGGTTCCGTGGGAAGGCCTTTTCCAACACTGCGCGCCGCGGGCGATGTTGGAAGCGAATGGCTTGGCTCGCGTCTCAGGCGCTTTGTACGACGTGTTGCGCGCCCACAGCAGGTGCGGCTGCCGTATCCAGAAGGATGCCGTCGTACAGCTCCTGCAGCCGGGCGACGCTGCGCTCCCAGGTGAAGAGCCGCGTCACGCGCTCGCGGCCGGCGTTGCCCATTCGCTGGCGCAGGTGCGGGTCGCCGAGCAGTCTGCAGATCGCGGCGGCCAGCCCGTCGGCGTCACCGCGCTCGACGAGTATGCCGGTCTCACCGTCCACTACCACCTCTGGTAGCGCGCCTGCCCGCGTAGCAATCACCGGCAGACCTGCGGCCATCGCTTCGATGACCGGAATGCCGAAGGGCTCGTGCCAGATCGAGGGGAAGACGAAGATTGCGGCGCGCGCGTAGTGGGCGCCGATCTCTCGATTGGATGTGCGACCGTGCAGGAGCGCATGCCCGTCGAGCCCGCTCACCTGGCGACGGACGAGATCGTAGTAATCATTCGGGCGGCCGTAGTACTGCAGCAGGCCGTCGAAGAGCGGGTCGCGGCGCTGCGGATCCACGAAGTCCTTCGGCGCCACATCCAAAGGCCCCACCAGGCCGAGGCTGGCACGCGGGTGCGCCCGCAGCACCTCGCTCATCGCGGCGAGCAGCACGTGCACGCCTTTCTCCGGGCAGAGCCGCCCGACGAAGAGCACCGTCTGCGAGGCGGCCGGCGCCGCGGTGACCTCGAGGAAGCGCTCGTCGACTCCATTGTAGAGCTCGTGACAGCGTGCGGCCGCCGCCGGATAGAGCCGGCGGATCTCGTCCGCGACGAACCGGCTGCAGGCGAGGACCAGCGCCACCTCCTCGAGCCGGGGCGCGATCACGGCGGGATCGAAATCGGCGAGCGAGTGATCGTGCATGTGCAGGACGATGCGAGCGCGGGGATTGGCGTGGCGGATCGGCCCGATGAAGTTGGAGATGGTGTGCAGGTGCACGAGGTCGCAGCGGCGCTCGGCCATGTCACGGGCCACTTCGCGCGCGTAGTGGGCGTAGTAGAGCGGGCTCAGCCTGAAGGGACGGCGGCGGCTGCGCAGCCGCACCGAATCGAGAACCTTCAGGCCGTTGAGCACGCGGTCGATGCCTTGCGGGATGCGCCGGTAGGTGACGCCCTCGTGACTTTCGACCTCGCGCTGGCCCGGGAGCCACTTCGGATAAGTGACGACCTCGTGCCGACGCGCCAGCCGGCGGCCGATCTCGTAGTTCACGATCGCGAGTGCATCGTAGAGCCGCGTCTGGGGCACCGGGATGTCGGCGTGCGGGTAGACCTGTGCGATTCGTATGGCCATGGCTCCGGCCAGGCAGCAAACGCCATACCCATGTGTGGCCGGCGGGCAAAGGCCATCGCGCCGTCGCGGCGGCAGCCGCCGATCAGCTGCCTCGGGATGCGCGATAGGCGCGCAGCCGCGGCAGGAAAGCCTCGCGACGAGCCAGGCTCTCCGGGGACCAGTAGCGCTCGATCTCGTAGTACTCCGGTACGGCCGGGACGTCCTGCGGCAGCACCACCCAGGCCTGCTTCGAGCTCGTGAAGATGTGAATGTCGGGCTGCAGGACATCCGGCGTGTCGAGCGTGCCCACGCGCACGAAACGCAGGATGGGACCGGCGCCGGCGTAGTTGCTCCAGACTGCGATCCGGCAATCCGGGCAGCGCGCGATCTTCTGTCCGCGGCCGCTCGAGGAAGGTGTCTCGATGACCTCGGGCTCCCCGTTCAGATCGATGAGGCGCTCAGCCTCGATCATTGCGTTCAGGGCGAACGCCGTCCCCGTTTCCCGCTGACACCAGCGGCAGTGGCAGCAGTGCACGATGAGGGGAGCCGTTTCCATGCGATAGCGGATGCGCTTGCAATCGCAGCCACCCTCGAGCGGATAGGCGGTGTTCGATGTCACGTTGAGACCTCCGTACGCGGATCAGGGCTCGCAGCAGCGCCTCTCGCCCGCAGGTTAGTCCGCGAAGCTGCAAGCCGCATGGGAAAAATTGCGCTTGTCGAGCGCAGACTCAGAGAAGTGGCGGCCCCAGGCGTCCGTGGAGGTAGAACGCCGCGGCATAGAGCGCGACCGCAACGATGATCCGCCACGGCCCGATTTCAGCCAGAGCCGGTGCCAGGCGGTTGCCGCCACGGGCGATGGCGGCGAAGGGAACGCTCGAAGTCGCCTGCGCGAATCGCTGCCATGGCTCGGGCGACTTGCGCCGGCGCTTCGCATCGATCGCGACCGTGCCGCCGATCGCGAGCACGAGAAGCGTGCCGAATAGAATCAGCGAGGCGAGCTCGCCGTTGATGACGAGGTGCGTGAGCGCCCAGAGCGCCACTCCCCAGAGGAAGGGGTGGCGCGTGATGCGCACCATGCCGCGGGCCATCCCGGGGTCGAGCCTCGACTCCATTCCGACCTGGGTCGGGCTCGGCGTCATGAGCCCGATCACGGCGAACAGAAACGCGATTAAGACCAACACGTAGGCCGTAGTGCGCAATCCCGCCAGCAGTCCCCACGTCGCAATGAGCGGGGCGCGCCGGTACGCGTAGATCATCCACGCGATGCCGACGAGCGAGGCGAGGGAGAAGAGCCCGCGATACGGCCCCTCGCCGAGTTTCGCGGTGAGCGCATCCCGCAGCCGGGTGCCGGAGACTCCAAAATGGATCAGCAGGAAGTAGGCGCACGCGGCGATCAGATCCGGCATGGCGACACCCTCGTTTGGCGCGAGATCGTGGCCGCGATTGTACTCCAATACAGTAAGGTGTTTACTTTAGTGTCAGGACGTCCTATAGTTAGTGAAATGCTTAACCGTTCCCACGAGCTCGACCGCCTGTTTCACGCCCTGGCCGACCCGGCCCGCCGCGCCATGCTCGAGCGGCTGGGCCGCGGACCGGCGCCGGTGAGCGAGCTGGCCAAACCGTTGCCGATGTCATTGCCCGCCGCCATGCAGCACCTCGGCGTGCTCGAGGCGGCCGGGCTGATCCGCACACAGAAGGTCGGCCGGACCCGCACCTGCGCCATCGAGCCGCAGGTCATGAGCCGGGCGGAGCAATGGTTCACGGCCC
>Ga0335074_10004055_pt1 | contig 20166 bp, 16 predicted proteins | sample Lox_Sample_23_FD_206715 | JGI IMG/M metagenome (GOLD analysis project Ga0335074, IMG submission 206715) | Soil microbial communities from Loxahatchee National Wildlife Refuge, Florida, United States - Lox_Sample_2.3 | ecosystem: Environmental > Terrestrial > Soil > Wetlands | place: USA... | reverse complement strand
GTGGTGGTGAACAGCGAGCCGGTCGGTGGCGGCGCGACGTCGGTCTCGACGTACGAGGTGGGCGCGGGCATCGGCTATGAAGCGGCCCAAACCGTGGCGGCTTTCGGCAAGGCAGTCGTCGCCGATCCGTCGGACGACGCCCTGGAGACGGTGACCGATGCCGCCAGCAAGCCGACTACGTTGCTCACCGCCCCCAAGTCGGACGTGACCGTCGGCAGAATCGCCCTCACCTCCGGCGCAATCAGCTGGACGAGCGACCAGGTGCCGTCGGGGAGCAGCTCGAGCAGCTCCTCGGTCCGCACGCGGAACCTGTCACAAACATCAGGCTCGCTCACCGTAGGTTCGGCTTCCGTCACCTCGCCCCGATCTGCCTGGGACGGCATTGCGCGCTCCGGGCGGACGATCGCTGACGAGGTTCCTTCGGTGCACGACGGCCTCACGACGTACGCACTGCGGGTGACCACGCCGCACCGTACGACGACGGTGAACCACGTCGTGCACGACGCAACCCTCGTGTCCGGCAACGAGGTGCTGTACCAGAACGCCGAGTCGGCTCGCTCTCCCAAGCGGCACTACTTCCTGTTGAACGCAGTGACCGGCAAGTCGAGAGAGCTTCCACAGCTGGACGCGGTCGCGCAACAGACCTCGCAAGGCGCCGGTCACCCGGGCCTGCTCTGGGGCGACAAGGTTGTCTACCGCACGGCGAAGGGCGCGATCCACCTGCTCGACACGAAGACCGGCAAGGTCACGGTGGTTGCCAAGCCGGGTGACAACGAGGATCCGCAGATCTACGGCTCCTACGTTGCGTGGACCGCGGGTTCCGAGACGGGCACGGGCCACGGCGAGTTTCGCAATGTCGCGACCATGGCCAAGCCGATCGCGCTGCCGACCGGGACCCTCGTGCAGCAGCTGACCAACAGCGGCATCGTCACCAGTCACGCGAGCGACCCGATCGGCGGGTACTACGAAGACGAGCTCGTGCCGACGAAGTACTACCTGCGCGGATACGGATCGACGAACGACGAGACCGAGATCCTCGACGTACCGCACGCGCCGGTGCCGGCCGAGGTGAGCGACTCTGTGATCGCATGGATTGACGGCTCGTACGTTGCTCGTGCCGCAGCCATCTCACCGAAGGTGCTGCCGACGCCGCGCTATCTCGGTACGCCGTACGCGCCGGCCTCCATCACTCGGCACCGGACCTGGAAGACCAACCTGCCGTTCTCCGCAGTGCTCAAGACCTGCTCGGTCGCGATCGCGCACGAGGGCCACGTCATGGCGACGCTGTCGTGCGAGGCCGGCCCGATGCGGTACGGCGATGCCGTTGTCGCGTGGTCCGGCAAGCATGCGACTGGCAAGTACGTCTGGACCGCCCGCGTGACCGGCGCGAGCGGAACGACGACGAAGGCGACCGGCGCGATCACGGTGACGTGACCGGCTCCCGGCCACCTCGCTCAGCTTTTCGGTGATCTTGACGTTGGAGGCGCATAACCCATGAGTTATGCGCCTCCAACGTCAAGATCACGAACGGCTTGGGGTGTCGAAGGCGACCGGGGCGTCGAAGGCGGCGCGGCGGGCGACCCGTCGCAGCGCGGCGAGCACCGGGCCGCCGAGGGCGAGCACGAGTACGGCGTTACCCACGGCACGCGGGATGTCGAAGCCGAGCGAGCTGGTGAGGTCGAACCGGATCCAGCGGATCAGGTTGTCGCCGATCGGTGCACCCGGCTCGAACGCGACCTGGCTCGGCAGGTAGCGCGCGAACGGCCAGAACGACAGGTTGAGCACCAGCCCGTAGAGCAGGCCCGAGACCGCGCCGTACGCCGCGAGGATCGCCAGCTCGACCCGGCCGCGCGCCGCCGGCAGGCAGCCGGCGCCGAATCCGGTCCACGCGCAGCCGAGCATCTCGAACGGCAGCCAGGGCCCGACCTGGCCGGTCAGGAGCGCCGAGGCGAGCAGGGTGATCGCTCCGAGCACGAACCCGAATGACCGCCCGAACACCCGCCCGGCAGGGATCAGCAGGAAGAACACGAAGCTGAAGCCGGTCGCGCCGCCGGACAGCGGCCGTAACGCCGCGCCGCAGCCGGCGAGCACGCCGAGAACGGCGACCGCCTTCGCATCGATGCCGTGCTCGCTGACCTCCGCGAGCACGACCGCGAGCAGCAACGCGAGCAGCGCGATGAACAGCCACGGCGCATCGCCGGCGTGCGCGTCGGCCGAGCTCTGACCGGCGAGCCGCGAGTCGAGCAACGGCCAGCCGAAGCCCAGGAGGCCGACCACCGACGCGGCAACCAGTGCCAGTGCCGACCGCGGCCGGATTCGGACCGCAGCGACCGCCCGGGCAGGCACCGTGCTCACTGCGCGGCCGCCATCGCGAGCTGGACGTCGCCGATGGTGAGCAGTGGCAACGGCGCGAGCACCTTGGACACCTGCGGCGCGAACACCGGTGACGCCACCGCCACCTCGCGGGCGGGTCCGTCGCTCACGATCTCGCCGTCCGCGAGCACGACCATCCGGTCGGCGACTTCGGCGACCAGCTCGACATCGTGCGTCGCCACGACGACCGCGTGCCCGCTGCCCGCGAGCCGTCGCAGGATCGCGATCAGCCGGCGCTTGGTTGCGTAGTCCAGCCCGCGGGTGGGCTCGTCGAGCGCCAGGACCGCGGGTTCGGCAGCGAGTACGACGGCGAGGACCAGCGCGAGGCGCTGCCCCTCGGACAGGTCGCGCGGGTGCTGCCCGCCCTCGACGCCGGGGGCGAGGTCGTCGAGTAGGGCACGCGTTGTGCCCGCGCTGCTGCCCGCGTCCCGGTCGGCGTCCGCGCACTCGGCATCGACGCTCTGGGCCCACAGCAGATCGGCCGGCTCCTGCGGGACGAGTCCGACCCGTCCGCTGACCGTGACCGATCCCGCCGCCGGCCGGCGGATGCCAGCCATCGTCGCGAGCAGCGTGGACTTGCCCGCGCCGTTGCGGCCCATCACCGCGAGCACCTCGCCCGGGTGCAGGTCCAGGTCGATCGCGCGGAGCACGGGAACGCCGTCGTACGACGTGACCAGCCCGTGGGCGCGCGCCACCGGCTCGGTCGCGGTGCGGGAGAGGGGAGCGCCGACGTGCCGCTCGAGGGTTTCGCGTAGGGGGGCAGCGGCGCGCCGCGCGTCGCGGATGGACAGCGGCAGCGGCGACCAGCCGACCAGCCGGCCGAGGTCGACGATCGGTGGCGCCACCGGGCTGTCGCGAAGGATGTCGGCGGGCGGCCCGGTGCGGATGCCTTCCGGGCCGAGCAGGGCGATCCGGTCGGCGTACTGCACCACACGCTCGAGCCGGTGCTCGCAGATCAGCACCGTCATCCCGAGGTCGTGAACCAGCCGGGTCATCGCGGCGAGCACGTCCTCCGCGGCGGCGGGGTCGAGGGCCGAGGTCGGCTCGTCGAGGACCAGCACGGCGGGATGTACGGCGAGCACCGACCCGATCGCCACCCGCTGCTGCTCGCCGGCCGACAGTGACAGCAACGTGCGGTCCCGCAGCTCGAACAGGCCGAGCAGGTCCAGCGTCTCCTCCACGCGCCGCCGCATCACCGCGGGGTCGATGCCGAGCGACTCCATGCCGTATGCCAGCTCGTCCTCGACGACATCGGTGACGAACCCGGCGAGCGGATCCTGCCCGACGTACCCGACCACGTCGGCCAGCTCGCGCGGAGGTGACGTCCGGGTGTCCCGACCCGCGACCAGCACTCGGCCGGCCAGCCGACCGCCGGTGAAGTGCGGCACCAGGCCGTTGACGCACTTGAGCAGCGTCGACTTGCCGGCGCCGGTCGGGCCGATCACGAGGACCAGCTCGCCCTCGGTCACGTCGAAGGAGATGTGCTCGAGCGCGGGCCAGGCGGCGTCGGGATAGGTGACGGTGACGTCCTCGAAGCTGATCATCCGACCCCCACCACGCTGGGTTGAGCGGCTGGCGCCGGCCGGCTTGGGCGGATCGGGCGCGGGCGAGGCAGCGGCGGTGCAACCCACGCCGGTAGCAGCGCGAGCAGCAGGCCGAGCGCGGGCAGCAGCGGAAGTCCGGGCGCAACCAACGGGGACGTGGACGGCGCGAGTGCGGACGCCGGCCCGAGACACAGTGCAACCGCGGCGGCGAGCCCGGTCCCCGCGACCAGCCACTCGGGCCAGCGCCACGGGTCGGGTCGGTAGCGGGTCCGGCCGCCGCGGCGGGCGCCGAGGGCGAAGCCGGCCGCGGTCAGCGCAGCGCCGACGACGAGCAGCGGTACGCCGAGCCCGCTCGGAGCCGACCGCTCGACCAGCCCGTAGCTGCTCGCGACCATTGCCAGCAACCCGATGAGCGTGAGCCCTGCCGTGGCCCGCCGGACTGCCGCCGGCGTCGCGCCTCGCCGGCCGAAACCGCGGGCGTCCAACGCCGCCGCTAGGTCCACCGAGCGTTCGAGGGCGCCCTCGAGCACCGGGATCGCGATGCCGCGGATCCGGCGCAGACCGCGGTCGGAGCGGCCGCGGATCCGCCGCGCGGTGCGCAGCCGGCCGACCGCGGCCACCGCTTGCGGGGCGACTGCGAGGGCGACCGTGATCGCGACGCCGGCCTCGTAGAGCGCGCCGGGCAGCGACTTCAGCAGCCGGCGCGGGCTGGTCAGCGCGTTGGCAGCGCCGATGCAGCAGAAGATGACGCCGAGCCGCAGGCCGTCGTACGACGAGGCGAGCACGCCCTCCAGCGTGATCGGCCCGCCGATCCGCACTCCTGCCATCCAGGACGGCAACGGGAGCACGGGCAGCCGGACGATGACGTGCGCGCCCGGCTGGCTGCCCAGCAGCGCGTAGAGCGCGACCCGGATGACGATCGCGAGCAATCCGACCTTCAGGAACATCGCGTACGACGCGCTCCACGGCGTCGCCGGTCGCCGCGCCGCGACGACGTACCCCGTGATCGCGACGATCGCCACCAGCAGGATCGGGTTGGTCGTGCGGCTGGCCGCGACCGCGAGGGCGGCCGCCCAGAGCCACCAGGCACCGGGGTGCAGCATCCGCGGCAGCCGGTGCCCGGTCACGGCAGCCGTCCCGAACGCCGGAACCGCCGGACTGCGAGCCCGCCGATCACGGCGATGGCGACCAGGCCGATGACGATCGGAATCCAGTCGGTGTGGCCGGCGGCGCGGACCGTCCCGGACAGCACGACGCTCGAAGGGCTCGCGCTCGGTGCCGAGCCGGCCGGCGTTGCGTGCATCCGCGGTTTCGAACGGTGATCGGAACCTCGACCCTTGCTCCTGTGCTTGGTCGGCGGCGACGCGGACGGCGCGGCGGTCCGGCTCGAGACGGCAGCGCTCGGCGACGAGCTCGGTTGCGAGTGATGGGCCGATGGATGCGGGGACGGCGACGCAGTCGGGGACGCGCTCGCTGCCGGCTTGCAGATCTCGGCGTACGGCACGTTGTCCGGTGTGCGCGGCGTGCCGTCGTCGTACACCCACCCTTCGGTGGACTTGTTCACCGGTTGGTACGTCGACGGGCCCTCGCTGCTGTAGACCCACTTCGTCGAGCCGGGGGCGCGGTGGAAGTACGCCCAGTAGTGGGTGTCGTCGATGTCCGCGCAGCCGGACTTCGGCAACCCGTCGATCGTGCAGAGCAGCCCGTCGCTGCGGAAGCCGACGCTGTGACCCGCGGCCTGCAGCACGTCGACTCCGGTCGCGCCCTTATGGACCTTCGCACAGCTCGTGCTGACGTCGCTGCCGAGCGAGCGGGCGTCGACGACGAGTGCGACGCAGATCGTCGTTGCTTTACCGGCCGCGTGCGGCGCGGTCGAGCGGTCCGCGGCCACGGCCGCGCCGGGCATGACGGTCGCTACTGCAGCGACTGCCAGGCCGAGCGCGAGCCGATGGCGCGAACCGGTCATGGACTCCTTACTTCCGCTTCGCCGTGCAGGCCAGCACCGGAGCGGCCTTGGCGGCTCCGGTCTTGGTGATCCGTGCAAGCGGCTTGCCGGCCAGGGCCTGCGCCGCCTGGCTGGTGGCGAGTAAGGCGGCGGCGTCGTAGCTGCCCTGGTACCTCACCGCGCCGCGCCGGGCGACCCGGCCCGTGCACCCCACCTGGTGCTTCTCGAGCCACTTCTGCGGCTTGGTCGCGCTCTTGCCGCCCGCGATCAGCGCTTGCACCGCGAGTGCGGTCGAGTTGGCGTTCGCCGGCGTGCCGAACCCGCCGCCGCTGTGCTCGGCCCGCTTCAGCCAGGTGAGCCCGAGCGTCGCTGCTGTGTGGTCGCGCGCAGCGAGCAGCGCCTGGACGGCGTACCCGGTCGAGTCGACGTCCTTGACCGCCTTGCAGGCGGTGGCCGGGTCGGACTCCAGCTCGGTCGGGTAGCCGCCGTCGCCGCACTGCTGGGCGGCAAGGAAGCTGACCGCGGCGGCGTCGGGAGCGTCGGCAGCGTGCGGGCTGTTCGCCAGGCCGAGGACGGCGAGCGCCTGCCCGACCGTCGAGAAGTAATCGAAGCTCGGCTTGGTGCCCTTCTGGTTCTGCTGGAACTCGCCCGGCGCTGCGCCGCGAACGCCTTCCGTCGCCTTGACCGCGTTGACCAGGTTCAGCCCGCCGAAGGAGTGCACGTCGACCCGCTGCGCCTCGGCAACCAGCAGCAGCTTGCCGAATGCTCCGGGGTCGTAGGTCGCAACGGAATGGCCGGCGTAGGCCTTGACGTGTGCTTCGAGGTAGCGAGTCGCTCGCGCGGCTGCGGCCTGCGCGACGTGCGCCGCATCCATCGACAAGATCGCGTCGGCCGTCTCGCCGTAGTTGACATAGACGATGGTCTTCTTGCCGGAGACGTAGCTGCCGTCGAGATGGTCGTGGTGCTTGCCGATCAGCGACCGGGCAAGGAAGCCGGCGGCCGCGGCGGCCGGGCGCTTCGTCTTCGTCGCGTGGTGTGCGGCGGCGGGGGCCTTCGGTCGGGCAATGGCCGAGCCGGTGGCGCCGAGCGAGGCGACCGCGACCCCGCTCAGGGCCGCCAGCACGGCGGTACGTCGGATCAGGTTCACGCGTCCTCCTGGTGGGCGAGGACGCGGGGTCGGCTCCGAGCCACCTCCGGCACGCGAACGCCCTCGCGGCGCAGCCGATCGGCTACGACGAGAGGGCGGTTGACGGGCGGTGTCGCCCGGGCTCCGCCCGCGTTCCTCGACGGTTGTCATGGAGCCCTCGCCGAACGCGGGTATCCCGGCTCGCCTCAGGATCGAGGCCTACGGTTGCGGGTCAGCGCCGGACTTCGACCGGCTTCCCCCGCCCACGGCGATTGCCTCCCGATCGGATCACACCCGTGTCGGCGGCGTCAACGCGGGGGTGGCGTGCGCGGATGCCACTACCGTGGCGCGGTGGGCTGGACCTGGCGGTATGAGAACGAGGCCGGCGACGTCCTCGATCCGGATGACGCGCCGATGACCGAGAACTTCCCGACCCAGGGCGACGCGGAGACCTGGCTGGGCGAGAGCTGGCGCCAGCTGCTCGCGGCGGGCGTCGACGCCGTTGTACTCCTCGAGGACGGCCGCGAGGTCTACGGCCCGATGAGCCTGCACGCGGAGTAAGCCGCGCGGCTCGAAGAGCCGCCGCCCAAACCCTCGCTCACGGAAGAGCGTGGGTGGGTCGCCGGGTTTGAAGCCGGGCGGGTGGTGAGGGGAAGATGCGCGGATGAGTGTTGTCAAAGCTGCCATTACCCAGGTCGCCTGGACCGGTGACAAGGACACGATGATCAAGCGTCACGAAGCGCTGGCTCGCGACGCTGCCGCCGCCGGCGCACAGATCATCGGGTTCCAGGAGCTGTTCTACGGGCCGTACTTCGGGATCGTCCAGGACCAGAAGTACTACTCCTACGTCGAGCCGATCCCCGGGCCGACGACCGAGCGCTTCCAGGCCCTCGCCAAGGAGCTCGGCCTGGTCATCGTGCTGCCGATCTACGAGGTCGCCAACGAGGGGGAGTACTACAACACCGCGGCGGTGATCGACGCCGACGGCAGCCTGCTCGGCCGCTACCGCAAGCACCACATCCCGCACCTGCCGCAGTTCTGGGAGAAGTTCTACTTCCGGCCCGGCAATCTCGGTTATCCGGTGTTCGACACCGCGGTCGGCCGGGTCGGCGTTTACATCTGCTACGACCGGCACTTCCCCGAGGGCTGGCGCGAGCTCGGGCTGAACAACGCCCAGATCGTGTTCAACCCGTCCGCGACCAAGCCCGGACTGTCGAACCGGCTGTGGGAGATCGAGCAGCCGGCCGCGGCCGCGGCCAACCAGTACTTCATCGCCGCCAACAACCGGATCGGGATCGAGTCGGAGGAGTTCGGCGACGAAGCGGTGAAGTTCTACGGGTCGAGCTACTTCGTCGGCCCGCGCGGCACCTACGTCGGTGACGTCGCGTCGACCGACCAGGAGGAGCTGGTGATCCGGGACCTCGACCTCGACGAGATCCTGCACGCGCGCAACGACTGGCAGTTCTACCGCGACCGGCGCCCCGACTCCTACACGAAGACGAGCGCACCGTGACCGTTCTCATCAAGGGCGGCACGGTGGTCAGCTCGACCGGCTCGGCCGAGCAGGACGTCCTCGTCGACGGCGAGCGGATCGCCGCGGTCCTCGCGCCGGGGTCGGGCGCGCTCGGCGACCTGGCCGCCTCCGCGGAGCGGGTGATCGACGCGTCCGGGAAGTACGTCATCCCGGGCGGCGTCGACGGTCACACGCACATGGAGATGCCGTTCGGCGGGACCTACGCCTCGGACACCTTCGAGACCGGCACTCGCGCCGCGGCATGGGGTGGTACGACGACGATCGTCGACTTCGTCGTGCAGGCGCACGGTCAGAGAGTGCTGGACCAGCTCGCGCTCTGGCACGACAAGGCCGGCGGCAACTGCGCGATCGACTACGCGTTCCACCAGATCATCGGCGAGGTCGACGACGACTCGCTGAAGGCGATGGACGCCCTGATCGACGAAGGTGTCACCAGCTTCAAGCTCTTCATGGCGTATCCCGGCGTGTTCCTCTCCAGCGACGGCCAGATCGTCCAGGCGATGCAGGCCGCGGCCGGCAACGGCGGGCTGATCATGATGCACGCCGAGAACGGTTCGGCGATCGACGTACTCGTGCAGCAGGCGCTGGCCCGCGGCGAGACCGCGCCGTACTACCACGGCGTGACGCGGCCCTGGCAGACCGAGCAGGAGGCGACCCACCGTGCGGTGATGCTCGCCGACATGACCGGGGCTCCGCTGTACGTCGTTCACGTCTCGGCGAAGCAGGCGCTCGAGCGGATCGCCGAGGCGCGCAACGCCGGGCAGAACGTCTTCGGCGAGACCTGCCCGCAGTACCTCTACCTCTCGCTCGAGGAGAACCTCGGTGCGCCGGGCTTCGAGGGTGCGAAGTGGGTGTGCTCGACGCCGCTGCGGTCGCGCGCCGAGGGCCACCAGGACGAGCTGTGGCGCTACCTCCGCACCGGCGACGTCACCACCGTGTCGACCGACCACTGCCCGTTCTGCATGAAGGACCAGAAGGAGATGGGGATCGGCAACTTCGCGAAGATCCCCAACGGCATCGGCTCGGTCGAGCACCGGATCGACCTGCTCTACCAAGGTGTCGTCGACGGCCGGATCTCGCTGGAGCGCTGGGTCGACGTCTGCTGTGCGTCGCCGGCGCGGATGTTCGGGTTGTACGGCCGCAAGGGCGTGATCGCCCCGGGCGCCGACGCCGACATCGTTGTCTACGACCCGAACGGCCACACCAGCATCGGCATCGGCGAGGGCCGCACCCACCACATGAACATGGACTACTCCGCGTGGGAGGGCTACGAGATCGACGGGCACGTCGACGTCGTGATGTCGCGCGGTCGCGTCATCGTCGACGACGGCAACTACACGGGCGACAAGTCGCACGGCCAGTTCGTGAAGCGCGGCCTGTCCCAGAACCTCATCTAGAGACGGGACACCAAAGCTCATGGACTTCGGCGTCGTACTGCAGACCGACCCGCCCGCGTGGCGGGTGGTCGACCTTGCTCGTGAGGCCGAGCAGTACGGCTTCACGCACATGTGGACCTTCGACTCGCACCTGCTGTGGCAGGAGCCGTTCGTCATCTACAGCCAGGTGCTCTCCGCGACCCATCGGATGAAGGTCGGCCCGATGGTCACGAACCCCGCCACGCGGGACTGGACCGTCACCGCGTCGTTGTTCGCGACCCTCAACGACATGTTCGGCAACCGGACCGTGTGCGGGATCGGCCGGGGCGACTCGGCGGTTCGCGTCATCAACGGCGCACCGGTGTCGCTCAAGACGCTGCGCGAGGCGATCGAGGTGATCCGGCCGCTGGCCAACGGCGGGCAGGCGGACTACAAGGGCAGCCGGCTGCAGTTCCCCTGGGGCGCCGGCTCGCAGCTTCCGATCTGGGTCGCTGCCTACGGGCCGATGGCGCTCGCGCTCGCCGGCGAGGTCGGCGACGGTTTCATCCTGCAGCTCGCCGACCCCGACATCACGGCCTGGTCGATCCAGGCAGTGCGGACCGCTGCAGAGGCGGCCGGCCGCAACCCCGACGACCTGACGATCTGCGTCGCCGCCCCGGCGTACGTCACGGATGGTTCGGACACCGGCCTGGACCACGCCCGCAACCAGTGCCGATGGTTCGGGGGAATGGTCGGCAACCACGTCGCGGACATCGTCGCGAGGTACGGCGCCGACGGCGCGGCCGTGCCGAAGGCGCTGTCCGACTACATCGCCGGCCGGCAGGGCTACGACTACAACCAGCACGGCAAGGCCGGCAGCGAGCACACCGACTTCGTACCGGACGAGGTGATCGACCGGTTCTGCCTGCTCGGCCCGGTCGACGCGCAGATCGCGCAGCTCGAGCAGCTGCGGTCGCTCGGCGTCGACCAGTTCGCGCTGTACCTCCAGCACGACGCGAAGGGCGCAACCCTCGCGGCGTACGGCGATCAGGTGATCCCGGCCGTCAACGCGCGGGCCAGCACCAAGACCTGAGCGGAGGCCGACTCGCCGCCGCCGAGAGGCGGAGTCAGGAGCAGCGCGTGGCGACGTCGGCGCGCAGCGCCTCGAGGCGTACTGCCGCCTCTGCCCGAGCCGCCGCGAGCCCGGCCATGCCGGTCGGCTCGGTGCTGACCTCCAGGTAGGCCTTGAGCTTCGGCTCCGTGCCGCTCGGCCGCAGCACGACCCTGCCGTGCGGCCCGAGCCGCACGACCAGCCCGTCGGTCGGCGGCAGGCCACGGTCACCCTTTGCGAGATCGATCACTTCTGTGACCGCGTGCCCGCCGAGCTCGGTCGGTGGCTCGCGCCGCCATGAGTCCACCACCGCGGCCAGCGTCTGGATGCCGTCCGGGCCTTCAGCGCGCCGGGACCACTGGCTGGTCAGGTGGACGCCGAGCCGCGCGGACAGCTCGTCCAACCGGTCGAGCAGGCTGCCGCCCCGCGCGCGGGCGATCGCGGCCATCTCCGCGACCACGAGCGCGGCGCTCATCCCGTCCTTGTCCGCGACGACATCGCCGATCGTGTAACCGAGCGCTTCTTCGTAGCCGAAGACCAGGTGATACCCCGGGCGGTTGCGAGCAGCGCGTGCGATCCACTTGAAGCCGGTCAGGGTCTCCTCGTAGGCGACGCCCGTGTCGGCGGCGAGCTTCGAGAGCATCGAGGACGACACCACCGTCGTCGCGACCAGCCGGCCGGGCCCTTCGGTCACCTCGATCCGCCGGTCCGCGAGCAGGATGCCGAGCTCGTCACCGGTCAAGGCCCGCCACCGACCGTCGCGCCCCGGCACCGCCACCGCCAGCCGGTCGGCATCAGGGTCGTTGGCGATGACGATGTCAGCGCCCGCTGACTCGGCGAGGGCGATCGCCAGGTCCAGCGCGCCCGGCTCCTCAGGGTTCGGGAACGGCACGGTCGGAAAGTCCGGATCGGGCTCGGCTTGCTCGGCAACGACCCGAGGCGGCTCGAACCCGGCCTCGACCAGCAGGCCGGGCGTCACCTTGCCGCCGACCCCGTGCAGGGGCGTGTAGGCGATCCGCAGCTCTCGTGGCGCCGCCGGGTCGAGCATTCCGAGCACCGCTGCCCGGTACGCCGGCAGGATCTGCCCGGCGATCCCGGGCACCGCGGCCGCGGCTTCCGGGTCCGGAGCCGGTACGTCGGCAGCGGCCGCCGCCTCGGCGATCAGCCGGTCGTCGGGCGGGATGATCTGCGAGCCGTCGCCGGCGTAGACCTTGTACCCGTTGTCGGCGGCCGGGTTGTGGCTCGCGGTGACGACGATGCCGGCGGCCGCGCCCAGGTGGCGCACCGCGAAGGCGGTGATCGGCGTCGGCAGTGCCTCCTCGATCACGTGCGGCGTGACGCCGAGCGCCACGAGGACATCGACCGTGTCGGCGGCGAACGTCGCCGAGCCGTGCCGCGCGTCCCGCCCCACGACGACGCCCGCGGCCGCCGCATCAGCCCCGCGGTCGCTCACCCACCGGGCGACCCCCGCGGTCGTGCGCCGGACCACGAGGCGGTTCATCCGGGCCGGTCCGCCGCCGAGCTCGCCGCGCAGGCCCGCCGTACCGAACGCGAGCGGGTGGGCGAACCGGGCCTCGATGGCGTCGGTGTCCCCGGCCTCGAGCAAGCCGGTCAGCTCGATGCGGGTCTGCGGGTCGGGATCGCTTCCGACCCACGCCTCGACCTCGGCACGCAGGCCGGCCGGGACGTCGGCCGGCGTCACAGCCGGGTGATCACGTCGGAGATCAGCCGGGCGAGCCCGGGGGCGGCCGCCGCGCCCGCCTCGAGCACCTCCCCGTGCGCGAGCGGTTCTCCGGTCACCCCTGCCGCCGCGTTGGTGACGAGCGAGAGCCCGAGAACCTCGGCGGACAGATGCCGAGCCGCGATCGCCTCGAGCACCGTGGACATCCCGACCAGGTCGGCCCCGGCGGTCCGCAGCATCGAGATCTCGGCCGGCGTCTCGTAGTGCGGGCCGTTCAGCGCTGCGTAGACGCCGTCGACCAGCCCCGGGTCGACCGCTCGAGCGAGCGCACGCAGGCGCGGCGACCAGCAGTCGGTCAGGTCGACGAACCGCGGGCCGTAGCGCACCGGAGGCGGCGGCCCGCCCAGCGGCGAACGACCGGTGAGGTTGAGGTGATCGCGGATGAGGACGGTCTGCCCGACCCGGTACGCCGGGTCGATGCCGCCCGCGGCGTTGGTGAGGATCACCACGCCAGCACCGGCGAGCACCGCCATCCGCACCGGGTGCACGACCTCGGCCGGTGAGCGGCCCTCGTAGAGGTGCACGCGCCCGACGAGGACCAGCACCGGCGTACCGGAGATCTCGACCGACCGGGCGCGACCCTGGTGACCCGCCACGGTCGGCGGGACGAAACCGGGCAGATCGGTGGTGACCACCTCGGATCGGAGCTCGCCGAGGGTGTCCGCCGCGTCCTGCCAGCCCGATCCCAGCACGACGGCGACCTGGTGGCGGTCGACGCCGGTCCGCTCGGCGAGCTCGGACGCGGCCGCCTCAGCCGCCGCAAAAGTGTCGAGGTCGGTCGCCGTCACGCTGCGCGACGCTACCGCAGTCGGCCGGCGTCATCGGGTGATCGGACGGCAGCATCCGGGCAATCGGGACCGACCCGGCGACGCGGCGGTGTGTTCATTCAACTGTGACCTGTCTCTGTCCACCGGCGGGGTGTATGGTCACCGACCAACCACGGGACGTGGCCGCTGGTGTTGGTGCGCCCAAACCGAGCCAGAACCGCGTGCGGTCGAGGGGACTGCACTACCGGATGGGCCCTCGAAGGAGGAATTGGTGAGGTCTCAGGACAACGACGTTCGCGGGCGAACCCGCTGGTTCGCACTCACTGGTCTGTTTGCCGTGGTCGCCGTCATCGCGGCGGCATGTGGCGGTACGTCGACCGGCAGCGGCGGCGGCTCGTCGAGCTCGCCCGCGGCCAGCAGCCCGGCGGCGGCGGCGTCCTCGCCGTCTTCGAGCAAGTTCCTCGCCTGCGAGGTCACGGACACCGGCGGCATCAACGACCGCTCGTTCAACGCCTCGGCGTACGCCGGGCTCAAGGTCGCGGCGCAGAAGGTGCCCGGCCTGACCTACACCTACCTGCAGTCGAACTCGACGAGTGACTACACGCCGAACATCAACACGCTGATGGGCCGGCACTGCGGCATCATCATCACGGTCGGCTTCGACATGGCGAACGCGACCGAGAAGGCGGCGAAGAAGAACCCGTCGCAGAAGTTCGCGATCGTCGACTTCAGCTACTCGCCGAACATCAGCAACATCCTGGGCCTGACCTACGAGACCAACCAGGACGCGTTCCTCGGTGGCTACCTCGCGGCTGCGATGAGCAAGTCCGGCAAGGTCGGAACGTTCGGTGGCCAGGACATCCCGCCGGTCACGATCTACAACAAGACCCAGCACAAGAACGTCCAGGTCCTCGGCTGGACGCCGAAGGTGGGGCGGGCGAAGAGCAGCCTGGCGGGCAAGGGCCTGTTCACCAACGACTTCACCAACCAGGCGTTGGGCAAGACCGACGCGCAGACGCTGCTCGCGCAGGGTGCTGACGTCGTCTTCCCGGTCGCGGGCGCGGTGGGCCTCGGTGCGGCCGCCGCGGTCAAGCAGGCCGGCAGTGGCAACTACATGGAGTGGGTCGACACCGATGGGTGCGTGTCTGCCCCGCAGTACTGCTCGCTATTCCTGACCAGCGTGACCAAGGGCATCACGACATCGGTCGCGGGCGCCGTCGAGAAGGCCGCCAACGGTACGTTCGCCGGTGGCACCTACGTCGGTGACCTGAAGAACGGTGGTGTGGCACTCTCGCCGTACCACGACTTCCAGAGCAAGGTTCCGTCGTCGGTCACCTCGGCACTGGCCACGATCAAGGCGGGCATCGAGTCCGGCAAGATCTCGGTCGACCCGAACTCCTACCCGGCAGGCTGATCGTCGGTAAGGCGCGCCCGGCCGCTCCGGCGGCTCGGCGCGCCTTACCGCCGGGGCCGGAGACGCGATGAAGCTCGAGCTCGAAGGCATCACGAAGCGGTTCGGCACGCTGGTCGCCAACGACGGCATCGACCTGACCGTCGAACCGGGCGAGATCCACTGCCTGCTCGGCGAGAACGGCGCCGGGAAGAGCACGTTGATGAACGTGCTGTTCGGGCTGTTGAAGGCGGACTCCGGCGAGATCAAGGTCGACGGCAAGGTCGTCCACTTCGACGACCCGGGCGACGCGATCGCCGTGGGCATCGGGATGGTGCACCAGCACTTCATGCTCGTGCCAGTGTTCAGCGTGGCCGAGAACGTCGTCCTCGGCTTCGAGCCGACCCGCCCGCTCGGCTTCCTCGACCGGCAGAAGGCGAGAGAAGACATCCGCCGGTTGTCGTCGGAGTTCGGCCTCGAGGTGGACCCGGACGCGATCGTCGAGAAGCTCCCAGTCGGCCTTCAGCAGCGGGTCGAGATCGTCAAGGCGTTGATGCGCGATGTCAGCCTGCTGATCCTGGACGAGCCGACCGCGGTCCTCACCCCGCAGGAGATCGAGGGCCTGTTCACGATCATGCGGTCGCTGTCGTCGACCGGTCGCTCGATCCTGTTCATCACGCACAAGCTCAAGGAAGTGCTGGCGGTCGCGGACCGGATCACGGTCATGCGGCAGGGCAAGGTGATCGGTACGACGACGCCTGCCGAGGCCGACGAGGAGACCCTTGCGTCGATGATGGTCGGCCGTGATGTCGACCTGGTGGTGCACAAGGAGCCCGCGAAACCCGGCGAAACGGTCCTCGAGCTGTCCGGCCTGACCATCGCCGACGAGCGGGGGATCACGGTCGTGAACGACGTCGACCTGGACGTTCGGGCCGGCGAGATCGTGGCGCTCGCGGGCGTGCAGGGCAACGGGCAGACCGAGCTCTCGGAAGCGTTGCTCGGGTTGCTCCCGGTCTACTCGGGTTCGATCAAGGTCGGCGGGAAGGACCTCACCAAGGCCACGCCGCGCGAGGCGTTGCGCGCGGGCATCGCCTACATTCCCGAGGACCGCCAGCTCGAGGGTCTCGTCCTCAACATGTCGATCGCGGACAACCTCGTGCTCGACCTGCACAACGTCCCGCCATACGCCCGGCACGGCGCACGCAACCTCACCGAGGTGCGGCAAAGTGCCGAGCGGAAGCTCGGCGAGTTCGACATCCGCGCGACGTCCGTCGAGACCCCGGTCGGGACGCTGTCCGGTGGCAACCAGCAGAAGGTGGTCGCCGCCCGCGAGCTCAGCCGGCCGGTGCGGCTGCTCGTCGCCGCGCAGCCGACGCGCGGCCTCGATGTCGGTTCGATCGAGTACGTCCATCGGAGGATCGTCGAGGAACGCGACGGAGGAATGGCGGTGCTGCTGGTGTCCTCCGAGCTCGACGAGATCCTCGCGCTCGCCGACCGGGTCGCGGTGATGTACCGCGGCGGCATCGTCGGCGTCGTACCTCCGAGTGTCGGCCGCGAGCAGATCGGTCTGATGATGGCCGGCGCCGCGGACGGCGCGCAGAAGCCGTCGGCAGCTGGGCCGCCGACCGAGTCGACGGCGAACCCCTCGCTATGACCGCGATTCCTGCCGAGCCGGCGGCGGCGCCGGCCACCGAGCAGCCCGAGCCGTCGGGGCCATGGTGGAAGCGCTCGGCGCACTGGCTTGCCGAGGGCAATGTCGCCGTCGTCACATTTCTCGCGGTCGTGTGCGGGCTGGTGTTCGGGGCGATCCTCATCATCGTCACGACGACGTCGACCCTGCACGCCTGGGGCCACCTCGGGTCGAACCCGAAGCATGCCTTCGGCGCGAGCCTTACGACGGTGGGTCACGCGTATGGCGACCTGTTCACCGGCTCGATCTTCAGCCCGTCCGACCTGACGCATGCGCTGCGCACCGGGCACGGCTGGGTCACGCTGTTCACGCCGCTGTCCGAGACGCTCGTCTCTGCGACGCCGCTCATTCTCGCCGGGACAGGGGTTGCCCTCGGCTTCTCGACCGGCGTGTTCAACATCGGTGGCCAGGGCCAGTACATCGCCGGCGCGTTGTGCGCGACGTACGTCGGGTTCGGAGTGCATGCACCGCTCGCGATCCACATGCCGCTGGTGATCCTGGCCGGTGCTGCCGGTGGCGCGGTCGCGGGGTTCATCCCCGGCTTCCTGAAAGCCCGGACCGGCGCGCACGAAGTGATCGTCACGATCATGCTCAACTACATCTTCCTGGACCTGCTGAGCTACCTGCTCACGACGCGGCCGCTGCAGCAACCGGGGCAGAGCAACTCGATCTCGCAGACCATCCCGTCGTCGGCGACACTGCCGCACCTGTTCGGCAGCAACCTGCGCGTCAACGCCGGTCTGATCGTCGCCTTGCTGGTCGCGGCGGGCGCGTCCTGGTTCATGCGCCGAAGCACCCTCGGGTTCACCTTCCGGGTCATCGGGTCGAACCCGACCGCCGGGCGCACCGCCGGCATGGACTCGCGACGCGCGACCATCCTGGTGCTGACCATCTCCGGCGCTCTGGTCGGGCTGGCCGGCATGTCGACGCTGGCCGGCACGGACTTCTTCCTCTCGACCAACTACGGCGGCAGCACCGGGTTCAACGCAATTACCGTCGCCCTGCTCGGTCGCAACAAGCCGTCCGGTGTCGTGCTGGGTTCGCTGCTGTTCGCGGCGCTCGACACCGGCGGCCGCTACATGCAGGCTGCCACCGGCATCCCGATCGACCTCACCACGGTGATCCAGGCGGTCATCGTCTTCATGGTCGCGACGCCGGCGCTCATCCGTGAGATCTTCCGGCTCCGCGACGCCGGTGCCGGCAAGATCCTGCTCTTCACCAAGGGGTGGGCGGGATGACCGCCGGCACCGAAGAGTCCACCGTTTCCACGGTCGCGATCCCGGCTGCTCCCGAGGGCCGGCTGGTCTCCATCGCGCGCCTGCGCGGGATGGGCGTCTTCCTCATCGCGATCGGCTTGATCGGCATCTTCGGGATGGGGCTCGGCGCGAAGCATGGGGTCAAGGCGGTCTTCCTGCTCGCCAGCCAGCCCGCGACGAATGTGTCACCGATCACGATGCCGGTGCGCCCGTGGTGCATCGTGATGTCGATCCTCTGTGCGCTGGTCGGCGTATACCTGGCCGCGCGAACGCCCCGTCGCGGCGGCTACCTGATCTTCGGGGTCGGCGTCATCATCTTCATGTGGGCCTTCCTGGTGTGGGCGGCCCGCGGCGGTGAGCTGTCGTTCGTCCAGCTCCTGGCCGGAACGTTGGTGTCCGCCACCCCGTTGGTCTACGGCGCGCTGTCCGGCGTCATGTGCGAGCGGTCCGGCGTCGTCAACATCGCGATCGAGGGTCAGTTCCTCGCCGGCGCGTTTCTCGCCGCGATGATCGACAGCGCTTCGCATCACCTGTGGCTCGGCGTACTTGCCGGAGCGGCCTCGGGCGCGCTGTTCGGCGCGATCCTCGCGTTCCTGTCGCTGCGCTACGGCGCCGACCAGATCATCGTCGGCGTCGTCATCGTCGCGTTCTGCACCGGCCTGACGAACTACCTCACCGAGCAGGTGCTCACGCCGGACCAGGCGACCCTCAACAGCCCGTCGACGTTCAGCCCGATCGCGATCCCGTTGCTGTCGAAGATCCCGGTGATCGGGCCGGTCTTGTTCAACCAGAACATCTTCGTGTACGGCGCTGCGATCCTGCTCGTCGTCGTCCACGTCGCACTGTTCTACACGAAGTGGGGGCTGCGGGTGCGGTCCGTCGGCGAGCATCCGCAAGCCGCCGCGACGGTCGGCATCCACGTCCTGAACGTCCGCTACCGCAACGTGATTCTCGGTGGCGTGATCGCTGGGCTCGGCGGGGCATCCTTCACGATCGGGTCGATCGGGGAGTTCTCCTCCGACATGACCGCCGGTCTCGGGTACGTCGCGCTTGCCGCGATGATCTTCGGGCGGTGGCGCCCGTTCGGCGCGTTGAGCGCCGCGCTGCTGTTCGGGTTCGCGGTGTCACTGCAGAGCTTCCTCGCCGTTCTGAACGTCGGCATCCCGTCTCCGATCCTGTCGATGGCGCCGTACGTCATCACGATCGCCGTCGTCTCGGGCCTGGTCGGCCGGGTGCGGCCACCGGCCGCGGACGGCGTTCCGTACGTCGTGGGCTGATCGCGCGGCCCGGGTAGAGTGCCCGGCCATGACCGACGAACTCACGATCGACTGGGACCAGCTGCGGCGGGCCGCGGCCGAGGTGGCGACCCACGCGTATGCGCCGTACTCGAAGTTGCATGTCGGCGCGGCGGGACTCACGGACACCGGGTCGGTCGTGGTCGGCTGCAACGTCGAGAACGCCTCCTACGGCCTGACGCTGTGCGCGGAGTGCGGGCTGGTGTCGGCGTTGTCGGCGTCGGGCGGCTCACGCCTGGTCGCGGTGAGCGTCGTCGCCGGCGACGGCAATCCGCTCGCGCCGTGCGGGCGCTGCCGTCAGCTGCTCATGGAGCGCGGCGGCCCGGACCTGCTGCTCGACGCCGGACCGGGCCGGTCGCCCGCACGAATGGCAGACGTGCTGCCCGGTGCCTTCGACGAGGCGGAGCTCGACGCGCGGCGCGGTTCATGAGCGCTGCTGGCTTCGATGCCGTCGACCTCATCCGCACCAAGCGGGACGGCGGCGCGCTCAGCGACGCCCAGATCGACTGGGTGATCGGCACGTACGCCGTCGGTGGCGTCCCCGACGAGCAGATGTCGGCGCTGCTGATGGCGATCTTCTGGCGCGGGCTCTCCGCGCGCGAGCTGGCCCGCTGGACCGCGGCGATGATCTCCTCCGGCGAACGGCTCGACCTGAGTGGGCTGTCTCGGCCGACGGTGGACAAGCACTCGACCGGCGGCGTCGGCGACAAGGTGTCGCTCGTGCTCGCGCCGCTGGTCGCCGCGTGCGGCGCCGCCGTGCCCCAGCTGTCCGGGCGGGGGCTCGGACACACCGGCGGGACACTGGACAAGCTCGAGTCGATCCCTGGCTGGCAGGCGACGCTGTCCAACGAGCAGATCTACGAACAGTTGGACACGGTTGGCGCGGTCATCTGCGCGGCGGGTGCCGGCCTTGCGCCTGCCGACCGCAAGCTCTACGCGCTTCGAGACGTCACCGGCACGGTCGAGTCCATCCCGCTGATCTCGGCGTCGATCATGTCCAAGAAGATCGCCGAGGGCACCGCCGCGTTGGTGCTGGACG
>Ga0335074_10004053_pt1 | contig 20171 bp, 21 predicted proteins | sample Lox_Sample_23_FD_206715 | JGI IMG/M metagenome (GOLD analysis project Ga0335074, IMG submission 206715) | Soil microbial communities from Loxahatchee National Wildlife Refuge, Florida, United States - Lox_Sample_2.3 | ecosystem: Environmental > Terrestrial > Soil > Wetlands | place: USA... | reverse complement strand
TGCCTCGGTGCCGGGCCGAAAAGTCACGATCGGCGCTGTCGGCGGCACCAGAACATCCTGCTTGCCACCTTTGTATGTGACAACGAGATGCGTGATGTCTCCCTGCGACTTCGCGGCGGCGACGTCGCCGTTCGTCATCGAGCTGTTCACATCCGGCACTGAAGTCGAAACCGCGGCGACATTGCCGTTCGTCATGGAACTGCTGGTCTTCGCGCCCCCGGACAATGTGGTGTCGGGGATCTTATCCCAGGCATAGTGGCCTTCACCGGTGCCGCGCAGCGAGGGCGGGAAAATCGCCACTTCCAACGCTACCTGCGTCCCGCCGATGTCCTTGGTCGCGGTTCCGATGAAGCTGCCCTTCTCGACCTTGTTGAGACTCGACTTCTCCACTTTCAGGTATGCCGTCTTGCCAGTCAGGGCGACGGTGACCGGCTTGCCGGCATAAGTATCGACGGTGACGGAATTCGCGGTCGCTGACGCGATGACCCCGCGCACGCGCTCTGGCGTCCCGGTCGCGGCGAGCGCGGCCGATGAGGCAAGGGCAGAGACTGTGATCGCAAGGCCGAGAATTCGCTTCGGGCTCATGTTTTATCCCTTTCGGAAGTTGTCGCTGACTGTTATGACGCCCTTCGAGATGGCTTATGCCCATAGACGAAAAGCTGGTCTGGGCTGCCGTCGCTAGGCCGACGTTTTTGCAGAAGAAAGATCCTCCGAGCCAAGTGCTGCAGAGGATTCGACCGATGGGAGACATTCTCGCCTCCGCTGGGCCGCCGCGAGGCGCCGGGGGTGTTGCCGGCGCCTCGCAGTCCCGTCGAGTAGCACGTTACGCATACGCCGGCTGGCGGCCGCCGTCGCCACCACCGGCATCGGCGAGCAGCACAGTTGCGCCGCCGTTGCCGCCGTTGCCGCCATTGGCCCCGGTGATCAGGTAGGCCTCCCTTTGCTGCTGAAGCTGATAGGCGAAATTACTTTCGCCCCCGTCTCCACCGCTCCCTCTCGCGAAGGCGGCTCCGGTGGACAGCACCATTGCCGCGAGCGCTGCGCAAAGCAGAACTTTCATAACTAACATCTCCTCTGAGATCGGGCCGGCAACAGCGCCGGCCTTGACGGTTTCACGCTTCGGGCGTTGCTGCATTCCATGCTGCCGACACAGACCAGCTCTGCTCGCCGGCCGAATTCCATGCCAAGTTTCAGACGGAACATCTCGCCGGCTCGTGCGTCACCCGGGCGGGCACGCTTGGCGAGCTGCGCGAAAGGAGTGGATCGGGCGGTCTGGACACCCAATCGATTGCCCGCACGTGCTCGCGCACAGCGGCAGCCACGACTGTGGGTAACCGATCGGGTCGCGCTCAGTGGTGGGTCGGAAGCATTCAACCTGTTTCAGTTGGTCGGCTGCGGGCGCTGGCCAACTCGATCAGGCTCACCGGTCACCTCCTGGCAGCAGCGATAGCAGCAGAACCACGTGGGCACGCCGGCGACCATGCGGAAGACCGAATGGGCGTGCGGGTGGCCGCACCGCGGGTTCGCGCAGCGATCCGGGGGGCTCATGCGTCGGTCTCCCACTCGGTCACCGCCGGCGCGATCCGGAAGCCCCGCAGCAAAAGTTGCGGCCAGTAGACGCCCTCGGCCGTCTCCACGGCAGCGCGGGCGGCCTGCATTGTGGGAAACGCATGGCCTTGCCACGGAGCGCCGTTTTCCAAGACCACCCACACGTGCCGCCGGTTCATGCGTCCCCCCGAGCCAGAGAAACAGCGCCTGCCGCTGCTCGCGCCTTGGCAGCGGATACGGTTGCCCAGAAGCGATTCCGTGTGGCTGTCTCGCGTTCCAACGCACCCGACCGAGTGGGGGCGGCAGTAACGGCGACCGCGTTGAGGGCGACGGCCCCATGCCTGCGATTTTCTCGCTCTGCCGCGCGTCCGCCTCCGCCAGGTTGGTTATCATGCCGGGCCCAGATGTTGTCCTCCTGGCTCGGCATCGGTGTCTCAGCAAACGAGGTTGCGGGCACAGGGAACAGCGGGACCAGTACGGCAGTAAGTAGATCTCGCCTCATTGCGCTGTTCTCCTGTCAGGTGGATCACGTTCGGTCATGACGGCTTCACGCTTCGGGCGTTGCGGCATTCCATGCTGGCGACGCAGACTAGCTCTGCCCCCCTGAATTCCGTGCTAAGCTTCGGGCGGAATATCTCCCCGGCCCGTGCGTTACCCTGACAGGCGCGCTCGGCGAGCTGCGCGGAAGGAGTGGTTCTGATAGATGTCAAATTTGTCGGAACTGGAAGCAAATATTCCCGCCTTGCGTCGGTATGCTTGGGCGCTCCTGCGTAATTGGAGTGACGCGGATGACCTGGTCCAGGATTGCCTGGTTCGTGCGCTGGGCCGAATCGATGCGCGGATCTCCCCCGGCAACATGCGCGCATGGTTGTTTACAATTATGCACAATTTATACGTTAGCCGATGGCGGCGCATGAAAACACGCAACGAGGTCATGGTGGAAGATGCCGATGCAGACCTGGCAACGCCCGCCTCGCAGGCAGCGCACATAGAAATGCGAGAGGCACTCCGAGGTCTGGCTATGCTTCCCGAGGAACAACGGCAGGTTCTGCTGCTCACGACAGTTGAGCGCTTAGAATATAGTGAGGTCGCTGACATTCTCGGAATCCCGGTAGGCACCGTGATGTCTCGCTTAAGCCGGGCCAGGGACCGGCTGCGTGACTTTATGGAGGGCCGCGAACGGCCAGTGCTGCGGAGGGTAAAATGACGGTTGATGAGCGTCCCATCCGTGATGATGACCTGCATGCGTTTGTGGACGGCTTACTGGACTCCGAGCGCCAGAAGGAGGTCCGAGGCTATCTCGCGCAGCATCCCGAGGCAGCGGCGCGCGTCTCCGCCTGGCAGAAGGATGGCGAAACACTGCGCCAGGCCCTCGAGTGGCAGTTGAAGAAGGCCGTTCCCGCGACCCTTAATATCACCCGGTTGATCGAGGGACGGGATATCCATCACAGAGCGTTCCTGCGCATGGCGGCAAGCATCGCAATCGCGTTGATGGTCGGGACAGGAACGGGATGGATGATGCGTGGCCCGAGTATTCCGAGCGGAATCTCGGCATTGAGCCTTGAGGCCACCGCTGCACATCGGGTTTTCGCGACTGGCCCCCGGCACTCGACGACGTTTGATGTAGTCGATCCCGCCCAGCTCGCGAGCTGGACACAGCAAGAGCTGGGGCGCGCAGTCACCCCGCCGGATTTGACAGGAGCGGGCTACCATCTCGTCGGAGCGCGGCTGGCCGCGACGGAACATGGCCCTGCCTGTATGTTTTTCTACAGCAGCGATCGCGGACCGCGTATCACCCTGTTCGTTCGGCCAATGGAAGGCCGCGACATGAATGCGCCCATGCGAGCGATCAGAATGCCGGAGGCGATCGGCTATGCCTGGGCCCGCCAAGGTCTGGGGGTCAGCTTGATTTCCACCGATCCCATGCCGTCTCTACACAGTCTCTCAAATCGCGTAAGGGATGAGATGGATAGCACGACGTAGCGTTCGGCAGGATTGACCAGAGGGTATCGCCGGCGCGCTGCGCTGCACCTATCGGCTCACCCCGATACAGGAGGAAACCGATGGCATGGACCGAAATCCTCGCTGAGGCTGAACTGGACCGGGCCGGCAAGGCCGTTATCCGCCATGAAGGCCGGCAGATCCTGGTGTTGCAGACCGAACGCGGCATCTTCGCCTGCACCAACCGCTGCCCGCACGAGGGCTACCCGCTGAGTGAAGGCGTGCTGACCGACGGCTGCATCCTGACTTGCAACTGGCACAACTGGAAATTCGACCTCGCCTCCGGCGCGACGCTGGTGGGCGGCGACCGGCTGACGCGCTTTCCGACACGGCTGCAGGATGGCCACGTGTGGCTGGATATCGTTGCACCTGATCCTGCGGAGCGCCGACGCGAGATCCTGCTGGGCGTCGTGAAGGCGCTGGAGGATGTGGATCAGCAGCGCCTCGTGCGGGAGGTGGCACGGCTGATGCGGCTTGGCTCTGATCCGCTGGATGGCGTCCGTGAGGCGATCGGCTGGGTTGCCGAACGGCTCGAGTTCGGCACCACGCATGCGCTGGCCGGTGCGCCGGACTGGATCGGCTTATTCGACAGCAGAGCGACCGGCACGGATGAGAAGCTGGTCGCCCTCGGCGAGATACTCGGCCATATCGCGGACGATGCGCGGCTCGGAAAGCCTAGCCCGTTCCCCTCGGGTGAGGCGCCGTGGAGCGAGGCTGATTTCCTTGTGGCAATCGAGACCGAGGACGAGCCGGCCGCCATCGCCGTGCTACTCGGGGCGATCGCCGCCGGGATTAGGCCCACCGTGCTGCTGCCGACGCTCGTCACGGCTGCGTTGTCGCACTACGCGGACTTCGGTCATTCGCTGATCTACACCATCAAGACGATCGATCTCGCCGAGCGCCTCGGCGCTGAGACGCACGAGGCGTTGCTGCTGATGCTGGCACGCAGCTTGATCTACGCGACGCGCGAGGATCTGCTGCCCGAGTTTCGCGACTACCGGGGACATCTCGCAGAATGGGGTCGCACGTCGGACGACGCTCCGCGTATGGAGCCGCAAGCACTGCGCGGCAAGGCACCGCGCGGCGCGATGGCGACCGTCGCCGCCTGGGGGGCGCGGCATCCGCCCGCAGCGATCTTCCCGGTGCTGGTCGAGGCATCCGCCTGGACCCTGCTGCATGTGGACCAGCAGAAGCTGACCTGCACCGACGCCAAGCTTGCCGATAATATCGGCTGGCTCGACTTCACCCACGCGCTGACGTTCGCGGATGCGGCGCGCACGGCGGTCCGCCTGCGTCCCGACCTATGGCCTGCGGTCTTGCTGCAGCTCGCCTGCTTCATTGGCCGCAATGCGGGTTATGTCGATGCCGCGCTGGACGCGCGGCGTTTCGAGGTCGCCGATACGCAAGCGTTCCTGGCGCGGGAGACGGCGGTGCTGTTCGACCACGGGCGAGAACGGTTCATCATCTCAGTCCACCTGCTGAAAACCCTCCTGGCCGGCGGGCGGCTCATGGCCGAGTTGCCCGGTGTAGCACCGGTGATCGCCGCAGCGCTCAACCGCTTCCTGCATGCACCAATGAAAGGGCGGCACACGCTGCGCACCGCCCGCCAGATGCGGGAGTTGGTGGCCGAAGAATAGCCCACCATCGCCCCTACAATGACGCAGTGCCCGCTCTCCGGCATACTCTGTACCGGCGAAGCGCGGAGACAATGATGCCGAAGATCGAGATCTACACTCAGCCGTGGTGCCCGTATTGCTCACGGGCGAAGCGCCTCCTCGCTGATAAGGGAGTCGACTTCCAGGAGATCAATGCACCACACGGCACGCCGGAGCGGCAAGAGTCGATCCGCCGGTCAGGAGGACGAACTTCGGTTCCGCAGATATTCCTCGATGGTCGGCATCTCGGCGACTGCGACGGGCTGCTGGCACTCGATCGTGCGGGCAAGCTCGATGCGCTGCTGCAGGGTTAGTCGTTTGGCAATCTGGCAGCGTGACGGCGCCCCGATCGGCCGGAGGCCAATACGGTCGCTGGAGTTGGGCCGCCCGGCCCCGGGTGCTCCACGCTCGCCGCCTCCTGCACCGGCGCGGCAGCCTGGCGTCGTTGCGGCTGTCCGCGGCGGCTGCCTCAGGCTGTCAGGGACACACCGTATTCCTTGAACCAGGTGCTGAGGGACCGAACACATTCAAGACCCTTCCGATCACTCATAAGACTCGCGTTCCCGACTGGACGCGTGAGGATTTCGTCAATCGCCGCCCTGTCCAGAAGCGGCATTGTCGGATCCCCGGGATCGTCGATCACCGCGGCTACCTGGTCGCGCACTGACAACTCGTAGGCAGGGTCCTGCGTCGAGGGATAGGGGCTCTTCTGGCGTTCGATGATCGAGTTTGGCAGCAGCTCGCTTGCAGCGGCGCGCAGTATGCTCTTCTCCCGTCCGTCGAAGGATTTCATGCGCCACGGAATGTTGAAAACGTATTCCACGAGCCGGTGATCACAGAATGGCACGCGGACCTCGAGACCGACTGCCATACTCATTCGGTCTTTGCGATCCAGCAGAAATTGGACCATGCGCGTCAAATGAAGATAACTCACTTCCCGCATCCGACGCTCGACGGGATCGTCCCCCTCCAGGCGGGGAACCTCGGCGATCGCCTGCAAATAACTCTCAGCTTGGAACTCAGGCAGTTTCAATTGCCTCAGTAATTCCCTATCGAGGAAGCCGGCACTGTCCGCCATCGTTCCCACGAATGCAAGCCACGGGAAAGTACCGGACGCAATCGCCTGAGGATCATGGAACCACGGATAACCGCCGAAGACCTCGTCTGCAGATTCGCCTGAGAGAGCAACGGTTGATTGCGATTTGATAACCTCGCATAGGCGGTACAGCGAGGCGAACAGATCGGCCGCCCCGGGGTTTGGCGGAAAGTCGAACGCCTGGAGCACCGTACTGTTCAGCCGGGCGTCGGCTAGTTCCGAACTATCCAGCACGACCTCGGTGTGGTTGGTACCGACGTGCCGGACGAAGTCGCGGACAAATGGTGTATCTGACGCCTTATGGAACGCGCCAGGAACAAAGTACTGGTCCTGGTTGACAAAGTCGACGGAGAACGACCGGATATGGCTATGATGCTCCTTTCTGATCGCTCGGTCGGCAAGCACTGTTACCGTCGAGGAATCGAGCCCACCCGAGAGCAAACTGCACAGCGGTACGTCGGCAACGACCTGCCTCCTCACGATATCCTCCAACAGCTCCCTGACCGTTTTGATCGTCCGAAGCAAATCGTGCTCATGTTCGTGTGCAGTGAGCTGCCAATAACGTGTCTTGACCAGGCCGCTTCTGCTCACCCGTACGATCTGTCCAGGGCGGACCTCATGCATGCCAGCATAGGGCGTCCGCTCCGGATTCTTTACAACAACAAGCACTTCGCGCAGCCCATCGAGATCAACCTCAGGCCGCGCGTCGGGATGGGCCAGAATCGCCTTGGGTTCGGAGCCGAACAGCACGCCGTCCGCGGTTGGATAATAAAACAGGGGCTTTACGCCCATCCGATCGCGTACGAGTAACAGCTCCTCGGTGCGGGTGTCCCAAATCGCGAAGGAGAACATGCCGTTAAGGTGCTCCGCCACTTCGGCACCCCACTGCAGGTAACCGCGGAGAATTACTTCCGTGTCACTGCGTGTCCTGAACGTGTGACCGAGGGCGATGAGCTGCTCGCGCAGCTCGACGAAGTTGTAGATCTCACCGGCAAAGATCAACGACGCGACCGTTCTCTCTCCTTCCTCTGCCTGCATTGGTTGCACGCCACCCTCGATGTCAATAATCGCAAGGCGCCGATGACCGAAGCCGACATGACGGTCAACCCAGAGGCCGCCGGCGTCGGGACCGCGGCGTTCCATGGTTCTCGTCATTGCCGCGAGGATGCGTTTCTCCGATTCGATGCGGAGATCTCGATTGTAGCTGATCCAACCTGATATGCCGCACATGTCTCGGCTCCTTGCTTTGAACCAGCGGCCGTTACGTTGCCGCTTAGGGGGGAATTTCGCCAGTTAGCGCCAGCGCTGCCGCCCAGACCCTAATGGGTCTGTTCGCTGCTCAGTAACCAGACCAGAATTTGTTCATTCGCTGTCCTCCTGGCGTGTCATCACGAATTGGAAATACTCGGGGTCTGGATAACCGTGCATGGCTGCCCCATACATCGCAGCACCCTCGACGAATGATTTCCAGAGAAAACGCAGGATACCCCGGCGCGGTCTGTCAGGCGTCGCCCAACGCTCGCCGATGATTGTCTCGTGGTACTCTTGGCCGCTCACCACACACTCCTTTGGTGCAAGACCAAGGGTGTGTGGATCGATCAGTTGATCAGCGGCCAGACCGAAATCTGCTCAGTTGTTGGTCAGTTCACTGCTCGGGCATGCCGGCGCGGCGTAATGCCTCCAGAATACGCTCGAGGCCGCGCAAATAGCCCGGGCTTACAGCCTCCAGCGGAACCGACGTCCGTCCCTTGGCAAAGCGACGAACTGTCATGCCGGGATCAATCGCGGCGTATTCCGCCAGCCGCTGCTTCGCGCCATCGATGTTGCCCGCTAATGCCTCGGCAGCAGCCAGAAACGCTCGGCCCCGCGACAAATGTGGATTGCTGTGGACCGCAAGCTGCAAGGCTTCTATGGCCTCGGTGTTCCGGCCCAGGTGTATCAGTGCTCGGCCAAGCCCCTGAAGCCATGTCCAACGAAGCCGATCGCGCGGGGCAACACTGTCCGCGCGGCGGAACCAGTCAACTGCCTCCTGATCCTGCCCGAGGTAAAGGTTATTGAGCCCCAACTCACAATAGGCGGACGGCGCGCCGGGATTCAGCGCAATCACAGAGATATCCGCGAGGATCGCATCCGCGAACCGCCCGCGCGCCCGCAATAGCACGGCGCGCGCCATCAAGACACAAATATGGTCCGCCGCCAGGCCCATCGCCCGGGTGATCAATGCCTCGGCTTCGTCCAGCAGAGCCTCGCGCGCCTCGGTCTGAAACTGGTTTACGACTTGAAAGATGCGGGTGGAGGCAATGCCGATCATCGCGTCAGCATTATCCGGATCGAGGTCTAGCGCCCGCGTAAACAAGGTGACCGCTTCTTCCGCTCTTTCCTTCCGGTTCAGGTCGGTTGCCACCGCGTTGCCGCGCATGACCAGATCGAGGGCATCTTCACGCTTGCCGCCCCGAGAGCGGCTGCGCCGGCCTTCGTTGCGCACTATCTCCACACCGACACTGCGCGACAGGCGCGCCACGATCTCGTCCTGCACCTGCAGGATGTCCCTGCGTTCCTTATCGAATCGTTCTGACCACAAATGCTCGTCGGTTCGCGCATCGATCAACTGGGCGTTGACACGCAGACGCGCCGTGTCCGCGCGCACGCTGCCCTCGAGGACATAGCGCACCTGCAACTCCTCACCGATCTGACGGACTGGCACGCGGCGGCCTTTATAGGTGAAGATTGTCGAGCGTGAGATCACGAAGCTGCCCGGCAGGGCCTGGGACAAGTCAGTCATCAGGTTATCAACGATACCGTCAACCACATAGTCGAGATTTGGATCCTGTGACAGATTGAGGAACGGTAGCACAGCGATGGAAAGGCGTGGGCGCGAATCCGGCTGATCGGTCAAGTCGGCGTGAGCGGGCTTCCCGGTATCATCACTGGGGGTGCGGCCATTCAGCAGTGCCTGCTCCTCGTGCCATAGCCACTCGCTGAGGCGCGCGACCGCAGTGTTCAGGTGGCGCCGATATGTGCTGAACGGCAGCCCCAACCGCGCTGCCACGGCCTCCTGTTTCGAGGCAGGCTGAAAGTAAGTCAGCTCCAGCACGCGGCGCCGCCGCTGATCGCGCTCATCGGCGAATATGGTTTCGGCCGCTTCGGCCAGCACCTGCTGCAGTTTCACTACGCTCGCCGGCTTTGGCGCACGTGCAGCTGCTATCCGGGTCTCCAACAGCGGGCTCCTGATCAGGCGGTCAGCGCGTGTATAGTGACGCAACGCGTCCTTCACGGCGGCGTCAAAGTCTGCTCGTGTCAGCATCGTTGGAGTCCCTGGCGGAGTGCCAGGACGAGCCTCATCCGAGTCCATACGAAGCTCCAAGTTTATCCCGACTGAGCGTTTATGCGGCGCCGCATCGCGGGACTGTGATACGGATCACAGGCGCAGATAGAGTTGCCATGCTGCGACGACCCGACCGCGGCAGCGCTGGCGCTCAGGCTTTGAGCTTCAGCAAGCCCGACAGCAAGCGGTCCCTGTGCGCTACTATGTCACCCAAGTCAACGCCGGCCCGCTCGCTGTACAATCCGCGTACGATCAGGCTATTGAGCTTGTCACTCAGCGAAACATCTCCCAAATCGCGCCACCAGGTCTCCATTGACGGCCCGAGATGTGACGAGTTCCCAAGCGCCGATCAGCCGGGCCCTCAATGAGACCTCACTCATCCGGATGCTCCTGTGATCACTGCCGATGCACGGTCGTCGAAGTCCGCGCAGACGACGTTGTCCGCCGGCTTGTCGGCGTAAAGCTCCTCGACCAGATCTGCGTGCCGTCGCACGATTCCGCGTTGACTGATCGAGCCTTTTTCCGTCAGCTCTCCAGCATCGATAGAAAGAGACCTCGTAAGGAATGACAGCCGGAGCACCCGTTGCGAACTGCCGGTCGCTTGCTTCGCGAGTGCGGTCAATTTGGCGCGGACGCGTGCTCGCGCGGCTTCGCTTTCGCCGACTTCTGGCGTTGATGGAACGGCAAGGACAGCGATGTAGCGGTGGTTTTCGCCGACAATGACGACGTCGCGAACTTCCGGCGCAAGATGCTTCAGCAAATGATCGCGCAGGAGTCCGACTCTCACCCAAATTCCGGTGCTCAGCTTGAAATCCTCCGCGATCCGCCCGTCATACCGGAGCCCCTGTTTCGGATCATGCTCGTCGACCCAGTTCAGGGCATCGCCCGTGCAGAAGAAGCCCTCCTCATCAAAAGCCGCTGCGGTCAGATCCCCCCGTTTCCAATAGCCGGGCGTCACATATGGACTTTTAACGCGAGCCTCAAGTTTGCCGTCGACCTGGGCGAGCTTTAGGGTTACGCCTGGGACCGGCAGGCCGACGCGTCCCGCGGAACTTCCCCCAGCGTGCAGATCAGCCAGCATCGGACCAGCTTCCGTCGAGCCAAACGCGCCCACCCACGGAATCCGCTCGCCGACGGCCTGCAGTGCGAGTTCATCGAATGCGTCGTAGACATTCTGGGGGATGCTTGCCCCGGAATACTGGAAAATCTGCATACGACTGAAGAAGCGATTCCGCAGTTCGGCATCCTTGCGCAGCCACGGTACCAGTTCCTCGAAAGCCTTGGGCACGCTCGAGTAGATGACCGGTGCTATCTCGCGCAAGTTACCAATCGTCGTCTCGATCAATCCCGGCAGCGGTTTGCCTTCGTCGATGTAAAAGGTTCCACCATTGTACAGCGCCAGACCAAAATTGACAGTCCCGCCAAACACATGATTCCAGGGCATCCAGTCGACGAGCACCGGAGGTTCGTCGGCGAGTACCGGATACCAAGCCAGCAGCGTTTGCAGCGTGCTGCACATCATATGCTGAGTGTTAATGACACCCTTCGGGAAGCCCGTCGAGCCTGACGTGAACAACACCTTCGCGACGGTGTCTGGACGGATGGCGGCCGCTGCGGTGTCGACGTCGCGGCAGGGCTCAGTCGCGAGTAGCAGGTGATAAAACGTGGCGCTCCGATCGGACCATCCGTGCACAAGCACGACTTCCGTATCAGCCGCTATGCAATGGCGAATAGCTGCCGCGTATTTCGATCCATCATCGGCGAAAACCAGGGCAGGCTGCACCAATGCGACAATGTCGCGCAGCCGCGCGTGATCGGACGACAACAGCGAATAGGCCGTCGCCAGGGGTACGAAAGGCACACCGACGTGAAGGCAGGCAAGCGACAACAGGGCGTGCTCGATGCTATTGCCTGACAAGATCAAAACCGGCCGGCTATGGGAAAGGCCACGATCCAGCAACGCCTGCCCAATTCGACGAGCAGCATCGAACGCGTTGGCATAGGTCACCTCCCGCCATCCCGCTTTGGTCCTCCGTGCGAGGAACACGCGCTTGGGTGCGATCGCCGCCCAATGTTCAAGCCGCTCGGTTACGCGGGTGGGAAAATCGCCGATAGGACTACTGTTGCTAATCCGGATATTACCGTCCGCGGATGAGTGGAAAACGCAATCCTGAGACAGTGCGACTGGTCTTGCTTCCATCTCTGTCACTCCCCTGCGACGGACCGATGCAAAACCTTGGCGGCCCGCTTATCGAGGAAATCGTGAAGCCGTGTCTGCGCTTCGTCGTCGCTCACAGCGAGCGCGGCCATCAAGCTTTCCATAAGGAAACCAGCTTCCGAATCCGCTCTTGCGATCCGGGGCAAAGCCTGAACCGCGGCGAAGTTGCTTATCGCCGTGTTCCTGGCGATCCGCTCAGCCAGTTCGACCGCGGTCGTCAGGCCATCTCCGTTCTCAACGACATATTGGGCAAAGCCCAGCTCATCCCGTTCGGCACTATAAGTGCGGCCGGTAAGCACCATGTCGATCATTCGGCTGGTGCCGATCAACCGCGGAATTCGGACCGCTCCACCGCCGCCAACGAATATCCCCCGCATTCCCTCAGGCAGAGCATAGTACGTGTCGCGTTCTGCGATACGAATGTGGGCGGCGGCGGCCAGTTCTAACCCGCCGCCAATAACACCACCGTGCAATGCCGCAATCACGGGCACCGGACCATACTCGATCCGGTTCAGAACCTCGTACAGGCTTCGAGAAAAACGCACGAGATCCAGCCCGCTGTGTTTTGCGAGTTCGTTCAGGTCGGCCCCGGCGCAAAAATGATCGCCTTCCCCGTACAAGACAACAGCACTTGTTTCCTTCGGGAGACGGTTGAACGCCGACCCGATGGCCTCGACCATTTTGCCGTCTATTGCGTTGCGCTTCTCAGGCCGCGACAATCGTACCAACGTCACCCGACCGCGCAGGCTCCACGTCACGCGATCCGAGAACACGTCAGTCGTATAGCTGCTGTTCGCACAACCGCTGGGCACCTGGCCACGATTTGCACTCGCCGTCGTCACCGCGTACTCCTGCCGATACCTTGGGACACAGCACTCAGATGGTTGATCTTCCGCGAGGCAGGTAGGACAAACGCGCACCGTTTCCAGCACGCGGGCGCAGCTTCGAAAGGATGCTCTGCCTGTTAGCGCTGTCCGTTGGTTTCAGCGGATACGCGTGAATATTGTTGCACGGAGAAAAGCCGCAGGGACGCGATCGCCAGAACGCCGGGACGCGGCTACTCAGGTTGATGCATTTGACGCGCGACGTATCTTATGTGACGAATCCGAGGAGTCTCCGTTCTCGGAGCACGCCTCCCCAAGCGGTGCGATGTCGCTATCGGCTTCGTGAACTCCGGGCGGATGACCAAAGCGGCGCCGGAACATCCGGCTAAAATAGACGTAATCCCGAAATCCGCAGGCATACGCGACCTCGCTCAGCGGGGCCGCACTCTTCGTCTGTTCGCGTCGACGTAGTAGACTGGCCGCATAGTTGAGCCGGCTTGACCGGATGAATTGCCCGCAGGTGATACCGCGGGCGGTAAAAAGCGTCTGAAGATAACGCAAGGAAATTCCCATCGCGGCTGCGACATCGGTCGGCCCGAAATCCGGATCGCAGAAATGGCTTCTTATAATGTCCGATGCTCGGCCAAAAAGCTTGTCGGTATGGGCAGATATCGAAACCCTGGATGGGTCGGAGAATAGTGCGCCAACGAGATCAAGGACCACCAGGTTCATGTACACGCTACCCGATTTCGGCTTGGTCTCTTCGATCAGGGTTTCGTTGCCGCGAGCGGCATCCGAAACCACCTGCCGGAGCAAGCGGGTCGGCAGTGCTTCGCCGCTCCTGCACTGCCCCCCTTGCGGCTCAAACCCGAGATAGGACGCCAACGCCTTACGCGGCAACTGGAGTGATGTCCACTGGCCTGCGCCGTCTGCAGCGTATGCCAGCGGGCGGGAGGAGTCGATCAGCGCGATTTCGCCTGATTTCAGCATCGTCTGCATGCCGTTCTGATCTATCAGCATTCGTCCATCACGCTGAAACAGCAAGTAATAGTGGTCCGCGTTATCAAGGCGCGCGTCCCGAAGGGTGCGCCTGACCTGCGTCGCGTTGCAGCCGAGCTCAATTGCCTCGAAATCACAGATGCTCCGCGCACATATCCAACCAGTAAAGGATCGGCGGTCAATGCCACCCAGATGATATCGTGCGCCCAATAGCTCCATCTTCGCTCCCCATTCATCGTAGGACAACGATGAAGGGCTGGCCGGGTTGACGTGCATGCGGCTGTCTCCGCGAAAAGATCGGCTCAGGATCGGCTGCTTGGCGCGAGTCGTGCCTGGGTAAGCGCCAGTCATGTGAGTGCCCATCCGCCGATTTGCAACTGGTCGGTCCGGTAGCGGCGCGGCTCAAGTCCGAGAGAAACTCCTCCACACAAAGCGGACTCTCTAGAACAGCTTGCGGATCGGTTCGAGACCGAGCAGCAAGCGACCGGCAATCTCGTAAGACCGAAGCGTCCCGATTACGTGCTGATTCATTGTCAGGACGTCGCGCAGGCAACGATCGAGCGGCCCCTTCTGATAAACAGCTGCGCCGCCTGACGCCTTGTAGACGAGCTGCACCACATCCACGCAGGTGCCGACGATGTACGGAAAGGCGCTGTCGAATAGTGCGAGCTGCCTCTCGGACGGCTGTCGGCCGTCGAGCAGGGTCACCCACAGATCGCCCATCACGTCGAAATAATACGCGCGGGCTGCGGTGAGAAGAGTTTCCGCCCGTCCGACGGCCTCCTGCACGTAGACATCGTCACGGAGCACTTTGGGGGGCTCAATGTGCTCACCGACCATGTAGCGCCGCGCCGGCTTGCCCGCCGCGGCCTCGACCAGCACGTCGATCGCATGGCGGGCAATCCCGAGCGCCGGCGCGGCGGCCTTTGCGGTGAACAAGAGCGGGAAAGCGTACAGCGCTCCCGGTCGCCTGATCAACTGCGGATCCTGGAAGCTGAACGTGTGCTCCTCCGGGACGAACTCGTCACGCACGACGACATCGTTGCTGCCGGTCCCACGCAGCCCCGTGGTGTGCCAGGTGTCCAGGATCTCACACTGCGACAGCGGCACGAAGCATTGTCTGGTTACAGGCACGCCTTTATCGTCGGCTCGCGGCGTGCCGTCCTCGATAACAGAGCAGCCGAGCCAGACCCATTCGCAGTGATGGCAGCCGCTGACGAATGGGAATCGCCCGCTTACCCGATAACCGCCGGGCAGTCGCCGGGCCTGCCCTGTTGTTGTGGCAGCAGCGCCGGTGGCCACGAGAAGGTCGGGGTACATCATGCGGGCGACGCCCTGATCAAGGAACGCTGTGACGTAGCCGCCGTCGCAGTTGATCATCGCGCACCATCCGACCGAGCCGTCGGCAATTGCCAGTGCCTCGATTACTTTGAACTGCGTCAGTGGGTCCAGTTCCGGACCGCCCCAGATGCGCGGCATCGCCATACCAAACACGCCAGCATCCTTCATGGCCGTGGCTATGCCCAGCGGAATTCGGCGCCCTCGCTCGATCTCATCGCTCGCCGCCCGGATTTGTTCGCGAAGCCCGATCGCCGCGTGCAGGATAGGAGAGTCGTCTGCCGTCGCTTCAGTCATTTTGACCGGTAGTGCCGGGACAGTTTTGGTGGTGACGACTTGCGGCACCGAGGTTATAACGTTCATTTTTGTCCTTCAGTTGTACGACAGTGAACGGGGCAAAATGGGAAGCCGGAATCGGCCGCGGGGAGAACAGCTTTGCCCGCCGCGACGTTGTGTCTAAGGTCATCGGGCAAGCGACTGCTCGACATCCAGCCCGAAAACTGCTCATGTTTTGCTCGCTGGGTGTATAGGTCGCCAGGATGACCGATGAGTGGGCGATGCGGTCGAGACACATGCTTGCGCCGTCATGGCTACCACCACGACGCAGGCCCGCTCTCCGGCATGATCCGGAGTGGCGAAGCCGGAGACAATGATGCCGAAGATCGAGATCTACACTCAGCCGCGGTGCCCGTATTGCGCACTGGCGAAGCGCCTGCTGGCGGATAAAGGGGCTGACTTCCAGGAGATCGACGCGCCGCACGCCACGCCCGAGCGGCAGGAGTCGATCCGCCGGTCAGAGGGGCGAACTTCGGTCCCGCAGATATTCATCGACGGTCGGCATCTCGGCGACTGCGACGGGCTGTCGGCGCTCGATCGTGCCGGCAAGCTCGATGCGGTGCTGCATCCGGGCTAATACTGGGGGCCAAGGTCGTGGCGCTCGCCCGTCATGCCCTGCGGAGGGCCGGCCATGACGGGTTTGGGCGGCCGTCGTAGCGATACCCCTGCCGGAACTCATCGCCGGCTTAATGGTGCCATCCGCCCCACACGCCGCCCACTCCGACAGAAACGCTCGGGTAGTAACCGTAAGCATAGCCGGGATAATAGCCATAGCCGTACGAATAGGCGGGATAGCCATAGATCGCTGGATAATAAGTGCCGGTATATGGGTCGTACGCGCAGCCGCCCAAAGCGGACAATCCGACAAGGACTGCCGACACCAATAGACCTCTCAGGAATCGCGTCGACATGATCGGTCTCCTCAAGCCTGCCCCACGGACCCCGTTCGTCTGTGGGGCGGACGCTTATATGGCTAGGCGAAGGCCGAAGCCGAGATCAAGTTACTCTCCGTAGCAAGCGGCCCGGCCTATTGCCCCCCGTCGAGCTCGAAACGCACCCGCAGCGGCATGTCAGCGGCGACGGGCTCCCCGTCCCGCAGGGCGGGCAGGAAATGCCACGTCTCCACTGCCTCGCGCGCGGCCCGGTCGAGCAGCAGGAAGCCCGAACTCTCGATCACCTCGACCCCGACAGGCAGCCCTGCCGGGGAGACATGGATCAGCAGCGTGACGGCGCCCTGCTGACCCTTCGCCTGGGCCTCGGCGGGGTAGACCGGTGGCCGGTTGCGATAGCGAGCATCAGCCTGCGCCGGGATCACGTTGTCGCCCCGGGCGATCGCGTTGCTTGGGCTGTCGGTCCCGCCGAGATTGCGCCGAGGCCCCGGCGGCGCCGAGAAGCTTGCCGGCGGAGCTGCCGGCTGGGCCGGCGGTGCCGCTGGCCGCAGCGGCAACGGCTCGGCAGCGGGGGTATCCCGCGGTGGGGGAGGGGGCGGCTCCCTCATCCGAGGGGCCTCGCTCGCTCGCGCCGCTGCTTCGGCCGGTGGAGCGCGTAACGGGGCAGGCGGGATGGGCGGGATCGGGCTGGACGGCGGGCCGGCACCGGCTTTCTCCAGCAGCACCAGCTCGACTTTCACGCCCTGGTCTGCATTGTGCTGAACTGCCGACTTGCCGCTCATCCAAAGTCCTAGCCCGCCCAGCAACAGGACGTGCAGTGCCAGCGAGGCGGATGCGGCGCGCAGCATCAGACGGGCGGCAGCAGGCGCGGAGCTGGGTCCGTGCCGTACGGCAGGCCGAAAGCCGATGCCGCCGCCGGCAATGCCTGACCGGCCGGCACATCCGCGGTGATCCGGCCGGCCGCCAGCACCACCGCTCGGTGGGCATAGCGCAGCGCCATGTCGATCGCGTGCAGCACCACGACGACGCAACGTCCGGACCCGGCGGTTTCGCGCAGCAGGCGCATCACCGCGTGGGCGGCGGCGGGATCGAGGTCGGCGGTGGGCTCGTCCAGCAGGAACACTTCGGGCTCCGTGGCAAAGGCGCGGGCCAGCATGGCGCGACGCGCCTCCCCGCCCGATACCCGGTCGATCCGCGCGGCGCGCAGGTGCATGATGCCGCATATTTCCAACGCATTGGTTACCGGCGCTGTAGCGGCGTCGCGATGCGGGACGCGGCCGAGCGCTGCGACCTGCTCGACGGTCAGCCCCCAGGCGCAGCGGGCTCCCTGGGGAAGGTAGGCGACGTGCCTCGGGTCGGGCGCGGGAATGCCGGGCAACAGGCCGGCCATGGCGCGCAGCAAGGTCGATTTGCCCGCGCCGTTCGGGCCGCAGACGGCGACCATTTCGCCGGCCCGCGCGGCGAAGCGGATGTCGTGCAGCACCACGCGGCCGCCGAGCGAAATTCGCGGACGGTCAAGCTCGATCATGGCGCCGCCTTGCGGGCGATCGCCACCAGGCACGGCGCGCCCAGCACGGCGGTCAACACGCCGAGCGGCAACGGACCGGACAGCGGCAGCACGAACACCGACAGCCTTACCAACAGGTCGGCGGCCAATAGCAGGGCTGCTCCGCCCAGTGCGGACGGCACGAGCAGGGCGCCCGGCCGCTCACCCACCAACGGGCGGAGCAGGTTCGGGACCACCAAGCCGACGAAGCCGATGCCTCCTGCGACCGCTGCTGCGGCCCCGGCCGTTAGCGCGGTTCCCAACGCCGCCAGCCGCAATGTGCGCCCGACGGGGACGCCGAGGCTGGCGGCCGTGTCTTCGCCGAGGCTCAAGGCGTCGAGGCCCTGGCCGAGGCGGACCAGGATTGCTGCCCCGAGCAGGATCGGCGGCGCCGCCAGGGCGACATGCAGGAGCGTCCGGTCCTGCAATCCGCCGAGCAGCCAGAAGGTGATCTCGGCCAGGGCGAATGGGTTGGGCGCCAGCGCCAAAGCCAGCGCCAGCAGGGCGGCGGAGATCGCGGACACGGCGATACCGGCCAGGATCACCGACGGTCCGGATGGCGCGCGACCGGCGAAGCTGAGGAGAAACACGGCACCTACCCCGGCACCGACCAAGCCGCCCAGCGGGAGCGCTGGGGCGAAGCGCGCCGCCAGCCCCCAATAGAACGCCACGACCGCACCGAGCCCGGCCGCTCCGGTGATGCCGAGCAGCCCTGGGTCAGCCAGCCGATTGCGCAGCCCGCCCTGCAACGCCGCCCCGGACAGGCCGAGGCCACCACCCACCAGGATCGCCAACAACGTTCGCGGCAGCCGGATATCGAGCAGGATCAGACCGGGCGCCCAACCGACAAACCCGTCCCCCACCAGGATAGACAGCGCGAACAGCCCGACAGTCGCCGACGCCAGATAGCACTCGATTGAGTGCGGAGCACCGACTCCGCCTTGCGTTGCGGGCTTGGGCTGCGAAGCAGACCAAGGCTGGGGGGAGGGGGCTGGGCGGAGCCGCTCGTGATCGCGCTGCACGACACGTCCTTGCAGGAGAGAGTTGATCTTGGTCGCTGCGGTGCGCCGCGGTCTCGCGCGGACTTTGTGACCTTTGCGTACCCGATTGAAGGCCCTGAATTGGCGGGAATCAGATGCCGGCCGGGGGCACGGTTTGGCGAGATTCGCCTGGCACGAATGGCGATGGCGGGACCCCCGTGCGGTGGTCCCGTTCATTGCCTTCGGACATGCGCCGGATTCGGCGCGCGTGATCGTTCAGGGCGGCCCGGTGGAGGGGGCGTAATGGCAGCAAGAGAATGGAACCACAGATGCACACGGATGCACACAGATGTGGCGCGGCGGGCTCGGTTGGGAGCCACATCGGCGCCAGCGTGGGGAAGATTGTGTGTGGTATCGGAACGATCTGCTTCGGTGCACGACAGGTCCGAACACGGCAGGGATGTCCGGCGGGGTCTTTGGTGGGGCGGTGGTGATCGTGGCGTCGGCCTGCTGGTCGGAGGCCGGCAGTCTGGACAGCGGTAGCGGCGAGACGCGCGGCGGCTGGTTTGTCCACGGCCTGGTCGGCGCGGTCGGCGGTGCCTGGACTGGCGGATGCGGCGATGCGACCGGCGCATTCGGCACGGCACACGGCGGGGTCGCTGGTACTGCCTCCGGCGTTGCGGGCACCGAGGTATCGGGGTTGGCATCAGCAATTGCGGCGTTCAGTCGGTGCCACAGGTTGGTAAACGCTGCGCCGGGATCCGCGATGCCCGCTTCGGGCGACAAGACCTGATTGACGTGCTGGGTGAAGGCGGACACCAGCAGTTTCAGGGTCTTGGGATCGCAGTCCTTGAGCGGGGTATTGAGAACCGCACAGGCTTTGGGACTGAGCTGAGGGAATGCCTGCGGGGTGAAGTGGATGTCGTGTCGGTTGCGACATGCCGGGCGGTTTACGGCTGCGGGGCGGTGGTGACGGCGGGCAAGCAGACGCGCGAGCAAGTGCGGCAGGGGCGGGGCTGCACCCTTATCCGCCCGCTTCGCGGGCGACCCCGGATCAAGTCCGGGGCAGGCCTTGGTCTGCTTCGCAGCCCAAGCCCGCAGGATGGGAGAGGTAGATGGGGTGCGCGGCCGGTGCGGAACACGCACCCGGCTGGGCGCGGCGGCTTGCGGATCTTGCGCCGCGGCGTGGCTCTGGCTGATTTGCGGCACGGCAGGGCGCCGCAGGGCAGCGGCCAGGTTGATGCCGCTGCCAATGACGCTGCGCATCGCGCCGCCGAGGCGGCGGATGAGGCGCGCACCAACCCCTTGGCGGGGTTGGGAGGGAAGGCCGGCGGTGGCGAGCGCGACTTGCATTGGGGTAGGAGTATAGTCCGTGCCATTTTGGTTTGCAAGCGGAATTTGATCGATGCATGACT
>Ga0335074_10004052_pt1 | contig 20172 bp, 18 predicted proteins | sample Lox_Sample_23_FD_206715 | JGI IMG/M metagenome (GOLD analysis project Ga0335074, IMG submission 206715) | Soil microbial communities from Loxahatchee National Wildlife Refuge, Florida, United States - Lox_Sample_2.3 | ecosystem: Environmental > Terrestrial > Soil > Wetlands | place: USA... | reverse complement strand
AGAGCTTACTGTGGCGATTCCATAGTAGTTGGTATATTTGATCCCATAGCCTTGTGCGCCCAACCCCCACTCCCTCGGAGAGTCCTGCAATTGAGTGACTCCGGCCGAAAATCCCGCAAGCATCAAATGGAACGGACCCAACAGGTCTTTAGCGTAGACTATCAGCCTTTCCTTGCGCGTCAGAGGCACGAACTGATCCTGCGTCTTCCCGCTCATGAAGAGCGACGTAAAAATGGAGGTTTCGACGGCACTGGGCGGAGCCTCGGCGGAGGGCGGTTGAATCATGGCCGAACCGGTCGTCCCGCTGGAGCCGGTCTCCGCATCCGAATCGGAAGAAGTCGAAGCGATGTTGGCTGAAGTAACGGTAGCGTCCTGACCTCCCATTTGGGCGCGTGCAGGCTGATCATCTCCGCGTGCCAGCGTGGCTGAAATCGTGGCGCCAAGCAGCAGGCAGGCAGTCCGCCGATAGGCCATTGAGGACCCTCTCCAATCTGATTCTGACGTGTTAATCATATGCCCTCTGTTGATCCCGCGCTCGCTGTGTTCAAAGCACGCCGGATTCCAATTGGGCGAGCCAATGAACCCCGATAAATGCAGAGATCCCCACTGAAAGTGCTGTCGAAAAGATGACGCAGGTTCCCGACACTCATCGGGACCGGCAGACCCGGCGGCTAGCGCCCGTAGCTTCTACTTTGGCACCCCTCATGCTCCATCTCGCGCAGTGCTGACGCTATCAAGGCAGAACCGGGAGGTGTAAATATGCTCTTGGCTTTGACTAAAGGCAGGTTCGCCCGGCGGCCTGGCTTCCTATTAGCTGTTCTGGCGTTAAGCGGGCCCAAAGTCTTAGGCGCCGGCGAACCCGGTGGGCCGCCCACTGTTCAGAACGCAACGGGCGGCTCCACCCTATTTTGGAGCGACCCATCCGAGAGGCCGGCACGCGATTTGTTCTACGGCCCGGGAGGTAAGGCGCACCAGCCGCTTGGTCCGTTTACGTTTGTAAAGGAAGATCTGAATGGGAGCAACCCTAAGTTTGTAGTGCGCGCCTCGGACGGGGTCGAGTGGAAGGTAAAACTCGGGCCTGAGGCGCGGCCCGAGACGGTGGCCACTCGCCTGGCGTGGGCGGCGGGCTATTACGCCAACGAAGACTACTTCGTCCCCGATATGCGGATCGCAGGCTTGCCCGCGCATTTGCTCCGTGGGCAAAAGCTGATTGGTGCGGGCGGCCTGGTACACGATGTGCGTTTGAAAAGGGAAGATGAAAAGAAAATCGGCACCTGGCAATGGGACAAGGTCGGCTTCGCGCGTTCCCGGGAGTGGAACGGCTTGCGCGTGCTAATGGCTCTCATAAATAATTGGGACCTCAAGGACGCCAACAATTCCGTTTACCGGAAGGGATCACAGCGGATTTACATGGTGAGCGATCTGGGCGCCAGCTTCGGTTCCGCAAGCAAAACCTGGCCGATCAGCCGCTCCAAAGGCAACCTGAATTCTTACAGTCGTTCGAAATTCATCAGCCGGCTTGCGCCGGATACCGTCGATTTTCAAGTCCCCGGACGCCCGAGTTTCTTCTGCCTGGTAAATCCCAAGGCGTACTTCATGCGGGTCCAGCTTGAGCATCTCGGCCGGAATGTGCCACGCGCCGACGCCAAGTGGCTGGGCGAGCTTCTGGCCCGCCTCTCTCCAGCCGAGATCCGCGATGCATTCCGCGCCGCCGGTTATTCCCCCAACGAGATTCAGGTTTTTGCCCGCCACCTGGAGGACCGCATCACCATACTCACAGGCCTATGACCGCAGACGGAAATATCGAGAACGCTCCCCGCCGGGAACAGCGCAATCCGTGCAGACAACCGTGGGCGCTCGCGTTCAGACTTCCGAGCCGATTTCACATCGTCAGAACGACCCGGAACCGGGCGTCACCGCTCAACATGCGAGCGTAAGCCTCGGCGGCCCTTTCAAGGGGATAGGTTTCGATCATGGCCCGCACCCCCGTCAATTCGGAAAAGCGAAGAGTGTCCTCGGAATCGGTTGGTGTCCCCGCCACCCAGCCTTGAATCGTGCGGCAACCGGAAATGAGCTGAATGGGTGAAACCTCCATGGGATCGAATGTCACCCCGATCACGATAAGCTTGCCGTTTGGCCCCAGCCCGTCAATCAGGGCGGACATCGCTTTAGAGTTCGGAGCCGTCGCCAGAATCACTTGCGCGCCTCCCAGTTTTTGCAGCTCCTCTGCCGGCTTCGTCGATTTGCTGTCGATGTAGACGCTCGCTCCCAGCTTTTTTGCGAGAGCTGCATTCTCCGAACCGCGCCCGATCGCCGCGACTTTGTAACCAAACTTGCTCGCGAATTGAACTCCCAAGTGACCCAGACCGCCGATACCTTGCACGGCAACCAGATCGCCTGGAAACGCGCCACTGTGCCGCAGTGCGTTAAATGTGGTGATTCCGGCGCAAAGCAGGGGTGCCGCTTCGGCGGCAGTGAGACTTTCGGGGATGGCCACCAATGCCTCCACCGGCGCCAACATGTATTGCTGGTATCCGCCGTCATAGCTGATACCCGGAACCTGGACGTTCCGGCAGTTGCGGAAGTCTCCGCGCCGGCACGCCAGACACGTGCCGTCCTGGCCGCCGTGCCAACCCACGCCGACCCGCTGTCCCCTCGTCCAGCCAGTCACTTCTGGCCCGAGCTCGTCGATTCTGCCGGCGATCTCGTGTCCCGGAACCCGGGGATACTGAATCCCGGGCCATAGGCCGTCCTTCGTCAGCACGTCGCTGTGGCAAATGCCGCAAGCTTCCACCTTGACCCGCACCTGCCTCGCGCCAGGGCTCGGAATGGCGCGCTCGACAATCTCGAAATCTCCGCCTGCTTTGGAAATCTGCGCCACTCTCATGGGCGCGACTCCGACTCTCATTGTTGCCATGAATACCTCCTATGAATTCTCGCTTTTCTCTATGACCCCGTAACCTCGAAAATGACTTCCAGCTCCACCGGCACGCCGAGTGGAAGACTTGCAACCCCATACACCAGCCGGCTGGGGTTCTTGTCCAGTCCGAAGACATCTTGCAGCAAGTCCGACGCACCGTCAGCCACCTTCGGCTGCTCGCGAATATCGCCGGAAGTTGCCACTGAGACGCCGAGCCGCACGATCCGCGTCACTTTGTCTAGCGACCCCAAATGATGCCGCGCGACGGCTAAGGCGTTGAGCGCCGCAAGGCGCGCCGCCTCGCGAGCATCTTCCACGCCCAGCTCCGCGCCCACGCGCCCGGCAAATTTCGCGGCGCGGCCCTCGGTGGGAAGCATTCCTGTGAGAAAAAGCAGATTGCCGGTTTGGACCGCTTCCGCATATGTGCCGAACGGCTCGGGCGGCGCCGGCAATTCGATGCCGAGTTCTTTCAATCTCTGTTCCGCGGTCAACGTTTGAGTTTTCACACTCGTACTCATGGTTGTCCCAGAGTGGACGGATTAGTACTATTTCCGAGATTCATCGTAGACTGTCTTTCTAAAGCAATTTGAGTTCCGCACTATTACCATTTGCCGTTATGCGCGCCTGCGTCTACGTGCAATACCTCGCCAGTCACATGACGGGCTTCCGTGAGGTAGACAATGGCCTCGACAATGTCGTTTACATCTGAGACCTGCCCCATCGGCGACAAGCTTTCCAAAATCTCCTTGGAGTCATTTGCGTGCATGGGCGTATTGACAACCCCCGGAGCGACCGCGTTGAAGCGGATGCCTTCCTTCGCGTACTCCATCGCCAGACTGCGCGTGATCGCCTCGAGGCCGCCTTTCGTGATCATCGGTATGGAAGCGTTTACGCCGGCGATCGGATGCTCCACCATCGCGCTCGTGATGCAAGTGATCGCCCCGCCTGTTTTTTGCACCAGCATCCGCTTCACAGCGAGCTGGGTGATGTAGATGTAGCCCTGCAAATTAGTTCCCGACAGCCGCTCAAAATCGTTCGCAGTATAGTCGGTGAACGGCTTCGTGAAGAAGATGCCTGCATTGTTTACCACACCATCGATAGAACCGAAATGGGTCATTGCCGCGTCGGCAAGCCTCGCCGCAGTGGAAGCCTCGGCGACGTCTCCTTCGATTAAAACCAGCCTTTCCGAAGGCTCGATCGCGGTGTTCGTGATGCGGAGCGAATTGGCGACGACATTGTAGCCGCGCTCGATGAACGCTTGCGTGATGCCGGCGCCGATGCCTTGAGATGCACCCGTCACGATCATGGTCTTGGGCTTCCCATCCACACCACCGGATTTCATTCTTCTCCCTTTAGTGGGGCTTGATGCCCCGCTCGTTACGCTTGACCGGAGCAAAACAGGTGCCGTCGCTAACCTTGTGAAATCACGGGCGTATACGGAGCTGCCGCCGGCAACTGCCAGCAGTCAGAGTCGGCGGACCGACACGGCAGCCGCGGGCTGCGCGAGCGTAGTCGAACAGTACGTGCCATGCGGTGGCACTTGCCCATCCAATATGCGAGAAGGACCTGCGCGCAAAATCGAGGCGACCGAGGGCGGAGTCTCTGCTCCGTTTAAGCTCCAATGAGCCAAGTCGTGGTCGCATCCCTGGCATGGAGTGCCATCGGCGCAGCCAAGGTATAATTTAGTTGAGCTACAGGCTGAGACCATCTGTACGAAATATCACCCAGAAAGGTTCACACGGGGCTCTTCGGTACTTGGGCAAAGTGGGAAAATGAAGAGATTGAGAGTCACTTAGGAGAGGTGTACCTTCGTTTGAGCCGCGCCGGATTAGTCGCGTGGAGGTGGAGCAGTGTCTGCCGGACAGCAAGATGATTTTCCGCTCGAGGAGTCCATTCCTGAGAGGGCCGCTTCTTTGGAATCGATCCTATGTACGGAAGAGTTGCGCCGTCGCCCCTGGCGTCCGGCCGATTACGAGAAGGAGAACCGGGCGCTGGTGGCGTTGGCCGCCGCCATGGTGGACCCAAACTGTAATATTCTCCAGACGTTCGCCGACACGATTCTGGAAGTTACCCAGTGCGACTCCGCCGGCCTCAGTCTTCTAACGAAAGACGGCGGGAAACGCTTCTACTGGCCGGCTATAGCCGGCGCATGGAAGCCGCACACCGGGGGCGGAACCCCTCGTAATTTCGGGCCCTGCGGAGACGTGCTGGACCGGGATTGTACGCTGCTATTCCGGCACTTTGAGCTGCGTTATCCCTATTTGCTGCCGGTTTCACCAGCCGCGGAAGAGTGCCTCCTGGTTCCGTTTTACGTCAAAGGCAAGGCGGTAGGGACAATTTGGGCGATTATGCACAGCGATCGCCACAAGTTCGACGCCGAAGACGAGCGCGTTATGACCGCCCTCGGCCAGTTCGCCTCCCTGGCGTACCAAACTGTGGATTCAATCCAGGACCTCAAAACCGAAATCGCCGCGCGTGAGAAAGCTGAAGCCACCTTGCGTGAGTTGGCCAAGGGCTTGGAGGCCAGAATCCAGCGTTTAGTAAACGCGAATGTCATTGGGATTATTATCTTTAATCTCGGAGGTGCGATCACTGAGGCCAACGAAGCGTTTCTCCAGATGGTCCAATACGGCCGTGAAGACCTGGTCACGGGGCGCGTGCGCTGGACGGACCTGACACCAGCGGAATGGAGCGATCGCAATGAACGAGCGGTACTGGAGTTAAAGGCGGCCGGGATCTTCCAACCTTACGAGAAAGAGTACTTCCGGAAAGATGGAACCCGAGTGCCTGTCCTGCTCGGCGGCGCACTGTTCGAGAAAAACGGTAACGAGGGTGTTGCCTACGTGCTCGATTTGAGCGAAGTAAGGCGCGCTGAGAGAGCCTTGCGAAGAGTGGAGCAGCAGGCCCAGTTAATTGTAGATTCCGCTCTGGACGCCGTTGTTTCCATCGATGCGGATGGAGTCGTTACGGACTGGAACAAGCAGGCGGAGCAAACTTTCGGCTGGACCCGGACGGAGGCCCTGGGGCGTCGCATGTCCGAAACAATCATTCCAATGCGATATCGTGAGTCGCACGAAAGAGGATTGCAGCACTTCTTCGGGACTGGCCAAGGCCCGCTTCTGCACCGGCGCGTCGAAATCACGGCTCTCCGCCGCGACGGCACGGAATTCCCCGTTGAGCTAACGGTCACGCCATTGAAATCTGGTGATACCTGGACCTTTAGCTCCTTTATCCGTGACATTAGTGACCGTAAGCGCTCTGAAGCGCGGTTGCGTACGAGCGAGCTGAACCTTCGCAGGATGACCGAGACGATTCCCGAGATGCTCTGGAGCGCTGCTCCCGACGGCGCAGTAGACTACTGCAATACGCGCGTGCTCGACTACACGGGCATTTCTGAAGAAGGAATCCAAGGGGCCGGTTGGATGACGACGATTCATCCGGATGACGCCGGCAGTATGGCGCGAGCATGGACTCAATCAGTCCGGACCGGCGCTCCCTTTCAATGTGAATTTCGATGCCTGCGTGCATCCGATGGCATGTATCGGTGGTGCGTGTCCCGCGCCCTGCCGTTGCGCGCCGCGGATGGCGGCATTTTGAAGTGGTACGGCACCATTGTCGACTTTCACGATCGCCGGCAGGCTCAGGAAGATCTGCGCAACGCTCAGGCGGAGCTCGCACATGCGAGCCGGGTGATGACGATGGGGGAACTTACGGCGTCGATTGCTCACGAGGTCAGTCAGCCGCTCGCCGCGATTATCGCCAGCGGCGACAGTTGTACGGCATGGCTGGCGAACGAGCCTCCGAATCTCGAGAGAGCTCGCGCCGCTGCCAGCCGGGTGATTCAAGCTGCTTCACAAGCCAGCGAGATTGTGCAGCGTATTCGTGCACTATTCAAAAAGGCTACTTCAACAGCTACATCCGTAGACGTAAATGCCGTAATCGAAGAGACGGTTTCCCTGGTGCACCACGAGGCGCAGCGGCACAGCATCTCCCTGCGCACCGAACTGGCCGAGGGTGTTCCTTCAGTGAGCGCCGACCGGGTTCAATTGCAACAAGTTGTTCTCAACCTGGTGATGAACGCTATTGAGTCCACGGCCAGCGTCGATTGGGAACCTAAACGGCTGGTAATTCAATCGGCGCTTTCGGGTCCACGTGAACTTCTGGTAACCGTGAAAGACACCGGCCCGGGTATCGATGCGGAGCAGGCGGACCGCTTGTTTACTCCGTTTTTCACGACCAAGCCACAGGGCATCGGAATGGGACTACCCATCAGCCGGTCGATCATAGAAGCGCATGGCGGCAGGCTCTGGGCGACGAAGAATGAGCCGCACGGCGCGGTCTTCCAGTTCGTCCTACCCACTGGAACACGTACCGAATGAGCGCGCCGGACTGCATGGTGTTCGTGGTAGATGACGATCCATTGGTCCGCGATTCCATCGCAGACTTACTTTGCTCGGCGGGCTTCCAGGTGCAAACATTTGGATCGGCATCGGAGTTCATCCGGGGCGAACGTCCGGATGTTTCGGCGTGTCTGATTCTCGACGTCCAACTGCCCGATCGGAGCGGCCTCGACCTTCAAACGGAACTGGCGAAATCAGGTATCGACTTGCCCATCGTCTTTCTCACCGGACACGGAGACATCCCGATGAGTGTACAAGCCATGAAAGCGGGCGCTGTAGAGTTCTTGACGAAGCCGTTCCGCAAACAGCCGCTCATCGACGCCGTGACGGAGGCGCTGGCGCGCGACGGCGACTTGCGCCGGCACAGATCGGAGACGCTGGAACTCCGAAAGCGGCATGAAACACTGACTCCGCGGGAGCGCCAGGTCCTGGCGCTGGTGGTTACCGGTCTCTTGAACAAGCAGATCGCCGGCGAACTTGGTACTACCGAGTTGACCATAAAAGCGCACCGCGGCCGGGTGATGCGCAAGATGGCCGCGGGGTCGTTGGCGGACTTGGTTCGAATGGCCGAGAAGCTCAAAATCTCTTCTGGACCGGGCATGCTACCAAAGTAGAATAGACGCCGATCCGCGACGCTGCTAGCATTCGAGTATGGACGGATGGCCCTCACCTGGACAAGCAGTTAGGCTAGATGAGCGAAGGATCGAAGGGTAACATCGCGGTTATAGACGATGACGTGTTGGTACGTCAAACACTAGAGGACTGTATGGAGTCGGCGGGATACGCGGTTGAGGGGTTCGGTTCGGCCGAGGAGTTTTTGGCGTCAGGTCTGAACGCCGCTTGCTTGATCGTCGACATACAATTGCCCGGCACCACCGGCTTGGAGCTCCAGGACAAACTGGCGGCAGCCTATAACCGTGTGCCGATTGTGTTCGTCAGCGCGCAAGGCACTGAGGAAAATCGCGGCAAAGCCATAACGCATGGCGCAGCCGGTTTTCTTTCCAAGCCGTTCCGGCGGGAAGAATTGCTGAAACTTATAGGCGCGGCGATCCGGCGCTGACCGATTCTTTCCGAGCGCTGCCTGTGGCTTGACACGTTGTCGGGCCGCATTCCCAACGAGGTAGTTGATGCCGACGGTTGAGCAAAGCGGCCGATCCTGTGAGGTGCCGTCCCAAGCTCATGTGGAGCTGATCGCGGCGATGGATCGAGCAGACGCAGAGATTGCGCCAGATGGGCAGTTGGGCCTGCACCAGAATTCACAGGTCGGTGGACGGGGAAGTGGTCTATCGGCTAAGCGGCCGGTTGACAGCGAAAACATCGCCGAGTTGGAATCGCTCATCGGGGCGGAGCGCGGCGGTAAAAGGGTCCTGGACCTCAAGGACGTTACTCCGGCGGGTCAGGATGGGCGTCAATTTTTCTCGCCCGGTGCGAAGCGGCTGGTCTTAGATTAGCGAATTGTCCACCATACGTTCGCGAGTGCATCAACCGGCAAACGCTGCGGCGAGTAGCGCAGCAAGGAAAAGAGGAGTCACTGTAATGCACGAGGAAATCATAGGCCGTAGCCTCCCATTTCAACTAGTCATGAATCTGGTTCGCGCGGTCGCCAAGAGCGATTCTGTGACCTTAATTCAAGGCGAAACCGGCACCGGGAAAGAAGTCATCGCGCATGCCATTCACCATCAAAGTTCACGCAGCCAGGGGCCGTTCGTAAAGTTGAACTGCGGCGCGATCCCCGGACCCCTGCTGGAGAGCGAACTCTTCGGGCACGAAAGAGGCGCCTTCACGGGAGCCTTCACGCAGACTAGGGGGCGATTCCAACAGGCGGATGGGGGCACGCTCTTCCTGGACGAAATCGGAGATCTGCCGCTGGAGCTACAACCCAAACTCCTGCGCGCCTTGCAGGAGCAGGAGTTCGAGCGATTGGGCAGCAGCCATACGATTCGGGTAAACGTGCGCGTGCTGGCAGCCACCAACCAGGATCTCTCACAACTCGTGGCCGACAAGCAGTTTCGCGCGGATCTGTATTACCGGTTAAACGTGATCCCAATCTGCCTCCCCCCGCTGCGCGAACGGACCCAGGACATACCGTTGCTGGTTGAGCACTTCGTCAAGAAGATCTCGGAGCGCCTCCATAAGCCCATTGATGTAATTCCCGATGAGGTGATGGATGCGATCAAAGCGCACGACTGGCCGGGCAACATTCGCGAGCTCCAGAATTTCATCGAGCGCGCCGTGGTTTTTTCGCCCGAGTCGGTGCTGCGTCTGCCCCTGACCGACCTGAAGCAGATGACCCGACAGCCGTCAGCTATCGCCTCGCGTACGCTGGCTGACGCCGAGCGGCAGCATATTATGGAAGTATTGAAGCAAACCGATTGGCTGATTGGAGGGCGGGATGGCGCCGCAGTGCGGCTCGGGTTGCCGCGTACCACGCTGGTTTACAAGATGCGAAAGCTTGGGATTGAAGCGCGCCGTCGCCACCGGACGCGGTCCGCTCCACAGTCGCGTGAAGGGCTTGGCGTTCGGCGCTTTGAGGCAGCTGCGAACTTTTGAGCGTGTGATTCGCTGCCGCGCGTTACTCTTCTTTTCGATAACGCTTTTCGCCTCTGGCGCGGATCGCACGATCTCGCAGTTTGTTCACACGCCGGTCCCGTTTGCAACTGTTCCGCAAAAAGGTGGAGTGAAAGCGTGATTCGGGTACTCTCGGTGGATGACCATGCCCTCCTGCGCGAAGGTATCGCCGCGCTGGTCGGGAACCAATCGGACATGCAACTGGTAGCGGAAGGGTCCAATGGGCGCGAGGCGATCGAGTTGTTCCGCCGCCATCGACCGGACGTCACGCTGATGGACCTGCAGATGCCGGAAATGGGCGGCATTGACGCCATCAGCGCCATCCGCGGGGAGTTCCCCGAAGCCCGGATTATCGTCCTGACCACCTACACGGGGGATATCCAGGTCATGCGGGCGATGAAGGCCGGCGCGCTGGCTTATCTGTTGAAGGGCCTCCTGCGAAAAGAATTGATAGAAACCATTCGCGCCGTGTACGCGGGACAACGGCGCATGACGCCGGAAGTCGCGGCCGAGGTCGCCGAGCACGCCATGCAGGATTTTCTGACCGCGCGGGAAATCGATGTGCTGCGGCTCATCGCCGGCGGCAATGCCAACAAAGAGATCGCGGCGCAGCTCTCGATCACCGAAGAAACCGTCAAGGGCTACGTGAAAAACATCCTCGCAAAACTACGCGCCAAAGACCGGACCCACGCCGTCACCATCGGACTGAAGCGCGGAATCATCGACCTATAGCCGCCGGACCCCTCGAAATAGGGGTCGCCACAGAAGCTTTTTGGGGTGCCGAAAGGCTCGCTGGCTTCCATACCATTGAACTGGGATGTTCTCTGCAACGTCTATTCTCAACCTTTCCTGATGGCGCGCCCGGGCTCGGCCTGCTGCTGCTACGCCTGGGAGTGGCAATCCCACTTGTCTATTGCGGCGTCGCCGGTCCGGCCGGCGCCTTTGACCAACCCTTCGGTGCCGCCTTGCGCCTCGTCGCAGTCGCCGGCGGACTCCTATTGCTCGTTGGTCTGTGGACGCCAGTCTCGGGGATCATGGTTGCGATCGATGAATTGTGGAGCGCATTCTCAATCCACTTCTCACCGCCGCCCGATCATTGGCTGCATATCCTGCTGGCGGTATTTGCCGCGGGTGTAGCGATGCTCGGACCGGGCGCATGGTCGGTTGACGCGCGCCTCTTCGGAAGGAAGCGCTTCGAGATCAATCGCCGAAATAGGCGGAGATAGATACCACTAAATGGGGGTTCGTCGCCCCATCCATCGAGGGGTCGGATCGGACTAGATCAAGGGTTGGCGCAAAACCGAAACAGCGCCACAATTGAAATCAGAAAGACAGAAAAAGCAGCCCCACACGCTGGGGATGGCATAAAAGGAGGGTTCATCTGATGTTTAGCAAATCAGCCGCTGTCACTCAGTTTGGCGACGAGATCGTCGGCCGTAGTTCAGCATTTCAATACCTCTTGAATCAAGTTCGTATTGTTGCCAAGACTGACTCTATGACCTTGATCCAGGGCGAAACCGGCACTGGGAAAGAGGTCATTGCCCGCGCCATCCACAACCAGAGCTTACGCAGTCAAGGGCCGTTCGTGAAGTTGAACTGCGCCGCGATTCCTGGTCCATTGCTGGAGAGTGAACTGTTCGGCCACGAGAGAGGGGCTTTTACGGGCGCGTGCGCGCAAACTAAAGGGCGATTTCAACAAGCCGATGGGGGCACCCTCTTCCTGGACGAAATCGGAGATCTGCCGCTGGAGTTGCAGCCTAAACTCCTTCGCGCCTTGCAGGAGCAGGAGTTTGAGCGGTTGGGCAGCAGCCAAACGATTCGCGTGAACGTGCGCGTGGTGGCAGCCACCAATCAGGATCTTTCCCAGCTTGTGGCGAATAAGCAGTTTCGCGCGGACCTTTACTACCGGTTGAATGTCATACCGCTTTCCATTCCCCCGCTGCGGGAGCGCGTCGAAGATATTCCGTTGCTGGTGGACTACTTCGTGAAGAAATTCTCCGCGCGTCTCAACAAGCCCATTGAGGTGATTCCCGATGAAGTGATGGAGGTGCTGAAAGGGCACGATTGGCCAGGTAACATCCGGGAGCTGCAGAATTTCATCGAACGCGCCGTGGTGCTTTCGCCCGAGTCGGTGTTGCGCCCCACGCTGACGGAACTGAAGCACATGACCAGGCACCCGTCGGCCGGAACTTCGCGCACGCTCGCTGAGGCCGAGCGAGACCACATTCTGGATGTGCTGAAGCAAACCAATGGGCTGATCGGCGGACTGCGTGGCGCTGCCGCCCAGCTTGGATTGCCGCGAACGACTTTGGTTTATAAGATGCGAAGGCTTGGAATAGAAGCCCGCCGCTCGCACCGGCCACGGCCCGCTCAGCATGATACTCCGCTGTTCGGCGCCGCCGCATCCGGAGGCCTTGGCACTGGGCGGTTTGAGGCTGCCGCGGCCTTTTGAGAAATCCGAAATCCTTTGGAGGCTGAAATGGTTCGACTCTCGAAAACCATTCGGAATTTCTGGTGCAATCTGATGCACGACGAGCCGACCTGGCCCGTCTCCGGAAAGTATTATTGCAGCAGGTGCCGGACACTTTACCCGGTACCCTGGGCGAATATGCGCGAATGCACTCCTAAGACGAAATGCGCCCGGCCGTCGTAGGATCTACTTGTCGCTTCAAAAGACCGTCATCGCGGAACCGCGCGAGTGGATCCCATCCGCGCGCAGGCGCATGCGCTTGAGGCGCCAAGCACCTATCTACTCTCTCGGTTTCCAAATCCGAGATCTTCCCCCTCGTGGAAGACCACGCCGATTTGCTCCAAGTTGGCGTGACGGCCGTTGTACCAGAGCAGCCATCGCCGTCCGTCAAGAATCGCAAACGGCTTGTAGCACGCGTCGTGGTCCCAAGTCTCCTGGCCGGGCCGGATGATCGGATTGTCCGGATGCCGCTCCCAGCCCGTGACGCCATCCTTCGATCTGGCGATTCCGATCTGCGCGTGATCGATATCGCGAAAACCTATATAGAACATGTAGTACCAGCCGTGGCTGCGCACTACCTGGCAGCCCGTCACCCTGGAATCGTCAAACACCTTCTCCTTTCCGGGCCCGAAGATCGGATTTGCGGCCTGCTTTTTCCAGTGCACGCCGTCCGGACTGGTCGCATAACCGATGGCATATGGTTCGTATTGTCCGCCGCCGGAATACCACATACGATACAGCTTCCTTTGCTCGTCCCACATGACGTTCGGGCACATCACGGCTTCCTTCTCCCATGGCTGATCCGGCGATAACACGGGTTTCGCGCTCACGCGCTTCCAGTGCCGGCCATCCACGCTGATCGCGTAGCCGATCCACGAATGGCCGCCGCCTTGGCCGGTGTACCAAAGATGATACCCGTCCGCCCGCTTTACCACCGCCGGCCGGTTGATGTCCTGCTCCCAATTGCTGCCTGGCTTCGGGCCGAAAACGATCTCCGGCGCGCTCCAGTGCAGCCCGTCGGTGCTGGTAAAAAGAGCCAGGCTTTTTTTCGGACGCCACGATCCCCACATCCGGTACTGGCCGCCTTCCCGCAACACGGCGACGTCGAACACTGTGCCGTATTGGCCGCCGATCACCGGATTGCCTTCATATTTATGCCAGCCGCCCGCCGTCTCCGGCAGGGTGGCAGTCAGCTTCTGCAATCGTTCCGCGTGCGCAATTTCCTGATTGGCCACCAACACGTGCAGACCGGCTCCCCGGTGATAACGCTCGCCAGTCCGATCGTACAGGATCGTGAGATCCGTTCCGTGGTATGGCACGCGGTCCAGACAGAAATACTGCAGGCTCCCTTCCGGCGCCAGCGGGTTCACCTCCACTAATTGATCGATGCGCGGCCGCAGACCCGCCAGTCCCGAGATGATCAGATCCGCGTACCCGGAGTGGTTGTAGTCCCGTCCCCGGTCCTTGTGGACATCGTTGTTCCGGTAAAGGGTGTGGCGAGCCAGCGGTTCGCCGGTCAGCGGATCATAGTCTTCATCGATCCAGGGGATGACTTGTCCGTCCGGCATCTTCATGTGCTGCGTGCGGGCGTACATGCGCAGCAGTTCGAGATAGTCTTTCTTGCCGATATAATCCTGCTGGTAGCGATTCAGCAGGTTTGCCAGAGCCACTAACGTCTGGGTGGTCGCATATGGCCACGAAGGTCCGTTCCAAAGGCACTCGTGCGGGTTGGAAAACATGAACCGCGGGCTACGCCGTTCGGCCGTGGTGGGACCATACGGCGCATAGAATCCGTCCGGATCCATGAGTTGCTTCCAGGCGATCTCATAACCCGCGTCGGGAAGATTGAAATACCACGGGACATATCCTTGCAATTCGCGAATGTCCACCAGATGCGCGCCCGCATCGCGCGGCAGCACCTTGAAGAAGCCGGCTTGCCCATCCCACAGCCGGGCTTCCACGAGCGCTTTCAGGCGCGCGGCCTTCTCGCGGAATTCCTTGGCCGTATCCTCGTGCCCGCTCCATTGGGCGATGTTCCCAATGGCTTGCGCTTCACCGTACATGTAGCTGTTGATCGTGGAGCGATATCCGCTGCCGCCAATAGAGACCTCCATGCCGTCGCGGTCGTCGATTTGCCAGAAAAGGCCGTTGGCGTCCTGATGTGTGGTCTCCCATTGCCGGTAATTCTCGATCAGACCAGGCAGCAAATCGATCGGCAATTGTTGATCGTGGGTCACCAGCGCGCGGGCCTGCAGCGCATCCGCCAGCCAGAAGCTGTAGCGCCGCGGCTCGCCGTCTTTCGAAAGCCAGAAGCGTGCGTAATCGTCCAGGTATTGGCGGTTGCGCAGCCAGCGGCCTTCATAAAAGTGATGTCCGGCGGCGCAACTGATGGTATTGAACTTGCCGGCCCACGGCACCGGCGGCAGAAACTCGGTCACCACAAACCCGTCGGGCGTCCGCTGGATGTGTTTGCGAAACGTCCACCAACGGAAGTAATAAATCTCTTCCAGATCCTTATCGGAGCAGTCGAAAAAGGGGATGTTCTCCCGGAGCCACTGCCACGCATGCTGGTTGTCGATCCCCGCGGCCGCTCCCCCGGCGTCGTTGCGGTTGAAAGCTTCCACGTAGTGGCGGAAGGAATTGGGATCGAGCACCGCGCCCACATGCTGCGCGGCACACCCCGGCGCGGCAGACAGCAGTGCGAAGCACATCGCCAGGCGGCACATGGGCGTCACTCTAGATTGTGTCGGCTAGAGACGGAAATTGTCAATCGTGGGTGAAGTAGCGCGCGAGGGTTTACGAACAGGCAGAACTTCGTTCACGCGATCTACTTCCACTGCGGCGGCCTGGATCTCGCCCGAAGCGCGGTCTGGCCGGCGAGCGTCTCCCTGGTTATCCATCGGGAGTATGCCGGACGCTAACTGCCGCTGTATTGCGCTTCCGACGGTGTACCTTTACCCGTACTCGTGGTATCCGCTCGGGCTTCCAGCCAGGCATAAACTTCAGGCAGGACAGCACTTCGTCCACTTCACCCAGGTCGATAAAAGAAGGGATCAACCATGACGAGTTTTCTGAACAATCTGTGGTCAAACGATCAAGGCCAGGACCTGATCGAATATACGCTGCTGATGGCTTTTGTGGCTCTCGGTTCAGCCGTCTTGTTTATCAGTGCCGGCACCAGCATCAGTTCCATCTGGAGCACGACAAACAGCCAGTTGAATGCTGCCGCAACAATGGCTGCGAGCTAACTCCCCAAGGAGCGTCCGCGGCAGACCCGGCGACCGGCGCCGCGCATTGCTGTGCATGCAACAAGCGGGGGACTCGCGGCGCATGCCGGCCGCCATACGCGCCTCACCTTGCCCGCCGTCGCCGAATTGGAACAGCATGGGTGCGCGTCAAGAGCCGCCATTGCGCGGGCTCTTCCGGATGCGGAGCGCTTCTTTGAAATACAGCCTAGGGTTGCCGGGATTCCAACTGCCGGAAGCCGGTCGCCGCGCGCTTCGGCAGTTACAATTAACGCTCCGCGCGCAGGCTGGATGAAATGGCGGACCGGCTGGAAGGCCGCCCGCATGGGACTCACTAACTGACGAGAATTTCCGGGAATCTTTGCCGCCGGTGCCGTGGACAGGACGAAGCGTTGGGTCACGTCGAGGCCGATCCGCGTGCCCCAACATAGTAGCCGCCGTTGCGAATTTCAAACCGGGCATTACTCGGCTTCATCTCGACTTACCCGAAATCCGTTTTACTCGGTTTTGAGCCGTCGAGATTTCATCCCCATACAAACAAAAAGCCCGGCCAAGCGAAAGCCTGACCGGGCCTTTGCTAAATCAGCGCACCTGACGCTAAGCAACCTGCTGAGCCCGGTATTGGCTCATGATTGCTTCCATCTGATCTTTCAAGCGGAGCTTCATCTTCTTCAATCGCACTTCTTCCATTTGTTCCTGGTCGGTCAAGTGCGGCAACGATTCCAGTTCGTCCAGCCGCTTCGCGTAATCGCAATGCGTCACGGCAAGCTGGCGAAACTCCGCGTTAACTTCCATCAGATGCGCTTTGAATTGTTCCTGTGCGTTCCGTTCCATATGGGGCAGTTCCTCCCAGTGAGGTTGCCACGCCGAGTCGATGGTACCGGGAACGAGGCTCGGTGGGTCATCTTCACTTCATATTGAGAAGTGCGGCAGGCCCTTGAACCTGCCGTCTACTGTGACAGTATCATGAAAGTCTGTTCATGACAATAGCGCCCTCATTGTAATGAGAATAGTATGCGGCGCGCCTCCCCGTTTCCCGAAAGTTTAACGATTTGTATAACTTACGGGCAGTCAGATTCGATTCCCGGACCTCCAGCCAGAGGCTTCCCGGGCACCCGCGGATGATTTCCAGTATCAACCGCCGCCCGATTCCGCGCCGCCGGAAGAGCGGATCAACCGCCAGATTCAGCACTTCGCTTTCGTCCTCCGCGACCCGCCGCGCGAGCGCGAAACCAGCCACTGTGCCATCGCACACCGCGACCGTCAGATCGTACTGCAAGTACTCGCGCACGTCCCATTGCGACGCTTCGGGCGCGCCGGCTTGGATTTCCGCGATCCGCGCCAGATCCTCCGCCGTGCCGCGCCGCAGCTCAATCTCCAAGCCGTGTCTCCGTCTCGGTGAGGATCGCCAGCGCTTCCGTCATGTTCCCGGCGTGGCCAATCGCGGCCAGATAGCGCACCCTCACGGACGAGCGCGCCGGAATCCAGCGAAAGGCCGGCACACCAAACAGGCTGCCTCGCTCGATCACCTGGCGGCGCGTCTCAGGCATCGGCGACACACCAAACTCCAGGCCGCGTGTCAGCGTCCGCCCATTCCACGGCGCGCCCGTGCGGCCATAGCTCTCCTCCCAAAGCCCCAGCCAAGGAAAATCCGCGCGCCGCCAGACATAAGTAATGACGAACCGGCTGGAGGGCGACCACGCCACAAAATAAGCCGTCGCGCGTGCCGGATCCATCAGGTGCGCGGTATAAACGTGCGCCTCCAGCACTTCGGATTTCGCAGCGGGAAATCGAATCTCGGTGCCACTCTGCTCCAAGAAAGGCGGACCCAGCGTGACGTGCTCCGTCCACGCGATCGGTCGGTCGGTGGCGCTTTCGTTCTCCACCACCTCCACGATTTCCGCCGTGTTGCCGGCCAGTTTGATGCGCCGCTCCACTCGCAACTGCGCTTCAGGCAAACACGCCCGCGCCGTCAGTTCAGTGCCCGAATCGCGCACTTCCCAGGCCGCCACGGAAGCTTCGCCATGCACCGTCAGCCCCGCGGCCGCTTCTTCCGGCGATGGCGGACCGAAAATATCCATGCACAAATTGTGCCCCATGATGCCGCTCAGCAGCTTGCTCTCGGAATCGTTTCCATACTCAGGATGCTTCGCCAGATCGTAAGTGGATGGCTCAATCGAGTCCCAAGGTGGCGTCCACAGCGGATTCACGCCGCTCGCCAGGTCGCGGATCTCCGCGATGTGTCCGCCTTCATGCAGCACAGTCAGCCGCACCAGATGGTTCTCGATAAAAGTCGCGCGCCTGCCGCGATAGAGCGTTTCGGGCATATGGCATCTATTATCGCGTTATACTGGACGTTGCAATCCAGGTTGCATCCCGTCCGCGGGAAGGGATTATCCCACCTGATTCTTTGAGCAGTATCAAAATCGTTCTCACTTCTGCCCGTCATCGGCGGACATCGGGCCATTAAAGAAGGAGAAACGATGTCTCTCGAATTACCCCCCAAACCGAATCTCGAACATCTGCAAAAACAGGCCAAGTCGCTGCTGCGCAAGGTGCAGCAGGGCGATCCGGCCGCGCTGGGACGCTTCCGGCCGTTCGCCGGCGACCTTTCAGCCCCGAAATTAGCCGAGGCGCAGCATGTCATTGCCCGCGATTACGGCTTCGCCAGTTGGCCCAAGCTGAAAGATCACGTGGAAACGCTGGCGCGTAATCGCCAGCCGGACGAGATGCTGGAAGCCGCCATCCGCGCCGTGGATGCGGATAGAACCGCGCGCGTGCTCGAAACGTATCCGGAGCTGAAGGCGCGCCTGAACGAACCCATGCCGGATTATGGCGCGGGCATGCCGGCAATGCTGGCGGCCGTGCAGCGCAGTGATCGCCGCACCATCGATGTATTGCTGCGCGCCGGCGCGGATATCGACACGCGCAGCCGCTGGTGGGCCGGCGGCGTGGGCGTCCTGGACGAATGCTCGCACGAAATGGCGCCCTTCCTGATCGAGCGCGGCGCCGTGGTGGACGCGCTGGCCGCCGCGCGCCTGGGCATGATCGCCAAGCTGCGCGAAATAGTGGCCGCAGATCCGGACGCAGCAGCCCGCCGGGGCGCTAACGGTCTCGCGCCGCTGCACGGGGCGTCCAACATCGAAATCGCGGAATATCTGCTCGCACGCGGCGCGGATATCGACGCCCGCGATCTGCTGCACGAATCCACACCCGCGCAGCATATGCTGCGGGTGGTGCAGGCGCGGCATTATCCAAACGACCGCCAGGAGATCGCCCGGTATCTGGTGGCGCGCGGCTGCCGCACCGATATCCTGATGGCTGCCGCGCTCGGCGACCGCCATCTCGTGGAACGGCATCTGGCCGCCGATCCGGATTCGATCCGCATGCGCGTGGACGCGGCGCATTTTCCGAAGCAGGATCCGCGCAGTGAAGGCACGATCTACATCCAGATCTTCGGGCCCGGAAAGACGCCGCATCTGGTGGCGCGGGATTTCGGCCATGAGGAGATTTTCCATCTTCTGATGGAGCGCAGCCCCGAAGACGTGAAGCTGGCGCAGGCCTGCGAATTGGGCGATGAAAACGCGTTCCGGCGGCTGCTCGCGGCGCGCCCGAATCTGGCCGCCACGCTATCGCCCGAGGAACGGCGCAGGCTTCCCGATGCGGCGCAGGCCAATAACACCGCCGCCGTGCGCCTGATGCTGGCCGCGGGTTGGCCGGTAGACGCCATGGGCGAATATGATTTGACCGCGCTGGGCTGGGCCGCATGGCATGGCAACGCCGAGATGGTCCGCGAGATTCTGCGTTACCATCCGCAACTGGAGATGATGAATCGCCATGAAGTCAGCGTGCTCGGATCGGCGCTGCATGGCTCCGAAAATAGCTGGCATCGCGAGACGGGAGATTATGCGGCGACCGTGGAGGCGCTGATCGAAGCAGGCGCCAAAGCGCCGACGCTCACCGAGGATCTGGAAGCCAGCGAGGCGGTGCGCGAGGTATTGAAACGATACGAGGAGGGTTCGCGATGAGTCAACGATCGAGGCGCGTGCTCGAAGCCATATTCTGGTTTGTGCTGGGGCACTTGAGCTGCGCGATTATGCATCATTTGCACGGGTAGTGTGGGGATGTCTGAAGCAGACAGGCCACCCAAAGCGATGGCCTGTCCCACCCCCGAATGCGCGAGCGGCAGGGCCAGAGCATTCCCACCGTCGCGCCCGGCGATGAACCCGACTATACTATGGTCGGAGAGAATATTATGATCTGGTTATCGGTTTTGCTTTTCCTGCAGGCTACCACGCCGACGCCGCAGATCGGGCGTGGCCAGCAGGCCTTTTTCGCTGATGGCAGGTGCGGCACTTGTCACTCGCTGAAAGGACAAGGAACGGCGGTCGGACCGGATCTCCGGATCCTCGGGCGCGTGGGCGTGCGTGCCCTGGTCACCGCCATTCGCGCCACCCGCACCGAATATGTCGAAGCTGTAACGGTGAAAACCGGCGAGACTTTTCCGGGGATGAAGGTTGCCGGCGGTGATGCCTCGTCCGTCCAGTATTACGATCTTTCGAAGACTCC
>Ga0335074_10004051_pt1 | contig 20174 bp, 23 predicted proteins | sample Lox_Sample_23_FD_206715 | JGI IMG/M metagenome (GOLD analysis project Ga0335074, IMG submission 206715) | Soil microbial communities from Loxahatchee National Wildlife Refuge, Florida, United States - Lox_Sample_2.3 | ecosystem: Environmental > Terrestrial > Soil > Wetlands | place: USA... | reverse complement strand
GCGGAAAGCCGCCGCAAGACCGGCCGTTGCGCAACCCCATCCCCGCGATCCGCCTGCTTTCGTTCGGCCCGCCGGCCTGTTCGCCGACCCGGCAAGGCCGCAGTGACACAACCCCGCGCTGTGTATTAGATCCGGGCTGGCGCGTCACTACATTTGATCGTCCGGATGCCGCCAAGGACATGACGATGAACGACACCGAGAGCGCCGCGGACAGGGGGACGGAAGCGCCGCCGGATGCGGCAGAGCTGTCGCGGCAAATGGCTCGGCAATGGGCTGAGATCGCCGAAAAGACCCGGCTTCTCGTGACCGAGTTTCTGGTGCGTCAGGGCGATGGCGATACCGTCGGCCCGGCGGATGCGACGGCGCTCGGTGCGGCGTTTTTCGACATGACGGCACGGCTGCTTGCCGATCCGGCGCGGCTCGCCGAGGCGCAGATGTCGCTGTGGCAGGATTACCTGAAGCTCTGGCAGCAGACGACGCAGCGCTTTCTCGGCGGCCCCGCCGAACCGCCGCTCGCCGTGCCGGCGCCGGAAGACCGCCGTTTCCGCGACAGGGCATGGAGCGAGAATGCGCTGTTCGACTACATCAAGCAGAGCTACCTGTTGACGGCGCGTTGGCTGCAGGCGCAGGTCAAAGGCGCCGACGGGCTCGACGAGCACAGCGCCCGCAAGCTTGATTTCTATACGCGGCAATTTGTCGATGCCGTCGCGCCGTCGAATTTTGTCTTGACCAACCCCGAGGTGTTGCGCGCGACAATCGAAAGCCGCGGCGACAATCTCGTCCAAGGCCTCAGAAACCTGCTCGACGACCTGGAGCGCGGCAAAGGCCGCCTGCAGATCAGCATGACCGACAGGGAGGCGTTCCGGATCGGCGATAACGTCGCCGCCTCGCCGGGCAAGGTCGTGTTTCAGAACGATCTGATGCAATTGATCCAGTACGCGCCGGCGACGGAAAAGGTAAAGCGCCGGCCGCTGCTGATCATCCCGCCCTGGATCAACAAGTTCTACATTTTGGATCTGCGGCCGCGCAATTCGTTCATCCGCTGGGCGGTCGGCAAGGGGCACACGGTATTTGTCATCTCCTGGGTCAACCCGGACGAGCATCTGGCGCAAAAGAGCTTTGAAGACTACATGCGCGAGGGACCGCTCGCAGCGCTCGGCGCCATGGAACAGGCGACCGGCGAGCGCACGGCCAACGTCATCGGCTATTGCCTCGGCGGCACGCTGCTCGCCGCGACATTGGCCTGGATGGCGGCAAAGCGCGACAACCGAATCAAGAGCGCGACCTATTTCGTCACGATGGTCGATTTCAAGGAAGCAGGCGAGCTCAGCGTCTTCATCGATGAAGAACAGTTGCAGTCGCTGGAGCAGCGCATGGAGAAAAAGGGTTATCTTGAAGCCCGCGACATGCACACGACGTTCAATATGTTGCGCGCCAATGACCTGATCTGGTCTTTCGTCGTCAATAATTACCTGCTGGGCAAACAACCGATGCCGTTTGACCTGCTGTACTGGAATGGCGACGCGACGCGCATGCCGGCGGCGATGCACAGCTTCTATCTGCGCAAGATGTACCAGCAGAACCTTTTGGTGCAGCCGGGCGGCATCACCCTTGCCGGTGTGCCGCTCGATTTGCGCAAGATCAAGACGCCGTCGTTCCTGCTGTCGACTCGCGAAGACCACATCGCGCCGTGGCGCTCGACCTATGCCGCGACGCAACTCTATTCGGGGCCGGTTACGTTCGTGCTGTCGGCCTCCGGCCACATTGCCGGCGTCGTCAACCCGCCGGGCAGCAAATACGGCCACTGGGAGCGCGACGACAACCCGCCGACCGCGGACGAATGGCTGAAGGGCGCGACGCAGGTCGCCGACTCGTGGTGGCCGGCATGGGACAAGTGGATTGCACAATTCGCCGGCGGCGAGGTTGCGGCGCGGCAGCCCGGCAACGGCAGGCTCGCGCCGATCGAGGACGCGCCCGGTTCCTACGTCAAAATCCGCGCCGAGGATTGAGTTCACCTGCGCATCGCAGCCTTGTTCGCCCTGGCGGCCGCTGTCGCCCGCCCGGCCGCCGCCGCGCCGCAGCATTGCGTCCATCCGGCCGTCGTGCTGTGGGGCGACGGCAGGCACGACGACACGAAGGCGTTGCAGGCCTGGCTCGACGGCAGCAACGCGCTGTGGGGCGACAGTGGCGCGCCGGTCGGTGCGACGATCGAGTGGCACGCCTTCCGCCTCTCGGGGCCGGTCTATGTCGCGGCCGGCAGCGGCCGCACGCTGGAGAATTTCCGCTTCTCCTGGCCCGCTCGCGGCGAGACGGTGACGGGCGGTGTGATCCGCGCCGGCCGCGACCCGAACCGCGCGCCGATGATGACCGGCGTCCGTATTGTCGGCGGCGACAGCGGCGAGGGGAAGCCGGTTGCGCTGCCCAATGCGCCGCCGCGCAAGCCCGCGCGCGACGTGAATTGCGGCATTTCCTGAGGGGGTCCGTCGCCGCACGACGGCTGCACACCCGAAAAATCGAATATGGCTGCATAATTTAACCAACAATTTGCTGGAATGTGCCGCATCACCTGTGGCGACGTTGGCGTGCCGGAAGGCAAACAGGACGGGCCGCAATGCTGGCTTTGATCGTCATGCGTTTGGCGTTGCAGACATGCTCGACGCTGCTCGGCAGCTTCGGCGTCTTTTTTCTCTATTTGAGCTTGCTGCAGCCCGCTATGCTCTTGCCTGCCGCGCTGCTGCTGGGCGGCGCCGCGGCGATCGTCTGGTCGGTGCCGCAAAACTAAGCGGGCGGGTCCGGCCGCACCGCTTGCGCCTTGAAGGAGCGCGGCGCGCGCTGTATCTCTCGGCCATCGCCTCCCGCTTGGCCCGCGATGAACGCCGCGATCGTCATTTTCCCCGGCTCCAACCGCGAGCACGACGTGGCGCTCGCCTGGAAGCGTGCGAGCGGGCATGCAGCCGTGCGTGTCTGGCACCGCGACGCGACGCTGCCGCAACACGCCGACCTGATCATCCTGCCGGGCGGCTTTGCCTATGGCGACTATCTGCGCTGCGGCGCGATGGCGGCGCACTCGCCGATCATGCGCGAGGTCAAGGCGCGCGCCGCGCGCGGCACACCCGTGCTCGGCATCTGCAACGGCTTTCAGATCCTGACCGAAGCCGGCATGTTGCCCGGCGCCCTGCTGCCGAACCGTTCGCTTGAATTCACGTGCAAGGACGTGCATCTGCGGGTCGAAAACAATCAGACGATCTTCACCTGCGGCTATTCGGCAGGCCAGAGGATCCGCGTACCGGTGGCGCATCACGACGGCAGCTACACCGCCGACGCCGACACGCTCGACCGGCTCGACGGCGAGGGTCTCGTCGCGTTCCGCTATTGCAGCCCGGCCGGCGAACTCAGCGACGACACCAATTTCAATGGCTCGGCCCGCGCCATCGCCGGAATCTTCAGCCGCACCCGCACGGTCCTCGGCCTGATGCCGCACCCCGAAAATGCGACCGACCCGCTGTTGGGCGGCACCGACGGCCAGGCCTTCTTCGCCGGTCTCGTCGCGGCGCTGCAATAGGGGAACGCTACGATGCTCGAGCTCTACCACCACGGCACATCGGTCTGCGCCGCCAAGCCGCGCATCCTCTTCGCCGAGAAGGGCCTTCCCTGGACCGGGCACTACGTCGATATCCTGAAAGGCGAGCAGTTCGCGCCCGACTATATGCGGTTCAACCCGAAGCACGTCGTGCCGACGCTCGTCCATGACGGGCAGGTGATCCGCGAATCGACGCTTATTTGCGAATACCTCGACGAAGTTTTTCCGGAGCCGGCGCTGAAGCCGGAATCCGCGCTCGATCGCGTGACGATGCGCAGCTGGACGAAGCGGCTCGACGAGGAAATCCACCCGCACGCCGCCGGCGCGCTGACCTTCGCGATCTCGCACCGACACGCGGTGATCGCCAATGGGCCAGCGGTCGTCGAATTCTACATCAACCAGGGCGAAGCTGCCGAACGCGAACGCCGCCGGCGGCGGTTGGAAGGCGGCCTCGACGACCCTGACGCGCAACGCGCGCTGCGTCTCTTCGATCGCTTCCTAGCCGATCTCGACGCGCAACTCACGACGACGCCGTGGCTGGCCGGCACTCGCTTCTCGCTCGCCGAGGTCGGCGTCATCCCGTATGTCAACCGGCTCGACATGCTGCAACTCTCGGGCCTCTGGACCGCGACGCGGCCGCATCTGACGGATTGGTGGAAGCGGGTCAAGGCGCGGCCGAGTTTCACGCCGGCGATGCTGCAATTCGTCCCGCCTGAGCTGACCGCGCTGATGGAGGTGACAGGCAAGGAGGCGTGGCCCAAGGTGCAAGCGATGCTGCACGCCTCCGCCTGACGTGACTCCTCGCAGCAACGTCACGCCGGAACTGGCGGCCGAGCTGCGCCTGAGCGCGGACGAGTTCACCCGCGTCTGCGCCATTCTCGGCCGCACCCCGAACCTGACCGAAACGGGCATCTTTGCGGCGATGTGGAGCGAGCACTGCTCGTACAAATCGTCGAAGGTCTGGCTGCGCCGGTTGCCGACGAGCGGCGCGCGCGTCATCTGCGGCCCCGGCGAGAACGCGGGAATCGTCGATATCGGTGACGGCGATGCCGTTGTCTTCAAGATCGAGAGCCACAACCACCCATCCTTCATCGAGCCGTATCAGGGCGCAGCGACCGGCGTCGGCGGCATCCTGCGCGACGTATTCACGATGGGCGCGCGGCCCATCGCACTCCTCGACTCGCTGTCGTTCGGCAGTCCCGACCACCCGAAAACACGGCATCTCGTGTCCGGCGTCGTCGGCGGCATTGGCGGCTATGGCAACTGCGTCGGCGTGCCGACGGTCGGCGGCGAATGCCGGTTTCATCCGGCTTATAACGGCAACATCCTGGTCAACGCGATGTGCGTTGGCCTGGCGAAGACTGACCGCATCTTCTATTCGGCCGCCGCCGGGCCGGGCAATCTCGTCATCTACGTCGGCGCCAAGACCGGACGCGACGGCATCCACGGCGCGACCATGGCTTCCGCCGAGTTTGGCGAAGGCACGCAGGAAATGCGGCCGACCGTGCAGGTCGGCGACCCGTTCACCGAAAAGCTGCTGATCGAGGCCTGCCTCGAATTGATGCAGACCGATGCGATCGTGGCGATCCAGGACATGGGCGCCGCCGGCCTCACCTCGTCTTCGGTCGAGATGGCCGGCAAGGGCGGGCTCGGCATTGAACTCGATCTCGACCGCGTGCCGCTGCGCGAAGGCGGCATGTCGCCTTACGAGATCATGCTCAGCGAGAGCCAGGAGCGGATGCTGATGATCCTGGCGCCCGGTCGTGAAGCCGAGGCGCGCCGCATCTTCGAGAAATGGGAACTGGACGTTGCCGCGATCGGCCGCGTCACCGAGAGCGGGCGCCTCGTCCTGCGCATGCACGGCGCGGTCGCGGCCGATATACCGGTCGGCCCGCTGGTTGGCGAGGCGCCGGTCTATGAGCGCCCGATCGCACGCCCGCCCGCCTGTTCCGACCTCGATCCCGCCTCGCTACCGCGACGCGACCCGCTGGAGTGCCTGAAACGGCTCGTCGCCTGTCCTGATCTCGCTGCGAAGCGGTGGATCTGGCAGCAATACGACCACCTCGTGCAGGGCAACGCCGTGCATCGACCGGGCGGTGACGCGGCGATCATCCGCGTCAACGAGAGCGGCAAGGCACTGGCGCTGACGACCGATTGCACGCCGCGCTATTGCCGCGGCGATGCCGTGCGGGGCGGCATGCAGGCGGTGGCCGAGAGCTGGCGCAACCTGACCGCTGTCGGCGCCTTGCCGTTGGCGCTGACCGATTGCATGAATTTCGGCAACCCGGAAAAACCCGAGATCATGGGCGAGTTCGCCGGCGTCGTCGAAGGCATGCGCGCGGCGTGCCTGGCGCTCGACTACCCGGTCGTGTCCGGCAACGTCTCGCTCTACAACGAGACGAGCGGCGCCGCGATCCTGCCGACGCCGGTCATCGGCGGCGTCGGCCTCCTCGCCGACGCGCATCGCGCCGTCGATCTCGCGCTGCGGGAGGACGGCCACGCGCTGCTGCTGGTCGGCGACACGCGCGGCCATCTCGGCGCCTCGCTCTATCTGCGCGAGATCGACGGGCGCGAGGACGGCTCGCCGCCGTTCGTCGATCTCGCGGCCGAGCGAAAGAACGGCGATTTCGTGCGGGAATTGATCGCCGCCGGCCGGATTTCCGCCTGCCACGACGTCGCCGATGGCGGTCTTCTCGTTGCCGTTGCCGAAATGGCCGTGGCGGGAGGCCGCGGCGCGATACTCACCGCCGTTCCCGTCGACGTTCCGCCGCACGCCTGGCTGTTTGGCGAGGACCAGGGACGCTATGTTGTCGAAACCGGCGATCCTGAAGCGGTCGGGCATGCAGCCGACGCAGCCGGCGTGACTATTCAACGCATAGGCACAGTCGGCGGCACCGCGTTGACACTCGCCGGTGCCGGTGCCATATCCGTCGCCGAACTTGCCGCCGCCAATGAGGCGTGGCTGCCGGGATACATGACGCAGCGGTGATCCTGTCGGATGATCGGGGAGCGCGGTCGATGGCGATGGATGCGGCAATTATCGAAAAGTTGATCAAGGACGCGCTGCCTGACGCGCAAGTCTCGATCGAGGATCTGCGCGGCGACGGCGACCATTACGCCGCCCATGTCGTTTCCGGCGTGTTTCGCGGCAAGAGCCGGGTGCAGCAGCATCAGATCGTTTATCGCGCCCTCGGTGCCCGCATGGGCAATGAACTGCACGCGCTCGCCCTGCAGACGAGCGCACCGGAGGATTAGACCGGATCAAAGAGCGACCGCGCCGCCGCCCCCACGGCCGCGCACAGCAGCGAGGACAACCAGGAATGGACAGCACCGTACAAGACCGCATCCGCCAGCAGATCGCCGACGCGCCGGTCGTGCTTTTTATGAAGGGCACGCCCGTCTTCCCGCAATGCGGGTTTTCCGCCGCCGTCGTGCAGATCCTCAGCCACATGGGGGTCAAATTCAAAGGGGTCGACGTGCTGGCTGACCCGTCGGTGCGGCAGGGCATCAAGGATTTCTCGAACTGGCCGACCGTGCCGCAGCTTTATGTCGGGGGTGAGTTCATCGGCGGCTGCGACATCGTGCGGGAGATGTTCGAGACTGGCGAATTGAAGGAATTGTTTGAGGAAAAGGGAGTGCCGGTCCGCGCATAGGTGCTGGGGAACTGGAACTGTTCTACGCCACCGGCGTTTCGGCGCTGAGCGGCGCCGACTGGTTTCGGGAACCCATCATTGGCCGGCAAACACATCCTGCTCGTCGAGGACGACACCGACCTGCTCCTGGTTCTGTTCCAGGTGCTGGAAGAAGCGGGATATCGGGTCAGCACCGCCTCGCGCCGCGACGAGGCGCATCGGTTGCTGGCCGGGGATATTGATTTGATCGTCGCCGACTCGGTATTGCGCGGCGGCAACGGCGATGACGTCGCCAAGGCCGGGTCCGGACGCGGACTGCCGGTCATCATGATCAGCGGCGAACCCGGCCGCATCGAGCGGCTGAAGAGCGGCCCCGCCCCGTTTCTCCAAAAGCCGTTTCACGCCGCCGAACTGCTGCGGTTGATCGCAAATCTGCTGGCCTAGCAGCGCGGCGCGGCAAAGATTGCGCCGGCGGCGGCATCCGCTATACTAGGCGGCTCCCCTTGCCGGCTTGGCGCTTGACGCGCCGCCGGCTCGACCCGGCCCGCAGATTGCGCCGGGTCATCGACAGCCACAAGGGACCCGGTTTGCCATGCCGCTCTATGAAAACGTCTTTATCGCGCGCCAGGACATCTCCGGCGCGCAGGTCGACCTGCTGGCCGACAGCTTTACCCAGCTGATCGCCGAGCAGGGCGGCGAGGTCAAGAAGCGCGAATACTGGGGCCTGCGCAATCTCGCATACCGCATGAGCAAAAACCGTAAAGGCCACTACGTACTGTTCAACATCGACGCGCCGGCGGCGGCGATCGCCGAGCTCGAACGCACGATGCGCATCAACGAGGATGTGCTGCGCTATCTGACGCTGCGCGTCGACAAGCTGGCCGAGGTGCCGTCGCCGATCATGCAGAGCCGCGGCAGCCGCGAGGACCGGCCGCGCCGCAGCGACCGTGAACGATACGAAAACCGCGATGCCGAGATGCCTGCTGCAGCCGCCGCTGCGCCGGCGCGGGTGGAGGCGTAAATGGAGGGGCAGAGCGGGCCCGGCGCCCCGCGCGCCGCCGGCGGCGCCCGTCGGCCGTTCTTCCGGCGGCGCAAATCGTGTCCGTTCTCCGGCCCGAACGCGCCGAAAATCGATTACAAGGATGTGCGGTTGCTGCAGCGCTTCATCTCGGAGCGCGGCAAGATCGTGCCGAGCCGGATCACCGCCGTATCGAGCCAGAAACAGCGCGAATTGGCACGCGCGATCAAGCGGGCGCGTTATCTCGGCCTGTTGCCGTATATGGTGAAATAGGCGGGCGGCTCCGACCCGCCGGCTTGCGTCGCATGAACCGGTTCAAATTCGCGTCGATCGCCGTCGGCTGCGGCGGCCTTGCCGCCTGTCTCTACGTGGCAGCGAGGCTTGGCACACCGGGCGCCCTGGTGCTCGTCTACATGACGCAGCTGCCGCTGTTTGTTGCCGGGTTGTGGCTCGGCGCCGGCGCCGCGGCGATCGCCGGGTTGACGGGCGCGCTGGTGCTGCTGACCTCGGGCGACCTTGTCGGGGCGGGCATTTTTGTCGGCCTCAACGCGTTGCCGGTCGCCCTGTTGGTCAGCCGGGCATTGCTGGCACGGCGGGCGGCCGACGCGACGCTCAGTTGGTACCCGCCGGGTCTGCTCGCGGCGTGGCTGACGGGGCTGGCGCTCGCGGGCATGGCCGTCGCCGTGCTGGTTTTCGGCGGGGCGGGCGGATTGGAGGCGGCGCTGGACGCGGCGATCGGCGCGGCGTTCGACCGCTTCACGCAGGTGCCGCCGGTGGACCGCGACGAGACCGTTGCAATGCTCGCGATGATCGCGCCCGGCATGATCGCTGCCTCGTGGATGGCGACCGCTATTGTCAACGCCGCGCTGGCGCAAGGGATGCTCGCGCGGTTCGGTGCGAATTGGCGGCCCTCGCCGGATCTCGCCGGCTTGGCACTGCCGCTGTGGCTGCCGGCGGCGCTGGGACTTGGCGCCGCGGCGACGCTTGCCGGCGGCGCGGCGCGGTTTGTCGGCATCAATGTGATGCTGGCTCTATTGGTGCCGTTCTGCCTCGCCGGCCTCGCGGTGCTGCACGCGGCGGCGCGGCGTCTGCCGCAGCCGGCATTGGCGCTCGGCGGCTTTTATACGATCGCCGCGCTGTTTGGCTGGCCGTTTCTGGCCGTTGCCGTGCTGGGTCTGCTTGAAAGCTGGCTCGGGCTGCGCCGGCGCCTCGCGCCGCCGCGCAACCAAGTCCGGAATTGACCAAACGATCTGAACGGAGTTTGCCGCGATGGTTGATCTTATTCTGTTGGAGCGGGTCGACAAACTCGGCCAGATGGGCCAAGTCGTCAAAGTCAAGCCCGGCTACGCGCGCAATTATCTGCTGCCGCAGAAAAAGGCGATGCGGGCGACCAAAGAGAACCTCGCCTATTTCGAAACCCAGCGCGCCCAGCTTGAAGCCAACAATCTCCACCGCAAATCAGAAGCGGCGGAGGTCGCGGCCAAGCTCGAAGGGCTGACGGTCGTGCTGATCCGCCAGGCCGGCGAGAGCGGCCAGCTGTATGGCTCGGTGGCCGCGCGCGACATCGCCGAAGCGGTGACCGCGGCGGGCTTCACCGTCGACAAGCGGCAGATCGTGCTCGACAGCCCGATCAAAACCCTGGGCCTCCATGCCATCCGCGTCATGCTGCATCCCGAAGTCGGCGTTACGGTCACCGTCAATGTCGGGCAATCGGAAGAGGGTGCGCGCATGCAGGCGGCGGGCATCAACCCGCTCGAACAGCGCGAGGACGAGGAAGAAGGAGAAGACGAGGCGCCACCGGCCTGACCGGCTGGATCGCCGATAACCGGGGATCCTGGGTATGGGTGCACTTGCGAGGCTGCAGGAGTTGGCGTTGCCGTTTGCCGAACTGATCGGCGTCGAATACGTCGCGGCGTCGCCGGAACGGATCGTTGCGGAAATGACCGTACGCGACGATCTGTGCACGCGCCCGGCCGTGCTGCACGGCGGCGCGCTGATGGCATTTGCCGATACGCTCGGCGCTGCCGGCACGTTCCTCAACCTGCCGGCCGGTGCCGGCACGACGACGATCGAAAGCAAGACCAATTTCATCGGCCCCGCGCCGGCCGGCGCGCGCGTGCACGGCGAAGCGACGCCGCTGCATCGCGGCCGCCGCACCCAGGTGTGGCAGACGAGGATCACGACCGCGGACGGCCGTCTTGTCGCGCTGGTCACCCAGACACAGCTCGTGCTGGCGGCAAATGGCTGATCGGGAAGGCGGAGAACCCGTTCTGCTGCGCCAGCCGCGCGCCGGCGATTTCGGCTGGGTGGTGTCGCGGCACGGCGCGATCTATGCCGCCGAATACGGGTTCAGCATGGCGTTCGAGGGTCTCGTTGCGAATGTCGTCGCCGCGTTCATCAAAAATTTCGATGCCGAACGCGAACGCTGCTGGATCGCCGAGCGGGCTCGACCAGCAGCAGGCGCAATTTTGCCTCCGTCTCGCCGTCCTTGACGAGAAACACGGAGCCCACCGGCGTCCCGTCGCGCCCGCGGTCTCGGGATCGGACATCGGCTCGTCGCCGAATGCACCGATTTCGCGCGTATCGCCGGCTATCGCTCGATTACCCTGTGGACCCAAAGCGTCCTGGTCGCTGCCCGGCGCATCTATGCGCGGGGCGGCTTCCGCCTGGTGCGGAGCGAGCCGCATCGCCTGTTCGGCTTTGAGCTGGTCGGCGAAGACTGGGAACTGGAGCTGTAGCGGGACGCGTCCGCTACAACAATCCGCTCGCTTGCAGCGCTGCGTGATGCGCGACTTGAATGGAGCCTTCCCAGACGAGCCGCAGCGCAACCACCGTGATAATGCCGAGCCCGATCCACGACAGCCAGAACAGGCGATCGAGGAGACGCGCGACATAGGTGGACGCCACTCCCATCAGCGCAACCGACAAGACAAGGCCGAGCGCGAGGATATACGGGTGGTCGCGGGCGACGCCGGCAACCGCCAACACATTGTCGAGCGACATCGACAAATCGGCGACAATGATCTGCCAAAATGCCTGCGCCTGCGTCTTGTCGCGGCGGCGCACCGGCGCGCTGCCGCCGCCGGGAGCCGCCGGTTTCGCCGCGCGGATCTCCCGGTACATTTTCCAGGCGACCCACAACAGCAGAAAGCCGCCGGCCAACCGCATGCCGATGACGGTCTCGAGCAATTCGACCGCTGCGAAGGCGAAGGCGATGCGCAGCGCCGTTGCGACCGCAATGCCGAGCGTGAGGACCGCCCGCCGGCGCTCCGGCGGCAGGCCGGCCGTCGCGAGGCCGACGACGACGGCATTGTCGCCGGCGAGCACGACATCGATAATCGCCACCGAAACGAGCGCACTTGCCTGGTGCAGAAGGAACAGCACCCGCGCGACATAAGCATGCGGTGCCGCGTCGTCGAGTGGCCTGAGCGGGAGAGAGACGATGCTTAAAACGTATCACGGCGGCTGCCATTGCGGTCGCGTCAGATTTCGCGCTGAAATCGATCTGGATGCGAGCCGCATCGGCGAATGCAACTGTTCGATCTGCACGAAAAAAGGGTTCCTGCACATCCCGGTCGCCCGCGAGCGGCTCGACATCCTGTCCGGCGCCGACGCGCTGACGACGTATACGTTCAACACGGGGACGGCGAAGCACTTGTTCTGCCGGCACTGCGGCATGCATCCGTTCTACCATCCGCGTACCGACCCGGATAACTACAGCGTCAACGCGCGTTGCCTCGACGATTACGATCCGGCAACAATGGCGCCGCGCCGTCGGTTCGACGGGCGTCACTGGGAGGATGCCTTCGCACGCGCGCACGCGGACTGGACCGCGGCCCGATAAGGCGCAATTTGCGTAATCGGAGGGCGCGATTACGCGTCGACCGAGGCGGCGAGGATCAGGCTCACGTGGCACAACGGCCGGCCGCTTTCGCCGGCCCAAGTGTTGAACGCTTCCTGCACCCGCGCGCGGTCCTGGCGGTTCTTCGGCGGCGCATCGACCACACCCCAACGCTGCAAGGCTGCGATGACAGCCGGCGTCAACACGAACGTGTCCTTGCCGACCATGCGCAGAAAGCTCGGCCCGGAATTGCCGCCCATCTGGCTGAAGCGCTTCGCCAAGGCCTCCCACAACCCGACGATGTCCCCGCCTGGCCAAGCGGCAAGCCAAGCGCCAAACGAGCCGCCGTTTTCTGCGGCCACATCCAGCAGCGCCGCGGCGTTGTCACGGACCGATTTGAGCTTGCCCCAATGGCGGATCAGCCGCGCGTCGCCGAGCAGCTTTTCCAGCTCGTCGTCCGGCATCGCCCGGATGCGGCGTGGCTCAAAGCCGAAGAATGCCTCCTCGAAGGCCGGCCATTTGGCATCGACGAGGCTGTGCTTCAAGCCGGCGCGAAAAATGCGCCGCTCCATGTCGGAGAGATAGCGGTCGTCTTGTGTCGCGCGCAGTTCTTCGGCGGTTTTCGGCGTCGGCAGCCGCGGCGCCAGCCCTTCGGCGCCGTGCCGGGCCTGCACCGCATCGAGGATTTCCGAGAATGGCGCGATCCTCATCTCGCGCCCTCTCAATACGCCGAGCCGGCCGGCAGTCTGTCGGCGAGGTCGAATTCGGGAACCGCGAATTTCTCGCGCAGGCGCATCAGCCGGTAGCCGAGACCGATATAGATGCCGCATTCGGCGCGCGCGGCAAGGAATTCGGCCGGCGTCGTCGCATGCCGCTCGCGTAGATGGGCGACGGCGACAGAGTCGATCGGTATGCGGCTGAAATCGTGGAGCAGCATCCGGCAATGCGCCGCCGCGTAGGGTCCGATGCCCTTCAGCGACAGCAGATAATCGTGGTGGAGCAGCTCCGGCCGGCCGTTGCCGTCTGCGTCGATCGCGCCGTCGTCGAGCATGCGCCGCGTCGCGGATATCGCGGTCGGCGCCCGCAAGCCGAGCTTCGCGATCCGGCGCAGCCGTTCCTCGCCATAATCGAGAATCGCCTCGGGAGCAGGAAATGCGCCACCGCCGGGCTCCGCAACCAGCGCCGCGCTCATTCGAACCGTGCCAGACCAGCTCGTGTTGACGGTCAGCAACGTCTTCAGGAAGTCCTCGTAGAATGTCGAGCAGCGCAACAATCGGCCGCCGCCGCGGGCAATCAGCGCCGCGTCGTCGGGAAAGGCCGCGCCGAGCGCGCTGACGGCCGGCGCCGGGTCCCATTCGGTCGAGACCCAGCGCCCGATGCGGCGCAGGATTTCCGCTGCATCGGCCTCGCCGAACCCGTCGCAGGTCACATCGAGTGCGTTCGGCTCTGGCTGCGTGACGGCAATCGCGCCGACGCGACCGCCAATCCGCTCAGCGTGAGCGAGACGGCCCCGCGCCGGATCCCATTGCCACGGCGCCAGATACGCCCAGCCATGGCTGGCAACCGTCAGCGCCAGATCAATCGGCCACTGAAATTGAAGCTCGACAGTGCGTTCCCGCGCGGCCATCGCTCGATCCTCCTTGGCCGGGCTCGACCCGGTCAGCCACGTCTTTGTCGTTTCAAGCAACGGCGTGTCAGACGTGGATGCGCCGGTCAAGCCCGCGCCAGGGGAGCTGAGATCACCCATTCATGCCTTGTCGAGCGCCTGCGTCAAATCGGCGATGATGTCGTCCGGGTGCTCAATGCCGAGGGACAACCGCACATAGCCCTCCGTGACGCCGGTCTGCAATTGCTCTGCCGGCGTCAGCTGCGAATGCGTCGTCGAGGCTGGATGGATCGCGAGGCTGCGCGCGTCGCCGATGTTTGCGACATGGTAGAACATCTGCAACGCGTCGATGAAGCGCCTTCCGGCATCCTTGCCGCCCTTCAATTCAAAGCCGAGCAGGCCGCCGTAGCCGCCCTTCAGATATGCATCGGCGCGCCGGCGCGCCTCGCCTTCCATCAGCTTTGGATAGATGACCGTCGCGACTTTCGCGTGGCCCTTAAGGAAATCGGCGACGGCAGCCGCATTGGCGCAATGTGCGCGAATGCGCAACGGCAGGCTCTCAAGGCCTTGGATGTGCAGGAACGCATTGAATGGGCTCGCCGCCGCGCCGATGTCGCGCAGGCAAGTGACGCGCATCTTGATAATATAGGCGATCGGCCCGAGCGGCTTTACCGCCTCGGTCCAGACGGCGCCGTGATAGGCCGGGTCGGGCCGGGTCAGCAGCGGGAAGCGGTCGGCATGCTTCTCCCAATCGAAGTTGCCGCCGTCAACGACTATGCCGCCAATCGATGTGCCGTGGCCGCCGATATATTTCGTCGTCGAGTGCATGACGACCGCCGCGCCGTGATCGATCGGCCGGCAGATCATCGGTGCCGCCGTGTTGTCCACGATCAGCGGCACGCCCATCTCGCGCCCGATCTTGGCAACTTCGGCGATCGGGAACACTTCGAGCTTCGGATTGGGCAGCGTCTCGGCATAATAGCAGCGGGTCTTGGCATCGGTGGCGCGGCGGAAATTCTCCGGATCGGCGGGATCAACAAAGCGCACCTCGATCCCCATCGTGCGCTGCATCGTATGCAGAAAAAGGTTCCAGGTTCCGCCGTAGAGGTCGGTGGAGCTGACAAAATTGTCTCCCGCCTGGGCGAGATTGTTGACAGCAAACAGCGACGCCGCTTGTCCCGAGGCGAGCGCCAGCGCCGCGACCCCGCCTTCCAGCGCGGCTACCCGCTCTTCCAGCACCGCGTTCGTCGGGTTCATGATGCGGGTGTAGATGTTGCCGAGCTCCTTCAACGCGAACAGGTTCGCGGCATGCTCGGCGTCGCGGAACTGATAGCTCGTCGTCTGGTAGATCGGTACCGCGACGGCACCCGTCGTCGGGTCGCTGCGATAGCCGGCATGCAGCACGATCGTTTCCGGATGCTTGGATGCGGTCGGCATAACGTCTCCGTCGGGGAAGCTCAGGCGCGCTGCACTGTGCCACGACCGGCGCCGTGACGTAACCCCATTTGGCAGCTGTCGTGTTCTCTTAAACAACAGCGTGCGGATGTGCAATCTGGGTTGCGGCCGGCGGCCCGGCGCCGCCCCCGTCGAGCGCCGCAACAGCGCTCGATATCAGAGCGCCGTCAGGTGTTCATCGCGTCGAAGAACTCGGCGTTGGTCTTCGATTCTTTGAGCTTGTTGATCAGGAATTCGAGACCGTCATTTGTGCCCATCGGCATCAACACGCGGCGCAAGACCCACATCTTGGCGAGAACGCCGCGATCGACGAGCAATTCTTCCTTGCGGGTGCCCGATTTCGTGATGTCAAGGGCCGGGAAGGTGCGCTTGTCGGCAACCTTGCGGTCAAGCACGATTTCCGAATTGCCGGTGCCCTTGAACTCCTCGAAAATCACTTCATCCATGCGCGAGCCGGTATCGATCAGCGCGGTTGCGATGATCGTCAGCGACCCGCCCTCCTCGATATTGCGGGCCGCACCGAAGAAGCGCTTCGGCCGCTGCAGAGCGTTGGCATCGACGCCGCCGGTCAACACCTTGCCGGAAGACGGCACGACCGTGTTGTAGGCGCGTGCCAGGCGGGTAATCGAATCCAGCAGGATGACGACGTCGCGCTTGTGCTCGACGAGGCGCTTTGCCTTTTCGATGACCATTTCGGCGACCTGCACATGCCGCACCGCCGGCTCGTCGAAAGTCGAGCTGATGACCTCGCCGTTGACCGAGCGGGCCATGTCGGTGACCTCTTCCGGCCGCTCGTCGATCAGCAGCACGATCAGATAGACTTCGGGGTGGTTGGCCGCCAGGGCGTGGGCGATATTCTGCAGCATGACGGTCTTGCCGGTGCGCGGCGGCGACACGATCAGCGCCCGCTGTCCCTTGCCGAGCGGCGTGATCAGGTCGAGCACGCGGGTCGTCAGGTCCTTGCGGCTCGGGTCGTCGAGTTCCAGCTCGATCTTTTCTTCCGGATAAAGCGGCGTCAGGTTGTCAAAGTTGATGCGGTGCCGCAACCGGTCGGGTTCCTCGAAATTGATCGCCGTAACCTTGAGAAGCGCGAAATACCGCTCGCCGTCGCGTGGGCTGCGGATCATCCCTTCGACCGTGTCGCCGGTGCGCAGTCCAAAGCGCCGCACCTGGTTCGGGCTGACATAAATGTCGTCCGGTCCCGGCAGATAGTTCGCTTCGGGCGAGCGCAGAAACCCAAAGCCGTCAGACAGCACCTCCAAGACGCCGTCGCCGGAAATCGGCACGTCGTTCTCGGCGAGCTGCTTCAGCACGGCAAACATCATGTCCTGCTTGCGCAGCGAGGAGGCGTTCTCGATCTGCAATTCCTCGGCGAAGGCGAGCAGCTCGGCCGGGGTTTTCCGCTTGAGTTCCTGGAGGTTCATGGATCTTTGCGTCGCGATGGCAAGGGGTTTGGCCGGGTCTGCCGGACGCTGCCGCGGGCAGACTCCCGGAGCGGGCGGCAGCGATCGGCCTTATCGGAAAAGCTGGAAGAACCGGCGGAGTGTGGCGGTTTCCTTACCCAAAGGAGATATGCAAGTCAAACACGATTGCAAGGGCCTTGGTTCAGCGCCGATCCGGCGTCCGTCAAAACGGCTTCACGACCGCGAGAAGCACGATCGCGATCATCAGAATGGTCGGGATTTCGTTGATGAATCGATAAAAACACGAGCCGTGCGGATAGCGCCCCGCGGCAAAGCCGCGTCGCCAATGGCCCAGCATCAGGTGATACGCGGTCAGCAGCGCAACCAGCCCGAGCTTCGCCCAGATCCAGCCGCGATGCCATTCCCACGCCATCTCCGGCGTCGCCGCCAGCGCCGCGCCGAACCCATAGGTCATGACCAGCGCCGGCCACATGATACCGCGCAGCAGGCGGCGTTCCATCGTCGCCAGCATCGCCGCCCGCTTGGAGTCGACCGGCACGAGCGCATGGTAGACGTAAAGCCGCGGCAGGTAGAGAAGGCCGGCCATCCAGGCGATGACGGCAATGATATGCAGCCCCTTAAGCCACGGAAAGGCGGCGACAAGCAGATTGTTCATGCCGGCGCAGGCGCGGGCCGGCCCGGTTCTGCACAATGTTCGGCGCCGCGTACCAGCCCGGCCAAGGCGGCGATGAAACGCGTATCGGTGCCGACGGTCGGCGCCCGCCGATAGAACGGGACGTCGTACTGCTGTGCGAGGCGACGATAATCGCGATCGAGTTCGACAAGAGTCTCCGAATGCTCCGAAACGAATGAGATCGGTGCCACGACGACGCCGCTCCTGTCGCGGCCGGCGCGCCGCAGCTCCTCATCAATGGATGGCCCGAGCCACGCCAGCGGCCCGACACGGCTTTGATAGCAGACCCGCCAGTCGAGACTCGGCCGCCCCATTGCCGCGATGACCGCCTGCGCGGTCTGTTCGACCTCCCGCGGATAGGGATCACCGGCGCGCACGATCTTCATCGGCAGGCCATGCGCGCTGAACAGCAGCCGTGCCGGCGCACCGGAGGGGTCGAGCATCGGGTCGATCGCGCCGACAAGCGCTGCAACAAATCCCGGGGCTGTCGGGTAGGAGTGCACGATGCTTGTGTCCGCATCGAGATCTTGCCGCGCCGCTTCCCGCTGCCACGCCGCCAGCGAGGATGCCGTCGTCGTCGTCGAGAATTGCGGGTAGAGCGGCACCAGCGCGATCGCGTCCGGCCGCCACAGCTTGACCGCGGCAACTGTTGCCGCCGTCATCGGGTGCCAGTAGCGCATCGCGATGAAGCAGCGGTACTCCGGCCCCAGCTCGACCTCAAGGGCGTTTGCCTGCGCCTGCGTGTTGACCAGCAGCGGGGACGATCCGCCAAGATGCGCATAAATGCGCTGCGCGGTGCGGTTGCGATGCGCCGCGATCATCCAGGCGAGCGGCAACCGCAGCGCCGCCGGCAGGCCGATGATCGCCGGATCGGCGAACAGATTGTAGAGAAAGGGCCGAACGGCCGCGAGCGAATCGGGGCCGCCGAGGTTCATCAGTACGACGGCGCGGCGCGTCTTCATCCGCCTCCGATCGGCGCGGCAAGCAGATCGGCAAGCGCCGCGACATGTTCCGGCGGCGTCTGCGGCAGCACTCCGTGACCGAGATTGAACACGAACGCGCCGCCTTCGAGCACCGCGCGGATCGCGGCGACAGCCTGTTCGAGCACCGCGCCGCCGACCAGCAGGGCAACCGGGTCGAGATTGCCCTGCACCGGCATTCGCGGCTGCAGGCGTGTGCCGGCGAATGCAAGCGGCATAACCGTGTCGAGTCCGAGCGCATCGACCCCGCTTTCCACCGCATACCGCTCGTAAAGCAGACCCGCGCCACGCGGAAACCCGATGATCGGCACCGTTGGAAAACGCTGTTTCAATCGCTGCACGAGGTCGCGCGTCGGGCCAACGACCCAGCGGGCGAACGCATCTTCGGGAAGCACGCCGGCCCAGCTGTCGAACAGCTGCACGACATCGGCACCGGCGGCTATCTGCTCGGACAGATAGCAAACCGTCGCCTCGACCAGGAGATCGATCAGGGCGCCAAATCCGGCGGGGTCGCGGTAGGCCCACTCCTTGACCCGGCGGTAGTCGCGACTGGCGCCGCCTTCGACCATATACGTCGCGACGGTCCACGGCGCGCCGGCAAAGCCGATCAGCGCCGTTTCCGCCGGCAGCGCTGCGCGCGCCAGCCGCACCGTCTGATAGACGGGCGCCAACCGCGAAATCCCGCCGAGGCGCAACTGCGCAACCTCTGACGGAGTACCGATCGGCAGCAGCACCGGGCCGTCCTCGGTATAATCGAGCCGTTGGCCAAGCGCCTGCGCCACCAACAGGATATCGGAAAACAGGATCGCCGCGTCCATGCCGAAGCGACGTACGGGCTGCAGCGTCGCTTCCGCCGCCAGTGTCGGTGTGAGGCAGAAATCGACGAACGTCCCGGCGCGCGCCCGCAACGCGCGATATTCCGGCAGGTAACGGCCTGCCTGGCGCATCAACCACCACGGGGGCGGCGTTACCGCCTCGCCGGCAAGTGCACGCATCAAGCGGCTCGCGTTGTCACCGGAGATCGCCGTCAACTCCTTCCTTCCGATGAATCTTGTCACGTATGATGTAGAGGATGTGGATGGGCAGGGAAAGCCGGGGATAATCGTTTATCCCCGAATTTTTCCGCCGCGGCGTTTCGGCGATGCAGGGTTTGCGCTCATCGTGTGGATGCCTTTAGAACAGCGCATGTTTGCCGGCGCTTGGCGTCGCCAGCGCGGGTGACAACGGTGGGATGAATATAGGGTGGAACGTCATTTGCACACGGTAGCTCCTGGTATGGGCAGAACGTTGACGACGCCGTTGATAAGAGCGGCTGCCCAGACCGCGCAACCGGGACAACATGTAAAGGCGGCAATTCACCGCCATTTTTCCCCAGGCTCGGCGGCGGTGATGCACAGCCGCAGTGCCTTGAAGTTGACGGAGCGGATGTTTTGGCGTTAGCGCGGTTTCATTTGCATCTTGTTTCGGATTCGACCGGCGAGACAGTCCATTCGGTCGCGCGCGCGTGCCTCGTGCAGTTCGACGAGGCGCAGGCGATCGAGCATGTCTGGAGCATGGTGCGTACCCTGGGCCAGCTCGACCGGGTGCTGGTCGGGGTCGAGGCCAATCCCGGCATCGTGCTCTATACCCTGGTCAACGACACGCTACGCCAGGCGCTGCAGGAAGGCTGCCGCCGCCTCCAGGTGACGACGATCCCGGTGCTCGACCCGGTGCTCGGCGCGCTGACCGCGTTTCTCGGCCGCGAGAGCCGCGGTCTGCCGGGAAAGCAGCACCTGCTCGACAACGAATATTTCGCGCGCATCGACGCGATGACCTTTGCGATCAATCATGACGACGGCCAGTCGAGCTGGGGCATCGACGATGCCGATGTCTGCCTCGTCGGCGTCTCGCGCACATCGAAAACACCCACCAGCCTCTATCTCGCCAATCGCGGGGTCAAGGCTGCAAACGTGCCGTTCGTGCCCG
>Ga0335074_10004050_pt1 | contig 20182 bp, 15 predicted proteins | sample Lox_Sample_23_FD_206715 | JGI IMG/M metagenome (GOLD analysis project Ga0335074, IMG submission 206715) | Soil microbial communities from Loxahatchee National Wildlife Refuge, Florida, United States - Lox_Sample_2.3 | ecosystem: Environmental > Terrestrial > Soil > Wetlands | place: USA... | reverse complement strand
AGGTACTTCGCCGACACCGTGTCCGTCATGTACGCGGGGCGGCTGGTCGAGTCCGGTCCGGCCGTTGAGGTGACCGACCACCCGTCCCACCCCTACACCCAGCTGCTGCTGTCGGCCGCGCCCGATCCGGAGCGGGCCACCCCGGTGGTCATCAAGGGCAGCGGCGCGGCTCCCAGCCTGGTGAACCCGCCGGCCGGCTGCCGGTTCCACCCCCGCTGCCCCTTTGTCATGCCGGTCTGCCGCACCCAGCGCCCTCCCGACGTCCCGGTCGGCCCCGGCCACGTCGCGGCCTGCTGGCTGCGCCACCCAGACCACGGTTCTACGACCGTCCACCCGTCCGCCGGACACCCGCCGGCCTGATCATGGGAGTACCTCTTGAACTACAGAACCAAGACGGCCGCCGCGCTCTGCGCCCTGTCGCTGTTCGGGGTGGGCGTGGCCGCCTGTTCGTCCTCGGCAACGACACCGTCGGCGTCGTCCTCGTCCAGCGCGACGCTCACCATGGAGAGCAGCCCGTCGGGCCCGATCACCAGGGACTTTAACCCGTTCTCCCCCACCAGCGCGGCCAACATCCTCGGCTCCACGGCCATGATCTACGAACCACTGCTGCAGTTCAACCTGCTCAAGCCCGGGACGACATACCCGTGGCTGGCCACCTCCTACGCGTGGTCCAACAGCGGCAAGACGATCACGTTCCACATCCGCAGCGGGATCAAATACTCGAACGGCACCCCGTTCACCGCGGCCGACGTGGCCTGGGAGTTCAACCTGGAGATTAAGGACCCGTCGACCAACGTCTGGGGGCTGCCGCTCACCAGCGCCTCGTCCTCGGGCTCGAGCGCGGTGATCAACTTCTCCACCCCCGCCTACTCGCTGCTGTACTACATCGCCGGCGAAACCTACATGGTGGATCCGAGTGTGTACGGCAAGGTCGCGAACCCGTTCACCTACCCCGATCCCAACCCGATCGGCACCGGGCCGTACGTGGTGTCGACGTTCTCGTCGGGGGGCGTCACGCTGACCAGGAACCCGCACTACTGGCAGGGCGAGCCGCACGTGGCCAAGCTGGACTTCCCGGCCTACGACTCCAACACGACCGCCAACCTGGACCTGGAGCAGGGAACGCTCGACTGGGGCGGCAACTTCGTCAGCGACATCAAGTCGGCCTACGTGGGCAAGGACCCCTCGGCCAATCACTATTGGGACGCGCCGCTGCAGACCGAGGCCATCATCCCGAACCTCGACAAGTTCCCCTTCAACAGCCTGGCCGTCCGGGAGGCGGTCGCGGTGGGGATTGACCGGACCGTCATCTCGGACGACGGCGAGGACTACCAGCAGCCGCCCGCCGTCGGCCCCGGCACCCTGACCGGGCTCACCATGCCCATCGACCAGAGCTACCTGACTCCGGCCACCGACGGGTACTCGACCAGCTACAACACGGCCAAGGCCAAGTCGATTCTGGAGGCGGCCGGCTGGAAGATGGGCAGCAACGGGTACTTCGTGTCACCCAGCGGGCAGACGCTCGCGTTCACCTTCATCGACGCCTCGGCGTACACCGACTTTTTGACCGACGACACGATCATGGCCTCCGAGCTCAAGGCGGCCGGGATGGACGTCACCGTGTCCGCCGTGTCGGTGACCGCGTGGACCACCGACCTGGACACCGGCAACTTCCAGGCCATCTCGCACTGGGGCACCGGCGGCCCGTCGCCCTACTACCTGTATTACAACTGGCTGGACACCTCGCTGGCCAAGCCGATCGGCCAGGTCGCGACCGGTGACTACGAGCGGTTCAACAGCCCGCAGGCCGACGCCGACCTCAGCTCGTTCTCCAGCACCGACAACACGGCGACGCAGCTGGCCGACATGGTTGGCCTGGAGAAGATCGTCGCCACCCAGCTCCCAGTGATCCCGATCTTCTACGGGGTGGCCTGGGACGAGTACAACACCTCCAAGTTCACCGGCTGGCCGGACCCGTCCAACCAGTACGCGCCCGGCGAGCCGAGCCAGCCCTTCAATGAGATCACCGTGCTGCGCCTGCGCCCGGTGAGCTGACTCCCCCTCCCCGTCCCGGCCGGGCCCGCCGGAGACTCCCCCCTCCCCGGCCGGGCCCCTCCCGGCGGGGCCGCCGACCCTCCTGCCGACGGCCCCGCCGGGTCCACCGGGTCCACCGGGTCCACCGGCCAGCGCAGCCAGACCCGTCCCACGGGCACGGCATCCCTCTCTCGAAAACTATCGGCTAACTTTCGGAAGCATTGGCAGATGACGCAGCTCAGCGTGGCGATCATCGGCACCGGCACGATCGCCCGGACCCACGCGGAAGCCCTGCTGGGCCTGGGCGACCCGGCTGGCTCGGCTGGCTCGGGCGACCGGGGCGACTCGGGCGACCCGGGCGACCCGGCCAAGCTGGTGGCCGCGGCGGACATCGACGCTGACCGCCTGCGCGAGTTCTGCTCCCGGTACGGGATCGCGGAATGCCGTGGCGGCCTGGCCGGCCTGCTCCACGACGGCCCGCCGGACCTGGTGGTGGTGTGCACCCCGCCCGGCGCGCACGCCGGCCAGGCGCTGTCATGCCTGCGAGCGGGCTCCTCGGTGCTGGTCGAGAAGCCCCCGGCGCTGAGCCTGGCCGAGTTCCAGGAAATGGCCGATGCCGAGCGCCCGGGTGGGCCCTGGCTGGCCACGGTCTTCCAGCACCGGTTCGGCTCGGGGGCACGGCGGCTGCGCGCGATGATCGGCAGCGGCGTGCTCGGCCGGCCCCTGGTCGCGGTCTGCCACACGTTGTGGTTCCGCGACCAGGCCTACTTCGACGAGCCGTGGCGCGGACGGTGGGAAACCGAGGGCGGCGGCCCCACCATGGGCCACGGCATTCACCAGCTGGACCTGCTCGCCTGCCTGCTCGGCGACTGGACCGAGGTGTCCGCGCTGGCCCGCCGGCAGGCCCGCCAGATGGAGACCGAGGACCTGTCGCTCGCGCAGGTCACGTTCGCCAGCGGTGCGGTGGCCAGCGTGGTCAACAGCGTGCTGTCGCCGCGCGAGGAGAGCTACCTGCGGTTCGACTTCGAGCGGGCCACCGTCGAGCTGCGGCACCGGTACGGCTACCGCGACGACGACTGGCAGATCACGCCCGCGCCCGGCCACGAGGCCGCGGTCACCTCGGCCTGGGCCGCGGGCGAGCAGGGGGTGCCGAGCGGTCACCGGGCTCAGTACGCCGCGGTGCTCCGCAGCCTGCGTGGCCGTACCGCTCCGCCGGTGACGTCGGCGGACGCGCTGCGCACCATGCAGCTGGTGGCCGCCATCTACGCCTCGGCCTTCCTCGGGCGGCCGGTGCGCCACCAGGACCTGGCTCCGGATACGCCGTTCTACCAGCGAATGAACGGAAGTGGTGCCCGATGTTGACTCCCCGCCTTAATGGCCGGGAATTCCGGTCCTCACGGGCCGGGGTTCCTGTTTCACAGCCGATTGCACCTGAGAGGTCCCGGATGGCTGACATCAGCTCCGCAGGCAGTCACCGCTTGACCAGCGGCCAGAATGTTCTTCGCGGCGTTGATGTCCCGGTCGTGCCGGGTGCCGCAGGACGGGCATATCCAGTGCCTCGTCGCGAGGCTCAGCTCGGCGAGCAGGTGCCCGCACGCCACGCAAGTTTTGGACGACGGGTACCAGCGGTCGATGACCACCAGGCGGCGGCCGTAGCGCTGGCATTTGTAGGCGAGCTGGCGGCGGAACTCACCCCAGCCGCAATCGGAGATCACGCGAGCCAGATGCCGGTTGCGGACCATGCCGCAGACGTTGAGGTCCTCGATCACGATCACGTCGTTCTGGCGGACCAGGCGCGTGCTGGCCCGGTGCAAGAAATCGAGCCGGGCGCTGCGGACTTTGCGGTGCGCCCGGGCGACCTTCGCTTTGGCCTTGGCCCCGTTTGCCGAGCCGTCGCGACAGCGGGCCAGCCGCCGCTGGTAACGGGCCAGGTTGCGGGCCTTTCGCTCCAGGTGCCGCGGGTTAGCGATCCGCTCCCCGTCGCTCGTCACCGCGAAATCCCTGATTCCAAGGTCGACGCCCACAGCCCGCCCAGTCGCTGGCAGCGGCTCGGGGAGTTGGCCGTCCACAGCGAAGGTCACGTACCAGCGCCCGTCCGGTTCCCGGGACACGACCACCATCGTGGGGTCAAGGCCGGTCACGTCCACCTCTGGCCACGACCAGATAAACCGCAACGGGCCGCCCATTTTTGCCAGGCGCAGCACCCCGCCGCGCATCGAAAACGCACTGCGGGTGTAGTGCGCCGACTGCCGGGCGTAGCGGGACTTGAACCGCGGGTAACGGGCACGCTTAGCGAAGAACGCGCAGAACGCCTTGTGCTGGTGGCGCAGCGCCTGCTGCAACGGCACCGAGGACACCTCACCCAGGAACGCCAGATCCGCGTCCTTCTTCATGGCCGTCAGCGCGGCGTCCGATGCGGCATAGGACATGCTCGCACCCTCGGCGTGGTACAGCCGGTGCCGCTCGGCGAGAACGCGGTTCCACACCACCCGGACACAGCCGAACGTTCTCGCCAGCAACGCCCGCTGTGCCTGATCGGGGTATGCCCGGCACCGGTACGCGGTTCTCACGTTTCCAGGATGCCGGTCACCACCGTCAAAACACTGCACGGCCGCACGAGACACCGGATCCCTCCTGGGCCCGAAGGCCCGGGCTTCCTCCGGAGGCTCTGGTGATGTCCATGGCTCACGGCCATGACGGCTGGGTGAGCGGCGCGTGGGCGCCCAGCGCCGGCGGTATGGCGGGCGACGACGGGGCCGCGGGCAGCGGACGGGCCACCGAGCTGTTCCGGTACGTCTACCGGCCGCGGGAACCGGTGCTCGAGTCGCCCCGGCCGTACTTCCACCCGGTCAGGACCTTAGGCGGCGACCTGGTCAGCCTGTACCGGCCGCACGACCACGTCTGGCACAGGGGCATCGCCTGGTCGCTGGGCAACGTCGGCCCGGCCAACTTCTGGGGCGGCCCGACCTACACCCGTGACGGCGGCTACCGGCAGCTCGACAACAACGGCCAGATGCGGCACGAGAGCTTCACCACGCTGGACGTCTGCGACCACGTGCTGCGGATCGACGAGCGGCTGAGCTGGGTGACCCAGCAGGGTAAGACGTGGATCGCTGAGCAGCGCCGGATCCGGGTGAGCGTGCTGCCCGATCAGGCCGCGTGGGCGCTGGGCTTCGGCACGGCCATGCGCAACGTCACCGGCCGCGTCATCAGGATCGGCAGCCCGACCACTGAGGGCCGCGCGAACGCCGGGTACAGCGGGCTGTTCTGGCGCGGGCCGCGGTCGTTCTCGGGCGGCACCGTGCTCACGCCCGACGGCCCGGGCGGCGACGAGCTGATGGGCTGGCGCGGGCCGTGGCTCGGGTACACGGGCCGGCACGACGGGCACGGCCGGGCGTCCACGCTGGTGTTCTGCGACCGCCCGGAGAACTTCTCCGCCCCCAGCCAGTGGTTCGTCCGCACCGGCGTGTACGCCTGCGTGTGCCCGGCACCGTTCTTCAGCCGCGAGTACCCGCTGGAACCAGGGCAGACCCTGGAACTCGGCTACGACGTGCTGGTCGCCGACGGCGAACTGGACGCGGCGGGCTGCGGTGAGCTGGTCAGCCAGGTCGCCGTGGGAGCCCGCCAGTGAGCCCCGGTGCGGGCCCGGACCTGGCCCGGCTGTTTCCCGGCGGGACCGCCGTGTCGCTGCTGGCCGTGTACGACTGGTCCGGGCCCGACGGGGTGGCCGGTGGGTCCGCGCATGTGCATCTGGCCTGCACCGAGGGATACGTGGTCGTCGGCGGCCGCGGGCGGCTGCAGACGCTGAGCGCGGACGGGTACGCGGAGACCCCGCTGACGCCGCTGACCGTCGCCTGGTTCTCCCCCGGCGTGATTCACCGCCTGATCAACGATGGCGGCCTGCAGATCCTGGTGGTGATGCAGAACGGCGGCCTGCCCGAGGCCGGCGACAGCGTGCTCGCGTTCCCGCCCGAGCACCTGGCCGACCCACGCTCGTACCGGGCGGCCGCGTCGCTCCCCGCCAGCGCCGCCGCCAGCGCCGCCCGCGCCCGCAAGGACCTGGCCGTGGCGGGATTCCTCCGGCTTCGCGAACGGGTCGCCGCCGAGGGCCAGCGCCCGCTCGACGACTTCTACGCGGCCGCGGCCGCCCTGGTCCGCAGCCAGCTTCCGGCCTGGCGCGAGACCTGGGAGGCCGGGCCCTTCGCCGCGGCGGTCAAGACCGGCAACCAGATCGGCCTGCTGGCCGGCGGCATCCACGAACACCTCCGCGAAGGCCGCCTGACCGTGCTCGGCCCCCGGGCTGACCGCGGCTACGGCCTGTGCGGGCGCCTCGCTACCTACCCGGCCTTCCCGCCGGGCGCCCCATAGACCCCCGCTCCTCACGCCAACGGCCATCCCTACCCGCAAAGGAGCCCGCGTGATGCAGAAACTGACCAGGCTTGCCGCCCGCAAGCCGCTCGCCGTGGCGGCGGTCGTGCTGGCGGCCGGCGCCATCTCCCTGACCGCCCCGGCCAGCCCGGCCCTGGCCGCCTCATCGGCGACCGTCGACGGGGCCGTCCACTACCAGCAGATCGCCGGATTCGGCTCCTCCGAAGCCTTCGGCCAGGCCTCGATCATCGAGGACGCACCCGCCGCGGCCCAGCAGCAGGTGCTCAACCTGCTGTACAGCCCCACGACCGGGGCCGGGCTCACGATTCTTCGCAACGAGGTCGGTGCCGACCCCGGCAGCACGATCGAGCCGACCGCGCCCGCCAGCCCGTCGGCTCCCCCGTCCTACGTGTCGCTGCAGTCGATCGGCAACGACATGGGGCAGCTGTGGCTGGCGCAGACCATCAAGGCCGACTACGGCGTCCGCGACATTTTCGCCGACGCCTGGACCGCGCCGGCGTACATGAAGACCAACGACTCCACCTCGAACGGCGGCACGCTCTGCGGGGTGCCCGGCGCCACCTGCACCAGCGGCGACTGGCGCCAGGCGTACGCGAACTTCCTGGTCCAGTACGCCAGGGACTACGCGCAGGCCGGGGTGCCGCTGAGCTACCTCGGCTTCGAGAACGAGGCCAACCTGGCCCCGGGCTATGACGGCATGGTCATGAGCCCGGCGCAGACGGCCGACTTCGCCGACGTGCTCGGCCCGGCGCTGGCCCGTTCAGGGCTGCCCACCCAGCTTGAGTGCTGTGCCACCGAGGGCTGGGATTACGCGCAACAGTACGCCGCCGCGATCGAGGCCGACCCCGTCGCCAGCCACTTCGTCAGCCTGTTCACCAGCCACGGCTACACCGAGGCACCGGCCTCCCCGCTGGGCGGCTGGTACAGGCCGGTGTGGGAGACCGAGTGGTCCACGTTCCAGTCCTGGGATCCAGCCTGGGACGACGGCACCACCGCCTCCGGGCTGAGCTGGGCGCAGAACATCTACACCGGCCTGACCCAGGCCAACCTGAGCGCGTTCCTCTACTGGTGGGGCACGAGCACACCGACGTTCAACGGCGACAACGAGAGCCTGGTCCAGATCAATGGATCCACGGTCACCGCGTCGGCGCGGCTCTGGGCGTTCGCCAACTACAGCCGGTTCGTCCACCCGGGAGCGGTCCGCATCGGCGCCACGACGACGGACGGCAACCTCGAACTGACCGCGTTCCGGAACTTCGACGGGTCGACCGCGATCGTGGTCCTGAACACCGGGACCAGCCCGGACACGGTGTCGTTCGCGCTGCAGCATCTCGGCATCCGCAACGGAACGCTGGCCACGCCGTACCTGACCGACTCCTCGAACGACACCGCGGCGCAACCGCCGGTGCCGGTCTTCGGCGGGAACCTGACCGCCACCCTCCCCGCCCGGTCCCTGGTGACGTTCGACATCCGCTGACGACCCGCGGGGGCGCGGCAACGCGCCCCCGCTACTGGACGATTGGCTGTTCAATCCCGAGCATCTCGCGTAGCGGCGTGCCCATCGGCGTCGCCCTATCGCTCATACGATGTCGGCTTCGACTGGGGGGACCGCCGGTCCCAGCCGTGGAACTTCGAGAAGTCGCCGGCGTCCCAGGCTTCGCGGAGGCCCGGGGTGCTCAGGTCCCAGTCCGGGCGAGTCTCGGCGGTGGCCGCGCGCAGATCGCGCCACAGTTCGTAGAACGACGGGCGGCCCCAGAACCAGTAGCCGTTGTAGATGCTGTGGATGACCAGTCCCGGCTTGAGCACGAGCGTGTGCGGGATCATGGGGTTGTGCTCGGGGTCGGTGTACTCGGCGATGTCGAGGTCCTGCTGGACGGTCCGGCCGGGGTCGGACAGGAAGGTCCACTGGGCGCCCACCGACGCGCGGAACTCTTGCAGCGTGTGATGGTCGTCGGTGGCGATGGTTGCGACCTGGGTGTAGGCCACCGCGATCTTGGGGTAGTTGGCCGCCAGCTCGAGGTGCTGCTGGTGCTCTTTGGGGCAGTAGTTGCCGCGGGCCAGGGTGAGGATCAGCGGATCGCGGCCCTGCAGCTCGCTCAGCCTGCGCACCGTGCCGATGTGGTCCGGGAGGGCGTAATCAGGGAAGATCCCGCCAGGTCTGATGTCAGGACGCATAGCACCGATGATCGCATCCGGTCGTCCCGGCAGGAAGGACCCCACACCCAGCGGCCGACGATGTCACCGGGGCGGGCGCGATCCGGACGGTGATCACCAACGCCCGGCGATCACCACACAAAACAGGTTGCCCTCGGTGTCGGCGAGGACCACGAAGTCGGCTTCATCGGGGTACTGCCAGTCCACCCGCCGCGCGCCGAGCGCGATCAGCCGCCCGACCTCAGCCTGCTGCTCGGCCTCGTCGGCGGCATACAGGTCGAGGTGCATGCGGTCGTCCTCGTCCAGCGTCAGCGCGGGCCCATCACCGCTATCGGGAACGAGTGTCAGCGAGCCCTCGCTACGCGGCACGTACCCAAGTGCCTCTCCCCAGAACCGCGCCGCCCGGCCCACATCCGTCACATTGATTACCGTGGTTCCAATCCTCAGCATCGGGCCAGTATGGCAAGCACATGTGACAGACCTTTCCGTGATCAGCGACGGGCAAGCGGGCGCGGGCCTGCGGAAGGACCACGGCAATGACGCTCCCCCCTGAAGCGGACCGGGTTGTGACCCGTTACCTGGCGCTGGTGGATGCCGCCGCGCCCGGCCTGGTCGAGGGCCTGTACCTGGTCGGGTCGGTGGCGCTGGACGACTTCCACCCCCGGTCGAGCGACGTGGACTTCATCGCCACCAGCTCCACCGCGCTGAACGAGGACGCCAGGCAAGCGCTGGCTTCGGTGCACGCCGGCCTGGCCGCCGAGGCCGGCAACCCCGCCTTCGAGGGCATCTATGTCACGTTCGACGAGCTCACCCGCAGCCCGGCGAACACGGCCGGCCCAGTGCACCATGACGGGCGGCTCACGGTCGGGCCCGGCGGCCGGTCGCCGGTCGAGTGGGCCACGCTCGCGTGGCACGGGGTCCCGGTCCGGGGACCCGACCCCGCTCAGCTCGCCGTGCATGCCGACGCCGCCGAACTGACCGCGTGGACGCTGGAGAACCTCGATCAGTACTGGGACCGGTGGATAACGCGGAGCAAGGACCCAGCCTCTCGTACGGCGATGGCGATGCTGACCGACTGGGGAGTGGCCTGGGGCGTCCTCGGCGTGAGCCGGCAGCACTACACCGTGGCCACCGGCCAGATCACGTCGAAGACCGGCGCCGGGCGGTACGCCCTTGGCCGGTTCCCGGCCCGCTGGCACGGTGTCATCGCGGAGGCGCTGCGCTGCCGTCCGGAGCCGGTCTCGGCACCCGCTCCGGGGGACGCCCCGGAGCAGCGCCGCACGCAGGCCGTGGCGTTCATGGAGGCGGCTGCGGAGGATTGCCTGCGGCTGGGCGGGAAGGTGGGCCGACGGCCTTAAACCGCCGACCCACCCTCAGCGAACCAGCGCAGAGGGCAATGACGCCACTCAGCTCGTCGCGATGGCCGCTTCGATGATGACGCGGCTGACGGCGCACGGAGCCGAGATGAGGGAGAGGTGCCCGGCGTTGACGTCGGTGATGTGCGCTCCGGCCCGCCTGGCCATGAACTCCAGTTCGGCCGGCGGTATGACTCTGTCGGCCGTGCCGATGACCGCCCACGATGGGATCGTCTGCCAGGCGGGCGGGCCTGATGGCTCGGTGACGGCGCTGGCGGCCAGCGGCTCTTGTGATGCGGCCAGCTGAGCAGCGAGGCCAGCGGGAAGGCCGCTCGCGAAACAGGTGGGGAACAAGCTGGGCTTGATGTAGGTGTCGACATCGCCGGCCGGGCCGTCTGGGTAGGGCACCAGGTCGAAGATGCCGGCCGGGTTGCCGGCCAGGCAGGAGCCCGGCCGGGCGGTCAGCAGCTGCCCGATGGATTCACCGTCAGCGGGAATGAACGCGTCCACGTACACCAGCGCCTTGACCTCTGGGTCGCCGACAGCGGCGTTGGTGATAACGGCGCCGCCATAAGAATGGCCTACCAGCACAACCGGCTTGCCTTGCAGCGCTGGGTTCTCGGTGAGGAAGTCGTGCAGGTAGGCAGAGTCGTAGGGCAGCCCGCGGAGCGGGTTGGGCGGCGCGTAGACGGTAAAGCCGTCGTGCTGGAGCACCCGTATCTCGCCGCTCCAGCTAGAGGAGTCCGCCCAGGCACCATGCTCAAGAACAATGACCGGCCGCGGCCCGCCGCTCCAGCGGAACGCATGCGAGCTGCTGGCTCGCGCCGGGCTGCCGCTCGCAGCCGCGACGGCCACGGCCAGGACGAGCAACATGGTGATGATGACAAACCGCAGGCGGGTGGAGTGCGCCGCCAGTGAGACCTTCATGACCGCTCCTGCTCTTCGGTAGATGGCTAAGCCAGAAGCTAGGCGGCGGGCCAGCGGCAACGCTTGCGTCACCTGACTGATGTGAGCAACGCGGCCCCGCAATCCGGCGCGCGGTCACAGTCAGTTGACCCAAGCCGGGCGGGCCGCGGCTCTCCTAGGTTTCAGGGAAGCAGAGCGAGGCTCGCGAATGCGCAGGGGGCACCCGTGACGGCAGCGCCGCTCATCGGCCGGGACCGGGAGCTACGGGCCATAGCCGGGATCATTGCCACGGCGTCCCATGAAGGCCAGGCGGTCACGATCGTGGGCGACCCGGGTATCGGGAAGTCTGCCCTGGTGGGAGCGGCTGAGGAAGCAGCTGCCGCAGCGGGATACCGGGTGCTGACCGTGCTTGGGATCGAGTCCGAAGCGCAGCTGCCCTTTGCCGGGCTCCACCAGATGCTCAGGCCGGTACTCGGGGACGCCGGGAAGCTGCGGCCAGCGAATCAGGATGCGTTGTTGTCGGCCTTCGGTCTCGGCGATCGCGCCCGCCCCGAGCTCTTCCTGGTTGCCCAGGCCGCGCTGGACCTTCTCGCGGCCGTCAGCTTGGAGCAGCCGGTCGCCGTCGTGGCCGACGACGTGCAGTGGCTGGACCCGCAGAGCCAGGAGGCGCTCGCGTTCATTGCCCGCCGGGTGGCCCGGTACCCGATCGTCGTCATTGGCGCCATCCGGGCCGGGCACGCAGACCCGTTCGTGGCCGGGGCGGGAACGGTGCTTGAACTGCGCGGCGTGGACCAGGCGGCGGCGCAAGAGATCCTGCGGACGTACGCTGGCGCACTCAGCGAGTCCGCGCTTGCGCGGATCCAGCGGGAAGCGGACGGTAATCCGCTGGCGCTTATGGAACTCCCAGGCGCCTGGCCGGAGGCGGATGCTGCCGTTGTCGAGGCGCTGCCAACCTTGTCGGCCCGGCTGGAGCGGGCGTTCGCCGGGCGCATGGCCGATCTTCCGGCCGGAACGCGAGATGCCGTGCTGGTGGCGGCTATCGATCCGGCCACGGACCTGACCGAGATCCTGCGGGCCGCCAGCATTTTTAGCGGCTCACCCGCTACCGCGCAGACCTTAGAGCCGGCGGCCGAAGCCGGGCTGCTGCAGGTCGAAGGCGGACACGTCCGGTTCCGGCACCCCCTGGTGCGCTCGGGTGCAGTGCAGGGCGAGAGCGTGCTGCGGCGCCACGCGGCCAACGCGGCGCTGGCGCAGATCCTTACCGGCGAGCCGTACCGGAGAACGTGGCACAAGGCGCAGTCGATTGTCGGACCTGACGATCAGGTGGCCGACGAACTGGAGGCGAACGTTGTCATCGCACTCAGCCGTGGCGGGGTGATATCCGCGATCCGGGACTTGCGGCGGTCGGCTCAGCTGACGACACGATCCGCTGTCCGCGGGCACCGCCTGCTGATGGCAGCCGAGCACGCGTTCGGGCTGGGCCGGGCCGACCTGATGTCCGAGCTGATCGCGGCCGCCGCACGGATGCAACTCTCCGAGCTCGACTGGGCCCGGATGCAGTGGCTTCGCGAAATCTTCAACGACGGCGTGCCTGGTGACGCCAGGCGGGTGCACGAGCTGTGCGATATCGCCCGCCGGTCAGCCGAGGCCGGTGACACCGATCTGGCGCTGAACTTGCTGCTTGGCGCGGCGCTGCGGTGCTGGTGGGCCGATACCGGCCCGGAGGCTCGCGCCGCGGTGGCGGATGCCACCACGCAGCTGACCGGCCAGGAACTCCAGCCGCGGTACATCGCCGCGCTGGCCGTCGCGGAGCCCGTTTTGCGGTGCCGCGAAGTCATGCGGCTGCTTTCACCGCTGCGAGCCGAGGATGTCTGCGACGCGGATGCGCTGCGGCTGCTGGGTATGGCGGCTCACGCAGTCGGCGACACGGTGGCCAGCGTCGGCTTTCTGAGCCGGTCGGAGGCCATTCTCCGCGATGAGGGCCGGCTGGGGCTGCTGTCCCACGTGCTCAGCATGCTGATCGCCGACCGGCTCGAGCTCGGTGAGTGGGACACGGCCTCCGCCGACGAGGGAGAGCGCCTCGCGAAGGAGACTGGTCAGCCCATCTGGCGGACCGGCACCCGGTTCTGCGATGCTCTGCGGCACGCGTTCCTCGGCCAGCCGGAGCAGGCGCTGGCCTACGCGGCCGAAGTCGAGCTGGTAGCAAGCCGCCACCAGCTCAACGACATGCTCTCCTGCGTCCAGCGAGCCCGCGGGGCGGCGCTGGCCAGCGCGGGAGACCACGCTGGGTCTTTCCGGGAGCTCCGGCGCATGTTCGACCCGGCCGATCCGAGCTTTCACCAGCGCGAGCGGTACGGCGCCGTGATGCTCCTGGCTGATGCGGCCGTCGGCTGCGGTCAGATCCCTGACGCACGGCAGGTCGTCGCTGATCTTGAGAAGGTGGCCATGGTGGCCCCGTCACCGATGTTGCGGATCCACCTGGCGTATGCGCGCGCCGTGCTGGCCGACGATCATGACGCCTGGCCGGCCTATGCTGAGCTCATGGGCCTGGACCTGACCCGGTGGCCCTGGGCTCGCGCGCGGGCGTTCCTGGCCTACGGGCGCTGGCTGCGGCGGCGGGGCATGCTCACCGCGTCACGCCAAGCGCTGAGTTCAGCTGAGCAAATGTTCCGTCGCATCGGCGCGCGGGCATGGGCCAGTCAGGCCGCCAGGGAACTCGTGGCGCCGGAGGCTGGTGGCAGTGCCTAGCCTGGTCGGCCGGGACGATGAGCTCGAGGTTCTGGCGGCCATGGTCGACGGGATCGGCGAGCGTGGCGGCTCCATCGTCATGCTCGGCGAGCCGGGCGTCGGCAAGTCAGCATTGCTGAGGGCATTGGCCGAGCATGGCTGCTCAGCTGGCCTGCAGGTGCTGGGGACCACCGGCGTCGAGTGTGAAGCGCAGTTGCCGTTCGCCGCCCTGCACCAGCTTCTCCGGCCGCTGCTTGGCTCGCTGAGCAGCCTCCCGGACATTCAGCGTCACGCCATCGCGGCGGCGTTCGGTGCCGAGGCTGCGGCGGCACCCGAACAATTCATGATCGCGCTGGCTGCTCTGAACCTGCTCACCGAGGCCGCAGCGCGCAAGCCCGTCCTTGTCGTCGTGGATGACCTGCAGTGGCTTGACCGGCCGACGCAGGAAGTGCTCGCGTTCGTTGCGCGCAGAATCGGCGCCGACCCCGTCGTCGTAGCCGGAGGCGTCCGGACCGGCCACGCTGTGCCGTTCGCGTCGGCTGGCCTGACCGAGCTGCACGTCGCCGGCCTGGACGACAGCAGCGCCCGCAGCCTGCTCAAGACCTGCGCCGCCGGCCTGAGCTCTGCTGACCGGGAACGAATCCTGAAGGAAGCACAGGGGAACCCGCTGGCCCTGATCGAGCTTTCGGCGGCACTCGGGGCGGCAGCGGCGACGGGCTTGGAGCTGCTGCCACCGTTCTTGCCGCTGACCAGGCGGCTCGAGCGTGCCTTCGCGGCCCGCATGACCGACCTGCCCCAGCCAGCCAGGGACGCAGTCCTCATCGCCGCCGTGGACTCGGCTGACGACTTGCCCGAGATCCTGGCCGCCGCCTCGGCCCTGGGCGGGCAGCGGGTCGGTCTGGCCGCCCTTGAGCCGGCCGCGGAGATCGGGCTCATTAGCTTCGATGAGCTGCGCGTGCGCTTCCGGCACCCGCTGGTGCGTTCCGCGGTCATCGCGGCGGAAACCCCGTCTCGCCGAGAGGCCGCGAACCTGGCACTGGCCGCTGCCTTTGCCGACGATCCGTACCGTCGCACCTGGCACCGGGCCCAGGCGATGACCGGACCGGACGATGAGCTGGCCGGCGAACTGGAGGCCAGTCACCTGATGGCGCTGCGCCGCGGATCGGTGGCCGAGGCCATCTGGGCGCTCGAGCGGTCGGCCCGGCTGACCACTGACCCCTCGGTGCGAGGCAGGAGGCTGCTCCTGGCCGCGGAACACGCGTTCGGCCTGGGCCGCGCCGACCTGGTCGACGAGCTGCTCGGCCGGGCCGCGCGTTTGCCCCTGTCCACCCTGGATCTGGCGCGGATGGAGTGGCTGCGCGAGATCTTCCACGATGGCGTCCCCGGCGACCCGGCCAGGGTGCTGGAGCTCTGCGAGATGGCCGGTCAGTCCCTGAAGGCGGGGGACACCAACCTGACCTTCAACTTGCTGCTCGGCGCCGCGCTCAGGTGCTGGTGGTCCGACACCGGGGCGCAAGCACGCAAGTGCGTGGTGACTTCCGCTGAGCGGGTGGGAGACATGCAGGACGCACCGCGGCACCTGGCCGTCCTCGCCGTCGCCGATCCGTTGCGGCAAGGCAGCCGGGTCATTGAGCAGCTCCACGCCGTGGTACTGGAAAGCGTCACCGATCCGGCCGGATTGTGGCTGCTCGGCATGGCGGCGCACGCCGTCGGCGAGCCAGTTCGCGCCGCGGACTTCCTGGCTCGTGCCGAAGCGAAGCTACGCGATGACGGCCGCTTGGGTCTGCTCTCACAAGTGCTGACCTTGCAGGTCCTCGACAACGTGGAGCTGGGTGACTGGGGCAGGGCAGATGCAGCGCTGCTCGAGGGCCGCGAACTCGCTCTGGAGACGGGCCAGTCAATCTGGGATATCGGCACCCAGACGCTGACAGCGATCATGGCCGCGCTGCACGGCGACAACGATCAAGCTCAGTCGGTGGCCACCGAGGCCGAGCACGCGGCAAACGGGCGCCGACTTAACGACCTGCTCAGCTGCGTCCAGCTTGCTCGTGGCGTCGGCCTGGTGACCGCGGGCGAGCATGGCGCCGCGTACGACGCGCTGCGCCGCCTGTTCGATCGGGACGACGCCGCCTTCCACGAAACCGAACGCTTCCACGGCGTGATGTTCCTGGCCGAGGCCGCGCTGCACTCCGGTCGGCTGGCCGACGGACGAGACGTCATCAGGGCGCTTGAACGCGACGCGATGACCACGAGCTCGGCGACCTTGCACCGGCACCTGTCCTACGCCCGAGCAGTGCTGGCTCCCGACGGTGAGGCAGAACAACTGTTCCGCCAGGCGTTGCAGCAGGATCTCGTGCGGTGGCCATGGCTGCGGTCAAGGATCGAGCTCGCCTACGGCAGCTGGCTGCGGCGTCAGCGCAGAGTGGCAGAGTCCCGTAGCTATTTGCGGTCGGCGCAGACAACGTTTCACCTGATCGGCGCCACCAGCTGGGCCGACCAGGCGCGAGCCGAGCTTCGGGCGGCAGGCGAGCGCGCCATGTCACCGCGGGCGGCCGCGCTCAGCACCTTGTCGCCCCAGGAGCTGCAAATCGCCCAGCTGGTCGCCCAGGGGCTTTCGAACCGGGAAATCGGGCAGCGGCTTTATCTTTCGCCACGGACAATCGGATCGCACCTGTACCGCATCTTTCCCAAGCTGGGGATCACATCCCGCACGGAGCTGGTATCCCGCCTGCAACAGCAGACGGCGGCGGCAGCCGGGCGGCCGCCCGGCTAGGCGACTTCGTCGAAGCCGCTCGCCGCGAACGTCCGCGGGCAGCGCGTCGGCGAAGCTGCCCAGTCCATGCCCAGGTTCTTGCCCTAGTTCGCCCGGCCTACTGCCGCGCGGGCCCCAGCGGGCTTACTGTCACCGCATGAGCAGCCTGCAGCAGCATCTGGCCGACATCAGCCTGCGGACCATGAGCCAGGTCCACCGGGCCATCCTTCACACGACCGGCGGCCGGGTGCTCGGCTCGTTCCTCGGGATGACGGTCGTCGAGCTGCAGACCGTGGGGCGCAAGTCGGGTCTGCCGCGGACGACCATGCTCACCGCGCCCGTCATCGACGGCGACCGGATCGTTCTCGTGGCTTCAAAAGGTGGTGACGACCGTGACCCCGACTGGTACCGGAACCTCATCGCTCATCCCGAGGTCGAGCTGACCGTTGACGGGCGGCACCGGCTCATGCGGGCCCGCCGGGCGGCGCCGGATGAGAAGGCCGAGCTGTGGCCGCGGGTGGTGGCGGCCTACCGGGGCTACGCCGGGTACCAGCGCCGCACCGAGCGCGACATCCCGCTAGTGATCTGCGAGCCACGATGACCAATGGAGGTATCCCGTGGAAACACCGCTGACCCCCGTCGACTTCGCCCGCCGGACCCGCCGCCTGCACGGTTCGCGGGAGGGGGTGGTCGATGGCGACCTGCGGCTGTCCTACGAGCAGTTCTTCGATCGCTGTGACCGGTGGTCGTCGGCGCTGCAGAGCATGGGCGTGGGCCGGGGTGACCGGGTGGCGACGATCGCGCCGAACACCCACGCGCAGCTCGAGTCGTTCTACGCGGTCCCGCAGATCGGGGCGGTGCTGGTACCGGTCAACTACCGGCTGACCGCCGAAGACTTCGTCTACATCGTGAATCACTCGGGGGCCAGCGTGGTCTGCGCGGACGAGGACTACCTGGAGACGGTGGACAGCGTCCGCGACCAGATGCCGGCGGTCGGGCATTTCGTGGCGCTGCGCGGGACGCGGCACGGCTGGCTCGGCTACGAGGCGGCGATCGCGGCGGCCAGCCCGGAATTCGCCCGGCCGGTGATCAGTGAGCGGGACCTGCTCACGATCAACTACACCAGCGGGACCACCGCACGCCCGAAGGGCGTCATGATCACCCACCGGAACGCGGCCATGAACACGATCGGCACGCTGCTGCACCTGCCGATCGCGGTGGGCGAGCGCTACCTGTGGACCCTGCCGATGTTCCACGCGAACGGCTGGACCTACACCTGGACGGTCACCGCGGCGGGCGGCACGCACATCTGCCTGCCCAAGGTCGATCCGGGCGAAGTGTTCCGGCTGATCATCCAGGAGAACGTGCGGTGGCTGAGCGCGGCCCCGACGGTGCTGATCGCACTGGCGAACGCCCCGGCCGACGTGCGCGGCGAGGTCCCGCCCGGGGTGCACGTGGTCACAGCGGGCGCCCCGCCGGCGGCGGCGACGATCGAGCGGCTGGAGGGTGAGTTCGGCTGGGAGGTCACGCACGTGTACGGGCTGACCGAGACCGCGCCGTTCATCACGGTCTGCGCTCCGCTGCCCGAGCACGAGGGCCTCTCCCCGGGCGAGCGGGCGGTGGTCAAGGCCCGGCAGGGCGTCGAGCTGATCACCTCCGGCGAGCTCCGCGTGGTCGACCCGGACGGCCGCGAGGTTCCTCCCGACGGGCAGTCGCTGGGCGAGATCGTGGTCCGCGGGAACGTGGTGATGGACGGCTACTACCACGACCCGGAAGCGACCAAGCGGGCGATGGGCGACGGGTGGTTCCACACCGGTGACGCGGCCGTCGTGCACCCCGACGGCTACGCGGAGATCCGCGACCGGATCAAGGACGTGATCATCAGCGGCGGCGAGAACATCTCCTCGGTCGAGGTGGAGGGGACGCTGCTGCGCCACCCGGCCGTGCAGGAGGCGGCGATCGTCGGGCTGCCGGACGAGAAATGGGGCGAGGCCCCCCACGCGTTCATCGTGCTGCGCGACGGCGGCGAGGCGACCGAGGCGGAGCTGATCGCGTTCGTGCGGGACCGGCTGGCGCACTTCAAGGCCCCGCACGGCGTCACCTTCGTCACCGAACTCCCCAAAACCGCCACCGGCAAGATCCAGAAGTTCGTCCTCCGCGGCGGCGCCCCGAACCTGGCCCGCCAGTAGCTACCGCCCCAGATTTGTCCGGCGGGCACCGGACAAATCTGGGGCACAGGCCCATCCAGGGCCCTACTCGGCGCGCAGCACCGACGAAGTGCTGCTCCGGGCGGCCCAGGCCGCCGGGAGCAGGGCACCGGCGACCGCGATCACCACGCCGGCCAGGGCCAGCCCGGCCAGTTCCCCGGCGCTGTAGACATCCAGGTAGCTGGGTGGCATGCCGGTCCCGGCCGCCGCCCCCATGAGCGGCACCAGGTACCGCTGCAGCGCCACCCCGGCCGGGATCGCGGCCAGGCCGGCCACCAGGCCGATCCCGGCGACCGAGCTGACCACCATCGCGATGGTCTGCCGCGGCGTCATCCCGACCGCCCGGAACACGCCCATGTGGTACGCGCGCTCCCTGGTCTGCAGCACCACGGTGCTGAGCACGCCGAGCCCGGCCGCGACCGCCAGCAGCAGCGCCAGGCTGCCGATCAGGCCGAGGACGAGCGGCAGGCCCTTGTTGTTGCTGTTCACGCCGACCGCGTACCCCTGGCCGAGCGCGCTTTGGACCTGCTGCGCGTAGCCCGCCGGCGAGGTGCCCGGGCGCAGGCCGACGTCGTACGCGCCGGCCGCCAGGCCGGGATCCGCGCTGGCCAGGGTCGGCCAGTCGGTGACCATGGCCAGGCCGTTGTTCTGGTTGCCGAAGATCTCCCCCACGATCCGCACCGGGATCGCCCGGCGGTCGAGGGTGATCGTGACCGTGTCCCCGATCGTCTTGCCGGTTACCGCGAGAAAGTAGGCCGGCACGTCCACCTGGCCCGGGCCGCTGTACCAGCGCCCGCTGATCATGCCGTAGCCGGTCCAGCCCGCGTTGCCCAGGTACGCGGTCACCGAGATCGGCCCGGACACGCCGAACACCGTGGCCTGCTCATCCGCCTCGGCCGCGTAGTGCAGCGTGCCCGGCTGCGCGCGCAGCGCGGCGGCGACGACCCGCCGCGCGGCGGCGTCCATGGGCTGCCCAACCGGGAACGGCCCGCCGCCCCTTCCCGCCATCGGGGGCGCGCCCGGGCCAGCGCCCGGGCCAGCGCCGGGACCGGTATCGGGCCCGCCGAAGTATGAGACCTGCACCTGCTCGGTCCTGGCCAGCGACAGCCCGTACACCACACGGCTCAGCGACCCGCCGAGGCCCACCACGAGAGTGACCGTGGTCGCCCCGAGCAGCACCACGACCATCGTGAACGCTGTGCGCGATGGCCGGGCGAACGGCGCGGCGAGCCCGATCGTCACCGGCCTGGGCAGCCCCAGCCGGCCGAGCAGCCGGTGCGCGGTGTAGCCGCGGCCGGCGCGGGGGGCACGCCCGGCGGCGATCGCCGCCGCGGCGCCGAGCCGGCCGGCCCGCAGCGCGGACACCACCGCGGCCAGCCCGACCAGGCCGCACATCGCCGCCGCCACCGCCACGTTCACCCACACCGGCACGCCGAGCGAACCCACCCCGTACACGGTCGCGGCGTGCCCGAGCAGCGGTGCGGCCAGCAGGTTCCCGGCCACCAGCCCGGCGGCGCATCCGATAACGGCCGGGGCCAGGGCCGCCGCCGCGTACGCGGTCACCACCTGGCCGGGGGTGAAGCCGATGCTCTTCAGAATGCCGATCCTGCGGTAGCCGGCCACCACGGCGCCGCCGACGACGTTGATCACGATCAGCG
>Ga0335074_10004049_pt1 | contig 20183 bp, 22 predicted proteins | sample Lox_Sample_23_FD_206715 | JGI IMG/M metagenome (GOLD analysis project Ga0335074, IMG submission 206715) | Soil microbial communities from Loxahatchee National Wildlife Refuge, Florida, United States - Lox_Sample_2.3 | ecosystem: Environmental > Terrestrial > Soil > Wetlands | place: USA... | reverse complement strand
CACGCCGACGACGCTCGCCGCTTGGGCTCACGCCCGCTTGCGCCCGCTGCTCCAGGCACCCGCCAAGCCTTTATCCAGTCGCGTGGTAAGCACCTGACCGCCCAGACTGCTGGCCGTGACGGCTTTGAATGTCTTCGACATGGACGGAACCCTTCTCAAGGGAACGACGGCCAGCCTGCAGATCGCCGAGCACCTCGGATCAGCGCGGGAACTGGCCGAGCTGGAAGCCCGGTTCGCGGTCGGCGAGATTGACACCCGCGGCTTCTCATCCACCGTCCATCAACTGTGGCGTGGCCTGATGCCGTCAACGGTCGCGGACGTGTTCGCCGCCAGCCCCTGGCTGGACGGCATCTCACAGGTCTGCGCAGACGTCCGGGAGCGCGGTGAACGATCCGTCGTGATCACCATGTCGCCCGACTTCTTCGCCCGGCACCTGCTCGGGCTCGGCTTCGACGAGGTCGTCGCCTCCCGGTTCCCGGCATTGCCGTTCATCGAGCCACTCGACCCGGCCAACATCCTCACCCCGCCCGACAAGGTCCGCATCGTGACGGAGATGTGCCAGCGGCACGAGCTATCACGCGGGCGATGCGTCGCCTACGGAGACTCGATGTCCGACGCTCCGCTGTTCCGCTGGCTGACCAAAACAGTGGCGGTGAACCCCGACCACCACCTCGCTGACCTGGCCGCCGTCAGATACTGCGGCAATGACCTGGCCGAGGCCTACGCGCTCGGCCGAAGCCTCCTCGCCGCCGCATAGCCGTCCATCATCCCAAGGCAACACTCTGACCAGCGAGCCATCCCGCCGGGCCACCGTACCGGCAGTGAACGTAACGCCGCTGGCATGGCCTCGGGACGGGTCGATACCGGAAGATGTCGGCATGGGCTTTCGGTTCGGCATGACCGCCAGGGTGTTCGTCGCGCTGGCCGCTGTCTCGCTCGTTGCGGGGTGCGGCTCGGCGCCCCACCTCGGCCCGACGCCGCTTCCGCCGTCCACTTTCCCCAGTCCGCGAAGCACCGAGTCACCATCGGCAGCGACCAGCACCTGGCTGAGCAGCATCGCCGCCTCGTCGGCCTCGGCGGTGTGGGCGGCGGGCATGTCCTGCGGATCCGGATGCGCCGTCAACCCGACCTCGGCCGAGCGAACGCTGATCTTGCGCTGGGACGGCGCCACCTGGGCCCAGGACGCGAGCCCCAGTCCCGGGCAGGCGGACCTGAACGGCATCAGTGCCGGTCCCGGCGGCGTGGCCTGGGCCGCCGGTGAGTCGTGCATGTCCGGTTGCGACACGACGTCCCCGACACTCCGGACGCTCATCCTTCGCTGGAACGGCAGCACGTGGTCCCAGACGCCCAGCCCGGGCGGCAACGCCGAGCTGTTCGCGGTGAGCGCCGGTCCGGGCGGCACCGCCTGGGCGGTCGGCCAGTCCTGCACCTCGGGTTGCGGCACTTCCTCGCAGGTGGCTCCGCCGCTGATCCTCCGCTGGAACGGCGCCTCCTGGTCACCGGTCCCCCTGACCAACGCGCCGAACGACGCGCTGCTGCTCAGCGTGAGCGCGGGCCCAGGCGGCACCGCCTGGGCCGTGGGCTACTCGTGCACCTCGGGCTGCGGCACCGCCTCGGCGGCGAACGTGCCGCTGGTCCTGCGCTGGAACGGCCGTGCCTGGTCCCGGACGCCCATCCCGGGTTCGTACGGTGCCGCGGACATCAGCGGCGTCGCCGTTGCGTCGGGCGGCACCGCGTGGGCGGTGGGCGAGTTCTGCGCCTCGGACTGCGGGACGACATCGCGACACGTGCGAACGCTGGTCCTGCGCTGGAACGGCACCGCCTGGTCGGTGGCATCGAGCCCGAGCCCCGGCGAGCAGGCCGCGCTGAACCGGGTGACGACCGGGCCGGCCGGCACGGCATGGGCCGTCGGGCATAGCTGCGTCTCGGGCTGCGGTACCAGCTCGGAAGACGACAAGACGCTGATCCTGCGCTGGAATGGCAGCACGTGGTCCCAGACGCCGAGCCCGAATACCGACCGCGTCACATCCCTGGACGACGTGGCCGTGGCTCCCGACGGCACCGCGTGGGCGGTGGGCGTGTCCTGCGTGGCAAGCTGCGGGACGCAAACACAGCAGGTCAAGATGGTGATCTTGCGCTGGAACGGACGCGTGTGGGCGGCCACCGGCCCGGTCACAGGCCAGCCGTCCACCGCTCCTTCCTGACCCTTATCCACAGGTACTCATCGACCAGCTTCGGCGGCGGTGACGCGGGCCGGCCGAGGAACGCGGGCAGCTCACCAACCGGAACCGCGAACCGGCGGGCCAGCCCCTCAAGCGTCTCGGCCGACAGCCGCAGCAGTTTCAGGTACCCGGCGCCGCGGCCCGGCCAGCCGAAGGCCGCCCGTATCGGCGCGTCCCATGACACGAAGGCCTGCGGCCAGACCGCGAACATGGTCTTCGCCGCGGCGCTGTCGCCAAACGCGACATCGGCCTCCCCGCCGCGCAGGCTGCGGTGCGCGGCGGGCGTGCGGCGAAGCGCGTCGAACGCATCGCCGGCCTGGATCAGCTGAGCCTCGCTGAGTTCGAGCAAGGTCACCTGGTCGTCCGGCAGTCGCCTGCCCCAGGTGTTAAACCATTCCCGCAAGCCCTCCGCAGTCCGGCCGGTGTCGGTCCGCCGCAGGTGCCGGCACCGCCACGCGCGAAGCCAATCGATAATGGCCAGCCGATGAGCCTCAAGGTGCAAATCCACGCGGCCTCCGGTCGATTCGCGCAGTCGGCGCAGGGGCGTGTCGTATCCCGTCAAGGCACCGTAGTCGGCCAGGTGCCGGGCGATGTCGTCGCGAGTCATGCTCACCCGGAGCTGAGCGAGAATCTGCAGCCCGGACACCCTTTCGCCGCCGCGACCGGCGCCGTCAGGCATGCGTCCAACCTCCTTGCGTGCGGTACACGGGATGCTTCGTCACGAAGGCAGGACGCAGCGAAAGCCGGGTCATCTCTCAGACAAACCCGTCCCGTCCATCTCGTTGACGCGGGGCCGCCTTCTGCGGTGGCCAGCCAATCCGAGAATTTCGTGTTATGCCTGGTCACCGGCGGCCATTACTGGCCTATGCGCCCGTCGATCCGCTCGCGCAGCAGGTCCGCGTGACCCATGTGCCGCGCGTACTCGTGGATCATTCCGACCAGAGCCTCGCGCAGCGACATCGGCCCGCCGCCGCTGCCATGCTGATTCAGGGGATCGTCGCCGGTGATGTCGAGACCGGGCGCGGTGGCCACGAACCGCGTGGCGAAGTCGACCTCCGCGCGCCATGCATCCCATGCCTCCGCAACCACCTTGGGGTCGGGGACCGCACCATCGAAGTCGCCGTCGCGGTCGGCGTCGGAGCAGAACAGCCGGGGCACGTCTTGGCCGGCCAGCATCACCCGGAACGTCGCGCGCTCCACCTCGGCCAGGTGCCGCACCAGTCCCAGGAGCGACATCGTCGACGGCTCGATCGAACGCCGCGCCAGAGCCTCCGCGTCAAGACCTGAGCACTTCATCTCCAACGTGAGGCGGCAACAGCGCAGGGCCTCGGTCAGCGTGACGCGCTCGTCGCCCAGCCTTGGCCCGTTCTCCCGCGGGTCGTCATCCGACGGCTTGCCGTCCGCGGTGAACATGTCGGCTCGCCGGGTCGTGGCCATGCCGCCATCATCCGCGACGCGGATCGCGGCCGGCAACGGATTAACGACTGCTGCACTCGGGGGCACGGAACGGTGACCCGGTCACCGCGCATGTTCAAACGCAGGCTCCATCGCATTAATCTCTGCCTGCCGCAATCCGCGCACTCGCGCCGAACGGGAGAGAGCGCATGGCCCACCGGCGTCTGCAGCATGCCGGTGTGGATAGAGGCGCCCGGCGAGCAGGTTCCTTTCACCTACGGCGACGTAGACGGCGACATCGCTGGTCACGGTGTGCCCGTGGATCTGGAGGTGCGCACCCGCTTGGGCAGGGATTCTTGAGCACGGAGCCGCCCCAGGTCGGTCGCATACGGATCGAGCGCCGCGACGGCAGTGGTGCTGCACGAGCCGCTGCGCGGCCGCGAGGCGGTCCGCGCGTTCGCGGAGAAGTTCCGCGCCGCGTTCCCGGACCTGAACTTCTGGGGCACCGCCGGCCTGATCGCCGAGGGCGACTACGTGGTCGGCCAGTGGGCGGGCGGCGGCACCCACACCGGCGACGCGTTCGACGACGGAGTCACGGTGCTCCGCAGCTCGGCCTCATAACCGCGGCTGAATAGCCGGGCGGCCCAGGGCGCGCCGTGGCGGATTGCGTTCTGCCACGGCACGCCCGCTGTCTTAGCCGCTGTCAGCCCACGCCCGGCTGGTCTAAGCACGAACCGCGGAGATCTAAGTGCTCAGGGCGGTGAATCCAGGGCGATCATCCGATTCGCGCCGCATGGTCTTAGCCCGATCCTCGGATCAGAACCGCTACCGAGGAGGAAACGATGGATCCCACGATGATCCGGCACCTGGCCGAGGCGCGACTCGCCGACATGCACCGCCAGGCGCGGCGTCATGCCCTGGCCCGTGCCGCGCGTCAGTCCCGCCGCGCGCAGAGCCAGCATCCCGGTTATCACCGGGCCCGGCTGGTGGCCGTGCTCACCGGCTCGAACCGGTGAGCCGGCCGGGGGCCAGATGCCCGGATACCCGCGAATCATGACTGAGACGCGCTCCACGGGCCGCCCGACGAGCCGCCAACCTGGTAGGTGCCCGACATTGAGCTGCCCGAGACGGAGCCCGAGTAAGTGATCGCCGTCGAGCCGACGGTGCCGAACTGGATCGTGGTCCCGTTCACGGTGCCGTTGATGGGCATGGTCTGGTCGGGGTTCGAGATGTGGATGGTGCCATGCAAGTCCGATCCCGCCTGGGTCCAGGTCAGGTTGAATGTCCCGGAGTAGTTGCCGCTGTACTGACCCGACCACGACCCGGTCAGCGAGCCCGCCCCCGTCGGGGAGCTCGCCGGCGCGGCCGCCTGCGTCGCCGCGGCTGACGGCGGCGCGGTCGTGACGGTGCCACCGCCCGTGGTGCTCGAACCGCTCGAGCAGGCCGCGAGCCCGATAGCGAACGCGGCGCTCAGTCCCGCAAGTGCCAGCCCGCGCGCCCGCCTCGTCGTCTTCTCATTCATCTGCCTTGTCCTTTCTCTGATCCGGGTTCGTCCAGCCGACCCCGACGCAGCGCAGGACGCGCTCGAAGGGCAGGCCAGCTCGTTCGCTGAGCGCGCGGACCTCGGTGAGCGGCCCCGCGAACAGGCACAGCAGCACCTCGTCCTCGGGTATCAGCAGCGACCCGAGGAAGGACACCGGGCCAGGAGACCGCGCCAGCTCGCTCCTGACCTGGTCGCCCAGGGACGCGGCGACCACCGTGGTCATCCCGGGCACCAGGCACTCGGCGAGGTGGCAGCCGTCGTCCGGCAAGGGCGTAACAAAGTCCGATCCGATGCTCATGACCGGACGCTAAGACCGCGCCGCCCGCCCTCGCGTCGGGGAAAACCCTTGGGTTTGGCGCCCGAGCCCTCGCCGGCCCGAGCGTCGTTGGCGGGCAGGCGGGCGCTATGGGGGGGCTACCCCCCGGGAAATATCGGGGACATCCCTGATGGACTTGCGATGTATCGCGTCTATACCGTCGATCGCATGTCGATGTTGGTGTTCCGGTGACGGCCCTCGTGTGGGCGCTCGCCGCGGCGGTCCTCTACGGAACCGGTGCCGCGCTGCAACAGCGCCAGGCCGCCGCGGCGCCCAGCCAGACGGCAGGCCGGCCGCGGCTGCTCCTGCTTCTCGCGCGCCGTCCGTGGTGGCTGCTCGGCATCGGCGTCGAGCTCGGCGGTTTCGTCACTCACGCGGTCGCGCTGCGCACCGGGCCGCTGACGATCGTGCAGATGCTCGTCGCATCGTCCCTGCTGTTCAGCGTGGCCACGGTCTGGCTGTGGTCGGGCCGCCGGCTGCACTGGACCGCATGGGCCGCAGTCCTGGCCGTCATCGTCGGCATCGCCTCCTTCGTCGCGCTGGCCCGGCCCGCCCGGGGCGTCCACGGCGTGCCCGCGCATGCCGGGCTGGCCGCCGCCTGTCTGGCCACCTGCGCGGTGCCGCTCGCCGCCGCTGGCCTCGCTGCCGTCGGCCGCCGCCGCGCGGCCCTGCTGGCCGTGGCCGCCGGGTTGGGCGACGCCGGGATCGCCGTCGTGACCATGGCGTTCTCACACGTCGTCGGCGGCGGGCTGACCGGCATCACCGGCTCCTGGGCGACCTACGCCCTGATGCTGGGCGGCCCGTGCTCGCTGCTGCTGACGCAGAGCGCGTACCAGGCGGGCCGCCCGATGATCACCCTGCCCGTCATCGCGGTGGTCACCCCGGTGGCCAGCCTGGCCGCGGGCGACCTCCTGCTCGGCGAATCGGCCCGGCTCGGCGTCCTGAGCGGCGCAGTCGCCGCGCTGGCGGTGCTGGTGACGTTGGCCGGACTCGTGCGGCTCGCCCGGCTGTCGACCCGGCACCCCGTCCCTGTGGGTGGCCAAGGATCTTCCGTTGCCGTGCCCGCCCTGGCCGGCTGGCCTGGAAGTTCCCGGCCCGGGATGCCGCGCGTACTGCTCGACGACAACGCGGAAGCGGCACGCTGCCTGGTCCGTTAGGCATCGGCCCGGGCGAGCGCGGCCGCCAGCTGGGCGCGGGAACGAACGCCCAGCTTGCGATACGCACGGGTCAGGTTGGCCTCGACCGTCTTGCCCGACAGGAACAACCGGGCCGCGATCTCCTGATTGCGCAGGCCCGCGGCGGCCAGCTCGCAGACCTTCTGCTCGGTGAGGGTCAGCCGGTCGGAATCGACCCGCCGCCCCCGGGCGCGGGCCAGCTCGTCGCGGGCCACCACCGCCCAGCCGCGGGCGCCCGCCGCGTCGAGCACGGACACGGCTCGTTCCAGGCACTCCTGGGCCCGCTGCCGCTCGCCCCGGCGCCGGTGCAGCCGGCCCAGGGCCAGCAGGGTGCGTCCCAGCTCGGCGGGCATGTCCAGGTCCTCGTGCGCGGCCAGCGCCCGCTCATAGCTGGCCAGCGCGGCGTCCAGGTCGCCGTCGGCCGCGTGCTGCAGCCCGCGGCAGCGGGCCGAGACCGCGGTGATCCAGGGCCGCGGCAGCGCGGCGGCCCGCGCCTCGAGCCGCGCCACCAGCTGCTCGCCGCGCTCGGCGTCGCCGAGTCCGAGCACCGCCTCGGCGTGGTCGGCCTGGAACCGCTGGTTGGCGGGCTCGCGATTGTGCACCAGGTCGTTGATCTGATCGGCCCTGGCCAGCTGCCGGTCGCATTCGGCCAGGTCGCCGACGGTCAGCGCGGCCAGCCCGAGCACTTCCCTGGCCTGTCCCTCGAGGACCAGGTCGGGGTGTTCGTCGAGGTGGCCGAGCACGTCGCGGGCGATGCGCCGGGCCTGCTCCAGGTCCCCGCCATAGGCGAAGATCTGAGCCTGGGCGGACAGGGTCAAGTCCAGGTAGGCGTCCTGCCCGGTCTGCTCGACCAGCTCGAGCGCCTGCGCCACCAGCTCACGCGCCTGTTCCATGTGCCCGGTCATGGCCTCGACCCGGGCCAGCGCCGTGAGGGCGGGAGCCTCCTGCGCGGCGTCGCCCTGCTCGCGGAACGCCCGGAGCAGGTCGGCCAGACGCTGCCGGGCGGTCGCGAAGTCGTCGAAGTTGCGCGCCCAGAACGCGGGCACCGGGCTGCGCACCCACCCGGCCGCGGCGCGCTGCAGCGCCATGGCCTTCTCGATCGCCGCGTGATCGGCGCCGAGCCCCGCGTGCAGCTTGAACATGGACACGGTGCACAAGGTGTAGGAATACTGCTCCGGCATCACGTTCTCGTCGATCAGCGCGAGGGCCGCCTGGCCGTGCTCCACGCCGACGTCGGCATCGTCGGACCCCGACGCGATCCGCGCGTGGATGCGGGCCTGCAGCGCCGGAGTTTGCGTGTCGGCCAGCCCGCGCAGCATCAGCTCCCGGCCGACGTCGGCATCGCCCTGTACCCAGCGCATGGTGCCGAGTCCGAGCAGCACCTGCGCCCGCTCGTCACCGGGCGGGAGCGAGTCGAGCAGGGCTTCCAGCTCCCGCCGGGCGCCGGTTGAATCTCCGGCGAAGTAGCGGCGTTCGGCCAGGTCGACCCGGCGCTGCACCAGGGCCTGCTGATCGGACTCCGGGGTCAGCCGGCAAGCCTGTTCCTGCAGCTCGACGGCGACCTCCGCGGCACCGAGCGCGGTGGCGGTGGCCGCGGCCCGCTCGAGCTCGGCCGCCGTCGCCTCGTCCGGGCCGCTGGCCGCCAGCGCCAGGTGGCGCGCCCGCTCCACCGCGTCGCCGGCCTGACCGGCCAGCCGCCGGTGCAACGCCCGGCGCTCGGCCTCGGGCAGCGACGCGTACAGCGCCGACCCGAACAGCGGGTGGGTGAACTCCACCCGCCCGTCCGAACGCACCACCGCGATGCCGGCCCGTTCGGCCGGGGCGAGCGCTTCGGCGTCTATCTGGCCGATGACGGCCCGGGGCATGGCGGCGAGCTGTTCCAGCGCGTCCCGGGTCGACCTGGGCAGCCGGCGCAACCGCAGTGTGGCGAGCTCGCGGTCGTCACCGGGGACCGGCAGCGGCTGGCCGGCCGGCGGGATGCCAACCCGCTGGATCTCCCGGGCGATCTCCAGCGCGTAGAACGGATTGCCCCGGGCCGACCGGTGGATGCCCACCAGCAGCGGCCGCGTGAACGAGGCGCCCAGGACCTGCCGGAACATCTGATGGATCGCGGCGACGCTCAGCGGTCCGACGTCCAGGCGGGTACCGGTCAGCGCTGACTCGACCGCCGCGAACTCGCCGCCGCGCCGCCCGGGTCCTTCGACGCGGACCGCGGCCAGAACGGCCACCGGCAGATCGCTGTCGAGGCGCCGCAGCGCGAAGGCCAGCACCCGCGCCGAGGCCGGGTCCAGCCACTGGGCATCGTCCAGCGCCAGCACCAGCGGCCCGTCACCGGCCATCCGGGCGAGCAGCGCGGTCAGCCCGGTGCCGACGGCCCGCGGGTCGAGCTCGCCGTCGCCTGGCTCCGTCCGCAGCAGCGCCACCTCCAGGGCCCGGCGCTGCGGCGCCGGGAGCGTTCCTAGTGCGTCGCCGGGCACCGCGCCGAGCAGGTCGGCCAGCGCCACGTGCGGCAGGCCCGCGTCCGACGGCACCGGCCGCGACGACAGCACCTGGAACCCGAGGGCGCGGGCCCGCCCGGCCGCCTCGGTCCAGAGCGTGGTCTTGCCAATGCCCGGCTCCCCGGCGATCACCAACAATGCGGGTCCGGCCGCATCAGGGACCCCGGCCAGCCAGGCATCAATGCCGGCCAGCTCGCGCTCTCGACCGAGAGCCGTCCCCCCTGGCTGCTCCATGTCCGTACATTAAGTCCTCATGCCCCGTCCATGCCCGGATTCGGCGGGCCGACTTGTCAGGCTTCTGCGGGGCGCCGCTCGTCACCGTGGGTGAGGGCGTCGAGGACGGTGGCGGTGGCCGGTGCGGGCTGGGCGGGACCGGCCTGGTGCCAGGCGGCGATGTGGCGTCCGCCGAGTGGCGGCAGGGCGCAGACCGTCACCGGTGACTGCCCCAGGGCCAGCCGGGGGATGATGGCCGCGCCGCGCCCGGCCGCGACCAGGGCCAGGACCGATGGGAACTCAACGCAGACATCGCCGGCGGGGACGCCGATCCCGGCCTCGGCCGCGAGCCGCCGCAGGGCGCGGTCGCAGGCGGTGCCGGGAGGCCCGGCCACCCAGGGCCGCCCGGCCAGGTCACCCAGGCTGCCGGGCCTGACCTGCCAGTCGGGCGGAATGACCAGGAGGTAAGGGTCGAAGGCCAGCTGGCGCAGGCCGAGGCCGGGTTCGGCGGGCGCAGGGCTCGCGGCGTCGTACTCGGTGAGCACGATGTCCAGATCGCCGAGGCGCAGATCGGCGACGGCGGCCGGCCCGTAGCGTTCGGTGATGACGGGCTGGATGGCCGGGCTCGCGGCGGCGAGGCCGCGCAGGGCGGGGCCGATCAGCGGGGCCATGACGCTCTGGAAGGCGGCGATCCGCACCGGGCCGGACGCCTGGCCGGTCAGCTCGGCCAGGTCCCGTTCCGCCTGGCGGAGCTGGGCGGCGACGCGCTCGCCGTGGGCCGCCAGCAATCGCCCGGCCGCGGTGAGCCGGACCTGCCGGCCGGAGCGGTCGATGAGGCTGGCACCGGTCTCCCGCTCCAGGGCCAGCAACTGCTGGGAGACCGCCGGCGGGCTCAGGCGCAGCGCGGCGGCCGCGCCGGCGACGCCGCCGTGGACGGCGACCGCCTGCAGCACGGCCAGCCTGCGGGGGTCGATCATCCGGAAGCCTTGCTTTCGTTTAGCGGAAGATAATTCACCTTTACTTTTATATCGTGGCGGACCACGATGACGGGCATGACCAATGCAGGGGAACTGACCGTCAGGACCTGGTCGGCGACGGCCGACGCCGAGGGCGCCGTTAACTACAGCCGGTACTTCACCGGCACGCTGCTGCCCGAGCTACGCAAGCTGCCCGGTTTCGAGGGCGCCTACCTGCTGCGCCGCGACCTCGACGGGAACGGCCTTGACGGGAACGGTCTTGACAAGAACGGCACCGTCGAGCTGACCGCGCACACGTTCTGGGAATCACCCGCGGCGATCCGCGCCTTCGCCGGGGACGACATCTCGGTGGCCATCGTCGAGCCGGAAGCCCGGGCCATGCTGCTGGACTTCGACCGCACCGCGACCCACCGCAGCGTGGCCGCCGATGCCCGCCGCTGAACCAGTCGCCGTGGTTGCACCACAGATGTAGGCATGTATGGCGTACTGGTCAGTGTGGTGAAGACGCGCGCTGGCGGCGGCGCGGACGCTGCCTTAATCGTCATGAACACTCCGGTCAGGATCGGCGCGTGTACGTGCACGCGTGCGCGCCGTCTGGGTACTGGCAAACCAGGATCGGGTTCGAGATGCTGCCCTCTACCTCGAAGGCAACTGTCTCGCCGTCTTCGCTCCACGCCGGGCCATCGAACCAGAACACCATCCCCCCGCGCTGGCTCGTGCGGGAGGTAATCGTCCAGTGTCCCTCTCCCGACGGGCTCCACGATTGACCCCATTGCCAGCTGAACAGGTCGGCCACGTTCACGAATCTGACCTTTCCTGCCGGAGCGCCGTCGGCGACGCCGGGGTCCGTGAAGATGATCTGCGACCCGTTGTTGTCCTGCCAGATCCCGTCCAGGGGCTTCATCTGACGAAGCTGTTGTGCGCTGAGCGTCGGAGGCGGTGGGGGCGGCGGGGCCTCGTACCGCCTTATCAAGATGATGCCGGCACTGACCAGGAGCACGACGACCGTTAGAGCAGCGAAGAGCGCGGCGAGACACCCCAGCCGCGTCCGGCCGGACGCCTGCGCCGCGGGGTCCGATGACACCGCAATCGTCGGCATCGTCACACTTTAGATCGCTTACGCGGTGCACAGGCGTTGGACCGCCGAAACCGTCGGCCGCAGCGCGCAGATCTGCGGGAGTTTCGGCGAAGCGCCATAGAGCGAATTAGCCCGGCGTTAGTCTACAGGCGAGCTTTTTGCCACTTCCAGATGTTTACAATTCCGTCACGCAATTGCGCACGAGGAGTCGCGGGGAACCAGACAGGTGGGCGGCAGCGATGCAATGCCCGCGTCGACGGGGATGCGGGACGACGCGCAGTACGACAATCCACTGCGCCGAGCGTCGCTGCACCCCGAAGGCCTGCCGCCCGCAGCCGGCATCCGCACCGCCGATGACGAGGTCACCCGCGTTGGCGGGCAAGCCGGGCGGCCGGAGCGCGGCGCATGGGCGGTCCCGGGTGCTCTGACATCATCCCCGGATTCCCGGGCGTTTCCGCGCTGTCTGGCTGAGGCGCGCATTCTGCGGTATCCCCGGCCAGCGGCTGGCACCGAAAGCCAGCGACAGCACCGGCGGACCGGCCAGCGTCGGCGGCCTCTCGCTCGCTTTCCTACCTGGGCGCGGGGAAAGGCATGCGACGAAGGAGGGCAATAAACGATGAAGGCAATGCCGCCGGACGACGTTAGCCATGGCCCCGTCGTAACCGAGCGTGCCCCGGATGACGGCAGCGGCCCCCCGGCGAAGAAGGCCGGGCGCGGCCACGCGCGCCCGGGCAGCCAGAGGCCGGTCCGGGGGCTGCTGGCGCTGCTGTTCGTTGTCCCGCTGGCCTCGTTGCTGGCGCTGTGGGGATTCGCCGCCAACGTCACGCTGTCGAATGCCATCCAGGCGCATAACTTCAACACCGAGGACGGCTTGTTCGGCGGGTGGGCTCAGGCGGTCCTTACCCAGCTGGCCCAGGAGCGCTTGCAGTCATATGAGTGGCTGAGCAGCGGCGGCGTCGCAGCCAAGCAGCCCATGCTCGCCCAGCAGCGGGCCACCGATAAGGCGGTGGGCTCGTTCCGCCGGGGAGTCAACGCCAACCCAGGGCTGATCCAGCCATCGGCCCGGCCCTCGTTGCAGGCCGCGCTCACGGCGCTCGGGCGGCTCGGCGGCCTCCGGGCCTCCATCAGCTCGGGGCGGATGACGGCCCTGGCGGCGTTCCAGGCCTATAACGCCATCGTCGACGCTCAGTTCCGCATGTTCAGCAACCTGGTCGTGGTGAACGACACGCCGGTCTACCAGCAGGCGGTGGCCAGCATCGAGGCCGGGCGTGCGATAGAGATGGCCAGCCGCGAGGCGGCCCTGGTCGCCGGGGCGTTCGCGGACCGCGGTCGCATGAGCACGGCCGAGCGGGTGCTGTTCGCCCAGACCGTGGCCACCCAGCGGCTGCTCATTGGCGACGCGCTCGGGGTGCTCAACCCCAGCCTGAGCTCGGCCTACCGAAGCGCCTACGCGTCGACGGCCTACAAGAGCTTTGCGGCGATCGAGAACCAGATCGACGCGAGCATCGGCAGCAAGGCGCCGATACCGGTCAACCCGCTGGTGTTCGGCGCCGCGACCATACCGTTGTTCAAGGATCTCCAGTCCGCTCAAGTGCAGAACCGGGTGGTGCTGTCCGCGCTGGGTACCAGGACGGGCAACCGGCTGCTGGTCGAGGTCCTGGTGGCCGGCGGCCTGGGCCTGGTCGCCGTGGCGCTGTCGGTGTTCCTGATGGTGCGCTTCGGCAGGCGGATCAGCCGGGAACTGACCGGCCTGCAGCGCTCCGCCCTGGAACTGGCGAACGATCGCCTGCCGCGCGTGGTCGAACGGCTGAGCCACGGCGAGGAGGTCGACGTGGCCGCCGAGGCCGCGCCGCCGCCCGGCGGGCGGATCGCGGAGATCACCGAGGTCGCCGTGGCGTTCTCCTCGGTGCAGAGCACGGCGGTCGAGGCCGCCGTGGGGCAGGCCCGGCTCCGCAAGGGGGTCAGCCAGGTCTTCCGCAACCTCGCCTGGCGCAGCCAGTCGCTGCTGCACCGGCAGCTGGCGTTGCTGGACGCGATGGAGCGCCGGTCGGAGGACCCGGACACGCTGGCCGAGCTGTTCCAGCTCGACCACCTCACCACGCGCATGCGCCGGCATGCGGAAGGCCTGATCATCTTGTCGGGCTCCGCGCCGGGACGCGGCTGGCGCACCCCGGTGCCCGTCATCGACGTGCTGCGCGGAGCGATCGCCGAGGTGGAGGACTTCACCAGGGTCAGGGTGATCATGCAGTCGGCCGACGCCGTCGCCAGCCCGGCCGTGGCGGACGTGATCCACCTGCTCGCCGAGCTGATCGAGAACGCGACGACGTGCTCGCCCGCCAATACCGAGGTCGTGATCAGAGCCGACCGGGTGGCGAACGGGTTCGCGGTAGAGATCGAGGACCGCGGCGTCGGCATCAGTGAGGATGAGCTCGCGAGGATCAACGACCGGCTGACGAACCCGCCGGAGTTCGACCTGGCCGACAGCGACCGGCTCGGTTTGTTCGTCGTCGCCCGGCTGGCGGCCAAGCACCAGATCAACATCTTGATGCGGCCGTCACCGTACGGGGGGACCACCGCGATCGTGCTGCTGCCGCGCGCGATCGTGGTCACCCGCGACGCGCCGGAAGCCGGCCAGAACGCGGAGCTCCCCGCCCGGCCCGTGGCGGCGTTCGCGGCGACGGGCGCGATGCCAGCCCCGGCCACGCCAGGCCCGACGGGGCCGCTCACCGAGCCGCGCACGCCCGCGCCACCGCCGGCCTTCGCGCCACCGCCCGCCTTCGCGCCATCCGCATACGAGCCGCCCGCGGCCGAGACAGGGTTGCCGCAACGGGTCCGGCAGGCCAGCCTGGCGCCCCAGCTCAAGAACGGCTCCGGGTCTCCGTCCGGTGAGGCACCGCCGGCCGCCAGCCCGCGGACCCCGGAGGAGAGCCGGTCCTTCTTCGAGGCCCTGCAGAACGGCTGGCTGCTCGCCCGGTCCGAGCCAGACCCGCTGGACGACCCGGCGCCGCCCGGCAGCACGCAGCAACCGGCCGTGGCCGAAGACCGAGAGGGCATGTGATGGAGCCGCCAGCCACGCCCGCGACGATGGACTGGGTCGTCGATGACCTGGTCCGGCGGGTGGAGGGGGTCAGCCAGGCGGTGGTGCTGTCTCGGGACGGCCTGACCCTGGGGGCGTCACAGGGCCTGAGCCGCGAGGATGCCGATCACTTCTGCGCCGTGGCGGCCGGCCTGCAGAGCCTGGCCCGCGAGGCCGCGCAGCGGTTCGGCGCCGGGCAGGTTCGCCAGACGATCGTCGAGATGGAAGCGGCGCTCGTGTTCGCCATCGAGGCGGGCGACGGCACCTGCCTGGCCGCCGTGTGCCCGGCCGACGCCAAGCCCGGGCTCATCGCCTACGAGATGGGCAAGCTCGTCAAGCGCATCCGCCAGCATCTGGCCGCCGACCCCAGGCCCGCCGAAAGCGCCGGGGTCCCGGAAGCACCGCCGGGATGACCTCGGGCGGCGAGATGTGGCTGGACCGGGACGCCGGCCCGGTCGTCCGCCACTATGCGCTGACCGCCGGGCGAACCCGCTCGCCCGGAGAAAGACTGGACCTGATCGATGTGGTCATCGCGGTCATCGACACGCCCGCCGACACGCGAGACCTGCAGCCCGAGCACCGCCGGCTCATCGACCTGTGCCGGACCCCGGCCGCGGTCGCCGAACTCGCCGCCCAGATTGACCTGCCGCTCGGGGTGGTCAGGATCCTGCTGGGCGACCTGCGGGAGAAAGGACTGGTCCGCATCGTCAAGGCGCCGGGGCGCGACACCCAGCAGGTGAGCGTGCTCAAGAGCGTGCTCGACGGTCTCCGCGCGCTCTGAACCCTCCCGGAAGCTCAGATGACGAAGGGAACCAGCATCTTGGTTGACCGCTTGTACTCGGGATAGGAGTCGGGGAACAGGCGCACCATGTTCCGCTCCTCCACGACCGCGCTGTAGAGAAAGTAGGCTCCCATCACGACCACCGCCACCAGCCAGTACAGGCTGACGGCGATCGTCGTGCCGATCATCGCGAGGATGATGCCGGAATAGATGGGGTGCCGGACCCGGTGGTACGGGCCGGTCGTCACCAGTTCCGGATCGTCCTTCTGGGACATCGGCGTCCCCCAGTTCCGGCCGAGGTACACCCTGGCCCAGATGGCCAGCGCCAGCCCGAGCAAGAAGACGGCCAGGCCGATGCCCAGCAACCACGGATTGTTCGCGGCCTTGAGCCCTTTGAACGCCCTGCCGCGCAGCAACAGAAGAACAAGCAGGACCACGCCGATGCGGATGCCCGCGAACCGGGTCCAATTCGACTGGCCGGGCTTAGCGCCGGCGGCCGCGATGAGCCAGTAGGCCCAGAAGGCCACCCAGCAGACCAGGATGACGATGTCGACAGCTCGCATGATGAACTCCCCGATCATGATAGGCCGCGTAGCGAGCCGCGGAGCCCGTCATCCGCTTGGTTCCGGCCTATCAAAATGATATCATATTTTCAGTCGAGTAGCCGGACAGCCTACGCAGGAGTGGACACTCGCCCGGCTTGCAGGGAGAGCACATGAACGCTTCGAGCCACGGCAAGTGGTACTGGCGCCGCAACTACCTGGGATACTCCATTGGCTGCGCGGTGGCGTGGGCCGTGATCTGGATCCTGCTGGGCATGCTGGCCAGCCCGCTCACGATCAGCAGAGTCGGCTACGTCTTCGCCGGCTGGGTCATCGGGTGGGTCTCCGCCTCGATCGCCCGGCTCGTATATCCCGCTCCGAGATCCACGCTCTTCAACCGCGAACGCCAGGCCTAAGCAGTTCGCCGGCCGCCCGGCTCACGCCGCAACGGGGGCGGGCCGGACGGGGTGGCTGGAGATGATCATCTGGTCTGGGTCGTACCTGCCCTTGATCTTCTGCAGTCGTGTGTGGGAGGCGGCTGGGAGTACCGCGCTGGCCGGGGCGCGGACCTCTACTGCGTTGTAGTAGTCGTAGCTGGCGTGCCAGTCGGCGAGGGCGGCCTTGACGGCCCGCGCGTCCCTGCGCACCGCCGCGGCCACCTCGGGGCTCGGCGTGGCGCTCACGGCCCACATCAGGTGACTTGCCTCCATGGTGGGCTGGCCCGTCTCGTCTGCCGCGGGCCGGGCGAGTGCGCCGCCGAGGTGGCGGACCTCCACGCTGGTCAGCGAGGTGTCGGCGTCCGGGCCGGCCACCGCGTCCAGGGCGCCGATCGCGGCGGTGGGGAAGCCGGTAAGGAGCGCCCCGTCGCCCTCGTTGGGCACCGGCTGCTCGGGGTCCATGTGCAGCTGCCCGAGGACGGGCGGGGGAATCGTCGCGAAAGTGTCGAGCTCCGGGCCGAGCCGGCGCAGCGGCTCGGTCAGTTCGGCCCCGGTTCCGGGGTCACCGAGGCAGGCGGCCTCCACCATGGCGAACGCGCGGCCGCGCACCGGTTCCGGGACCTCGGGCAGTGGCGGGAACCGCATGATCCGGCCGAGGGAGGTGACCTCGTCGGGCACGGTGTCGGTCCATGCCCGCCAGGCGTCCAGCACCTCCGCGCCGCGCTGGATCGGGAAGAACAGGTCCCCGGCGTACAGCTCAGCGACCGGATAAAGGCGCATCTCGAGCGCGGTCAGCACGCCGACGCTGCCGCCGCCGCCCCGGACGGCCCACAGCAGGTCCGGTTCGCTGTCGGCGTCGGCGCGGACGCGACGGCCGTCGGGCGTGACGACCTCGGCCGCGGTGACGCTGTTGGCGGCCAGCCCGTACCGGCGGGCCAGCCAGCCCAGCCCGCCGCCCAGGGTGTAGCCGGCCACGCCGACCGTCGGTGAGTTGCCGGCCAGCGCGGCCAGGCCATGTTCGGCGGCCGGGACGATCACGTCCCGCCACAGCGCGCCGGCCTCGGCGCGCGCCGTGCCGGTGGCCGGATCGATGCGCACGCCGCGCATGCGCGAGGTCCGGAGCAGCATGGCGTCGTCGAGCGGCTCGAGCGCCCCGGCATCGTGGCCGGTGCCCTGCGGGGCGATACGCAGCTGTTGCGTGCCGGCGTACTGCACCGCCTGGACCACGTCGTCGGACGATTCAGCGACCACGACGACGGCGGGTCGCTGGTCCACGGCCAGGTTCCACGCCTGCCGGGCCTGGTCGTAGCCCGCCTGGCCGGGGACGAGAACCTCGCCGGAGATGGCGGCTCGCAGCCTTTCAGCGGTACTCGGGGTGCTCATTGCTACCTTGTCCCCCTTGTGATGCCGACGGCCGGGAGGCGGACGCGAATTCGCATACGTTCCCGGTCGCCGTCCGCGTGAAACGTGCGCGACGGGCGCAACGAACCCGCGGGCCGCTTCCTGCACCTGGGCGTACTGCTCCGGTAGGTTCGGGGCAGCCTCGGGGGAGCGGAGGACGATGCGATGGTGGTGCCGTTGGCCGGCCGCGTCGTGGCAGCTGTGGCCGGCGGCCTGCTGGTGATCGTGGCGGTGTCCAGCGTGACCGTCACGCTGATCGTGTCCCGGCCGGTCAACAGCCGGCTGACGCGGTGGGTGGACCGGCTGGTCGACTGGGCTTATGAGCGGGTGATCTCACGCGTGGCCGATTACCAGCGGCGGGACCGGATGCGCGCCACGCAGGCGGCGGCGGTCTTGCTGGGCCAGCTGGCCACGTGGCTGCTCGTCGCGTACGTCGGGTTCGCCCTGCTGTTCTGGCCGTTCGCCTCCCGCGGCGTGGTGTCCGCTTTCGTCGACGCGGGGTCCTCGCTGTTCACCCTCGGCTTCGCGCAGCCCGCCGGCACCGGGCCGGCGGCGATCGTGTTCCTGGCCGCGGCGACCGGGCTGCTGGTCCTCGCGCTGCAGATCGCGTACCTGCCGACCCTGTACGCGGCGTTCAACCGCCGGGAGACCCAGGTGGCCCTGCTCAACGAGCGGGCCGGGATGCCGTCGTGGGGCCCCGAACTGCTGGCGCGCACTCACTACGCGCTGGGCACGGGCGTGTCGACCCTGGACACGATGCCGGATCTATACGCGCAGTGGGAGGCCTGGGCCGCCGACGTCGCCGAGAGCCACACCACCTACCCGGTGCTGGTCCGGTTCCGCTCGCCGGGAGCCCTCTCGTCGTGGGTGACCGCGCTGCTGGCCGTGCTGGACTCCGCCGCGCTGTTCCTGGCCCTGTCCCCCCAGGCGGCGCCGGTGGTCCCGGCGCGGCTGTGCCTGCGCTCCGGGTTCCGGTGCTTCAACCGGATCGCCCGTTCCATGGGATTCGACATCCCGGATGAGCCCGACCCGGGTGCCGGGATCAGCGTGACGCACGACGAGTTCCTCGGCGCGGTGGCCCGGATGAGCGAGGTCGGGTTCCCGATCGAGCGCGACCCCGAGCAGGCCTGGCCGGATTTCGTCGGATGGCGGGTGAACTACGAGCCGGCGGCCTACGCGGTGGCCGCCGCCGTCTACGCCGTCCCCGCCCTGTGGTCGGGCCCGCGCCGGCAACCGGTGTCCCCGATCCCGCCCATCCGCCCCGGACGCGGCCGCCCGCCCACGTAGGAAGGCGGCCTCGTCACCCGCGAGCGCCTGGCGCAACCGCGCCCTGCTGCGGCGCTAGGTAGGTTGGTCTGGTGCCGTTGTATCAGCCGATGGCGATGGAGCTCGAGACGCGGCGGCTGGCCCTGCGACCGTGGACCGAGGCGGACGCCGAGGATTATTCGGCGCTGACCGCCGAGCGGGACAGCAGGGTGCTAAGCGTCGCGGCCGCGCGGGAGCGGATCGCGGCGCACCTCGCGTCGGCCGAACAGATCGGGATCGCGCTGCTGACCGTGCGCCGCCGCGCCGAGGGTGACTTCATCGGATACTGCGGGCTGATCGTCGGCCGGGCGAGCGTGGACGAGCCCGAGATCGCGTACGAGCTTTTCCGGCGCGTTCACGGGCGTGGTTACGCGACCGAGGCAGCCGCCTCGGTGGTCCAGGCCGCGGCGGCGACCGGGCGGAAGCGGTTGTGGTCGACCGTGGGCAGCTGGAACGCCCCGTCGCTCCGCGTGCTGGACAAGCTGGGGTTCCACCGCGACCATGTCGATCCCGACCGCGGCGGCCGGGGCGAGGTCGTCTGGCTGACCCGGACCCTGCCTTAATCCGTCAGGGCCGCGGCGACCTGCGCGGTGTCCTCGGAACTGCGGACGTAGCAGACCTTCCCGTCGCGGAACCTCCAGTAGTGGTGCATGTTCATCGCGACGTGCTTGCCGGTCGCGGTGACCGTGAACGCGTAGCGGAGGAACACCATCACGTCCCCGTCATCATTGCTGGCATAGGCCAGCGGGTTGAACTCGGTGACCGGCCCGGTCTTGCCGATCGCCTCGAAGAAGCTGGCGACACCGTCCTTGCCGTGCCTGGGGCCATACCAGGGCGCGGACAAGATGGCCGCGTCGGTGGACCAGTCGACGTCGTCGGTGACCCGGTCCAGGACGGCCTGGACGTCACCGCGGCCGAATGCCTCGTACATCTGCCGGGCGGTCTCGATGTTCTGCTGCTCGGTGCTCATCATTTCTCCTGGCTGCATCGGTGGTGATTGCCTGCGAGGAACGTAAGCAGCGGGCACCGCCCGCAGCTATCGACCGTTCAGTTGATTTTGGCGGCGGCGGCCGGTCCGGTCCTGGCCGCGAGGCCGTGCCGCATCGCGAACATCGCCAGGCCAGCCCTGGTCGAGACGCCGCACTTGGCGTAGATGTGCACCGTGTGCGTGTGCACCGTTGACGGCGAGATCACCAGGTCGGCGGCGATCTGCGGCTTGGTGCG